>Ga0172372_10008820_pt1 | contig 13215 bp, 8 predicted proteins | sample LakKiv5m_2_FD_114544 | JGI IMG/M metagenome (GOLD analysis project Ga0172372, IMG submission 114544) | Freshwater microbial communities from Kabuno Bay, South-Kivu, Congo - kab_092012_9.5m | ecosystem: Environmental > Aquatic > Freshwater > Lake | place: Democratic Republic of the Congo...
GCGTCGATCAGGACATCCTGGAGGGGATCACCCACGCCAGCATTCTCGAACTGGACCGTGAGATGGGGATTCCGGTGCTGGAGCGAGCCGTCGACAAGTCGGAGCTGATGATCGCCGATGAGGTCTTCCTCAGTGGCACCGCGGCGCGGATCACGCCCGTGCGCCGCATCGAAACCAGTGAGTTCGGCTCCGAGCGGCCGGTGATGGAGCGGCTGCGCCAGCGGCTGACCGCGATCACGGAGGGCCGCGACCCGCAGTACAACCATTGGGTGACGCGCGTTCGCCTTGATCCCTGATGGTCGCCAGTCCTGAGATCCTCCCCCAGCAGCAGCGCATCGGCTTCCTGGAGCGCCTGCACAGCCCCGGGCGGCCCGTGCTGGTGTTCGATGGCGCCACCGGCACCTCGCTGCAGCAGCTGAACCTCAGCGCCGACGATTTCGGCGGCCCCGCCCTGGAGGGATGCAATGAATACCTGGTGTTCACGCGTCCCGATGCGGTGCAGGCCGTGCATCGTCAGTTTCTTGAGGTGGGTTGTGATGTGATCGAGACCGATACGTTCGGCGCCACCTCGATCGTGCTGGCCGAATACGGACTCGAACAGCAGGCGTTCGCGATCAACAAACGGGCCGCCGAGCTGGCACGAGAGCTGGCCGATGCCTACACCACGGCGGCGCAGCCACGCTTTGTGGCCGGCTCGATCGGACCGACCACCAAGCTGCCCACCCTCGGCCATATCGACTTCGACACCATGAAGGCCTCCTTCGCTGAGCAGGCGGAGGGGCTGATCGCCGGCGATGTGGATCTGTTCCTGGTCGAAACCTGCCAGGATGTGCTGCAGATCAAGGCGGCGCTGCAGGGGATTGAGCAGGCCTTTGCAAAAACCGGCCAACGCCGGCCGCTGATGGTCAGCGTCACGATGGAGACCACCGGCACGATGCTGGTGGGTTCGGATATCGCTGCGGTGGTGGCGATTCTCGAGCCGTTCCCGATCGATGTGCTCGGCCTCAACTGCGCCACCGGGCCGGAGCAGATGAAGGAGCATGTGCGCTACCTCAGTCAGCACAGTCCATTTGTGGTCAGCTGCATTCCCAACGCCGGCCTGCCGGAGAACATCGGTGGTGTGGCCCACTACAGGCTGACACCGCTGGAGATGAAGATGCAGCTGCTGCATTTCGTTGAGGATCTCGGAGTGCAGGTGATCGGTGGTTGCTGCGGCACCACCGCCGCGCACATCGGCGCCCTGGCGGAATTGGCAGCCGAGCTCCAGCCTGCGGACCGGGCGGTGCGCACCCCCGCAGGCCGGCTGCAGAGCCGCGATCCTCGGCCCCACCTGGCCTACGAACCCTCGGCTGCTTCGATCTATGGAACTACACCCTATCTGCAGGATAATTCGTTCCTGATCATCGGCGAGAGGCTCAATGCCAGCGGCAGCAGAAAGGTGCGTGAACTGCTGGCGGCGGAAGACTGGGATGGCCTGGTGGCGGTGGCCCGCAGCCAGGTGAAGGAGAATGCCCATGTCCTCGATGTCAATGTCGACTACGTCGGTCGCGATGGTGAACGCGACATGCATCAGCTGGTGAGCCGCCTGGTCACCAATGTGAATCTGCCACTGATGCTCGATTCCACCGAGTGGCAGAAGATGGAGGCCGGCCTGAAGGTGGCGGGCGGTAAATGCATCCTCAATTCCACCAATTATGAAGATGGCGATGAGCGCTTCTTCCAGGTGCTGGCCCTGGCGCGCGACTACGGTGCCGGTGTGGTGGTGGGCACGATCGATGAGCAGGGCATGGCCCGCACGGCTGAGCGCAAGTTCGCCATTGCGCAGCGCGCCTACCGCGATGCGCTCGAATTCGGGCTGCCGGCCCACGAAATCTTCTACGACCCTCTGGCCCTGCCGATTTCCACCGGCATTGAAGAGGATCGCGAAAACGGTCTGGCCACGGTCGAGGCGATCCGCCTGATCCGTTCCAACCTCCCCGGGGTGCATCTGCTGCTGGGGGTGAGCAATGTCAGTTTCGGGCTGTCTCCTGCAGCCCGCATTGTGCTCAATTCCGTCTTCCTGCACGACTGTTGCGCAGCGGGAATGGATGCGGCGATCGTGTCACCGGCCAAGATCCTGCCCCTGGTCAAGATCAGCGAGCAGCACCAGCAGATCTGCCGCGATCTGATCTACGACCGCCGCCGCTTCGAGGGGCTGGATCCGGGCCGGCGCGCCAGCGAGGCCGCCGCCAGCGGCGCCGTGTGCAACTACGACCCGCTCACCGAACTCACCAGGTTGTTTGAGGGTGTCAGCGCCCGTGAGGCGCGCGCTTCAGGGCCGCAGCTCTCCGATCTGCCGATCGAGCAGCGGTTGCGGCAGCACATCATCGATGGTGAGCGCATCGGCCTGGAGCAGGCGCTGACGATCGCCCTGGAGCAGTACAAGCCCCTGGAGATCATCAACACTTTTCTGCTCGATGGCATGAAGGTGGTCGGTGAACTGTTCGGCTCCGGCCAGATGCAGCTGCCGTTCGTGCTGCAGAGCGCTGAAACCATGAAATCCGCCGTGGCCTTCCTGGAGCCGCTGCTGGACAAGGTGGAGGGTGCCGAGGGCGGTGGTCGCAGCAGCAAGGCGAAGTTCCTGATCGCCACCGTGAAGGGAGATGTGCATGACATCGGCAAGAATCTGGTGGATATCATCCTCACCAACAATGGTTATGAGGTGATCAATCTGGGCATCAAGCAGCCGGTGGAGGCGATCATCGAGGCGCAGCGACAGCACCGGGCTGATTGCATCGCCATGAGCGGTCTGCTGGTGAAATCCACCGCCTTCATGAAGGACAATCTCCAGGCCTTCAACGAGGCCGGCATCGATGTTCCCGTCATCCTCGGCGGTGCGGCCCTGACGCCGCGCTTTGTGAACAGGGATTGCCGTGAGGTGTATCGAGGCCAGGTGATCTACGGGCGCGATGCCTTTGCCGATCTGCGCTTCATGGATGCCTACGTCGCCGCCCGTGCTGCCGCTGCCTGGGACAACCGGGCCGGGTTTCTGGCCGGTGTGCCCGAGGGCCTGGGGCTGGAGGCGGCCGCAGGCCCCGAGCCCGAGGACGGCGCTACCGCCGCTGCCACCGCCGCCACCGCCACCGATGGGCTCAGCGCGGGCGCGGGCGGGTCGGCCACCGCCGCAGGCACCGCCACTGCTGCAGCCCCTGCGCCGGATCGCCCGGCGACGACCGATCAGCAGCGCTCCGCCGCCGTGGCCGAGGAACCGGCGCTCAGCCCGCCCTTCTGGGGCTCGCGGCTGCTCCAGGAAGTCGATATCCCCCTGGAGGAGGTCTTCGCCTATCTCGATCGCAATGCCCTGTTCGCCGGACAGTGGCAGCTGCGCAAGGCCCAGGGCCAGTCCCGGCAGGAGTATGAGGCAATGCTGGCCGCCCGGGCCGAGCCCGTTCTGCAGCACTGGCGTGAGCGCTGCCTGCGCGAGCAGCTGCTCTGCCCGCGCGTCGCCTATGGCTATTTCCCCTGCGGCCGCGACGGCAACCGTGTGGTCGTCTTCGATCCCGCCGGCCTGGCCGATGGCGATGAGCCGATGGCGGCGGGAGCGCAGCTGGGCTGCTTCGTGCTGCCTCGCCAGCGTTCCGGCAACCGCTACTGCATCGCTGATTTCTATCGCGATCTGCGCCCCGGCCCCGATGGCCAACCACGACCCACGGATGTGCTGCCGATGCAGGCGGTGACGATGGGCGAGCGGGCCAGCCTGTTCGCCCGCGAGTTGTTCAGCGCCGATCAATACAGCGACTATCTCTACTTCCATGGTCTGGCGGTGCAGATGGCCGAGGCCCTGGCCGAATGGGTGCATGCCCGCATCCGCCGCGAGCTGGGGCACGGCGATCCCGTGGTGATGGCACTGCGGGATGTGCTGGCCCAGAGATACCGCGGCAGCCGCTATTCCTTCGGCTATCCCGCCTGTCCGAATGTGGCGGATTCACGCCAGCAGCTGCGCTGGCTCGGCGCCGAACGCATCGGTCTGACCATGGATGAGAGCGATCAGCTCGAGCCGGAGCAGAGCACCACGGCCCTGGTGGCGCTGCACAGCCAGGCGCGTTACTTCTCGGCCTGAGGACAGGATCCCGGCCACCCCCACCCCGGCCCCAGGGCCCAGGGCAGGGCTGCTTCAAAGTGCTGGTTGCGCCAGTCGTGCGCGACTGAGGCACCGTGGGTGGGCTTCAGCACCGCAGGCGTTGCAGGCAGCGGGTTGCCCCTTGGGCTTCGGCCGCAGCCCTCGCGCCGAGTTTGAATCAGCCCTGGGCCCCAGGTCATCAGCAGCACCTAATGCACCTGGGTAGATGCGGCTGCAGGGTGGCGAGGCCGCTACTGGCTGGGGGGCTCAACCGCGATCGGCGGCGCAGAGGCTGTAGCTGCAGGTGCAGAAACCAGGCCCTGCAGCAGGCCCAGGGCAAACACCACCCCGGCAGCCAGCGGCAGTTTCCGCTGCGGAGCCATCGATGTGCCGCCACAACGCGAGTCGTGCGCGACACCGGCACCATGCATGGGCTTCAGCACCCCAAGCGTTGCCGGCACCAGCTTGACTCCTGAGCCTAGGCCCGCAGTCCTCGCGCCGAGTTTGAATCAGCCCTGGGGCAGGACCCGAGGCCGGCCACAGATCAGCGGCCGGCGTGGTCGTCCAACTGGCGATGGGTGGATCTTCAGGAGCAGTCATTGCTGGGTTTGAGCCAGGATGCGGTCCTATCGAGATCAGCCGCACTATTCTGATCTCTCAGGGCTGGAGCAGCAATTCGGCCAGAGCCATCCATGGAATGTTTAGGGCTATACACTTTGCTCCAGCTCACGAGGCTGCCATGGCTGGGGGTCTGGAGCGGCCATCCTGGTAGTGGTTCTGGCAACACGATCCATGTACTCCATCTTGCCCATCAATGAGATCCTGGCGCTGCTGATACGGGCACTTTTCTGGATTGCGCTGGCTCTCTACAGCCTGCCCCAACTGGTTCGTGTGTACCGCTACTATTTTTGCGGTTCTCTAGCCGGTGAATTTGCGCGGGAATGTCGCCGTCGTGCAGGGCTTGACAAGCCTACGTTCTAGGAGTAAGACTGTCAATAATCCATGGCTTTGAGTCGCTAGTCCACCTCCTCTCTTCATTTCAGAATCCATGACCCCACTTCGCTGTCATCTGTTGATCGGTGCCCCTGCAAGCGGCAAAACCACACTGGCCGGCGCCCTCAAGTCGGCACTGGATCAGCTGCATCCGGAAAGCCCCGAGTGTTTAACAATATCTACGGATGCAATTCGCAACGAATTGTATGGTACCTCTACCATGCAAGGCTCCTGGCAAGAAATTCAGAGCGTATTGGTCACTCGCCTTGAGAAAGCAGTGGCTCAAAATCAAGCGGTCATCGTGGATGCCACCCATGCTCGCCGCCCCTGGCGACTGGCAATCACCCAAGCGATTGAACTTCCCCAACAGGTGGAATGGGTAGGCTGGTGGCTGACCACACCCCTGGACACCTGTCTTCAATGGAACAGACACCGTGCAGTATCAATTTCTGAATCTGTGATTCGTAAATACCACGAATCTCTTCAGTCTTCATTTGGCCCCTCAAACCATGAGGGGCTTGCCTGGCTGCAGGAACTGGATCCATCTGCGCTGCCCATAGATAGGCTGCCTGCAAGACTTCACGGAATGCTTGAAACGTACGATAACCAAATCAGGGGCACTAGAAATCGCACCGCCCAGTATGAGCTACACCGCTATTCACGCTTGCTAGACATGGAGAGGCTTTTGTATCTGATCGGACTGCTTAGCCGCTTTCCAGATCTAGAATCCACTGATGAGCAAACAACCATTGAGTTGCTGAAACTCTGCAATCCACTGCCAACCAGTAGCAACCCTGCGGAACGTGCTGCTGCATTTCTGCGTCATCATGGTGATTGCTACGCTGACACTGAGGCCCTAAGCGCAGATCTCAGCTGGCTTGACGAGCAGGGCTTCATGGAGGGAAGCGCTGTGCGCGCGCCGCTGGAGCCCCCAGAAGCTGATGAGCGCGTGAGGCTCTGTCTCGGCGGCCGCCCACCGACTGCAGACAAAAGAGCTTTCACCAGAATCATGACACTGTTGCGGCATATTCTCCAGAACCCCTTGGATGCCGATCGAAGTTCGGTGCACGATGATAATCGATCGATATCGATGCCGGTTCATGTGCATCTTGTAAGGCAGATGGAAGGCATTGAGGGCGGCTACATTGATGGCCCTATCCGGAGACAGGGAGGGCGTTGGCAGTGTGGCGAGAGTCAGACACTGCATAAGGATATATCCATGCTTAAGAGCTATAATCTGTTCTCGCAAAAAGCCGCTCGCCATGGGTATGTTCTTGGTACGGCATTGTTGCCACTGTCACGGCTGCTGGAGCTGAATGCCGTTGTCAGACAGGTGGCCCACCGCCAAAACGACCCAACGGTAAGTGATCTGCTGGATGACTTCAATCAACGGTTGGGATGGGCAGGTTATCCAACCGATGAGAGACCGCCGGTTCGAGCTTATGCCAACCGTTCCATTGTAAAGCGTGAGAATGCGCCTCTCGGATCGCTGGCAGCTGCTCAGAATGCTGACCGACTATCAGAGGCGATTCTTAATGGTTACCCCATTCAGCTGGAAGATGATCCAAGTGCTGCAAGGTTCGAGGGACAGCAGCCAAATATTAACAGGTTTAAAGTGTGGCCTCTGCAACTGGTCTTTCACAACATTGGCTGGTATTTGGCCTACGAGGAATGGCTGGATAATGAGCCTGGCCTGATTAAGACGCAACGGCTTGATCGCCTGCGGCTAGTGGAAGTGGATAAGGATCCCCAGCACGCCCGCTTGATCGAGGCGCATTGCAAATCGGTGCGACGCTTGGAACTGCTACTCGACTATTGCGGTGGCATCTTCTTTGGATATGACCGTGATGCTCAGGTGAAACTTTGTGGAGGCAATCGCGTTCAAAGAAATGAGCAACTTGTAACCTTAAGGTTTCGCTGCATGGATTGGGTGTTTAAGTTTCTGCGCGAAGGAGTACAGCGTTTTCCACGCCACTGCACTCGCCTGTCCAAACCGTTGCCGGGCGATTTGTGGAGACATCGTCCCAATATCGCCAATGACACAAGAACCTCATTGGCGACACTGGATCCGATCCCTGGAGACACCCATCCCTACCCCGTGGAGTTTGATCTGCCCTACTGGACGATTGGTACTGGCCTGAGGGATGGGGATGTGGACCTGAAACGATGGTTGTTCGGTTTCGATGGTGGCATTGTGATCGAGGCGCCGCAGGCATTTCTGGAGCGCCGACTCTGGTCAGCGCGCGAAGTTCTTAGGGTCCACGAGCAGAATGCGAACTCAGGGGGTTAAGCGTTGCGGCATGGACGGGTTGGCTGGGCTCTGCTGCCGCTGGGCCAGGGTCCAGCCGATTACCCCTCCAACCAGAGCCGCCAGCACTGCACCGATGGCAGCGACCAGCAGCGGTCGCAGCTTGGTCTGCATCAGCCTGGTTGGTGGCGCCTCTCGCTCCTCGGCGGTTCCGGTTTTCTCCGATCTGTCGGGGACAGAGCTGCCGACTGCAGCCAGGTTGGTCCCAGGCGTGGGGCGTCGAATCACCAACATCTGGTTGGCCTGCTCATCGAGCATTCTGGTGAGCCTGCGAGGGCCGGCACTATGCTCAGGTTCCTGGATCACAAACCTGGACGAGGTCAGGAAGAGGACGGTATCGCCCTGTTGCACCCCAACTTTATCCCAGTCAGCCCCGCAACGGAATCGGCCGGCACTGACTTCGCATGGCTCACCGGTGGCAGCCAGTTTCAAATCCCGAATCTGAACTGACACGCTCGGATTTGCCACCTCACCGCCGGACTCAGGTGCTGCAGCCGGGGAGCCAATGTTCTCCACCACACCACGAAGGCGCAGTGCGTTCCTGGCAGCGAGAGGATCCTGATGGGCGGGGGTCATGGTGGGTGCTCAGACAGTGATGTCAGGCAGAAGGCCAACCCAGCGGGGAACCACGGGAGGGACGGCAGGAAAGCCTACAGCCTTGCGTTGCCAGTATAATCATAGCAGATTTTCTCAGGCTTGCCATGCCGATTCATGATCAGTACCAGCGGGTTGCAACGGCTGATACTTTCGCGCACCGTGCCGGACGCGGCACGATGTCGCTGGTGCGTGAGCTTGAAGATGAAATTGTTGAAAAAAGTGACAGGCCGGATGATGTTCCCCTGGTGGCTCGAGAATTTGTCATTACCGAATATCTGGCGGCCAGCGGTGCCGTGGTACCACAAGTCGATGTGGACCAAGGGCTGTATGGATTTCCGCGCAGCTTCCAGATGCAGAAGATCAATAACGGTGGCACTCTGCAGGATTGGTTGCAGGCCCATGCACAGCAGCCAATGCCGCAGGATCTGTGGGCGCAGCTGTTCACACGCTTGCAACACAATATTTGCAAGGTCTGGAATCTTGATGTGATTCATGGCGATCTGCATGTGCGTAACGTGGTGATCGGTTTCGATGCGGTGGAGCAGGCACTGGATCCGGTGGTGATTGATTTCGGTGTTGCCCAAATCCAAGAAGAGACGCTGCTGATGCGGGCCCATGGCTATGGCCTGAGAGATGAGGTGGAAGAGTCTCAGACTTGGTTTAATCGCCAGATCGCAAAACGTTATGATGATCCCACTGATGAACGTGATTTCCTTGTGGCTGATTTACAGAGCTGGATGACGCAACTAAACATCATTGATTTGGATGCCCATCTGGCCAAGTTCCGCCGTGGACTACGTTCCTGAGCGATGGGTAAGAATGGCTACCGATTGCTCGCTCCCACGAGAGTCGATCTGCACGAAACGAAATTGGGCCAAGGTGTTGTGGTCCCGCTTCGGCAGTCGCCATGCGTTCTCTTCATTCATTCACCCAGCGTCGCAAGGCCTCACGGCTGGCGGCACGCGCAACATTCCCCCTGATGCTGCTCGCTGTGCTGGCCAGCAATCCCTTGCCTGCACGGGCATACCACCAGGTTCACCTCGATGTTAACCGCTATTGCCGCGACACATTTCGGGCCAGAAAAGTTGCTGACAGACGGGAGTTTGTGCGGGATGGTCGTCACATCTACCGTGATGGGCTGCATGGCTGCCAGGTGCAGTTCTGGACGCGAACTCCAGGCATCCTACCCGTGGAACGGATTGAGTTCTGGGAGGTGTGGGCCAACAAGGCCTGCCGGGAGCAAAGCGGCAACCCCCGTGCTCTCAGCCGTTATGACGGGCCTGTGATCTGGTGCCTGTTGCCCTGATCATCTCAGGGCGGCTTTCACCCTGGCCTGACGACAGACCAGGGTTTTTCTGTATTTAGATGCTACGAGTATGCAATAATAAAATAACGCGCCTGCTGTGCAGGCGCATAGCGCATGGGCGCGGCTCAGGGCCTGCGCCCGCTGCCGCTGAAGCCATGGGGCGTCACCACGACCTGGGGGGCCACCTTGAGATCAGCCCAGTAGCGCTTCACCTTGTTGGCCAGGTAGGCATAGTCAATCTCGCCGGTGATGCTGCTGCGCTGGATGAACAGATCGACCAACCTCTCGATGTACTGCTCACGGGCCAGGCGACGCACCTGGCTGTCGCCATTCTGGATCAGATAGGCCAGGGTCTGGAATTCGGGATTGAGCTTGTCGATCTCCGACAGCTTCACCCCATCCTTGACCGGCCGTTGGTCACGGCGTTCACGCGCTTCCAGTTCACGGAAGTGTTCCGCCATCTCATCCGGCAGTTGCCGCTGCAGCTCGGTGAGCAGTTCACCCCGGTGCTGGCCGCAGAGTTCGGAGAACGACATCTTCGTCTCATCCTTGAGCGAGTAGTGCAGCAGCAGCAGGAAGGCCCCGGCGCTGGTGCCGATGGAGATCCACATCATCAGCAGACTGAGGGTCAGATCACTGCGGCTGTCGGCAGGCGGAAACCAGAAGAAGTTCCAGGCAGCACCGAACGCCTTGAGGCTGTCCTTCATTTCCACCGTGCCATCGGGGCGGCTGCGGAAGTGTTCGGCAAACACCTGCGGCTGGCTGGCGCGCAGGAAGGTGGCCGCGCTGGGCGCCTCCTGCAGACCCTTTTCCAGGGTTTCCAGCTGCTGCACCTCGTTCACGATCTTGCGCTCCAGATCGGCCTTGTTGGTGGCGGCGCGGTCGCAGATCGGCCAGCGCTCACGCGGCCAGTTCTGCAGCACCCAACGCGGCTGATTGGAGGGGGCCACCCGGCGGTCCTGCCAGAGCCCGTAGGTCTCCACCGAGAGCTGCTGATAGGCGGGGTTGTTGACCCCCACCTCCTTGAGCTGCTTTACATTGGTTTCACAGGCCTTCAGGTCCGCCAGCAACAGAGCGTTGGTGGCGGGATCACGCCAGCTGGCGATTCGTTGGCGGCGACGCTCGAAGTCAACGGCCACCAGCTCCGCAGCGCGGTGATTCACTACCTTGGACTGGCCATTGAACAGGAAGATGCCAACACCAGTGGTGAGCGACTGGAAGGTGGAGATCCCCGCGAAGATCAGCATGGATACAACCGCAGTGCCATTGCTCTTGAGACGGTTCACCATGCCGCTGCCGCTGCGATGGCCCACATAGAGCAGCGCACCCGAGACAAACAGGGCCGGGGCCATGGCTCCCAGCGGTGACGACTGGAAGATGAACTTGAACAGGCCGAGGGAGCCGACGAAATCCAGCAGGGTGCTGATCGACAGCATCTGGGCCGGCAACTGGGCCTGATCGCGCACCCCCTTGGTCACGGCCTGGGTGCCGTGGAGGCTCTCGCTGAAAGTCCAGAGGCCACTGGCGCCGATGATCCGCCGCAGCCAACGCTTCGACTGCCTGGGGGTGGTGGATTGGTCAAACAGATGCTGACCGGCCTGGGCCACCAGGTCCTGGCTGGTGCCGCTGGTTTCCAGGAAACGCACCAGGGCGAGGGCCGTGCCGGGCTGGCCCGAGGTGCCAACAGCAGCGGGCCGTTCGCCAGCAGCGCGGCGTATCACCGGCGGGGTGTGGCGCTGCTGGGGGGGGCTGAAGGGTTCGGCCCTGGTATCAGGGGTAGGGGTAGAACCACCGGCCATGTGCTCCGTGACCACCCAGCGGCCATTGACCTCCTGGATGCTGCGCATCGGACGGGTCGGGCGATCAGCCTGGTCGCCCTGGGCGGTGGGATAATGCAGTGGTGGTGGCGCAGGGACGTTCGGCTGCATGCCGTTCGTGCCGTTCGCGCCGTTGGTGCCGTTACCGGAGTAGAGGGTGGTCATGGGAGGGCTGGGGAGACAACGCCCCAACCCTCGCCGAAGAATCCACCCTTGCCCTGGCCTGTCGTGGGCCTGAGCAACCCGCTCTTCTCCTCAGCGGGCTTCTGGGGGTGCCTGGCCGACGACTGGTCTCGGGCCCAACCCGAACAGAGCATGTGCGGGGGCAAGCGCTTGCAATGAAGCTGGAAGCTGTTCAGGTGCCGGGCCTTGCACAAAACCGGGTTGAACGAGAATTCCATTCACGAAAGCGCTGATGTCCCCCTGTAGGTCGAACCAGGCCTGTCTTGTGAGCGGATTGAAGCCATGGGCCAGCAGGGAGCGGTTACGTGCTCGTAACAGACGGTTAAACTGTCCTATACGCGCCCTGTAGATTTGTCCGAGAACATCAAGGCTATCGGGGTCGCGGGGGTTGGGGCGATTCTCCAGCCAGCGGTACAGGGCTCTGATGCCTCCGCCAGCAGGAACCTGTGTGCCGTCCTGAAGAAAACATTGATCCGGCTCCCAGCTGCTCTCGGGAGTTAGCACGTGCTCCAGGGCAATATGGGTCTGGGCGAGCAGTTCCAGCGCCCGGTACAGCCGGGAGACGGCATCGTCATAGCGACCGCGCCTGCCGCTGCGCTCGGCGCTGAGCAGCAGGTCCTGCACCAGCTCATAACCGGTGATGCCCTCTTCAGGAGGATTGTTATCCATGCAGGCCCGGGCCAGCACCACCCGCTGCCACCAGGCCAGCAGTTCAGGTGGCAGATACCCCTGCGGTAATGCCTGGGCTTCGGTATAGGCATTCTGCCACTGAAACTGATCCCAAATCTCGAGGATTGTGAAAACCTGCTGAAGCGATCGGGCATGCTCTGCCGTCTCCTCGGTGATTCGCTGGCTATTGAGGAACCGTTCCATCAGATGGGCCGCTTCACCGTAGTTCTGGAGGCTGATCACAGACTGCAACTGGGCCTGCAACTGGGAGATGGCATGCAGCGGAGCGATATCCATCAACCGGGTGGATTCGCTCTGATCTATCTTTTCCAGGTTGGTGCGCTCACCGCTCACCACGCCCACATCCAGGCCGAGATGCACACAGGCCATCGCCAATGCCGCACTCATGCTCTTGGTGCCGCCGGTGTAATCGGCGCGGATCTTGCCGCGGAAACGGTTACTCCGCAACATCAGGATATGGTCACGGATGCGCTGGAAGGCATCGGCGAGGTCGTCGGGATCGGGGATGCCGATCAAATGCCGCTCGGGATTGAAGTCGCTGATGGCCAGTTGCACCACCAGGTTGACGCCAATCTCCCGCTGACCGCCGGGCAGCAAGTGCTGGCAGGGAAAGCCCTCGCCGATCACCTGCTCCACACTCGTCTTCGGGCAGGGGGGTACGGAGCAGATGAACACCACCTCCAGGGGCTGCTCGGGCTGTTCACGCCGCAAGGCCTGCACGGCAAAGATGATGGGATCGGGGCTGCCCCCCACGGTGACGAGGAGGATGTGGGTCATGGCTGCGACCAATCCAGTCTTGTGAAACTAGCGCCCCCACCTTTATCCAGCGATTGCACGAGCTGCTGATGGTGCTTGCGAAGCTGGGTATTGGCATTCAGCGGGCAGCCATGCAGCACCACGGATTCGAGATAGGCACCCGCATGAGCTGCAATCGACACATCCCCACAGGGAGCGCTGGAAGCCTGCCGGGCTGGTGAGGGGCGCGACATGGCACCGCCAGCGGGCCTGGACGTGGGATTGGCCGGCCGAGATGTGGCACCACCCGGCCTGGACATCGGTGAAGCAGGGCGGGAAACAGGTGAAGTTGTCTGCCTGCCACCTTGCTCCCGCAGAGGAAGCAACCGATTCCAGATCAGGCCCACCTGATTCACCTTGCCGGCCAGTTCGCTCTTGCGCAGATCCCTGGCATCCCGCCTGGGCTCACCATCCCTGGGCTCGTGAA
>Ga0172372_10008821_pt1 | contig 13215 bp, 14 predicted proteins | sample LakKiv5m_2_FD_114544 | JGI IMG/M metagenome (GOLD analysis project Ga0172372, IMG submission 114544) | Freshwater microbial communities from Kabuno Bay, South-Kivu, Congo - kab_092012_9.5m | ecosystem: Environmental > Aquatic > Freshwater > Lake | place: Democratic Republic of the Congo...
AGCACCGGGCGGCACCATGCCGCGACCGCCTCGTGCTCGACCGGCGCGCAGGCCAGATCGCGGCCGGCGAGCGCCAGCGCCGCGGCCTCGGTCGCGCCCGAGGTGAAGACGATGTCGGACGCGGCCGCCCCCAGCGCCGCCGCGATCTGCGCGCGCGCGCGTTCGACCGCCGCGCGCGCCGCCCGCCCCTCGGCATGGACCGACGAGGGGTTGCCGATGAGGTCGAGCGCCGCGACCATCGCCGCGCGCGCCTCGGGCCGCAGTGGGGCCGTCGCGTTCCAGTCGAGATAGACCCGCCCCGCCACCCGTGCCCCCCGCCGACGCCCCGGGGGCGTCAGTCCTCGTCCACGACGCGAAAGAGCGAGGGCACCGCCGGGCAGGGCGTCAGCGCGTTCTGCACCACATCCGACAGCCGGATCTGGTGGAGGAACTCATAGACCTGCGCCGAGAGGCTCTCCCACAGCCGGTTCGTCATCGACTGCGCGCGCGTGCCCGAGACGCCCCCGCTTGCCCCTGCCCCGGCCTCGAGCGCCGAGACCGTCTCGTCCACGGCCTCCATCACCTCCGAGACGCGGATCGAATCGGCAGATCGCGCCAGCCGGTAGCCCCCGCCCGGACCGCGCACGGATTCGACCAGACCCGCCCGGCGCAGCTTGACGAAGATCTGTTCGAGATAGGGCAAGGAGATGTCCTGCCGGCGCGAGATTTCCGCGAGCGACACCCGCCCGTCACCCGGCGCCAGCGCCAGATCGGCGAGCGCCACCATCGCATAGCGTCCCTTGGTCGAGAGCTTCATCGCCTGTTCCCAGAAGCCGGCCCCTGCCGGCGCGCGTCGCCATTGACGCCGGACGACCCGCAGCTTAACTCGTGATCCGGTCGGTTCAGCCTCGAGGGGTCGGCGGCCTGAACGGGTCTAGATAGTCGTTCACGACAAATCAAGCGCGCCCTCCGGCGTGCCGAGCGGAGCGCGACAGAGGATGCCCGAGGTAATCTTCGCAGGACCGGACGGCCGGCTCGAGGGGCGCTATCACCCGCAGCGCGACCGCGACGCCCCGATCGCCATCGTCCTGCACCCCCACCCGCAATACGGCGGGACGATGAACAACCGCGTCGTCTACAACCTCCATTATGCCTTCTACAATCTCGGCTTCACGGTGCTGCGGTTCAACTTCCGCGGCGTCGGGCGCAGCCAGGGCGAATACGACATGGGGGTGGGCGAGCTGTCGGATGCGGCCTCGGCGCTCGATTACCTCCAGTCGATGAACCAGAACTCCAAGCACTGCTGGGTGGCGGGGTTCTCGTTCGGGGCCTGGATTGGCATGCAACTCCTGATGCGCCGGCCCGAGATCACGGGCTTCGTGTCGGTGGCGCCGCCCGCGAACATGTATGATTTCAGCTTTCTCGCCCCCTGCCCCGCCTCGGGCCTCGTGATCAACGGCACCGCCGACAAGGTCGTGCCGCCCAAGGATGTCGCGGGGCTCGTGGCGAAGCTGCACGAGCAGAAGGGCATCACCATCACCCACACCGAGATCGAGGGTGCGGGGCATTTCTTCGAGGACGACGAGGCGCACATGAAGCCGATGATCGGCGCGGTGAGTGCCTATGTCCGCCGCCGCCTGACCGAAGCGACGCGCTAGAGCCCGGGCCCCACCGGCCGGCGCCGCGTGGCATGCGACTTTTTTGTATGCCATCGCATACCGGGCTTTCGCAGCCGGAGTTTTGCCGCTATGAGGCGGCATCGATTCCGCTGCACCGAAGGGGCCGAAGATGACCAAGATCAAGGTAGCGAACCCCGTCGTCGAACTCGACGGCGACGAGATGACCCGGATCATCTGGGATTTCATCAAGAAGAAGCTGATCCTGCCCTATCTCGACATCGACCTGAAATACTACGACCTCGGCATCGAGGAGCGCGACCGGACCAACGATCAGATCACGATCGATGCGGCCCATGCGATCCGCCAGCACGGCGTGGGCGTGAAATGCGCCACCATCACCGCCGAAGAGGACCGCGTCCGCGAGTTCGGCCTGAAGCAGATGTGGAAATCGCCCAACGGCACGATCCGCAACATCCTGGGCGGCGTGATCTTCCGCCAGCCGATCATCTGCCGCAACGTGCCGCGCCTCGTGCCGGGCTGGACGCAGCCCATCGTCGTCGGCCGCCATGCCTTCGGCGACCAGTACCGCGCGACCGACTTCCGCTTTCCCGGCAAGGGCAAGCTCAGCATGAAGTTCGTGGGCGAGGACGGCACCGTGATCGAGCGCGAGGTCTTCGACGCGCCCGGTTCGGGCGTCTACATGGCGATGTACAACCTCGACCAGTCGATCATCGATTTCGCGCGGGCGAGCATGAACTATGGCCTGGCGCTCGGCTGGCCGGTCTACCTCTCGACCAAGAACACGATCCTCAAGATCTACGACGGCCGCTTCAAGGATCTCTTCCAGAAGGTCTACGAGGAGGAATTCGAGGCCGCCTTCAAGGCCAAGGGCATCCATTACGAGCACCGGCTGATCGACGACATGGTGGCCTCGGCGCTGAAGTGGTCGGGGGGCTATGTCTGGGCGTGCAAGAACTATGACGGCGACGTGCAGTCCGATACGGTCGCGCAGGGGTTCGGCTCGCTCGGCCTGATGACCTCGGTCCTGATGACGCCCGACGGCAAGACGGTCGAGGCCGAGGCCGCGCACGGCACCGTCACGCGCCACTTCCGCGAGCATCAGAAGGGCAAGGAGACGTCGACGAACTCGATCGCCTCGATCTACGCCTGGACCGGCGGCCTCAAGCACCGCGCCAAGCTCGACGGCAACGCGGCGCTGCTGAACTTCGCCGAGACGCTCGAGCGGGTGACGGTCCAGACGGTCGAGGACGGGTTCATGACCAAGGACCTCGCGCAGCTCGTCGGGCCGGGGCAGAAGTGGCTCTCGACGATGGGCTATCTCGAGAAGGTCGACGAATACCTCAACCGCGCGCTGAAGGGCTGAGGCGAGAGGCGCCGGGGCGCGCTACCAGCGCCCCAGCGCGGCCTCGTCCGCGTCCTTGGCGGCAACCCAGCTTGCACCCTCGGGGCGCGTCTCCTTCTTCCAGAAGGGGGCGCGCGACTTCAGGTAATCCATCAGGAACTCGGCCGCGGCGAAGGCATCGGCGCGGTGGCGCGCCGCGGTCGCGACCATCATGATCTGATCGCCCGGCCGCATCGGTCCGAAACGGTGGATCACCAGCGCGTCCGCCAGCCCGAAGCGGGCCATCGCCTCGTCGCGGATGGCGCCGAGCGCGCGCTCGGTCATGCCCGGGTAATGCTCGATCACCATCTCCGAGAGCGTGCCGCCATCCTCGCGCACGATGCCGCTGAAGGTGACGATGGCGCCGACATCGGGCAGCCCCCGCCCGAAGGCCGCCGCCTCGGCGCCGAAATCGAAGGCTTCGGCCTGGACCCGGACGCCCACCCCCTCAGCCCCCCGTCATCGGCGGAAAGAAGGCGACCTCGCGCACGCCCGCAAGCGGCGCGTCGAGATCCGCGAGGTCCTGGTCGAGCGCCACCCGCACCGCCGCGACATCGGCGAACGCGGCCGCGTGCCGGTCATCCATCGCGCGCAACTGCGCGATCAGGGCGCGCACGTCGGCCGCGTCGGTCGCGATCCGCTCGCGCCCCGCGCCGATCCGTTCGCGCAGCCACGCGAAATAGAGCACCTCGATCGTCGTCACCGGCCCATCGCCCCCCGAGATCATCTGCCGTCGTCGCGCAGATGCGGCAGCGCCTTGCGCAGATAGTCCCAGCCCGTCGCCAGCGTCAACGCCGCCGCGATCCAGATGAGCACGAGGCCCGCCCCCGTCGCCATCCCCGCCGCGCTGATGGTCGAGGGCAATTCGCCCTCCCCAGCCCGCGGCGGGCGCCCGGCCTCGACATAGGCGAGCCCCGTCCCGAGGAAGAGGACACCGATCGCGACCATCTGCGAGGTCGTCTTCCACTTGGCAAGCGGCGTGACCTTCAGGAGCGCCGCCCTGTCTCCGAGAAATTCGCGCAGGCCCGAGACGAACACCTCGCGAAAGAGGATCGCCGCCGCCGGAATGATGAGCCAGGGGTTCATCCCCGAATAGCCGGTGATGACCATGATCGCGATCACCACCATCGCCTTGTCGGCGATCGGGTCGAGCATGGTGCCAAAGCGCGTCTGCTGCTGCCAGGCGCGCGCGAGATAGCCGTCGAACCAGTCCGTGATCGCCGCCCCGATGAAGAGCGCAAGCGCGAACCAGTCGGCCCAGGGCCGGCTGAAATAGAGGAACATCAGCGCCACACCCGGCGCGGCCACCAGGCGCAGAACCGTGAGAATATTCGGAACCGTCCAGCGCATGCGCCTTCCATATCCCACCGCCACCGGCCGCGAAAGGGGCAGCACCGCCCGTTGCCGCGCCTGCCGCGCGGTGCAATAAGCAGAGCAACCAAGGAGGTCGCGATGCTCAAACTCCACCACTCCCCGACGTCACCCTATGTGCGCAAGGTCATGGTGCTGCTGGCCGAAACGGGCCAGAGCGCGGATGTCGCGCTCCTGCCCGCGGCGGGGTCGCCGATCGATCCGGGCACGATGCCGGTGGCGCAGAACCCGCTCGGCAAGATCCCCGCGCTCGAGCGCCCCGATGGCCCCGCGCTGTTCGACAGCCGGGTGATCTGCCGCTATCTCGATGATCGCGCGAAGGCCGGCCTCTATCCCGCCGCGCCCCGGTTGTGGGAGACGCTGACGCTCGAGGCCATGGCCGACGGCATGGTCGATGCCGCGATCCTCATGGTCTACGAGAACCGCCTGCGCCCCGAGGAAATCCGCCTGTCCGCCTGGGTCGAGGGGCAGTGGTCCAAGGTTTCCCGCGCGCTCGACATGATCGAGGCGCGCTGGCTGCCGTATCTGTCGGGGCCGCTCTGCATGGGTCAGATCGCGCTCGGCTGTGCGCTGGGCTACGTCGATTTCCGCCACGACGCCCGCAACTGGCGCGCGACGCGGCCGGGCCTCGCGGCGTGGGACGCGGCCTTTGCCGCCCGGCCCGCGATGGTCGCGACGCGCCCGCCCGCGGCCTGAGGGACGGCGCCGTCTGCACGCAGACTGAGGCAATTGGCCTCTGGACGCTTGCCGGTCGCAGGGCTAAAACCCCGGTCGAATTCCGCCGCGCCGGGCCGACCGGCGCGCGCCGTTCTGTCAGGGGGGGGCTTGCATGCTCCGCGGCCCTGATGGCCAGTCGAAGGAGTGCGAAGTTGGCCCAAGCAGAAGACCCCGCCGGCACCCGCCGCGATTTTCTCTATTTCGCAACCGCAGGCGCGGGCGCGGTCGCGACCGGGGCAGCCGTCTGGCCGCTCGTGAACCAGATGAACCCCTCGGCCGACGTGCAGGCGCTGTCGTCGATCTTCATCGACGTGAGCGCGATCGAGGTCGGCACGCAGCTGACGGTCAAGTATCTCGGCAAGCCCGTCTTCATCCGCCGCCGCACCGAGGAAGAGATCGAGGCCGCGCGCGCCGTCGAGCTCGGCGAGCTGATCGACACCTCCTCGCAGAACCCCAACCGTGCGGGCACCGACGCCTCGGACGCCAACCGCGCGATGGACGAGGCGGGCGAGTGGCTGGTGATGAGCGGGGTCTGCACCCATCTCGGCTGCGTGCCGATCGGCGACGGGGCGGGCGATTTCGGCGGCTGGTTCTGCCCCTGCCACGGGTCGCACTACGACACCTCGGGCCGCATCCGCCGCGGGCCCGCGCCGCAGAACCTGCACATCCCCGTCGCCGAGTTCGTCGACGAGACAACGATCAAACTGGGCTGAGGAAACGACCATGGCCGGCATTCCCCACGACCATTACGAACCCCGCTCGAACGGCGAGAAGTGGCTCCACCGCCGCCTGCCGATCGCGGGGCTTCTCTACGACACGCTGATGATCCCCACCCCCCGCAACCTCAACTGGATGTGGATCTGGGGCATCGTGCTGACCTTCTGCCTCGCGATGCAGATCATCACGGGGATCGTGCTCGTGATGCACTACACGCCCCACGCCGACATGGCCTTCGCCTCGGTCGAGCACATCATGCGCAACGTGAACGGCGGGCACATGATCCGCTACATTCACCAGAACGGCGCATCGCTCTTCTTCGTCGCGGTCTATCTGCACATCTTCCGCGGGCTCTACTACGGCTCCTACAAATCCCCGCGCGAGATCACCTGGATCATCGGGATGCTGATCTACCTCGCGATGATGGCGACGGCCTTCATGGGCTACGTCCTTCCCTGGGGTCAGATGTCGTTCTGGGGCGCGACCGTCATCACCGGCCTCTTCGGCGCGATCCCGGGCATCGGCGCGCCGATCCAGGAGTGGCTGCTGGGCGGGCCGGCCGTCGACAACGCGACCCTCAACCGCTTCTTCTCGCTCCACTACCTGCTGCCCTTCGTGATCGCGGGCCTTGTCGCGGTGCACATCTGGGCCTTCCACACCACCGGCAACAACAACCCGACCGGGGTCGAGGTGCGGCGCGGATCGAAGCAGGAGGCGCAGAAGGATACCGTGCCCTTCTGGCCCTACTATGTCGTCAAGGATCTCTTCGCGCTCGCGATCATCCTCGCGGTATTCTTCGCGATCGTGGGCTTCATGCCGAACTATCTCGGCCACCCCGACAACTACATCGAGGCCAACCCGCTGGTGACGCCTGCCCATATCGTGCCGGAGTGGTATTTCCTGCCGTTCTACGCGATCCTGCGCGCCTTCACGGGCGATGTCTGGGCGGTCCAGCTGGTGGAGTTCGTTACCTTCGGGATCGTCGACGCCAAGTTCTTCGGCGTGCTCGCGATGTTCGGGGCGATCGCGGTCATGGCGCTGGCGCCGTGGCTCGATACCTCCTCGGTGCGCTCGGGCCGCTACCGGCCGATGTTCAAGTGGTGGTTCTGGCTGCTCGCCATCGACTTCATGGTGCTGATGTGGGTGGGCGCCATGCCGGCCGAGGGGATCTATACCTGGATCTCGCTCATCGCCTCGACCTACTGGTTCGTGTTCTTCCTGATCATCCTGCCGCTCTTGGGCGTGATCGAGAAACCCGCGCCCCAGCCCGCGACGATCGAGGACGACTTCAACGCCCATTACGGCAAGGCCCCCTCGGCCACGCCGGCCGAGTGACGGGAAAGGACAGATGAAGATGTTCCGCAAGATCCTTCTCGGCGCCGCCGCTGCGGTGGCGCTTTCGGCGGGTGCGTCCTTTGCGGCTGGCAAGTCGGGCCATGTCGAGGACTTCGACTTTGCGTTCGAGGGCCCCTTCGGCACCTATGACCAGATGCAGCTCCAGCGCGGGTTGCAGGTCTTTACCGAAGTCTGCTCCGCCTGCCACGGGCTGAAATACGTCCCCCTGCGCACCCTCGCGGATGAGGGCGGGCCGGGGCTGCCCGCCGATCAGGTCCGCGCCTATGCCGCGCAGTTCGAGATCTTCGACGCCGAGATCGACGATTTCCGTCCGCGTGCGCCGACCGACCACTTCCCCGAATCGGGGCTCGAGAACGCGCCCGACCTGTCGCTCATGGCCAAGGCGCGCGCCGGCTTTTCGGGGCCCTACGGGCTCGGGATCAACCAGCTCCTGAAGGGCATCGGCGGGCCGGAATACATCGCTTCGGTTCTGTCGGGCTACACCGGCGAGGAAAAGGAAGAGGCGGGGTCGGTGTTCTACGAGAACACCGCCTTTGCGGGCGGCTGGATCGCGATGGCCCAGCCGCTCTATGAGGATTCGGTGACCTATGCCGACGGCACGCCCGCGACGATCGAGCAGATGTCGCAGGACGTCGCGGCCTTCCTGATGTGGGCCGCCGAGCCCAGGATGAACGCGCGCAAGGAGGCGGGCTTTACCGCCGTCCTCTTCCTCGGCGTCCTTGCCGTGCTGCTCTACCTGACCAACAAGCGCCTCTGGGCGGGCATCAAGGGCCGCCGCGCGGCCTGATCCGCGCAGGCATCGCCGGAATGAAAAGGGCGCCCCCGGGCGCCCTTTTCATTCCGGCAGGCGGGCCAGGGAATTCACCCGGCGATGCCGCCTGTCATTGTCCTGTTACAAAACTGCAACAAGAACGTCGTGCGGCGCGTCTAGACGATCGGCAGGCCGGCGGAATCAGTCGGTCCGGCAAACAGGAGCTTCCCATGTCCCTTATCAAGATTTCCGTCTCGGCGCTCGCGATCGCGGCCGTGTCGGCGACCGCCGCTGTCGCCCGCGACCAGGTGCAGATCACCGGCTCCTCGACCGTGCTGCCCTATTCGACCATCGTCGCCGAAGCCTTCGGCGAGAACTTCGATTTCAAGACCCCCGTCGTCGAGGGCGGCGGTTCGGGTGCCGGCCGCGCCAAGATGTGCGAAGGCGTGGGGCCGAACACGGTCGACATCGCCAACTCCTCGTCGCGCATCACGCAAAAGGACATCGACACCTGCGCCTCGAATGGCGTGACGGGCATCATGGAAGTCCGTTTCGGCTATGACGGCATCGTCTTTGCCTCGGATGTGAAGGGCCCCGAATTCGCCTTCACCCCGGCCGACCTCTACAACGCGGTCGCGGCACAGGTGAACAAGGGCGGCGCGATCGTCGCCAACGATTACACGCAGTGGGCACAGTTCAACGCGGCGCTGCCGGCGCAGGATATCCTCGTCCTCTCGCCCGGCACCAAGCACGGCACGCGCGAAGTCTATGACGCCCGCGTGATCCTCGCGGGCTGCAAGGAGACGGGCGCCTATGACCTCCTCCTCGCCGCCTCGACCGGCGCCGACGACAAGGCGAAGGCCGCGGACGCAACAAAGGCGTGCAACACGCTGCGCGCCGATGGCCGCAACGTCGACATCGACGGCGACTACACCGAGACGCTCGCGCGCCTCGATGCCTCCAAGAACGCTATCGGCGTGTTCGGCCTGTCGTTCTATCAGAACAACACCGACAAGCTGCGCGTCGCGACGATGGGCGGGGTCGTTCCCTCGACCGAATCGATCGCCTCGGGCGAGTATCCCGTGTCGCGCCCGCTGTTCTTCTACGTCAAGATCGCGCATCTCGACGTGATCCCGGGCCTGCAGGAATATATCGAGTTCTTCGTCTCGGACGACATGGCGGGGCCTGATGGCCCGCTCGCGCAGTATGGCCTTGTCGCGGACCCCGAACTGGCCGCGACGCAGGCGATGGTTGCGGCGCGCACCCCGATGGGGCCGCTGAACTGAGCTGAATGAACCGTGCGCCCCGCTCCGGGTGGGGCGCACACCTCCCTTCCGCTTCCGTAACGCCGGGGCATGGACATGTCGGTCTTCATCCTCATCCTCGCGCTACTCGCGATCGGCGTGTCGGGTTATGTGTTCTGCCGCTTTCGCGCGGTGGCCTCGGCCGGGGGCAACCAACGCGCGCTTCATTCCCTGCCCTCCTATCACGGCTGGCACGGCTTCATCATGGGCTTCCTGCCGGGGATCGGTGTGCTGACGCTCTGGCTCATCGCGCAGCCCTTCGTGATCGAGGGGAACATGGGCCGCTTCTTCGATCCGGCGCTGTTTGAAAGCGACACCGAGCGCACGCTTCTCATGGCCGATGTGCGCCGCGTGGCTGCGGGCCTCGATGTCGCCGTGACAAAGGGTGCGTTGACCGATGAGCAGGCGGCGCGGATCCGGACCGAGTTCGGCTCGGTCCGCGACCGGCTCGCGGCCGTCGGTGTCGCACTCGGCGCCGAGGTGACGCCACAGGTGCTGCAGGCGGCGCAGAGCTATCGCCAGCAGATCGCGACAGGCGCGATCTGGCGCACGATCCTGACGCTCGGCGTCGCGGGCGTGGCGCTCATTGCCGCGATCCGCCTGACCTCGGCCGATTTCCGCGCCCGCAACCGGGTCGAGGCGGTGATCCTCGGGCTTCTGATCCTTGCCTCGACCATCGCCATCCTGACCACGGTCGGGATCGTGCTGTCGATGCTCTCCGAGACGATCCGCTTCTCGTCGATGTATCCGATCGGCGATTTCTTCTTCGGCCTGACCTGGCAGCCGAACTTTCAGGGCGACAGCGACCTCGGGCTTCTGCCGCTCCTCTGGGGGACGCTCTATATCAGCTTCGTGTCGATGGTCGTGGCGGTGCCGCTCGGGCTTTTTACCGCGATCTATCTGGCCGAATACGCGGGGCCCAAGGTGCGCGCGGTGGTCAAGCCGCTGATCGAGGTGATCGCGGGCATCCCGACGGTGGTGTTCGGCCTCTTCGCGCTCATTACCGTGGGGCCCATCCTGCGCGACTGGATCGCAATGCCGACCGGGCTCGGGTCGTCGGGCTCGTCGGTCATGACCGCGGGCATCGTGATCGGGATCCTCAACATCCCGTTCATCTCCTCGCTGGCCGATGACATCATCAACGCGGTGCCGCAATCGCTGCGCGACGGCTCCTACGGCCTCGGCGCGACGCGCTCCGAGACGATCCGCGAGGTCGTGCTGCCGGCGGCCCTGCCCGGCATCGTGGGCGCCGTGCTGCTCGCCGCGAGCCGCGCCATCGGCGAGACGATGATCGTGACGATGGGGGCGGGGGCGGCCGCGAAGCTCGACCTCAACCCGTTCGAGGCGATGACGACGATCACCGTCAAGATCGTGAGCCAGTTGACCGGCGACACCGAATTCAACAGCCCCGAGACGCTCGTGGCCTTCGCCCTCGGGATGACGCTCTTTGTCATCACGCTCGGCCTCAACATCTTCGCGCTCTATATCGTGCGCAAGTATCGGGAGCAGTACGAATGACCGATGCGGCCGCGCCGAAGTCGCTTCTCGTGCAGGACACGCGCACCCGCCGGCGCAACACCGCCGAGGCGCGCTTTCAGGCCTACGGGATCGTCGCGATCTCGATCAGCCTCGGGATGCTCGCGATCATGCTCTGGACGATCTTTTCGGATGGCGTCTCGGCCTTTCGGCAGACGACCTTCTCGTTTCCCGTCACGCTCGAGGCCGAGCGGCTCGACCCGAACGGCAACCGCAACCGCGACGAGATGGCGAAGGTCACGACCATCGGCTACACGAACCTGCTGAACGCGTCTCTCAAGGCCCATCTCGAGGTGCGCGGCATCTCCTTCGAGGGGGTGGACGACAAAGGGATCGCGGCCTTCATCTCGCGCGATACGCCGGCACGGGTGCGCGACATGGTGCTGGCCAACCCCGCGATGATCGGGCAGACGGTGACGGTTTCGGGCTTCACGACGGGCCGGATCGACGGCTATTTCAAGGGCAGGGTGACGCGCGAGACGGCCGCCGTCGACACCAACATCTCGGCCGCTCAGCTCGACCTCGCCGACCGTCTGGCCGAGGCGGGGATCATGCGCACCGGCTTCAACTGGCAGTTCTTCACCAACCCCGACGCCTCTGATCAGCGGCCCGAGGCCGCAGGCCTCGGTGTCGCGATCATCGGCTCGGCCTACATGATGATCCTCGTCGCGATCTTCGTGTTGCCGATCGGGGTCGCGGCCTCGATCTATCTCGAGGAATTCGCGCCGAAGAACCGCTGGACCGATCTGATCGAGGTGAACATCTCGAATCTCGCGGCGGTGCCCTCGATCGTGTTCGGCATCCTCGGCCTTGCCGTCTTCATCAACTTCGCGGCCTTTCCGCAATCCTCGCCGCTCGTGGGTGCGCTCGTGCTTACGCTCATGACGCTGCCCACGATCATCATCGCGACGCGCGCCGCGATCCGCGCGGTGCCGCCCTCGATCCGCGATGCGGCACTGGGCGTGGGCGCCTCGAAGATGCAGATGGTCTTTCACCATGTCCTGCCGCTCGCGGCGCCGGGCATTCTGACCGGCACGATCCTCGGCCTCGCCTCGGCGTTGGGCGAGACGGCGCCGCTCCTGCTGATCGGGATGGTGGCCTTTGTCGCGAACTATCCGGCGGGCCCGTTCGAGGGCGGTTTCCTCGACCCCGCCAGCGCGCTGCCGGTGCAGGTCTATTCCTGGGCCTCGCGCGCCGACCCCGCCTTCATCGAACGCTCGAGCGGTGCCATCATCGTGCTGCTGGCGTTCCTTCTGGTCATGAACATCCTGGCCATCGTGCTGCGCCGGCGCTTCGAGCGGCGCTGGTAGGTTCCGAGGTGACACCATGAACGACATGCGACTGACGGAGAGAGCCGTGAACGCAGAACACACCAAGATCGCGGCCCGGGGCGTGCAGGTCCACTATGGCCAGACGCATGCGCTCAAGGATGTCGATGTCGATATCCTCGATCACACCGTCACGGCCTTCATCGGCCCGTCGGGGTGCGGGAAATCGACCTTCCTGCGCTGCCTCAACCGGATGAACGACACGATCAGCGTCTGCAAGGTCACCGGCGACATCCGGCTTGATGGCGAGGACATCTATGACCGGCGGATCGATCCGGTGCAATTGCGCGCCAAGGTGGGCATGGTGTTCCAGAAGCCGAACCCCTTCCCCAAGTCGATCTATGACAACGTGGCCTACGGGCCGCGCATCCACGGGCTCGCGCGCTCAAAGGCCGATCTCGATGGGATCGTCGAGAGCTCGCTGCGCCGCGCGGCACTCTGGAACGAGGTCAAGGACCGCCTCGCCGCGCCCGGCACGGGGCTTTCGGGCGGGCAGCAGCAGCGGCTGTGCATCGCGCGCGCGGTCGCGACCTCGCCCGAGGTGCTGCTCATGGACGAGCCGTGCTCGGCGCTCGACCCCATCGCGACGGCGCAGGTCGAGGAGCTGATCGACGAGTTGCGCGCGAATTTCTCGGTCGTGATCGTGACGCATTCCATGCAGCAGGCCGCCCGCGTCAGCCAGCGCACCGCCTTTTTCCACCTCGGCCATCTTGTCGAATACGGCGATACCACGCAGATCTTCACCAAGCCCAAGGATCCGCGGACCGAAAGCTACATCACCGGCCGGATCGGCTGAGAGAGGCGACATGAACAGCGACGGCCACATCCTTTCCGCCTTCGACCGCGACCTCGAGACGATCCAGGCCCTCATCATGAAGATGGGCGGGCTGGTCGAGGTGGCGACCCTCGATGCCGCGCGCGCCCTCGAGACGCGCGACGAGGACCTCGCGCGCCTTGTCCGCGACAGCGACGGCGCGATCGACGCGCTCGAGGCGCAGGTGAACGACGAGGTCGCGCGCATTCTCGCGCTGCGCGCGCCCACCGCGGGCGACCTGCGCACGGTTCTGACGGTGCTGAAGATCGCGGGCAGCCTCGAACGGATGGGCGATTACGCCAAGAACATCGCCAAGCGGTC
>Ga0172372_10008822_pt1 | contig 13214 bp, 12 predicted proteins | sample LakKiv5m_2_FD_114544 | JGI IMG/M metagenome (GOLD analysis project Ga0172372, IMG submission 114544) | Freshwater microbial communities from Kabuno Bay, South-Kivu, Congo - kab_092012_9.5m | ecosystem: Environmental > Aquatic > Freshwater > Lake | place: Democratic Republic of the Congo...
CCCCGAGATCTCACCCCGAGATCTCACCCCGGGATTTCACCCCCGGATTTCACCCCGGGACTTCACCCGAGAGGTTTATCCCTGGGCACCACTCTTCCTTTCCACCGCGCTCAAATCACGTCGCGAACGCTCAAACCCAATGCTCCGCGACCCACGGTGTCTTATGCACGTGGCGCGTGAACTTCTGCGTCACGCCCGCGATCGCGTCGGGCGGATTCGGATGCCCGTGGAACACCACGATGCGCGCATCCTTTGGAATGCGCGGCGGAATCCACCAGTTCATCGGGAACTTCGACATGCACTGGTACTTGAAACTTACGCACCACTCCTTCGGCCAGTACGAAAGCTTGCCCGCACGGTGGAGTTCGCGCGAGATGTACTCCTGCTCGTTGCGCACCTCGGCACGGATCTCCGCGTGCTCCTTCATGAACTTCGCGAGAAGCTCAGGGTGCGCACCGGCCTCGAAGCGATACACCGACGAGTTGCCGGTCGGCCGCCACGGCCGCTTCCAGTCCTTGATGATGAGGAACTGGCCGGGATGCGAGAAGAGGCAGTCGATGTTGCCAACGATCACGATGTCGATGTCGAGGAAGAGCGTGGGCCCCTCGAGATCGAAGAGCGGTCGACGGAACGTTGAGATCTTGCGCCAGCCGCGCTCGGGCCCGCCCGGATCGTCAAAGTCGGGCAGCGGACGCGCGTCGATGCCTGCATCGAGACCGGTCGCGTCGTCGGTCATGCACACGAAGCGATGTGGGATCGTGATGTTCCGCCGCACCATGCTGGCAAGGCGGTTCACGTATTCGGGCCCGTACTTCGTGCCCCACTTCATGCAGATGATGTTCGCCATCGGGCGCGCACTTTAGCTGCGAAGACGCTTCACCGCCCGGCGAAGTCAGCCATGCCCGGCGATCAACCGCGCAAGACCGCGCGGATCGTGCTCGGCGGCGAGCGCCTCGCTCGCATCGGCGGCGCGCGCCGCATAGCGGTCCCAGCGCGCGAGGATGCGGGCGATCGCCGCGCGCAGGGCCTCGGGCGTCCGCTCGCGGATCGCAAGACCCGCCTCGAATCGCTCGACCACGTCGCCCGCCCACGTCCCTTCGGTCGCGATGACTGGCGCCCCATGGAGGAGCGCATCGAGGACCACGCCGCTCACACCATCGGCGAACTTCGCGCGCTCATATGGCGCAAGAACCAGCGCGCCCTCAAAGCGCGCGGCATACTCCGCGCGATCGGGTGCCTTCGGATCGGCCACGAGGCCCGGGTAGCGTGCCGCGAGCAGCCGTGCGACAACAGCATCCTCGCGTGATCCATGCCGCCCACCAGCAACCGACGCGTGCTTCGGCGACACCTGCACGAGTAACGGCGGCGTGGTGAATCGCACGTCATCGGACTGTGGGGCGCCTTCAAGCGCCGCAAGACGTCCGTCGCGCGCGAGCAGCTCCGCGAGGCCCGCGATCACGTCGAGCCCCTTGTTGATGCGCGCGGCGCCCGCCATCAGCAAGTGCCTGAAGGGTGCGCGCAGTCGCACGCCGTCGGCGCGCGTTGCGGGATACGCGACCTGTGCAATGTGATCGCACTCGGCCTCGAGCAGCGCCTCGCGCACTCCGCGCGTCGGCACGATGAAGAGCGCTTCCTCGCGCGCGCGCCCGGCGAGCAGGAGCGCAAGCCGCTCCGCGGGCTTGACGAGCGGCCAGTGAACGAACATCGCGAGATGTCCAAGACCTCCGCGCCCGACAAATGCCGCGCGATCTGCGAGGATCGCGTGCGCCGCGGTCGCGGTGAGGACGAGCGTGCGCCGCCCTTCCGCGAGCGAGGAACGGATCGCACGGAGTTCACCAAGCGGCCCACGCGGCAGCGCGACCGACGTGACCGCAACCTCGCCGCCGAGGGTCGGGAGGAATCGCTCGGCGCCAGGCGCCCCCACCACCTCGATCGCGCCGAACACGCCGCCTGATCTCGCGGCAAGCGCGCGCACGAACTCGGCGTAATGGCCGCTCGGACCCGCGAGATTCGGCTCGATCACGCGAAGGATCGGGAGTTCGTCGTTGCGTCGTTCGTTCCCGAGTTTGTGGCGTCCGGCAGGCACGCGCGAGAGGATACAGTCATCGACCTGTGACGATCCGCCGCACGCCCGATGATTTCCGAGTCGACGAACGGAACACCGCGGCGTTCCTCGCGTCGATCGCGCCCGAACGCCTTCCGTCGCATCCGTTCGTCGCCTACCGGCTTGTGAAGCGCGGGATCGCGACGCCCGATGCGGTCGGCTTCGTCGCGCGCGCGCTGCGCGTGGGGCGCGAGCATGTCGCCGCCGCCGGCCTCAAGGATCGTCACGCCGTCACCTCGCAGATCATCACAGTCGATGGCGCGGCGCTTCGTGGCTCGCCACCTCGCGAACTGGGCGAGCGCCTTGGTGATCCGATCGGCGCAGGCGATCCGCACTCCGACGACGGTGGTTCGAGCTGGCGGATCGAGGGCGTTGGCTTCGTCCCGCGTGCGGCCGACAGCACCATCATCGAGCGGAACGCGTTCACCATCGTCGTGCGCGGACTCGACAAGTGGCACGCCGACGAGATGGAGCGACGCGCATCGATGCTCGTCGACCGGACAGGTGGGCCGCTGCTTGTCGTCAACTACTTCGGCGACCAGCGCTTCGGCAGCGCGCGCCACGGCAAAGGTTTCGTCGCGCGCGCGCTGGTCGCGGGCGACTTCGAAACGGCGCTGCGCCTTGCGATCGGTACACCGGCGCGCAAGGATTCGGGCGCCGTACGCACGATGTCGCGCGCACTGGCCGCGCACTGGGGCGACTGGAAGACCGCGCTCGCCGCGATCCCGCGGATGCCCGAGCGCACAGCCATCGAGGTGCTCGCGCGCGGCGGATCGTTCCTCGACGCCTTCGCTGCGCTTCCGCGCTTCACGCAGGAGATCTGCGTCGAGGCGTACCAGTCGCATCTCTGGAACGGGATCTCGCGCGAGCTCGCGCACGCGCTTGGCGAGGCGACCTCGCAGCGCACCTTCGAGGCCGACGATCTCTTCGGGCCACTGATCTTCCCGCGCGCCGCGGCGCTCACGCCTGCCTTCCGCGCGCTGCCGATCCCGATGCCCTCGCCGCGCGCGCAGATGCCCGAGTGCCTCTCCGAGATCGCGGCCGGCGTCCTCGAGGACGACGGCATCACGTTCGCCGAACTGCGCATTCCCGGCCTCCCACGCCCCTACTTTGGCGGCGGCGACCGGCCATTTGTGATCGAGGCGCGCGACTTCTCGCTGTCGCCACCGGCGCGCGACGAGTACGCCGGCAACAGCCCGGCGAATCTCGCGATCACCGTCACCTTCGATCTACCGCGCGGAGCCTACGCGACGGTCGTCCTGCGCGCGCTCGGGCAGTGAGCGAGCCATCCGCCGATCGGCGGGCGTACCCCGCCGCCCGAATATCGCCCTCCGAGTTCAACTCGCCTCGCTACCTTGCTCGCGTGATCCGTCGACTCCACCTACTCTCGCGCGCACTTCCCGCCGTCGCGGCGTTCTTCCTCGCGGCGTGCGGTTCGACCGTCAAGATGGAGGGAACCGCCGACGAGGTGTGGAACGACACCGTCGAGGTGCTCCGCCTCCAAGGCGCAATGCCCGCAGAGGTGCCTCCCGGGCTCGAGCGGCCGCGCGTCGATCGCGCGAGGGGCGAGATCGACCTCCCGTACGCCGAGAGCGTCTACTACGGCGAGGGCGCGGCGTTCCTTCAAATCGATGTCGACGATCCTGCCGAGCACCGCGCGCGCACCGTGCGGATGTGGGTCGACTATCCGGTCGGGATGAAGGTCGTGCGCTACGGCCGCGCGATCAACGATGAGACCACCGCTCTCTTCCGCGCGACGTTCGAGCGCAATCTCGAGCGGCTTCGCGCCGAACGCGCCGCATCTGAAACCCCCGCATCTGAAACCCCCGCATCTGAAACCGCACCGGCAAACCAACCATCCGCGGAGATTCAGGCACCATGAACGCACGAATCCTCCTTCTCGGCAGCGGCGAGCTCGGCAAGGAGTTCGCCATCAGCGCCAAGCGCCTCGGTTGCCACGTCGTCGCGGTCGATCGCTACGACGACGCGCCTGCCATGCAGGTCGCCGACGCGCGCGAGACGATCGACATGCTCGATGGTTCGGCGCTCGCGCGCTGCGTGCGCAAGCACAAGCCCGACTTCATCGTGCCCGAGATTGAGGCGATCCGAACGAGCGCGCTGCTCAAGCTTGAGAAGGCTGGTCACTCGGTCGTGCCGAGCGCGTTCGCCGCGCACATGACCATGAACCGCGATGCGATCCGCGAACTTGCCGCGAAGGAGCTCGGCCTCCGCACCGCGCGCTACGCCTACGCCGCGAGTGCGCAGGAACTGGCGGATGCGATCCTTGCGAAGGGCGGCGTCGGACTCCCCTGCGTGGTCAAGCCCACGATGAGTTCGTCCGGCAAGGGCCAGTCGGTCGTCCGCACGAAGGGCGAGATCGCAAAGGCGTGGAAGTACGCGATCGACGGGATGCGTGGCGACCGGCCCGTCGTCATCGTCGAGGAGTTCATCGACTTCGACTACGAGATCACGCAGCTCACCGTGAAAGAACGCGCGGTGCGCGGCGGCGGCGTCCATTTCGTCGAACCGATCGGCCATCGACAGGAGCGCGGCGACTACCAGGAATCGTGGATGCCCTGCCCGATGAAGCCTGCGGCGAAGCGCGCGGCGCAGGACATGGCCGCGAAAGTCGTCACGCGTCTTGCTGGCAAAGACGGCGCGGGCATCTTCGGTGTCGAGTTCTTCGTGAAGGGCGGCGAGGTCATCTTTAGCGAACTTTCGCCACGACCGCACGACACCGGCATGGTCACGCTCCGGTCGCAGGATCTTTCCGAGTTCGATCTCCACATCCGCGCAATCCTTGGGCTTCCGATCCCCGAGATCCGCTACGCGGGCCCCACGGCGTCAGCGGTTGTCCTCGCGACGCGCGATTCGACGCGGGCACCGCGCTATACCGGCGTTGAGCAGGCGATGGCGATCGCGGGCGTCGAGGTGCGGCTGTTTGGAAAGCCGACCACGCGGAAGTATCGGCGCATGGGCGTCGTGCTCGCGCACGGCAAGACCGCGAACGACGCGCGCAAGATCGCGACGACCGCGGCCGCGATGATCAGCGTGAAGTGAACTGAAGCCAACGCCGCACCGCCGATGCGCGCTTACTTCTGATGAGCTGCACTACTCAGGCGCTCACGCCTGCTTGCGGCGACCGGAGGGTGCGCGGTAGCTCTCACGCGCCGTATCGGGGCGCACGCCCTTCGCCACCGGGATGAGTCCATCCTCCTGCACGGCCTTGCGGAAGATCTCAAGCGTGGTGTCGTCGAGCAGCTTCTTCACCGACGCCTGCATCTGGACCAAACGGTTGTGCAGCGCACACGGCTCGCCGATACCGCACACGCCCCCGCCGAACGGGCAGTTCGACGAGCGATCCTCGCGTTCGAACAGTTCGTACGGCGCGCGCAGCGAAATCTGCGAAGGCGGTCGTGCGAGGGCGTAGCCGCCGCCGGGCCCCGGGTTTCCCTGCACAAGGTCGGCCTGAGAGAGCGTCGAAAGAATCTTGGCGACCATCGCGCGAGGAAGTCCGCGCTGGTCAGCAATGTCGGCGGAGGAAAGCCGCGTCTTTCCGCCGTCCCACACTTCGGCCAAGCGGCTCAGGGCGGCGATCGCGGTCTCGGTCTGCTTTCCGTACATGTGTGGGGGTCTCCAGATCCGAGGCCGTGTCTGTCTGCGGGGGACGGCCGAACAGGCCGCCATTCGCGATCAGGATATCCGGGATTCGGCGAACGCAAAAGCCCGGGTTCGATTCCATCGTTTCTGGCTATGAAAACACCCCGCAAAGCCACGCCGGTGCCCACGCCCGTTCCGACGCCCGTGCCCATTTGTGGCTCGCGCGGCCATGCTCCTGTCAGCGGGTCGGTTCTCGGCATCGGGTAGCCTTCGCGAACGCGGCATTGTGGTGGAGTCCCCCGCTTCGCCTGCGCTTGCGTCGCCTGCGTCTCTCTTCGACCCTCCACCAATACCGCCCCAACCACCCCGAACCACCCCCAACCACGCCGAACCACCCTGATGTCCGCCTTCTACCGACGCAGCGCGATCTACGCCGCCTTCTTCGCCCCCTCCGACGACATCCGGCGCTCGATCGACGCACTGGTGCGAAAGCACCTGCGCGGCGCCCCGAAACGGGTGATCGACCCGGCCTGCGGACCCGGCCTCTGGCTCGAGCATTTCCACCGCGGCGGCGCCGAGGTGGCGGGATGCGATCTCGAGGAGAGCGCGATCGCGGGTGCGAACGAGCGGCTGCCGAAGCGCGGCGCGCGTGCGCTGGTCGGTGACATGCGTCGCCCGCCCGATGAGCTCGGCGCCGAGTTCGACTGCGCGATCAACCTCGACAACTCGATCGGACACCTCAACGATCCGCTCGACGTCGTCGCACACTTCGCATCGATGCGGCAGCGGCTCTCGCGGCGCGGCATCTACGTGATCGGCCTCGCGATCCGCGAAGCGAAGGACACGATTCCGACCGGCATCGTCTTCGAACGCGGCCCCGTTGATATCGCAGGCGGCGGCTTCGCAGCGCTCCGCACCGAATCCCTCGGCCTCGACAAAGTCACGCGCTGCGAGCGGATCCGCCAGATCACGATCACCGCGAACGTGCCCGACACACCCGCGGTGATCGCCGAGCAGTACGACCTCCTCACCTTCACCTTCGCCATGCTGAAGGACATTCTCGATGCCGCCGGCGGTTTCGAGGTGCTCGACTGTCGCGACGCGACCGACGAGGATCTGCCCACGAAGCCCTTCCGCAAGGGCGCGGGCGACGTCGTCCTCGTCTTGCGTGCAAAGGATCCTGCGACGAAGGCTGTCAAAAAAGCGACGGCGAAGCCTGCGCGCACCGCATTGAGGCGCGCCTCATCCAAGCGATGACCCGCATCTATCGCCCATCCGCGCATGCTCTACCCGAGGGCTCGGTGTTCGCCGAGTACGACGCTCGGCATCCGAAGCGTCTTGCGCAGGACGAGCCGTTGCTTCCCGAGGAGGAGCGCGCGCTCGCCTCGTCGATCCGCTCGGCGGCGCGTCGCACCGGCTTCACGGCGGGGCGGCTTGCGTTGCATGCGGCGCTTGCCGAGAGCGATGCACGCGCGCACGCGGCGCGACCCATCCTCCGCGACGAGCGCGGTCGCCCCAAGCCCACGTGGGACGGAGCACCCCCGCTCTCGATCGCGCACTCTCGCGCGCGTGCGGTCGCGGCGGTCGCACCGGTGGGTTCATGCGCTGCGCTCGGTGTCGACGTCGAGGAGATCGACCACCATCGCGCGCAGGCACTTCTCCGCATGAGCCTTTCGGAAGCGGAAATCGCGCTCATCCGCGCAAGCGATCCTGAACTTCTCGCCGGCCCGATCGCACTCTGGTGCGCGCGCGAGGCGTGCGTGAAGGCGCATGCGCTCGAGGTCGGCTGGTTCGGCACCGCGCTCATCGCCACGCGCTTCGCACCGAGTACGCCGCCCATCGATGGCGCCGCGCGCGCGTGGGCGGTCGAGATCGCGTTCGAGGGGCGCGCGCCCTTCTCCGCACTCGCGTGGGTCGGTGCCGAGGCCGTCTACGCGACGGCCGTTCGCGCGTGATCCGTTGTCAACGCCGAAATCGCGGCACCTCGCGCAGCCAGCCTGCCTGCACGACACCGTACAGGCCCACGAGTATCGCCTCGGCCGCATCGTGACCGACATCCGCGGAAACCCCGCGCGTCTCGCTCCACGCGATCACTTGCGCCGCAAGTTTCACCGCCGACTCCTTCGCCATCGCGCCGTCGCGCGACTCGCGCTCGTAGAGAAACATCGAACGCCACGCCGATGCGTGCACCGCGCGGAAGTGGATGCCGCGGTGGATGGCGGCGCGCTCCCACGCCTCCGCAAGTTCGCCACCTCCCTCGACGATGACGGAATGCACGTGGAGCACTTCGTCGAGAATCGCGGCCGAGGCCGCGCGCAACGCATCCTTCGACTGGAATCGACGCGTGCGGACAGCCTCGAGTCGACCATCGCGCCCATAGACCGCGACTCCCGTCGCAAGGCCGAGGTCGACCGCGAGATACCGCGACTTTTCACCGAGCATGCGAGGGCTTGCGGTGCGCAGCGCCTCGGCCGAACGCGAGAGCCCCGCGGCCTTCCGCCGCTCCTCGGCTTCAAGCTCCGCCGCGGCCGCCGCGCGCTCGGACTTCGGCGGCGTGCGCTTCCCCCACTTCGGCGGCTCGTCCCGATCGCGTCGACTCATACCAAGAGCCTACCGCAGCCACACCGCAGAAGCCCGCGGAATCGCCGTCGGACTTCGCGGCGCACCCAGCGTTGGAGCGTTCGCGGCGATTCCCCTACATTGCGCCCCATGGCACTTCCCCATCTGAGCGACGACGAGATCCGCACCTGGACCCCCGAGCAGAAGGACCGCTGGTGGCTGGAGAACGTCTTCCGCGGGAACATGCCGCAGCTGACGCTGCGCGCCGCGATCACGGGGTTCTTCCTCGGCGGCGTCCTCTCGGCGACCAACCTCTACATCGGCGCGAAGACCGGCTGGACGCTCGGCGTCGGCGTCACGAGCGTCATCCTTTCGTTCGTGATGTTCCGTGCGATCTCGAAGCTGCGCGTCTCGAGCGACATGACGATCCTCGAGAACAACGCGGTGCAGTCGATCGCCACCGCCGCCGGCTACATGACCGGCCCGATCATCTCGGCGCTCATGGCATACATGTTCGTGACCAACACGACCATGGAGTGGTACAAGATGCTCGTCTGGAACGTGGTCGCGAGCATCCTCGGCGTGCTCGTCGCGTTCCCCATGAAGCGCCGCTTCATCAACGACGAGCAGCAGCCGTTTCCCGAAGGTCGCGCGTGCGCGGTCGTGCTCGATTCGCTCTACCCAGATGCGCCGCAAGGTGGCACCAAGAACATGGTCGACGGCACGCCCGTCGTGAAGCCCCGCGCCGATGGCGCGGGCGGCGTCGACTCGGGCCTCTTCAAGGCGAAGGCGCTTGCGGTTGCCGCGACGATCGGCGCGGTGCTCCAGTTCCTCATCGCGACCGGCTACCTCGCGATGCTTCAGATCAAGGGCCTCGGCATCGCGAAGGCGGTCGACGACCTCTGGCTGCAGATCCCAGGCCACATCGACGACTGGTACTACCGCCTCGCCGACAAGATGCCGCTGCCGACGCCCGGCATCAACGGCATTCCGCTGCCGCAACTCGGCGTCAGCTTCGCCTTCGACCTCTCGATGATCGGCGCCGGCGGCCTCATGGGCATGCGCATCGCGACCAGCGTCGTGCTCGGCATGCTCGTCAACTTCCTCGTCGTCGCGCCGCTGATGGTGTCGCAAGGCGAGATCCTGCCGAAGAACCTCGGCGCGATCGCCAATCCCGACGGCAGCTACATGGTGTCTGACGCGATCTTCGGCCGACCGCACCTCACGAACACCTGGTGCCTCTGGTGGGGCGTCGCGATGATGGTGACCGCCTCGATGGTGGGCCTCTTCGCGAAGCCGAAGATGATCATCAGCGCCTTCACCGGGCTCTTCTCGAAGAAGGAAAAGCGCGAGGACTGCCTGAAAGACATCGAGTTCCCGCTCAAGTGGAGCATCATCGGCATCCCGATCGCGTCGGCCGCGATCATCTACATCAACCACGAGTGGTTCGGCGTCGACTGGTGGATCGGTGCACTGTCGATTCCGCTCATCATCGTGCTGACGCTGATCGCGGCGAACGCGACCGCGCTCACGTCGACCACGCCCACGGGCTCGCTGTCGAAGATCACACAGTTCACCTTCGGCGCGCTGCAACCCTCGAACCCGGCGACGAACCTGATGACCGCGGGCGTCACCACTGAGGTCGCGTCGAACGCATCGAACCTCCTCATGGACATCAAGCCGGGCTACATGCTTGGCGCCAAGCCGCGGCAGCAGGCGATCGGCCACATCATCGGCATCGTCGCCGGCGCGCTTGCATCGACACCGCTCTTCTACCTTCTCTTCATGTGGACACGGTCGGCCGAGGTCCCGATCGAACAACACGTGACCGAGACATGGGCGGTCCCCGGTGCCGTCCAGTGGGCCGCGATCTCGAAGGTGATCGAAGGCATGGGCTCGGGTGGCGAGACCATGCAGATCGGCGCCGACGGCGTCACCAAGATGTGGGGCGTGCTGCCCGCGTCCGCCGCATGGGCGATGGTCGCGGGCGCCGCAATCGCGATCGTGTTCGAACTGCTGCGGATCGGCACGAAGGGCCGCTTCCCGCTCAGCGCGGTCGGCATCGGACTCGGCGTTGTGCTCCCGCCCGACTCGACGATCATGATGTTCGCGGGCGCCGTGATCTTCGGCGTCGCCGAGTGGCTCTACCACAACCGTCTTGGCACCTTCGGCTGGCGACTCTGGGTCGACTCGAAGGAGGCGGTCTGCGCCGGTCTCATCGCTGGCTGGGCGCTCCTTGGTATCGGCGACGGCATCATCGCCGCCGTTGCGAAGTTTCCCGAGTCGAAGGATGCGGTGGTCGCGACGGAGAACGAGATCGGCGATCTCGAGCAGCAACTCGGTGCGGCACCGACGGACCTTGCGCTCATGGGCAAGCTCGGCACGCTGCTTGTCACCGAGCCACTGTCGACGGCAAACGAGGCGCGTGGACGGCAGCTGCTCGCCGATGCGGCCGACAAGGGCGACGCGAGCGCGGCGTACCAGTTCGGCCGCCTGCATGAAGCCGACGGCAAACTCGCGGACGCCGCGACGCGGTACCGCGCGGCGGCAACCGGCGGCGTCGCCGATGCAGCAGGCGCCCTCGTCGATCTCTACGCAGGCGGATTCGACAATCCCGAGAGCGGCGCATGGCTCGAGGCGCAGGCCGCGGGCGGTTCCGGCGCTGCGGCGCGCGTGCTTGGTGCGCGGGCCCTCGCTGCCGGCGACCGCGAGCGCGCGCTTGCGCTCTACGCCGATGGCGCTGCCAAGAAGGATGCGCAGTCGGCGTGGAAGCTGTGCGAACTGAAGGGTTCCGCTGAACCGCTCGCGATCGCCGATCTCTGGCTTGCGGCGGCTGGCGGCGGCGCGCGCGAATCGGCGGTGATGCTCGACGCGGTCGCACCGGCGATCATCGCGGGCGGAACGTCGGCGCAGCAGGCGGATCTCGCGAAGCTTCTCACCAACGGCAAGGCCGGTCGCATCGACATGCTGCTCGCGCGCTCGGCGCTCGAGAATGCCGTGAAGGCCGACCCGACGCTCGAAGCGGCGCTCGCAGCGCACTACATGTCGCACTCGCCGACGCGCGAGGGCGATGCCGCGAAGATCATGGCGAAGCTCGCGGCCGCAGGCGACGTCGCGCAGGCGGTCGCGCTGGGTGAACTGATCGCGCGCGTGTCCGACCAGCCTGTCGAGTCGAAGGAAGTGCTCGACGCGATCGGCGCGACCGACGGCCGCACCGAGGCGAAGCGCCTGTGGACCGAGGCGGCGAACAAGGGCAACGCGCAGGCGATGTTCGATCTCGGATGGCAGGCCCACGATGGTTGGGGCATGACGGCCGATGTAGATGCGGCGCGGTCGTGGTGGAAGCAGGCCGCGGAGCGCGGCAATCCGCGCGCGATGTACCGCGTGGGTCTCTTGCTCGCGGGCTCGACCAGCGCGCAGGATCGGCTTGACGGGGTCTTCTGGCTCCGACTCGCCGCGAGCAAGGGCGCGGTGGGCGCACAGCGCGCGGCGGATCGCGCGTCGTTCTCGTTGTCGGATGCCGAGCAGGATGCCATCGACACCCGGCTCACCGAGTGGAAGCCCGTCACTCCGTAATCGTGCGAACGCTTGGTGCGTCAGCGTGAACCGCGCGGCCTGATGCCGCGTCACGCGCTCGAGCCCTGACCCCGGGTGTGTACCCCGAGATCTCGAACGATTGAAAATCTTCGCATCAGCCGCTTGACAGTCCGCGAAGCACTCCTATCCTCCGCGTCTCTCTGAGTCCGCACCATGACCGTTCAGCCGAACATCGTCCTCGCCGCCGTTCCGAGCAACAAGCCCATGCAGAAGCATGTTGCTGTGCAGATGCATATGCATCTCATGCACAAGAGCATGCCGGCCTCGGACCATCGCTGAACGGACCATACCCACCGTTTCTCCTCCGACGCCGGCCCCGTGCCGGCGTCGGTCGCTTTTGGCGGTCGTCCCCGGCACTCCACACGAGAACCCCGTCGGCGTGAAACACCTGTTTCACCGCTGATTTCACGCAATCCGACCGAACGCGACCCCGCACCTCGCAAAGCTCAGAAGGCTGGCAAGGCGCGCCAATCAAGAAACCGACCCGCACGCCGACCACGGCACTCACAAAGGAACCGACCATGACCGCTTGCACCGCCAGCTTCTCGATCTCGATCCCGCCCTCAGCCGAAGGCCGCACTCCTTCTTCGCCGACGACCAACACGCCCGCGTCCGAATCCGGAGGCGCGCTCCGACGCGGACTCGTCGAGCGCCTCGCCGCACGCATCTCCGCAGGGTCCGACGAAGTCCTGCCGTTCGCCGACGAGCGCGCGGCGACTGCCGCACTCGCACGTCGCTTCGCGCGCGGGCGACGGATCGGTCTCGCGCTTGGCGAGCGCAACACGTTGATCGGTTCGCTGCGCTCCGAATCGGGCGAGCGTCGCGTGCTGAACTGGACCGAACGACCCTCGCTCGACGACCTCGTCGCGCTCGCACGCGAGGTTGACACGCTGTTCATCGAGGCGCCAATCGTGCGTGACGGCGTGGTGATCGAACCGATCGCGCCACGCGAACTGCTAACGCTGCGCGCCCGGGCGCCGCGACCGGTGCTCGTGCTCGACCTCCGTGACGAGGATCTCGCGCGCACGCCGCTCACGCAGCCGGCCTTGCTGATTCCGGGAACCGTGATCCTGCGCGGCTTCGGCGCAGTGTGGGCGCGCGAGGGCGCGGCCGAGCTTGCGCGCACCGCGTTCGTCGCAGGACCGGCAGATCTTGTCGCAGGGCTCGCGGGTGATCTGGGCAGCGCGAGCGTTCCCGACGAGGCGCAGGCCGCCACGCTCATCGCAGAACTCGACGCGCCGGACATCGATCGACGCGTCCAGTCGGCCGCGCGTGCGCTGCGCTGCCGCAACGCGTGATCGCGGCCCCGCCGAATCTTCGCGATCGAACCCGCCGGCGGGTTGCCGTTCCGCGC
>Ga0172372_10008824_pt1 | contig 13213 bp, 10 predicted proteins | sample LakKiv5m_2_FD_114544 | JGI IMG/M metagenome (GOLD analysis project Ga0172372, IMG submission 114544) | Freshwater microbial communities from Kabuno Bay, South-Kivu, Congo - kab_092012_9.5m | ecosystem: Environmental > Aquatic > Freshwater > Lake | place: Democratic Republic of the Congo...
CGGTCCTGCGGCGGCCAGCGCGCGCGCGGCCTCCTGAGGTCTTCCGAGGCGGGAAAGCGCCAAGGCGAGGTTCCTCGAGTAGGCGAAGGACAGCCCCGTGCCACGGGCGGATTCGGAAAGCTCACGAAGGGCCACCAGCGACCGCTCATCGACTTTGCCCGACCGGACCAAGGCGAATCCTCCCAGGGCCTCCATGCGGGCGCGCTGGGCGGGTGAGACCGCCTCCCTCAGCGCCGATTCGCGAGCCGTGGAGGCCGACGCCGGGTCGCCTGAGGCTTCCGCGACCATCCATCGGAGCGTCCAAGCCCATCCCCGTTCCTCCGGAGCCGCTTTGTCCGGCAGAGCGTCGGCGGCGTGGGCCGCCGCGGCCGTCAGATCATTGAGCAAGGCAGCGATCAGACCCTCGCGCAGGGATTTGGCGGGGGATGCCTGGAGGAATTTCAGCGCCGCCTGAGCCTCCGTGATGCGTGAACGCTCGATGAGGGCGGAGGTCAGGCCCAGCCCGGCCTTTTCACGTTCGTCGGCGGAAATCGAAGCATCGGAAAGCGTGGCTGCGAAAAGTTCGGCCGCCGTTCCTGAGAGTCCTGACGCCAGAGCCTCCTCGGCGAGGGCGACCCGGGTGCGTCGCGCATGAACCGGGGTGCCACGGGCGGCGGGGTCGGAGTCCAGCGCCGTCGGCGGGGTCTGCTGGCCCCCGCAGCAGACCGCCAGGAACAGAAGGGCGACGTGAAGGGGCCGCGGCATCGCCTCGGACGATGACCGAACCCGGCCGGCGGGCAAGAGGCGAGTGCCGCTCAGGCCTTGTCCAGACCGAACGCCGTGTGGACGGCCCGGACCGCCGCATCGGCCTTGGCGGGGTCGACCGCGACCGAGATCTTGATCTCGGAGGTCGTGATGAGCTCGCTGTTGACGCCGACGGAAGCGAGAGCCTTGAAAAGCGTGCCGGCGACCCCGGGGTGGGAGATCATGCCCACGCCGACGATGGAGAGCTTGGAAATCTCGCCGGCGGAACGGACCGAGCCGCAGCCGAGCCGCTTGAGCGTCTGCCCGACGGCCTTCTCGACGCGGGCGAACTGGTCGGTCGTGACCGAGAAGGTGAGGTTCGCCCTGCCGTTCTTGCCGAGGTTCTTGATGATCATGTCGACGCTGAGTCCGGCCTCGCCGAGGTCGTCGAAGAGGGCGGCGACCGCCTCAGGAGAGTCGGTCAGGTCGGAGACCGTCACGCGGGTCTGCAGGCGGTCGAGGGCGACGCCGGCGATGACGGCGTCCTCCAGGGTCTTGTCGATGGCTTTCACGATGGTTCCGGGTTGGTCGTTGAAGGAGGAGCGCACCTCGAAGGGCACGTTGTATTTCTGCGCGAACTCGACGGAGCGGGACTGCATGACCTTGGAGCCGCTGGAGGCCAGTTCGAGCATCTCCTCGTAGGAGATCTCGGGCAGCTTGCTCGCGGCGAGGACGATGCGCGGATCCGCGGTGTAGACGCCGTCGACGTCGGTGAAGATCTGGCAGAGGTCGGCCTTGATGGCGGCGGCCACGGCGATGGCGGTCAGGTCTGAGCCGCCGCGGCCGAGGGTGGTGACTTCGCCCCCCTCGGTGACGCCCTGGAATCCGGCCACGACCACGACCTTGCCTTCCTCGAGTCGGTCGCGGATGTCGCCGCCCGTGATGCGCGTGATGCGGGCGCGCGTGTGCACGTCGTCGGTGAAGATGCCCGCCTGGGCGCCGGTGCGGGACACGGCCGGCACGCCGATGGCATGCAGGGCCATGACGGTCAGGGCGATGGTCTCCTGCTCTCCGACCGCCATGAGCACGTCCATCTCGCGCTCGTCCGGAAGCTTCTGCAGGGCCTTGGCCCGCGCGATCAGCTCATTGGTCACGCCGCTGCGCGCTGAGACCACGACGACCATCCGGTTCCCTTTGGACCACTGCTCCTTGACCTTGGCGGCGACGTTCTGGACCCGGTCGACGCTGCCGACGGAGGTGCCGCCGTACTTCTGGACGATCAGGGCCATGGGTCAGGATTCAGGCGAGAAGATGCGCAGCACCACCGGCACCTCCAGGACCGTGCGCAGGCCCTTGAGGCCTCGGACGACGGCGGCCATCCGGCGCTCATTGACGGGGTAGGTCGAAAGCGTGACGGTACCCCGACCCTGGTTGGGGTGCTCGTACTGGATCACGCGGGCGATCGAGACCTTGTAGCGGGAGAAGACGCGGTAGACGCCCTCCGACACGCCGGCCTGGTCGAGCAGGGAGAGGCGTAGGTAGAACGGCGCGACGATCTCCTCCTCGTCCGCCATGCGCAGCGCGCGGCCGGACTTCTCGCGCGCCGCCAGGGCTTCGGCGGAAAGTCCCTGCGGAGCCGCGCCCGTCAGGGCGGCGATGGCGTCCACGATGTCGCCGATCACCGCCGAAGCGGTGGCGTCACCGCCCGCGCCCCGGCCCGCGAGGGTGGTGGCCCCGACGACGTCGCCCTTGAGCGTGATGCCGTTGTTGACGCCGGAAACGCGCGCGAGGATGTCCCGGTTGGGGACGAGCGCGGGGTAGACGCCGACGGTCATCCAGTTCCGTCGGAAGTCGCGACGCACCACGGCGAGGTGCTTGAGGGCGAAGCCGAAGCGACGGGCGAAGTCGATGTCGGCCGGGCCGATCTTGCGGATGCCTTCGACGAGGGTGCGGTTGCGCGGCGCCCACTTGCCATGGGCCAGCCAGGCGAGGATCGAGGCCTTGTGCCAGGCGTCGATGCCGTCGACGTCGAGGGTCGGGTCGGCCTCGGCGTAGCCGAGCTCCTGCGCCTCCTTCAGGGCGTCCGCGAAGGAAAGGCCGTCCTCGCCCATGCGGGTGAGGATGTGATTGCAGGTGCCGTTGAGGATTCCGACGATGAGTTCGAACCGGTTCGCGACGAGGCCTTCGCGGATGGCCTTGATGATGGGGATGCCTCCGGCGACGCTGGCCTCGAACAGGAACTGTCCGCCGTGCCGCCGGACGGCCCGGAAGATTTCGGGGCCGTGTTCGCAGAGCAGCGCCTTGTTGGCGGAGACGACGACCTTCCCGAGCCGGAGGGCGCGGAGGGTGAGCTCACGCGCCCGCGTGGTGCCGCCGATGAGTTCGCAGACCACGTGGACCTTCGGGTCGTCGATGATGGCGAGAGGGTCGGAGGTGAGCCGCGATGAGGGGATCCTGACCGCACGGCGCTTGCGCAGGTTGCGGACGGAGGCCCCGCGCAGGTCGATGCGCACGCCGAGCCGGGCCTCGAGGTCGGCCTTCTTCTCGGTCAGGTGCTTCCAGACTCCCTGGCCGACCGTGCCGAGTCCGAGGATGCCGATGCCGATGGTGCGAGGGGCGGTCATGGAGAGGTCAGGCCTGCTTGACGAAGCGGTTTTCGGTGCCGTTGATCAAGCGGCCGATGTTGGAGCGGTGCGTCCAGACGTTGAAGGCGGCGATGGCCGCGGCGAACCAGAACTGGACCGGTCCGAACTTCAGCGAGGTGAAGAGCGGCAGCAGCCAGCAGGACAGGGGGAGTGAGACGCCGAGGGCGATCGAGGCGAGGGAGACGTAGCGTGAGGTGAGGAACACCAGTCCCCAGAGCGTTGCGCCGATGAGGATTGGGACGGGCAGGAGCACCAGGAGTCCGCCGATGGTGGAGGCCACGCCCTTGCCCCCCTTGAACTTGAGGAAGCAGGAGAAGCAATGCCCGAGCAGCGTGCCGACGAAGCCGGCGACGCTGACGACGAAGAGGGCGTCCGCGAGGGGGGTCTCCGGATCCACGCGGAGCAGCAGCTGGGGCAGGCCTGCGCCGACGAATCCCTTCAGCACGTCGAGCGCGAAGACGAGGTTGCCCGGTCCCTTGCCGAGGACGCGTTTGACGTTGGTCGCGCCCGGGTTGCCGGAGCCTTCCTTGAGGATGTCCACGCCGTTCCGCTTCGCCACCAGCACGGCGAAGTTGACGGAGCCCACGAGATAGCCGAGCACCCCGAAGAAGATGGCGACGGCCGCGAACATCGCTCAGGCTTCGATCAGCTTGGCGCTGACGATCGCCGGATTGCGCAGGATCTCGGCGAGGGCGGAGGCGCCGGGGGCGCTGTCCAGCTGATAGACGGCCAGCGCGTTGGCGCCGCCGGAGCGGCTGAGCGCCATGTTTGCGATGTTCACGCGTTCCTTGGCGAGGAGCGTGCCCAGGGCGCCGATGATGCCCGGCTGGTCCTGGTTCTCGATGAGGAGGAGCTTGCCTTCGGGCACGAACTCGAGGGTGCGTCCGTTGATGGAGACGATGCGCGGGGACTGGGCCTTGCCGATGACCGTGCCGGCCACGGAGACGGACTTGCCGCCGCCGAGCGAAGCCTCGACGAGCACGAGCTCCTTGTAGTCGGCCTCCGCCGAGGAGCGGACGGTCTGCACCTCGACGCCGAGGGCCTTGAGCTTGCCGGGGGCGTTGACGTCAGTGACGCCCTCGACGATGCCGCGGAGGTAGCCGCGCTGGAAGGCGCGTGCGATGGCGTTCGCGCCCTGGTCGGAGCCCGCGCCGAAGGTGGTGATGCGGAGCGACTCGATGCGACCGGGAGCGGCCAGCTGACGGGCGATGGAGCCGAGCTTCTGTGCGAGGGCCAGGAAGGGCTTGATCGCCGCCAGTGTCTGGGAGTCGACGGAGGGAAGATTGACGGCGTTGGCGGGGGAGCCGCCTCCGAGCACGGTGATGGCGGCCTCGGCGACCTCGACGCCGACGTTCTCCTGGGCCTCCGCGGTGGAGGCGCCGAGGTGCGGCGAGAGGTGGGCCTTCGGGAGGGAGCGCAGCGGGTGGTCCTTGGGTAGGGGCTCCTCGACGAAGACGTCGAAGCCGCACCCGCCGCACTGTCCGGACTTCAGCGCATCGGCCAGCGCCGCCTCGTCGACGATGCCGCCGCGCGCGCAGTTCACGATCTTCACGCCCTTCTTCATCTTGGCGAAGGCTGCGGCGTCGACCATGCCCTCGGTGGCGCCCTGCTTGCCCTTCTCGATGAGGGGCATGTGCACGGTGACGTAGTCGGAGAGGGCGAAGACCTCGTCGAGGGTGGCGATGGAGACGCCCAGGGCCTTGGCGCGGGCCTCGGTGAGGTAGGGGTCGTAGGCGAGCACCTTCATGCCGAAGGCCAGGGCCCGCTTGGAAACTTCGGCGCCGATGCGGCCGAGCCCGAGCACGCCGAGGGTCTTCCCGTTGAGTTCGGAACCCGAGAGGGTCTTCCGGTCCCACTTGCTCTCCTTCATGGACTGGACGGCCTCCGGCACGGGGCGGGCCAGGGAGAGGAGGTGGGTGAAGGTGAGTTCGGCGGTCGCGATGGTGTTTCCGGAAGGGGTGTTCATCACGATGACCCCGCGTTCGGTGGCGGCGTCGACGTCGATGTTGTCCACGCCCACTCCGGCGCGACCGACGCAGACCAGGCGCTGGGCTGCGTTGAGGACCTCGCGGGTGATCTGGGTCTCGGAGCGGACCAGGATGGCGTCGACGTCGGCGACCAGATTGAGGACCTGTTCCGGAGTGGAACCGTAGGCTTCGACGACTTCGTAGCCCGGCTGAGCCTTCAGCAGGGCCACTCCGGTGGGTGAGATCTTGTCGGCGACGAGTACCTTGGGCATGGCGGCTTGGTTAAAGTTTGGTTTGAGTCATAAAGGCGCGCCTTTGGCAATGGCAAGAGCACCCTTGCCGCGTCATACCCGAGCTCAGAGCCGACGATGGGCGTAATCGGCCAATTCGTAGCAATCAGGGCTCATTTCTTCGATGAAACGGCAGGGGTCCAGCGGCCGGTAACCCTCACCGGAGACGGCGAACCTGGGGGAGAAGATCTGCAGGGAGTTCATGGCCCGCGTGCAGGCCACGTAGAAGAGCCGGCGCTCCTCCTCGACGTCGCCATCCTCGATGGCCCGGGTGAGGGGAAGCAGGCCGTCGGCGGCGCCGAGCAGGAAGACCACGGGGAACTCCAGTCCCTTGGACTGATGGATGGTGGTCAGGCGCAGCATGTCCTCCTCGGGCTCAGCCTTCTTGTCGGAGGCCTCGCCGTTGAGCAGGGCGACCTGGGCGACGAGGTCGCCGACGTCCTCGAACTTCGACGCGAAGCCCACCAGGCCCTGCAGGTCCTGTTCGCGATCCTTCCAGTCGGGGAAAAGCGTCCTCATGTGCGTTCCGTACCAGCCTTCGACGCAGACGCGGACGGTCTCGGCGGGCGTCCTTGCGACGCGCTCCGAGGCGTTCTCGCACGAGGCTTCGAAGAGGTCAGGGGCGGGTGCGGAAGGGGCGGGCTTGGCCCGGGCGGTCTCCACGCCCTCCAGCATGTCCTCCAAGGTGAGGGCGAGGTCGGTGAAGTCCGACTTGGCGCTCTCGGGCACCTTGCGCAGCACCGTGTCAGCCCGGAGGGCGCGGACCCATCCACGCCCCTGGGACGCCTCGGCGGCCACGGTCGCCGTGATGATCTTCTCCGCTGAGGCGGGGCCGACCTTGGGGAGGAGGCAGAGCAGCCGCGAGAGGGCCACGCGGTCGAGCGGATTGTGGATGAAGCGGAGATGGGCCAGTACGTCCTTCACGTGCGCGAGATCGAAGAACTTGTGTCCGCTCGTGATGACGAACGGCACGCCCAGCGCGTTCAGCTCCATCTGGAGTTCCAAGGACTGGTAATGCGCCCGGTAGAGCACCTGCATGTCGGCGAGGGCCTGGCCTTCGTGGTGCAGCTGCAGAATGCGACGCCCCACGAGCTTGGCCTGCTGGGAAGTGTCCCCGACCGTGAACACGACCGGCATCGCCCCGCTTCTGCGCACCGCCTTGAGGCGACGGTCGAAGCCTTCCACCTTGGGCCGGTGCCGGAGGATCTCGTTGGCGAAGGCCAGGATCTCGGGGGTCGAGCGGTAATTCGTGTCGATGGTGTGGATGACCGTGCCGGGATGACGCTGCGGGAAGGACACGATGTTCTCCCAGTCGGCGCCGCGCCAGGTGTAGATGCACTGCGCGTCATCGCCCACGGCCATGATCTGGTGCTCGTCCGCCAGCAGGTCGATGATGCGGCTCTGCAGGCGGTTGGTGTCCTGGAACTCGTCCACGAGGATGTGCCGGAAACGGCGGCGGTAGTGGGCGAGCGCGGCCGGGTCGGACTCCAGCACCCTCAGCCAGAGGGAAAGCAGGTCGTCGAAGTCACAGAGGTTGCGCTCACGCTTGGCCTCCTCGTAAAGGTTGCAGAACCGCAGCAGCTTCTCGGGGCCGCCCTTCATCCAGTCGAGACGCTCGGTCATCACCTCCTCCGTGGGTCGCAGGGTGTTGCGGGCGTGGGAGTAGGCGTCGAGGATGACAGGCGCCTTGGGGTTGGTCTTGTCCTTGATGAAGGCGCCGTCCTCCGACTTGATGATCTCGGAGAAAAGCTGCTCCGATTCCTTCTGGTCGATGATGGTGAAGTCAGGGGAGCGTCCGGCGGCCGCCGCGTTGGCCCTGAGGATGCGCTGCCCGATGGAATGGAACGTGCCGCCCCAGAACTGTCCGCGCGGGACGCCGGTCAGGTCCTCGACGCGCTCGAGCATCTCCTTGGCGGCCTTGTTGGTGAAGGTCAGGAGCAGGATGTCCCACGGGCGCGCGCCTTGGTGCAGCAGCCAGGCGACGCGGTAGGTGAGGGTGCGGGTCTTGCCTGAGCCGGCGCCGGCCAGCACCAGGGCGGGTCCGCGGGGCGAGGTCACCGCCGCGTACTGCTCCTCGTTGAGGTCTCCGCGGAAGTCTACCGGGGGCAGCCCTTCCACGGTCAGCTTCCCTCAGCCTGTCGGCGTTCCAGCAGACGGAACTTCACGGCCTGCTCGTCCGCACGGTAGGAGGAGCGCACGAGGGGGCCGGATTCGACGTGCTTCACTCCGGCCTCGAGCGCGAAGGCCTTCCACTCCGCGAATTCGTCAGGATGCACCCAACGGTCCATCGGGGCATGCTCCTTGCTCGGTGAGAGGTACTGTCCGATGGTGAGGATGTCCACGTCGGCCGCCGCGATGTCGCGAAGCAACGCGGCCACCTCCTCCTTGCGTTCACCGATGCCGAGCATGATTCCGGTCTTGGTCACGAAGCCGCGCGCCTTGGCGTGCTTCAGCACCCAGAACGAGCGGTCGTAGCGGGCGGTCTTGCGGACCGGGCGCTGGAGGCGTTCGACGGTCTCCAGGTTGTGGTTGAGGATGTCGGGACGGGCGTCCAGCAGGGTGTCGAGGTGCTCCTGTTCTCCGCGGAAGTCAGCCGGTAGCACCTCGACGGTGGTCTTGGGGCAGCGGCGGCGGGTGGCCCTGACGGTGGCGGCCCAGACCGAGGCGCCGCCGTCCTTGAGGTCGTCCCTGGCCACGGAGGTGATCACGACGTGCTTCAGGTTCATCAGCGCAATCGACTCGGCCACGCGGGCGGGTTCCCCGAGGTCCAGCTCCGAGGGGCGTCCGGACTGCACGGCGCAGAAGGTGCAGGATCGGGTGCAGACGTTGCCCAGGATCATGACCGTGGCGCTGCCCCGCGACCAGCATTCGCCCATGTTCGGGCACTGCGCGGACTGGCAGACCGTGTGGAGCTTGTGGAGGTCCACGTTGGCCTTGGTGGCCAGGTATTCCGGCCCGCTGGGGAGCCTGGCCCTGAGCCAGTCGGGCTTGCGCGCGGATTCGAGCATCGGAGGTAGCAACATTCCCTTCCTCCCGGGTTTTTCAATCCAACAAAAAGGAGGGGCGCCCGTCTCACGACGGGCGCCCCTGGTGCTATGCTGCAATCTCCCGGATCAGAACGTCTTCTTCAACGAGAAAGTGACCACGTCTTCAGCCAGGCCTCCGTAGACGAGTTCGCCATCGGTGTCTACGTCCGTGTAAGCAACCGAGGCGGTGAAACCTGCGACCGGGTAGGATAGGGAGACGGTGTAGTCATCGTAGCTGACCTGCGCGCCTTCTCCGTTGGTCCAACCGTAGTGGAGCCCGAGGGTGAGATCCTTGACGCCAGGAACCGCCACCGAGTAACTTAGGTCAGTGTAGATCGTGCCATCGGCGCCCAAGACGCCGAAGTAACCGTCACTGACGGTGTAAGAGACCTTGGCCGTAAAACCGTAGCCGCTAAGGGAGGCGTTGATTTCACCGGTGTTGGCGATTTCGGCGTTATCATAATAGTAGAGGATGTAACCGACTGAGGCGCCGACGTCCTTGCTGAGGCTGAAGCCATAGGCGGCGTAGAGGTCGAGTTCGGTGCTGGCCCCGGGGATTGCGAGGGCGGCCGGGGACAGGTCCACGTTGGAGATCCACACGCCCGCAGAGAAACCGCTGGTGTGGGTCACGTCATATCCTCCCGAGATGGCCAGACTGTTGTCAGTCTGGGAGACGCCGCGGAAGACGTAGTCGGACGCGATGGTCAGGTTCCCCGATGTGGAGAACGAGGACGCAGGCGCAGTCGACTGCGCCAGGGCGGCGGCAGCGAGGAGGGTGGTGGTGGTGATGGAGGTGATGTGCTTCATGGCATCCCCCCTTATGCACCCCCCGTGCCAACACGGTCACCGAGGGTCTTTGGCTACTATTTGTACCCATAAAGACGCAAAACGTCGTATCTTGGGCTTAAAACCTGCCAACCCTGCCCAATATACGGCAGTCAACCGCGGGCTCCTGCTGCACGGTAGGCCGTCACGTGCCTGTCGGCTGAGAGTTTCCAGCTGAATTCGGTCCGCATGCCGTTGAGTTGCACTTTGCGATAGGCCTTCGGGTCGGAGAAAAGTTGCAAGGCGTGTCCGATGGCCCACTCGACGCCCTGCAGGTCGGCGTGCTCGAAGACGATGCCGGTCGCATCCGTCGTGCCGGGTGACCAGGGCCTGACCGTGTCGGCGAGTCCGCCGGTGGCGCGTACGACCGGCGGCGTGCCGTAGGCCATGGAATACATCTGATTGAGTCCGCAGGGCTCGAATCGGCTGGGCATCAGGAAGAAGTCGGATCCGGCCTCGATGCGATGCGAGATGCCGTGATCGAAGCCGATGCGCACGCCGCACAGCGAGGGAAATCCGGCGGCCAGGGCCCGGAACGCGCCCTCGAGTCCGCCGTCGCCGCTGCCCAGGAGCACGAAGCGGAGTCGTCCGTCACGGAGGAAGGAAGGCAGAGCCGCGGCGGCTAGGTCGAGGCCCTTCTGATCCCACAGCCGTGAGACCACGCCGAAGATCGGGGGAGCCTGCGGATCGTCGCGCAGGCCGAATTCGCGGGCCAGGGCCAGACGGCACTCCTCCTTGCCCTTCATGCTCCTGGGGGAGAAGGGGGCTGCGATCAGCCGGTCCGTGCGCGGATTCCATTCGTCGGTGTCCACGCCGTTGAGGATGCCTTCGAGGGCCGATTCCCTCCTGCGCACCACCGCTTCCATTCCGTGTCCGAAGGCGGGCGTGAGGATCTCGCGCGCGTAGGTCGGACTGACGGTGATGACCCGGGCCGCGTGCAGCACGCCTCCCTTGAGGAAGTTGACGCCGCCGAGGCACTCGAGCTCGGACGGCTGCCACAGCCAGCCAGGCAGGCCCAGGAAATCCATGATGCCTCGGTGGGCGACCCCTTGGTGCTGAAGATTGTGGATGCTGAGGACGCTCACGGCGCCGCCCAAGGGGCTTTCCTTGAGGACGGTGTTCAGCAGGGGCGGGACGAGGCCCGCGGTCCAGTCGTGGCAGTGGATGACGTCAGGAATCCAGCCCGAGGTCAGGCAGGCGTCGAGCGCGGCGCGGGCGTAAAAGGCCGCTCGCTCCGCGAAGTCGGCCCGCGCAGGGTAGACTTCCTTGGCTCCGTAGTAGTCGTCGTGCTCGATGAACCAGGCCTCGAAACCCTTGGATGCCTGCAGCGACAGCACGCGGCAGGCGGCCTTTTCGAGCGGGCCGCCCACGCCGACCCTGAGCGAAGGCATGAGGACGGACATCCTGTCCTTGCCCGGGACCGAGCCATAGAGGGGCGTGACGGCCTTCACGTCATGACCCGACGCACCGAGGGCCTTCGCCAGCGCCGCGGTCGCGTCGCCGAGTCCGCCGGCCTTGGACCAGGGCGCGAGTTCAGGCGTGATGTGCAGGATCTTCATCGTTCGGGTTTCGTTCTTCCGATGCGGTTGAGCAGGGGGACGAGCGCGACCAGCAGGACCAGGGCCAGCGCCATGGCCACGTTGCCGGCGAGGTCGTGGACGGTGCCGAGGAAGGAGAAGCCCGGTGCGCCGTGCGCGACGCCCCAGGGGTCCAGGTCCAAGGACTTGGACCCGTGCTCCAGCGCATGTGAGGCCAGGAACACGTTTCTTCCGAGGTTGAGGAGGACGGCCACCGCGCCGCCCGCCGCCATCAGTGCGGCTTTGCGCAGGACGGAGCCCCAGGCGCCGCCCTCGATGAACACGGCGCCGAGGAAGGCGGAGGCGAAAACGCAGGCGGAAAGCGACCGGATGCCGGAGCAGGCGTCGGCTACGCCGACGGCGTCGTTGTTCGCGAAGACGATGGTGTTGCCGCTGGTGCGTATGACGTGACCGGAGGCCCGCAGGATGCCCGAGACGACCTCGGTCACGAGCGTGAGTAGCTCGCCTTTCACGCGATTGTCCACGAGGTAGAGGAAGGGGCCGGACACGATCCACACGCAGACGGGGAAGGTGAGGAGGCCGGTCGTGCGCAGCCGGGAGGCCGCGGAGGGCTCGCTTTCTCCTGGAGCACGCGGTGCGAGGAAGGCGATGGCGAGGCCCGCTCCGGCCAGTCCGAAGGCGATGGCGAGCGTCGGCACGGGTCCGGTGCCGAAGACCGCCCGTCCGGCGGCACCCAGCGCGAACACGGCCAGCGAAGTGAAGGCCAGGAGGAAGGCGGCGCCGATCTGCCAGCGTGGGGCGGATCCGCCTGAGGGATTGCCGCGAAGGGCGTCACGAAGGTCATCCCATCGGTCCCAGGCGACGTATGCGGCCAGGAAAGGGACGAGGTAGCCGAAGGTGTAATCCTCCTTGGTGCTCCAGACGGCCCACTGGTCCCAGGTGGCGAAGGCGGCCATCGCGACGAGCAAAGCGCCCGTGCCGGCGGTCATGAGGTCGACGCGCGCAGGCTGGCCTTCGGCGGTCATCAGAACTTCGGCACGGCCGCCAGCAGGCGGCGGGTGTATTCCTCGCGGGGATCCCGGAGGATGGACTCCGGAGGGCCCTGTTCGACGATGCGCCCGGCGCTCATCACGAGGACGTGGTCGCTGACGTGCTCGATGACGGCGAGGTCGTGGCCGATGAAGAGGTAGGTCAGGCCGAGGCTTTCCTGCAGGTCCTGGAGGAGGTTCACGACTTCGGCCTGCACCGAGACGTCGAGCGCCGAGACGGGCTCGTCACAGATGATCAGTTCGGGCTGGACGGCGAGCGCGCGGGCGATGCCGATGCGCTGGCGCTGGCCGCCGGAGAACTCATGGGGATGCTTGCGCAGGTCGTCGCCCGTGAGCTGCACGCTGCGCAGGAGCTGCTCGCAGCGTGCCTCGCGCTCGGAGCGTGCCATCGAGGGAAAGTGGATTTCCAGCGGTTCGGAAAGGATGCCGAAGACATCGGTGCGCGGGTTGAGCGAATTGTAGGGATCCTGGAAGATCATCTGGATCCTCTTGCGGTACGGGTGGAAGTCGGCCGATCCGAGTCCGGTCAGGTCGACGCCGTCGTAGAGGATTGCTCCGCGGGTGACCGGAGCGAGGCGGATCACGGCCTTGCCGGTCGTGCTCTTGCCGGAGCCTGATTCCCCGACGACGCCGACGGTCCGTCCCCGGGGGACCGAGAAGCTGACGCCGTCCACGGCTTTCTTGGGCTCCGGGGTCGGCATGAAGAACCAAGGGGCGCGCACGGGGTAGTGCACGGCGAGGTCGCGGACCTCGAGCAGGGGAGGGGTCGAGGGATTCATGACGCGTGGAGTTCGTCCCTGAGGGTGGTGAGGCGACGCCGCTTCTGTCCGAGACGCGGGATGCAGGCGATCAGTCCGCGGGTGTACGGATCCCGGGGGGAGTCCATCACTTGGGCCGTGGGGCCCTGCTCGACGACCCTGCCGTTGCGCATCACCTGCACGTGGTCGGCGAAGCTGGAGACGATTCCGAAATTGTGGGTGATGAGCAGGATGGCCATGCGCTTCTCGTTCCGGAGACGCGCGAGCAGGTCCATGATCTCCTTCTGGATCGTGACGTCGAGGGCGGTGGTGGGCTCGTCCGCCACGAGGATGTCGGGGCCGCAGGCGAGCGCCATGGCGATCATGGCCCGCTGCTGCATGCCTCCGGAAAG
>Ga0172372_10008831_pt1 | contig 13205 bp, 11 predicted proteins | sample LakKiv5m_2_FD_114544 | JGI IMG/M metagenome (GOLD analysis project Ga0172372, IMG submission 114544) | Freshwater microbial communities from Kabuno Bay, South-Kivu, Congo - kab_092012_9.5m | ecosystem: Environmental > Aquatic > Freshwater > Lake | place: Democratic Republic of the Congo...
CTGAATATCGAAGCAGGAACTCGTATGGGAGCAGATTGCTTGTCTTGATACTTGATACTAGATACTTGATACTATTTTTAATGTCGAAAGCCGGACGCTGAACTCTGAATATCGAAGCAGGAACTCGTATGGGAGCAGATTGCTTGTCTTGATACTTGATACTAGATACTTGATACTATTTTTAATGTCGAACACCGGACGCTGAACTCTGAATATCGAAGCAGGGACTCGTATGGGAGCAGATTGCTTGTCTTGATACTTGATACTAGTTACTTGATACTATTTTTAATGTCGAACACCGGATGCTGAACTCAGAATATCGAAATAGGGACTCGTATGGGAGCAGATTGCTTGTCTTGATACTTGATACTTGATACTATTTTTAATGTCGAACACCGGATGCTGAACTCAGAATATCGAAATAGGGATTCATAAGGGAGCCGATTGCTTTTCTTGATACTAAATTGTTGATATTTAAAAAGTGAACCACATTGAAAAAACTATAGGTGGTTCATTAACCAAAAATCAGTTTGACCGCTGCAAAAGCCAATACAAAAGCCAAGAGGTAGGTCAGGAATTTGGGGTTCCATTTTTTAGCGCCGAAATAGGCGCCTAGAGCTCCGCCGGCCACAGTTAGCGGAAGTAGCATCCACAGTTGAGGACTCAACTCCACCTGGAATAAGGAAGCACCTAGAAATCCAGCAATGGAATTCACGAAAATAAAGAGCGCACTTACTGCGGCGGTTTCCTTCACATTGGTCCATCCCAAAAGTAGAAGGATCGGGGAGAGAATTATCCCTCCTCCTATGCCAATCATCCCCGAAAGCAATCCGATACTTCCTCCTAGGATAGCGACCATCCAGGGCTGCTGCGTGAATTTGGGTTGGGAAGAAATGGGGAACACCCCTGCAAATCGCAACACCGGAAAAAGAAGCAATACCCCAAGCACCTGCTTGTAGATCGTGGCATCTAACAAAATTCGCCCGCCAAGGTAGGCTGCCGGAACGGAGAAAATCACCAAAGTAAGGAATAGCCGTGTGGGGAAAAGGGCCGCCTTCCGGTAATTCCCAAAGGAAATCAGGGAAACAAATACGTTTAAGATCAAGGCAGATGGACGAATCTCCTGCGGAGCAAAGCCCATCAACGCCAAAATCATCAAGTAACTACTCGCCCCTCCGTGCCCTACGGCGGCATACATAAAGGCCGCAAAGGGCATCAATAGGTACAAGAGATAGTTCCAAATTTCCATGTTACCAGGGATAAAACGATACCAGCGTTCCTTCCTTCAGAGCTTGTTGATCCTCTCCAATCTCGATCAAGCCATCCGCCGATCCAAAGGAAAGGAGGTTGAAGGATTCTTGCCCAGGCAAAACTTCCACTACACCCGCTACCAAACGGGCCTTAAGAAATACGGTCAACTTTACCTGCTTTTCCCAATGGGTGGCCAAAGGATAGCTACTCGCCTGCTCCCAAGCAGCTGGATTTCCCATCCACTGTCCCAGGCTCGGCTTTACGTACTGCATGAAGCAGGTCAGCACCGAAGCAGGGTTACCCGGAAGCGCAAATACCAATTTACTCCCTTTCATACCCGCCAAAAGTGGCTTCCCAGGTTTCTGCTTGACCTTGTAAAACAAGGTTTCCACCCCGTTTTCGGCCAATCCATCCTTGACAAAGTCAAAATCACCTACCGAAATACCTCCTGTAAGCAACAGCACCTCGGAGGAGGCTAGCGCATCTCCAATCACCCGAATGACCTCAGAGGGATCATCTTTGACTTTCCAAAACTTGATCTCGGAGATTCCCAATTGACTCAAGTAGCCTTGAAGAGCAGGTCCATTCGCATTGTAGATTTGTCCGGGCTGCAGCACCTGACCTACCTCCACGACCTCATCTCCAGTGAGAATGATACCAACTCTAGGCGCTGCAAAAACGGTTACCTCCTCCACTCCTAGAGAAGCCAAAAGTCCAATAGTTCCCGGGGTAATGCGCGTGCCTCCTTGAAGGATCAACTGTCCCTGTTCACACTGAGATCCTCCACGTCGGAGGTTCATCCCTTGGGTCAATTTTCCAAGATCAAAAAATAGACGATCTCCTTCTACACGCACTCCTTCCTGCTGCACGATGGTATCGGCACCCTTGGGAACTGGCGCCCCAGTGAATATCCGAACGGCAGTTCCGGGCTGCAGTGTGAAATCTGGAAAAGTCCCTGCCTGCACCACTTGCGCCAACTGCCGACTATTTCCCCCATCAGCCCAAGCAAAGGCATAGCCATCCATTCCCGAATTGTCAAAGGAGGGCACCGCCATAGGGGCATGAATGGGGCTGGCTGTCCAATACCCTAAAGTTTTTTGTAAGGGTAAAAGTACTTTTTGGCCCGATAAGGAAAGGCCCCTGAGAATTTCTTTGGCTTCTTGAACGGATACAAATTCTTTCATTATCCTCCTATGCTGATCATGCTGCGGTTCTCGATGGCTTCTGGGTTGGCCTGCCTGTAGTCAGCTCCAAACTGACCTCCCAAAGCGGCATGCTTTCTGGATAGGGAAAGTCGAATAATCGATTCAACCTCTTCTCCCTGTCGGAGGGCACCTAGGAGGTCCAATTCTTCTTTGCCAAAAAGGCAATTTTTGATTTTTCCATCCGCAGTGAGTCGAAGGCGGTTGCAGCTGCCACAAAAGTGCTCGCTCATGGTCGTGATGAAGGCAAAAGTGCCTGCAAAACCTGGGACTTGGTATTTTTTGGCCGTATCGTGCTGCTGATCGGCTAATTTGATGACCTCAAATCGAGGTCGCACCAAATCCAACAGTTGGGAAGCAGTCACTACCTGTTTACTTTGCCAATGATTGCCCGAAAAGGGCATAAATTCAATAAATCGCACATGGATGGGCAACTTTTCTGTGAGCTGCACAAAGTCTCCCACTTCCTCTTCAATCATTCCGTGAAGGGCCACAGCATTGAGTTTGACCCGGAAACCGGCTTGAAGCAAGGTTTGGACATTTTCCCACACCTGAGAAAACTGATTCCGACGGGTTAACTTGAAAAACTTCCCGGGCTGCAGGGTATCCAAACTCACGTTGATGGAGCGAACCCCTGCTTTTTTGAGGGACTCCAAATGCTTGTGGATCAGCACCCCATTCGTAGTAAGCGTGAGTTCCACGGGTAACGCAGAAAGTTGCTCCAGAATTTCCGGAAATTCTTTTCGTGCCAAAGGCTCTCCTCCTGTCAAGCGTATTTTTTTTACGCCCAATCCCACGAAAACTTGAGCCAGTTTGACGATTTCCTGGGCGCTCATCAGTTTGGACTGCGGCATCCACTCCATTTCCTCCACCGGCATGCAGTAGCTGCAGCGGAAGTTGCAGTGATCCGTCAGCGAAATGCGCAGGTAATCGTGAATACGGCCGATGGAATCTTGAAGCATGATACGATGTTAGGAATTATTGTACAAGGTACAAAGCTAATTGAGAGGTACGAGGTACGAAATACGGAATTGAAACCTATGGCGCACGCTGAAAGCTAAATAAAGAATTTCGACAGACTCTCTATCAAGAAAATGCTTGATACTTGATACTTGATACTTGATACTTGATACTTGATACTTGATACTTGATACTTGATACTTTGTTACAAACATAGCATTTTGCCCCCCACCCCAATCACCTCTTCCGATACAAACTTGGACTCAGTCCTGCTTGTTTTTTGAAGAAATTCGTAAAGTGGGTCACTTCTGCAAATCCAAGGGCATAGGCTATTTCCGACACGTTCAAAGTACTATGGGTGAGCAACACCTTGGCTTCCTGCAGAATGCGTCCCCCAATCAATTGGGTGGTGGTCTTTCCAGTCATTTCTTTTACCGCCCGATTGAGGTGGTTGACATGGATATTCAATTGCTCAGCAAAGTCGGATGCGCTACGGAGTTGGATACTGGAATGGCTTTCGTCAATGGGAAATTGCCTTTCCAACAACTCCAAGAAAATGGAAGCGATACGCAAGGCGGCGGTGCCTTGCTGAGCCTGCTTGACTCCTGCTGGCTCCTGCTTCATGCCAAAATGAATCAATTCGAAGACCAGATTTCGAAGCGCATCGTATTTGTACTTGTATTTGGAAGTAAACTCAGTTTCCATTCGAGCAAAGAGCTGTTCCACCTGATTGACCTCTTCATCATCGAGTTCAAAAACATGCGTACCTGAAGGTTGAAACACCTCGTACTGTTGAATATTTCCAAAATTGGTAAAAAAGTGTGCATTGAAAATACAATACATGCCTGAACTCTCAGCATCCAAATGGTCCCATTTGTAGGGAACTAAGGGATTGGAAAAGGAAAGGGCTTGTTTTTTCACTTCATAGACCCGATCGGCAAAATGCACCGTACTACTTCCTTTGAAAAGCATGATTTTGTAAAAATCTCGTCTTCGGTAGGGAACTGCCTTGAGCTTCCCTTCCAAGTAGGGCTTCACACTGAAAAGGTTGAAGTGCCCCAAGTCGTTCTTTAGGCTTTCAGGAATCCAGTTGAACTTCCTTTGGTAGAATTCCTCCAGCGATTCGATCTTTTCCATAAAAACTACTTGGCCTTATGGTAGGGGGTGGAGAAAATATACAATAAGCCTACATTCCAGATGAAATCATCTCCAGGAATACTGGACTTGATTTTTTGGTTAAATAGGCCTTGAAAACCGATGGGAAAGCCCGGTTTACTCACCGTGAAGTTGGAAGTAAAATAGGTGCCTGAATTCGCATCTACATCCAGAAAAAAGAGTTGGGGATTGACGCGCATGTTAAACCCTCCTCCCACTGGAAGTCCTGAAATGACTGTATTCAGCGCTAAAAATCGAGAATCTCTCGGGGGGACAGGATTGAATCCGTGGCCTTGCAGGTAATACAATCCCATGCTCAATTTTTTAGACACCTTGTACATGGGTGCAATTTCCATGGCCAAAAAACGCTGGCTCACCATCATTTTTTCTTCCCTTCCATTCACTTTAACCAGTCGTTCTTGGAAAATAAAGGCCGGGTGCCCACCTACATTCAGCGTAAATCGCTTGTCCTTGATGGCCTTGTAGCGTCCCCAAAACACGAATGACCAGGGCTTGCCATCCATCCCAAAGCGAAGCATGGGATCAAAGGAGAAGCGCTCTCCAGACAAGCTTAAATCAAACAAAACCGCTGGTCTACCCAAGGTGAAGGAGGGAATGATGGATACCCCATTGTTGGTGGCGGTGATCACTCCGCCAAACTGACCAGAAGGAGGTGTGGTTGTAGCTTCCTGTGCGGAAAGGGACTGAGACCACCCAAAGCTTACAAAAATCAACACACAAATTATCCTGTGAAACTGATGAAAATTTGATTTCTGTACTGAAAAATTCGACCAAATAGGCTGTAATTGCATGAGAACATCTAGTTTAGGTCACAAAGATGGGACTAAGGAATAAATTTTCTTAACCATTCATCAAATGAAAACTTGTGTTTTTCAAAGAACTGACTCAAATGTTTTTGAATCCAAACTGAGTTTCAAAACGGAGTAATGGTTTAAACAAGGTCCCAAGACGACTTCTACTGTGTTTGTTTTACTTAACTTTGAATTTGATTTTTGTACATGAGTTTGATGGTTTGCATGCGTCTATTGCTTTGGTGATCTTTTCTGGAGCCAACCCAGGCGTTGGATACATCAAGCTTTCGAAAACAAGCAGAATTGCTCTTCTGGAATGAAACCTTTCATCTTCTCCTTGGTCCTCAGTTGTATTTTGTACTCCAACATCGCTTGGAGTCAAGACCTACCCCCTGCTACCGATACCCTGCGGACACGGCTGCTGGAAGAATGGATCCTCAACGGAAATCGGCATGAAGAAAGTGTTTTAAAAGCGCCTGTAAGCATCGAAAGACTGACCTTAAAGTCAATTGGATTATCCGCTCAGCCTGGATTTTTTGAGGCAATCCAAAACCTAAAAGGAGTGCAAGTGATTACCCCAAGTCTTGGGTTTCGGGTAATCAATGCTCGGGGTTTTGGACATACCACCAATGTTCGATTTGCGCAGCTGGTGGATGGAGTAGACAATCAAGCACCGCATATCGGTGCAGCGATTGGCAATTCTTTGGGTCCAAATGATCTGGACATTCTTTCCGTAGAAATCATTCCTGGATCAGCATCTGCCCTACACGGAACGAATGCAATCAATGGAATAGCCCAGTTCATCACCAAAAATCCCTTTGACTTTTCAGGGGTTTCTATCCGACAAACACTTGGGATGAATCATGTCAATTCGCCTGATTCGGAGCGCCGCATTTTTCAGGAAACCAATTTTCGAATCGCAGAGGTTTGGAAGGAAAAATGGGGATTCAAGGTCAATGGCACCTTTCAGAAAGGGATGGATTGGTATGCAAACAATTCGCAGGACCTCGTCCCCAAAATCAATGCTTCGGCAAACCTGATTGGCTCCACCAATCCTGGAGCAGATCAGATCAATCAGTATGGAGACGAAGCCTCTAATCGCCGAACCCTTACCCTAAATGGAATCCGCTATGTTATTAGCCGTACAGGCTATGCGGAAAAAGAGGTTACCGATTATAGGTTAAAGAATCTGAAAGGTGATGCCTCCCTCTACTATCGGCCAAAAAACAATTTGGAACTTACCTACACCTTTCGTGCCGCAAATCAGAATACCCTTTACCAACGCACCAATCGCTTCCGGTTTGACAACTATCAGACCCAGCAACATGTCCTTTCCTTTCAATCCCCAACGCTACAGTTCAAAACCTACTGGACTCGAGAAAATACAGGGGATTCGTACAACATCCGATCCATGGCTGAGAACATCGACCGCAGTTTCAAATCCGATGCCCAGTGGTTCTCGGACTTTGGAAACTATTTTTCAAAAGCCATCGCTGAGGGAGCTAGTATTGAAAACGCCCTGCAATCAGCACGCAATCAATCCGATCAAGGAAGAATACAGCCAGGAAGCGCTGAAATGAAGTCCAAAATAGCAGCATTGAGATCGATAAACGATTGGGACCAAGGTGCAGCCTTGCGCGTACAGGCTAACCTATTGCATGCCGAGCTACAACAAAACCTTAGTCCCTGGATTTTTCCCAAAAAACCGGATTTTTCCCTAAGGTATGGCTTGGATTACCGTGCCTACCGCATCGTACCCGATGGCAATTACTTCATCAATCCCCTGTCACCAGACGAAAATTTGTGGTACTGGAAAACGGCGGGATTTATTCAAGCAAGCAGGACCTTTTTGGAGGACCGCCTAAAAGTGAACGCCGTCCTTCGCGTAGAAAAAAACCAGTATTTTGAACCCAAACTCAATCCCCGATTGGCATTGAATTACCACTTGAGGCCAAATCAGACGCTCCGATTTTCCATACAACGAGGCTACCGATTCCCCAGCATTTTTGAGGGATTTTCAAACATCAACAGTGGTGGAAGAAGACGAGTGGGTGGCCTACCCATCTTATCCTCAGGGATTTTTGAGAACAGCTATACCCAAGCGTCCATTACTCAATACCAAAGAGCCGTACAAGAAAGCATCAACTTGAAGGGAGTTAGCTTGAATCAAGCAGTAACCAGCCATCAAGGACTATTGGCCAAAACAGACTACAGCTACCTACAGCCCGAACAGGTCAATAGTGTGGAATTGGGTTACCAGGGGGAATTAGGGAAAGGAAAATTAGTTGTGGATGCTGATTTGTACCTCAATTCCTATCAACATCTAATCGCCCAGCTGGATGTAAATATCCCCCTGTCCTCCAAACTAGATAGCATTGGCTATTATTTTTTACAGAATTCCACACAAAAACTGTATAGAGTGTGGACCAATTCGAAGACCCAAAGCCTTAATTATGGAGGTAGTGTTGGGTTGAACTATTCCCTTTACCGCGATTACCAAGTGGGAGGAAATTTTACCTATGCCCAGCTTGCTCGAGAGAAATTTGGAGATGGATTGGAAGATGGATTCAATACCCCAAGTTGTTCCTACAACCTCTCGCTGAGCAAACCAGCACATGCCCGTTCGATCGGCTTTCAGATCAACTACAGACAGCAAGCTGGCTTTCTATGGCAATCTGCACTTGCTAGCGGATGGCTGGAGGGATACGGCAGCCTAGATTTGCAAGTTTCCAGGCTGATTTTAAAGGAAGTGGGAAGCCTAAAAATCGGAGCCACCAATGCACTCAATCAGTACTACTATTCCTACTTAGGAGGCCCAAAAATTGGAGGATTTTATTACAGCACCTTAACCCTGAATTGGTAATCCATTCTTTACGATGGATACTGAGTGATCTCATGCATTGAAATTTATCCGTGTTAGGCCTGTTTGATTTATTCAACTATTGGTTTGATTTCGATTGGTGAAATCAATCCAAATTCAGGAGAATTGACTTAAATTTAATTGGTTATCAATAATTTATGAAAAAGATACTTCTATTCTCGTTTTTACTGTTTGGTTTCATTCAACAAGGCATTGGCCAAGAGGCGACTGTGGCAAACGAAATCAAGGCCCTGTCCCTAGCCAAGTGGCAGTGGATGGCTGACAAAGACGTGGCCAAACTCAGCGCATTATTTCACCCCCAGGCCAAGTTTGTGCACATGAGCGGCACTTGGAATACCCCACGTGAACTTGAAATCATCCAATCTGGAAGTATTTGGTACAAAAAAGCAGATGTAAAGGATACGATGATTGAAATTATAGGCAACACTTCCTTCGTTTGGAACCGCATCACCTTACATGCCGTAGTGGGCGGCAACGAGGTGTCCACCGAATTTACAGTAACCGAAGTTTACCAACAGGAAGAAACTGCTTGGAAGTTGCTCGCTTTGACTTTTAGTAGTGTACGAGACACACACCAACTCAGCAAATAAAAGGGTTACCTAATCTATTGGCTTATTTCTAATGAGTTAGTTATATTCAAATTGCTTTTCAAATTCATCAAAAATTTTCGCTTATGGCAACCTTTACCCTCAATATCAACGGTTCCTCCAGTCAAGTGGATGTGGACCCGAATACTCCCATCCTATGGGTCTTACGCGATCACTTGAATTTGGTGGGCACCAAGTTTGGCTGTGGCATGGCCCAGTGTGGAGCTTGCACCATTCACTTGGATGGTGCAGCCATTCGCTCCTGCTCCCTTCCGGTATCCAGCGTAGGAAGCTCTGAAATCACCACCATTGAAGGGCTTGCTGAAAAAGCAGACCATCCGGTACAGCAAGCCTGGATCGAACACGACGTGCCCCAATGCGGGTACTGCCAAGCAGGTCAGATCATGTCTGCTGCTGCCTTACTTCAAGAAAATCCAAACCCAACCGATGCCGAGATTGAAAGTGCCATGCAGGGCAACCTCTGCCGATGCGGTACTTACCTTCGCATCAAAGAAGCCATCAAAACCGCCTCCCAAAACCTCTAATTCAACTCCTATGGCAACTTTAGATAAAAAATTAGACCGCAGGTCATTTTTGAAAGTCTCCGCCTTGGCAGGTGGGGGATTGGTACTCAGTTTCAGCTGGCTTGCCGGCTGCAAACCTACGCCTGAACAAGCCTTGACGCTCCCGAAGGAATGGTTTGAACTGAATAGCTTCATCAAAATTGGAGAAAATGGGGTGGTCACCCTCTACTCCGCCAATCCAGAATTTGGATCCAATGTAAAAACCTCCATGCCGATGATTTTGGCAGAAGAGCTCGATGTCGATTGGAAAATGGTACTCGTAGAGCAGGCCGACTTCTGGCCAGAGCGTTTCCAACGCCAATTTACCGGAGGTAGCCAAGGCATACGCCAAGGCTGGACTCCTCTGCGTAAGGCTGGAGCTACAGCGAAGCAATTGTTGATCTCTGCTGCTGCAAAAACCTGGAAAGTACCCGCCTCTGAAATTACCGCTATTGCCGGTCAACTCGAACACAAAGCTACTGGGAAAAAAGGAGGCTATGGGGAATTTGCTTCCCTAGCCGCTACCCTACCCGTCCCAGAAGAAGTAGCTCTCAAAGACCCGAAAGACTTTACACTCATCGGCACTTCCAAGAAAAATGTAGACTTGGAAAAAATCATCAGCGGCACCGCCCTCTTCGGGATGGATTACCAAGTGGAAGGGATGAAATTTGCTGCCATCGTTCACCCACCGGCCTTTGGAATGAGGTTGGCCTCTTTTGATGCCTCTTCGGTGACTTCCTTACCCGGAATACAAGATGCCTTCGCTATTCAGCTATTTAAAGAGGATTACGTTCGCAATTTCTTTGATACAGCCACTTTTCCAGAGTTGGTGGCCATTGTAGGCAACTCCACTTGGGAAGTCTTGCAAGCAAAAAAATCCCTACAAGCCACCTGGGAAAAAGCACCAGAATCTAGTTTTTTACTAGCTGGATTTGGTGGAGGTGCTCCATCCCCTGTCAAAGTACCTTCCGGATTAGAAAGTTCGGACATCCATCAGGCGAAAATGGCGGAATACAACAGCAAACCTGGGAAGGTCCTCCGCAGAGACGGAGACCCGGAAGCTGCATTTAAAAAGGCTGCCAAAATCATTGAAAAAACCTACACCGCTCCTTTTCTGGCGCACAATACCATGGAGCCGGTCAACTGCTTTGCCCATGTAACAGCCGATAAGGCGGAAATCTATGGTCCAACACAGGCCCCTGAGTTTATTATTGGCACGGTAGCAGCTGCAATCGGCCTTCCTAAGGAGAAGATTAGCATCAAACTAGCCCGAATGGGTGGAGGATTTGGATTGCGTGCCTACAGCCACCACATGGTCGAAGCAGCTTTGATTTCCCAAAAGGCAGGCGTTCCCATCAAAATGGTCTATTCCCGTGAGGATGACATGACTTATGGAATCTATCGTCCAAGCTATTCGGCAACTTATCGTGCAGCTTTGGATGCCAATAACCAGCTCTTGGCCTTACATGTGAAAGGCGGAGGCGTACCCGAATCTGCTGTTCATGCCAACCGCTTTCCCGCAGGAGCCATCGACAACTACCTCGCGGAAGGCTGGCAAATTGAATCCAACATCACCATTGGCGCCTTCCGCGCCCCTGGTTCCAATTTTATTGCTGCCGCGGAACAAAGTTTCTTGGATGAGTTGGCAGAGGTGATGGGCAAGGATCCAATAGCATTTCGTTTGGAGCTTTTGAAAAGAGCAGAAACCAATCCAGTGGGGGAAAGAAACGATTACGATGCGAAGCGCTATGCGGGGGTATTGGAGTTGGTTCGCGAAAAATCCAAGTGGACTACTCCATCAGCAGGCATCCACCGTGGGGTATCTGCCTATTTTTGCCACAATTCCTATGTAGCCGAAGTGGTAGACACGAAGATTGTAGACGCCAAGCCAGTAGTTGAAAAGGTGTATGCAGCCGTGGATTGCGGAATCGTGGTCAACAAAGATGCGGCCATCAATATGGGTGAAGGTGCTATCGTGGATGGAATTGGCAATGCCTTCTTTGGAGAGTTGACCTTCAAGGATGGAGTACCCAATAAAAATAATTTCAATACCTACCGCATGATCCGCCAACAAGAGGCACCAAAGGCGATTGAGGTACACTTTGTGGACAGCAAGGAGGACCCTACTGGTTTGGGCGAGCCCTTCTTCCCACCTGTATTTGCTGCACTAGCCAATTCCCTGTACAAGGCCACTGGCAAACGCTACTACAATCAGCCCTTTGCTCCTCAGTTGGAAATGGAAAATCTGAAGATGTAAAAAAAGGAAATACATCTAGCATGGATTCATGGAAAGCAACCCCTTTCCAAGGGGTTGCTTTTTTTATTGGTAAGGACCATCCTATCTAGCACTCAAAAAAAAAAAAGCCCAAGATTTTCTTGGGCTGGGGTAGCGTTGGTTTGGCATTCAAAAGGGGTACTATTTTTTGAGGGTGCCGAAGGTAATTTTAAATGCAGCACCCACGACTGCTGGGTTTTGCCCTGTTCCAGAAATATCCTGCAAGGGATAGGAATAGAAGGGCATCAGCAGGTAATTGGATTTCTTGGTTTCGTATACGCGAAAATTCACCCCTAAGTTGGCCTGGGCAAAGGGAAGAAATCGAGAGCTAGGTCCAGCCAAGGGAGTGGTCTCTACCACCTGCGCACTTTTCAGGGTACCGAGGGAGTTGGCCGTGCCATCTGCTGGCGCCGCAACCTGCCGGGTAAAAACTAATTCCTGCTCTGCTGATTGGTTGAAGGTCAGCAAATTGGAAAATCCTGCTTGCACCGAAATGGACTTGGAAGGCGTTGCGGAATAACGGAGATATACCGGCAAATCCACCTGCACTTGTTGCACTTGGGTAGTTCGTTCAATGGGCGAATTCACACCCGCCAACTTCATCCCTGATGGCCCTTCGGTAGCCTGACTGAGGTAGTTGACCCCTAGCCCTGAACCTACGCGAAGCTTACCGGCCAAAGCCTTGTCCACCTGCATTCCAAGCCCGATTCGCGAACCAGAGGTCACTTGATTGGATGCCGTACTCGTCCCAAATCCAGGCCCAAGACCTAATGCAAAGGATAAGGGATCTTTTTGCTGAGCCAGCAGTTCTCCTGCTTCAGCAGGTACAATTTCTGCGTAGCTTGGAGCGGTAGTAGTTGATGGGGTTGAAATTTTTTCTTCCTTAACGCTGGCCTGAGGACTGGCTTCCAGGCTGGCAATCGGCGGGGCTGCTTGGGTGGTAGCAGCAAGCGCCTGTGCCTGCTGCGAGGCGGTCTCCATACCCTTTTCGGACGAGGATTCAGTCGAGAAAATAAGTTCTTTTTGTAGTTCTAGATCGTTTTTTGTTAGGATTTGGGTGGATTTCTCCGGAATGGATGCGTAAGAATTTGTACCAACACGGGTACTTTTCTGCGCTGTTGGCTCAGACAAAACCTTCGAAACTTCTTCAATCTCCTTTGGTTCAGTCTTACCTTGATTTTGCGCAGTTTGGGAAGGTACTACTTCTTGGATGGATTGCGTCTCAACGGCCAATTGCCGTTCCTGATTTTTCCCAGTCCACTGCAGTCCAAAAAATAGGATAAAGGCTAGTGAAGCAGCAATGCCCCCTGACCACCACCAAATGGGTGGGATGTCCCGTTTTTGATTTCGACGGGCTTCAAAGGCCTCCCAAGCTCCAGGAGCATAAGGGATTGGGGCCTCGTCCTGCTTTTTGCGCAGCAACTCCCCTAGTCGGGTACTCCAGTTATCTTCCTGCATAGACGGTATGGTAAAGGTGTATCAGTTGGCGCAGCTTGTGCTTGGCTCGAGTCAGGTACAC
>Ga0172372_10008832_pt1 | contig 13205 bp, 10 predicted proteins | sample LakKiv5m_2_FD_114544 | JGI IMG/M metagenome (GOLD analysis project Ga0172372, IMG submission 114544) | Freshwater microbial communities from Kabuno Bay, South-Kivu, Congo - kab_092012_9.5m | ecosystem: Environmental > Aquatic > Freshwater > Lake | place: Democratic Republic of the Congo...
GAACACCCGCACGAGTCCTTTGATCAGCGCCCCGATGCGACCGTTGCCACCGTTCACGGCATCGCCGATACTTGCCATCGCGGGCATCGAAATGCCGAGTGCCACGATGGATGCACCGATCGACGCTCCAGCAGACGCCTCAACGCCTCGCCACGATCGCTTGAGCGCCGGTCGCGCCGCACGGTGTGCCGGGATCGAACCGCTCATGCGGAGCCTCCCGTACCGACGCGCTCCTGCGCGCTCCCGGCGGCTTCGCGCAGCTGCGCGCGCGCTCCACCCGGCCTACGCACGCGACCAACCGCGACAATGCCTCCGTCGCGTCCACCCGCGCGCATCATCGACGCGTGCGAGAAGATCCTGCTCAGAACACCTTCGAGAAGAAGCGCTGCGAGCGCGACCACGAGCAGCGCGAAGGACCAGCCCGAGGCATGCGGCTGCGTCGTCGGCACGCCCGCGGCCTCCGTCGACTGCCGCGCGATGCGTACACCGCCGAGACGAGCGAACGCCACACGCACCGCCTCGCTCGACGAGGGCGTGGTCGCTATCGACTCGGTCCGCACGTTCGCAGCAACCATCGCGTCGGTATCGGAACGCCAGATACCAGCGACGGGAACGATCTCACGCGACACGCCCGACGCACCGGTCTCGATCGCCGCGGCCGTGCGGTCGATGCGCTCGAGCCGGAAGAGCCCATCGGAAGCGCGCAGCGGCTCTCCGACGAGCACGCTGTCTCCGCCACGCGAGATCTCGAGGCCCATGCGCACGACTTCCTGGAAGAGCGGCACCATGAGCGGCTTCACGGGAAGATTCGTCCACGCGAGCTCCGGACTCGACGCGATGCAGACGACGAGTCCCCGACGCGACGACGACGGCGATGCCGCGGAAGGGGACGCAGTCGCGGTCCCTCCGTTCGACCCCGACACTTCAAGAGCGCCGGACGCGTCGGCGGCCGGTATCTGCGGAACCTGCGCCACGACGAACGGCGTTCCATCCTCGAAGGCGAGGATGACTTCGTCGCCAGCGACATCCGCCAGTCGCACCGAGCGCCCCGACTCGACCGGCGCACACAGCGCCGGAAGCTCCGGCACGATCGATGCAAGCAGTCGCGAGGGCGGTTGTTCGTCGCGCAGACGAAGGCCTGGATCCGAGGTGCGCACCTCCGGGTCGATCCGCGCCGACACGCCGAGCCGAGGCAGGAACGCCGACGCCCATGTCTGCGACGTCGACTCGCCCGCCGGCACAAGCACGAGAAGACGACCCTCCCGCACGAACGCCGCCAGCGCCTCCATCGACTGCTGAGAGAGGAGATCGGGCCGCGCCACGATCACCGCATCGAGGCCGAGGAGAGCGCGCGCGTCGCACGACGCGGGATCGATCTCGCGAACACGCATGCCTCCGCCAGCACCCATGCCGGGCGCGAGTGCGCGCGAGATCCACAGCGATCCAGGCACCTTCTCGATATCGGCGCCGTCGAGCGTACCGCGCCGACCGACGACCGCGACCTCGATCTCGCGCCGAAGGTCGATCACGGCGTACGCCGAGTTTCCAACGGCAAGCGCGTCGTCATCGAGCGATACCGTCACGGGAAGCCGCTGTCGACGCGCGGTCACGTCACCGGCTTCGCTTGATGCTGGTGCGATCTGGAGCTCGACCTCCGTATAGGGTTGACCAGCCTCCCAGCGCACCTCGCGCGGAGCGACCGCGTTCCATCCCTCGCCCGCGACGCGCACGCGTGTCGTGGCCGCGTCGAGCTCGGCTCCTTCGCGCGAGAGCTCGATGCGAACGACCTGCGTTCCACCGCTCGGCATCGCGCGCGTCTCGATGCGACGGATGCTCACATCCGCCGGTGCATCGGTCGCAGGCGCCACCGCGATCATCTCGACCCGCGAGGCGCCGTTCGCGGAAACTGCATTCACCGCATCGATATCCGCGGCCTCAGGCTCACCGACCGACGCAGCGGATCCGAACACCTCGCCTTCGCGCAGGCTCGCGCGACGGAACGCGCTAGCTACGAGCACGCGGCCTGCGCGCGCGCGGTCCGCTGCGAGCGAACCCGCGCCATCGAACGAGCCGCTCACGACATCGGTTGCGGCATCGATCGCGCCGGATAGATCGCTCGGAGTCTCCGCGGGCTCGATGCGCGCCAGTACGCGCTCGAACTCGGCCAAGTCGGTCGTCGGACCGAGCACAAGCTGCGCAGGGATCGCCGCAGTGACGATGCCATAGCGGTCTCCCTGCGCGCGATCGGCCTCGAGCATCGCGCGCACCTCGTCGCGCAGGCGATCAAGCTCGCTTCCGCGCCCAGCGCGCAGCGCGCTCGTCGCACCGTTGTCGACGACGACGATCCAAGTGCGCTCCTGCGCGGACCCGACCGCGCCATCGCCGAGGAACGGCACCGCGAGCGCGAGGCCCGCCGCGAGCACCGCCAGCGAACGCAGCGCAAGCACAATCCACTGCTCGACCCGGAGTCTCCGGTTCGTACGTCGGATCGCCTCTCGCAGAAGCTCCATCGCCGCCCAGTCGACCGGCACGCGCCGACGACGGAAGAGGAGATGGATCACGATCGGCAGCGCCACCGCGCCGACCGCCGACCACGCGAGCGCCGGATGCAGGAAGTTCATCCGCCGCGCCTCCCGGCCACAGCCATGCGCCGGTCGAGCAACTCCGCGAGCACCGGGCCCACCGATTCGTGCGTGTCGCAGAGAATCGCGTCCGCACCGAACGCGCGCGCGACGCGATCGACCGACTCGACGTGGGCGCGCATCAACTCAAGGTAGGCCGCGCGCACCGCACGTGGATCGGTCTCGAGCGTATCGCCGCCCTCGAGCCCCTCGAACCGCGCAGGCGTCTCGAACGAGAACGTGAGTTCCTGGTGATCGAGCATCTGCGCGAGCACGACATCGTGTCGTCGGTGCGCGAGACGCGCGACCGCTCCCTTCAGCTCGTCGACCGGCATCAGGAAGTCGGAGACGATGAAGAAGAGTGCGCGATTCGTGATGCGCGCAAGCATCTGGTCGACCGCGCGACCGATTTGCGCACGACCTTTGACGGGCTCCGCGCTCAGAAGACCGACCACCGCGCGCCACTGATCGCGCTGGCTCGAGCGACGCACCTGCGCGCGCACGTCCTCGTCGAAGAGCGCGACGCCGACACGGTCGCCCTGATGGAGGCATACGTAGGCCAGCGCAGCGGCGGTTGCGGTCGCATGGTCGTACTTCGTCCAGCGCGATCCGTCGCGCGAAGCGTCGGTGCCGCCCCATCCCTGCTTCACCGGAAGCGTGCCGAAGCGCATCGAGTTCGAGCGGTCGATGAGCACGACGACATCGAGATTCGTCTCCTGCACGAACCGCTTCACGTACATCTTGTCGGTGCGCGCGAACACCTTCCAGTCGATCTGCCGGATGCTGTCGCCCGACGTGTACTGGCGATGCTCCGCGAACTCGACGGCGAGGCCCTGGTAGGGCGAGCGGTGCATGCCGCTCATCACGCCCTCGATGATGCCGCGCGCGCGCAGTTCGAACGGCGCAAGCTGCCCGAGGGTCTCGGGAGCGAGGTACTGCTCGGCGCGCATGCCGCGGTCAGACGATGGCTTTCCTTCGGGCAAGAGCCGTCCTCCGGCGCGTCAGCGCGCCACTTCCAGCTCAGCGCGCCACGGGGTCGAGGTGCCTCGACGAACCTTCCGCACGCACCGACTCGAGGATCAGCCGCACGACGTCGTCCTGCTTCACGCCATCGGCCTCGGCGTTGAAGTTCACCACGATGCGGTGCCGCATGATCGGTAGCGCGATCGCGTGCACGTGGTCGATCGTCGCGTGCGTGGCGCCCTCAAGGAGCGCCTTTGCCTTCGCGGCAAGAACGAGGAACTGGCTCGCGCGCGGACCGGCGCCCCACGCGAGGTAGTCGCGGCAGATCTTCAGCGCCTGACCCTCCTCGCGCACGCGCGTCGCGCGCACGATGCGGATCGCATGCTGCACCACGTGGTCGGCGCAGGCGATCTCGCGAACGAGCGCCTGCATGCGAACGATGTCGTCACCCGTGAGCACGGGCCGCGGCTCCGACAGTCCGGTCGAGGTCGTGCGGCTCACGATCTCAAGCTCTTCCGCCTCGGTCGGGTAACCAACCCGGATGTTCAGCATGAAGCGGTCGAGCTGTGCTTCAGGCAGCGGATACGTGCCCTCCTGCTCGATCGGGTTCTGCGTCGCGAGCACGAAGAATGGAGACGGAAGGCGGTACTGGACACCGTTCGCCGTCACCTGGCGCTCCTGCATTGCCTCAAGGAGCGCGGCCTGCGTCTTCGGTGGCGTGCGGTTGATCTCGTCGGCGAGCACGATGTTCGCGAAGATCGGGCCCTTCACAAAGCGAAGTCCGCGCGACCCGGTCGCGCGATCCTCTTGGATGACCTCGGTGCCGGTCATGTCGCTTGGCATGAGGTCGGGCGTGAACTGGATGCGCGAGAAGCCAAGGCTCAGGCTCTTCGCGATGCTCGAGACGAGCAGCGTCTTCGCGAGTCCCGGTACGCCTTCGACCACCGCATGTCCACCGCAGAGGATCGCGAGGAGCGCCTGGTCGACGACCTCGTCCTGTCCAACGATCGCACGGTGGATCTCGGTACGGACGCGCTCGACGGCGCGACGGACCTCGCCGACGGCCGCGACCTGGTCGGTCCAACGGGAGCTGAAGGCGGGTTCGGTCGGCATGGGTGCGGCGGGGCTGGCTCCAGAACCGGATCCAGCTCCGGATCCACCTCCGGACTCAGACCCATTCGAGCCGGAACTTCCCGACCATGGATTCTGGATCGGCCCGGAGGCGTGCGGCGGATGGTCGGAACCGTGATCGGGCATGCAAACTCCTCCGGCAATCGCGCCGTTGAGAACCTGCGAGTATAGGGTTCGGTCCCCGAGGAACCCGCACGCCATGCCGGAACTGCCTGAAGTCGAGCACCTTCGTCGATCGCTCGATCCGTGGATCGTCGGCGCCCGTGTCACGGGCCTTCGCGTCGCTCGCCGTGGCGTGGTCGAACTGGCGGCAGACGATCGTCGCGTCGATGCCGGATTTGCGTCGGCGCTTGGCGTCGGAAATGCGATCGTCGCGACCCACCGAAAGGGAAAGCAAATGGCGATCGAGCTCTCGAGCGGACGGGTTTTCGTCGTCCAGCTTGGGATGACCGGCAGTCTCGCGCTCGAGTCCGAGCCGCCGCGCCGGGGCATCGAGACCCGCCATCGACATGTTCGCTGGGACATCGAACCGCCCCAGCCGCTTCCCACCGCGAGACCCGCGACTGAATCGCGCCGTCGGCCGAGCCGTGGAGCAACGTCGGCGCAACTTGTCTTCCGCGACCCCCGGCGGTTCGGTGGCATCGTGGCCTACCGGTCGATGGACACGCTCCGCGACGCCTGGTCGCTGCTTGGTCCCGACGCGCTTACCATCGAGGCCCTTGCGCTCGCAGATCGAATGCGGGGCTCAACTCGTCCCGTGAAGGCTGCGCTCCTCGACCAATCGACGCTCGCCGGCGTCGGGAACATCTACGCCGACGAGAGCCTCCACGCGGCTCGCATCCACCCCTTGACGCCTGCTGGCGCGCTCGAGGCGAAGGCGGTCGACCGACTCGCGGTCGAAGTCCGACGCATCCTTGGTCATGCCGTCGAGAGAGGTGGGTCGACCCTGCGCGACTACCGGGACGCGTTCGGCCGACCCGGAGATGCCGTCCAGGTACATCGCGTGTACGGGCGGGCCGGGCAACCTTGCCTCACCTGCGGCACCACACTTCTCGGCACCCTCCTGCAGGCCCGAGCGACCGTGTTCTGCCCGATCTGTCAGGACTTATCCACATTTCAGAATCACGAATCCCGGCGCCCAAGGCGGCGGATTTCCACACGCTGAGATGGTGCCCTCTTGGGCGGGTTCGACGCGTGGATTCCGGACCAAATGGCAGGGATTCGTGAAGGGAGTGTCTGAGAAGGGTGAAGAGAAAGAAGTATCTCTTCCTAGAATTAGACCCTGTCTGTAAGTGGAAAACCACGAAGACCGAGTTGCAAGTGAATACAAGACAATCACTTGCGACGAACCATCCCGCCGAACAACCTTCCGACCCGCTGTCAGGAACGGTTTCCTGCGGTCGATCCCCACTGGTTCTGGAGCTTCCGCCCTCATCCAGGCGCGCTTCCGCGGGTTGTCCACACACACCAACTCCATGAGTTGTGGACTCGAACGCACAGGATTTCCACACGGCCGAGCGGGGCCCGCGACCCTCGGAACCACAGAGTCACTTCGACATCCGAGAACACATCGTCCACCCTCAAAGGCCTCTGTCGAGCCGCAAAGCAGCCTCCGGCGACCTGGGAACCCGGAGGCGAAGGTCAGCGATTACTGCGCTGGAGCAGGTCCTGCTCGATCCGATCGACCTCCGACTGGATCTTGCCGTCGGAGTCCGCCTTCTGCTCGATCGTTCGGACCGCGTGCATCACGGTGGTGTGGTCGCGTCCGCCGAAGTAGCCGCCGATCTCCTCGAGGCTGAAGCGGGTGTGCTTGCGAGCGAGGTACATGCAGACCTGGCGCGGCATCGCGATCGACTTGTTGCGCTTCTTCGAAAGGAGATCCGTGAGCTTGACGTCGTAGAAGCGCGTGACGCTCTCGATGATCGCCTGCAGGCTCGGCGCGTTGCCGCTGCGCGAGGAGAGCTCGCCATCGAGCGCCTGCTTGGCGAGGTCGAGCGAGATCGGCTGGCCGGCGGCCATCGCCACGCCACGGATCCGGGTGAGCGCTCCCTCGAGCTCGCGGATGTTCGTATCGATCTTCGCCGCCACGTAGGACGGGACGTCGTCCGGCAGATCCAGACTGTGGAGTTCGGCCTTGGCTTTCACGATCGACACGCGCGTCTCGAAGCAGGGGCGCTCGATGCGCGCCACGAGACCGGCCGAGAAGCGGCTGGTGAGGCGCTCCTCGAGGTCGGGGATCTCGGTCGGCGCCGCGTCTGAGCTGAGGATGATCTGCTTCTGCAGCTGGTAGAGCGCGTTGAAGGTGTGGAAGAACTCCTCCTGCGTCTGCTCGTGCTTCGAGAGGAAGTGGATATCGTCGATGACGAGGACGTCCGCCGTACGGAAGCGGTTGCGGAAGTCGGTCATCCGCCCGGCCTTTACAGCATCATGGAAGAGATCCATGAACGCGTTGCACGAGATGAAGCAGAGCCGCATGGAAGGCTGGTTTCGCAGCAATTCCTGGCAGATCGCGTGGAGGAGGTGCGTCTTGCCAAGCCCAACCCCACCATGGATGAAGTACGGGTTGTAGGCGCGCCCGGGCTTTGCGACCACGGCCTGCGCGGCCGCGTGGGCGAGCCGGTTGCCCGGACCGACGACGAAGGAGTCGAAGGTGTAGTCCGGGCTCAGGAGCATCTGCTCGTCGAGCCAAGCCGGACGCTCGCTGCTCTCCGCATCCGCCTCGGGTGCGAAGGCCGATCCCTTGCCGCCCTTCCCGTCGATGCGCGCCTCGATGCGCGCCTCGTCCTCGGGGCTCACGAAGCGCACGACAAGCAGGCGGCCGGTGACGTTCTGCGCCGCCTCGGTGAACTGCGGGCCGCAGCAGCGCTGCAGGTACTTGAGCTGAACGGGTTCGCGCACGATCAGGCGGAGGACGCCGTCGCGGATCTCGGATGGTTCGATGTCATCGAACCAGTGCCTGCAGATGTCGGCGTGGTTCTTGCGCAGATAGTCGACGAGCGACTCGCGGAAACCTGGCTCGATCCTCTGCATGCTTGCCTCCACGCGCCCGCGATCGTCGACGGATCAACCGTCGCGCGGGCGTTGCGTCCGCCACCGTGGAACGGCGGATCACGATCTTGCGAATCTGAAAGGTGTCGCCCGATGCATCCCACCGCGCCGGGCCGACCACGGGGGGCGGACGATAGGTGAACGTGTCCCGAGCGTCAACGTTCGCACCTGTTCCGCGCAGGTCGGGACGAGCGATCCGCATTTCCGCGGCGCCAACGCGGTTTTCGCGTTCATCCGCGCGGTGCGGAGGGCGGATCAATTCGACTCGATTTCCTCTTGACGCGCATCTTCGTCGGCGCTTGGCGCCGTCGGCTCCGGCACGGCGGGTGTCTTGCCCGCGACCTGCGCCTGCGCCTCCGCAAGCTGCCGTTCGTAGCGCGCGCGGTTCGTGCGGTGGTCCATGAGGAGATGGATGCGCGCCGCGTCCGCGCCGCACAGCTCCTCGATCCGCTCGCGGGCATAGTGGATCGTCGTGCGACGCGACGCGTGCACGATCACGATCGCCTCGGCCTTCCAGACCGGGAGGAGGCGCACGATGTCGTCGATGTGCATGTGCATGCCGGTCTTCGCACGATCGCCGTGTCCCGGCTCGAAGAACGTGCATTCGGTGACGAGGATCTTCGCCTCGGCGAACTCGTCGCGCACCAGAAACTCGCCCGGCGCGGTGTCGCCCGTGTAGGCGACGAGCGGGATGTCGAGCTGTCGCGTGATCTCGACGCCCTGCGTGCGCAGTTCACGCAGCTTCTCCTGCGGAAGATCGCGGAATTCCTCGCGAAGTTTGCTGCGACGTTCGAGCACCGAGTATCCCACGCTCGTCACCGTGTGCTTCGTCGCGATCGGCTTGAGGAACACGTTGTTCTTGATCTCGAGCGTCGACTCGGGCGCGAGCGGGACGATTTCGTGCGGCGTGCGCTGGCGCTCGAGCGGCTCCCATGCGCGCATCAGCGCCTTCAGGTGCGGTTCAAGCTCCGGATGGCAGACGCATCGGCCGACCGGAACCTTTGGCTTCCCGTCGCGCGAGGCGTCGGGCATGTGCGTCTCGCCGCCGATCTTCTGGAAGTAGCGTTGGCTGAACCAGTACGGCAGGCCGCCGAGATGGTCCATGTGCGCGTGGGTGAGCGCGATCGTGGGCACGCTGAGGATCGCGCGCGTGCACTGACCGATGTCGAACCCGATGTCGAGTTCGGGCACCTGGATCGAGGTCTGCTCGCCGGCGACGCTGATGCCCTGGACGCGGTAGGGCGGGAGATAGAGGAAGCCGAGTTGGCCCTCGCGGGCGGGTGGGCTTGGCAGCACGGGCGGAACTCCTACGGACGCACTTCCGCGCGACCGAGATGCGAATGAGCCGGAGAGCGTAGTCGAATCCGGACACCATCGCCCCGAACCGCCCGGGAAATGGTCCGTCTGGAGCGATCGAGCGGGTCGTGCGGTCGGGTCCACCGCGTTCCTGCGATGGAAATGCGGTCGGACGTCGAACCAAACGCCGTTTGTGCCGATGCCCGGTCCATGCAGGAAGACGGCCACGGAAGGCATCCTTGGCATCGACCGGGGGCGAACGACGGTTCGCGCCCGGTGTCGTCGTCTCGGTTTCCGATGCGCGAGGTAGCGGCGGAGCGGCGGTTGGATCTCGCGGCGCGCGAGCGACTTCTCGCGGCACTCGCGAGGCTCGAGCCCGGGATGGCACGAATCGAGCGTGAACTCGATGCGCTCGAGGCGCGGAGATTCGCGCTGCTCGCGGAGGAGCTGCGCACGCAGTCGCCCGCTGACGAGCGAACGGTGGCGAACGACCCATCGGCATCCTGCATTCCCGACGAGATCTTCGAGGAGTCCCTGCTCTTTAGTCTCTCAGAACGCGCCGAGGACTTCATCGCCACCTGCCGGAAGGCGATTCCGCCGGAGCCTCGAGGGGATGGAGAGACGGCATGAGCGCGCAGACTCCCGGTCGCAGCAACGCGTATCGCGTTCCCAAGATCCTCGTGATCGATCCGAACGAGTGGATGCACCGGCACCTTCGGGCACGGCTGCAGCTTGAGCATGTCGAGATCCACGCTGCGACGCGCGGAGAGCAGGGACTGCAGTTCGCACTTGAGCTCCTGCCGGACGTAATCCTTCTCGAGACCGATTTTGGCGCGGAAGAGCGCATGGACGGCTTCGAGATCCTGCAGCGGCTGAAGGAGGATGCACGGACGAAGGACATCGCCGTGATCTTCGTGAGCGAGTCGCAGGAGACGATGGACCGCGTGCGTGGACTCGATCTCGGAGCGGTCGACTTCGTGCAGAAGCCTTTCGAGATGGCGGAGTTGAAGGCCCGCGTGCGCACGGCGCTGCGGATGCAGTCGCTGGTGCGGATCCTCGCGCAAAGCGCGCAGATCGACGGGCTCACGGCGCTATGGAACCGCACCTGCTTCGACCAGCGGCTCACCGCTGAGACGAGCGAGGCGCGTCGGCATGGGCGCAGCCTTTCGCTCATCATGTGCGACATCGATCACTTCAAGAGCGTGAACGACCGCTACGGACACCCGTTCGGCGACGAAGTGCTCGCGCACTTCGCGACGATCCTCGCGAGCGGCCGGGCAAGCGACGTGGCGTGCCGCTACGGCGGCGAGGAGTTCGGCATCATCCTTCCTGGCACCATCGCCGCCGAGGCGGCCGAGGTCGCGGAGCGCTTCCGCGCGGAGTTCGAGGCGCACCGCTGGCGCCGGCAGCCCGACCTCGTGCTCACCGCGAGTTTCGGCGTGGCCGAGTTCTCGATACTCGAGTTCGCAATGGGTCCGGTCGAACTGCTGCGTCGCGCCGATGAGGCGCTCTACCACGCGAAGAGAAGCGGGCGAAATCGCGTCTCCTGCGGACCACGCGCGGACTCCGAGGCGGCCTAAGCATCCCGCGCGGGCAGGAAGTCGCGCGCACGCGCGCGCGACGCCACACGCAGGGCGTGCATCGTGGCACAATCGACGCGTGCCCAATCTCGTCGACGAGGCCATCTGCATCCGCCAGTGGGACTGGTCCGAGACCAGCCAGACGGTCAGTCTGTTCTGCCGGCATCACGGCATCCTGCGCGGATTGGCGAAGGGAGCGCGTCGCGAGCGTGGCAGCTTCTCCGGCGGCATCGACCTCCTCGCGCGCGGCGAGATCGTCGCGGTCACGAAGCCCGATCGCGAGCTGCAGACGCTGACGCAGTGGACGCTGCTCCAGATCTTTCGACGTCCGCACGATGAACTCGAGGCGAATCTCTTCGCGCTCGGCATGGCAGAACTCGTGCATCGCTTTCTGCCGCCCGAGGAGCCGCACGAGCGACTCTTCACCGCGCTGCTCGCATCGCTCGACGCGATCGAGGACGGCGAGCGTCCCGCGCCCGAGTTCCTTCGGTTCTTCATCGCACTCATGCGTGAGACTGGTCACGAGCCGAAGCTCGACGTCGACGGGATTCCACCCGTGCGACTTGCCTTTGACCCGGCCGCGGGCGGCATCGTCGATCACGCTGGGCATCCGAACGCCTGGCGCATGCGACCGGAGACCGCGACGGCGCTCGCGCTTGTCGCGAGGGGCGAGCCGCCGGAACTGTGCGATCCGGACGCCGTCGACCGCGCGAACCGGCTGCTCGCCGCGTATGCACGAGCGCTCGTCGGTGGCGATTTCGGGACGCTGCGGCTGGCGCTCGAACCCCGCCGTCGCGCCCGATAGTCCTTGGAACACGACGCGGGCATCTGACGAACAGCCCCGTGCGCGCTCCGTGAAGTCCTGAAATCCCCGGACCGGGTCGAACGCCTCAACACGCCGTCGAATCATGCCGATCCGACAGGGGTGCGGAGGAAGTCGACGGAGGCGTCGGCTCGCACGTTCGAGCCGTGGTTCTCGCCGACGAGGCACGATGTCCGATTCGCGACACCATCCGGCGCTCGAGCGGGTCCTCTCGTGCCCGAATCTTCCGACGCTTCCCGTCGTTGCGATGCGCGTGCTCGAGCTGACCGCCAAGCCCGACGTGTCGCTTCGCGAGATCGCCTCGGTGATCGAGAACGACCCGGCCATCGCGACGAAGGTGCTCCGCACGGTGAACTCGAGCTACTACGGACTCACGCGCCGCTGCGCGTCGATCCAGCAGGCGCTCGCGTTCCTCGGATTGCAGACCGTGAAGGCACTCGTCCTCGGGTTCAGCCTCGCACGCTGCGTAAACGGCGGCGGTGACGACGACTTCACCTTCGACTTCACCGAATACTGGCGCCGGTCGATCTACTCGGCCGCGAGCGCGCGAGAGATCGCGGTGCTTTCGCGCGGCTGCGATCCAGACGAGGCGTTCGTCGCGTCGCTGGTGCAGGACATCGGGATGGTCGCCCTCTGGCGCGCGCATGGTGACCGCTATCTCCAGGTGATCGAACTTGCGAAGGGCGACCACCGTCGCCTCGCCGCGCTCGAGCAGCGCACGTTCGAAACCGATCACACCCTCGTCGGCGCCGAGATGCTCTCGCGCTGGCGGTTTCCCGACGAAGTCTGCGACGCCGTGCGCTGCCAGCATCGCTCGCACGACGCGTCGTCGTCGTCGGTGTCGCTCGCCCGCACGGTCGAACTGGCCGGTACCGCCGCCGCCGTCCTGTCGACTGCGAAGCCGCACGCCGAGCTGATCCGGTTCCGCCGCGAGGGTCAGGAGTGGTTCGAGATCCGGCCGGGTCCGATGACGCTCCTCCTGCAGCGGATCGCCGATCAGGCGGATGAACTGTCGCGTGCGTTCGGTCTCGACACTGGTGCGGCCGCCGACGTCGACGCGATCATGCACGCCGCCGACGAGATCCGACGTGGTCAGGGGCTCGCCGAGCCGTCGGCTGCGCCGGAAATCGACGAGACGCCCGTCGTCACGCCACGTGAATTCGCCTCGATCCCGGATGCTCGCGCCTTCGGTACGGAGCTCGATGCCGCATTCCATGCGTCTTCGTCATCGGCGAAGTGCGAGGCGCAGGCCGGTATCGGCATGATGCTCGTCGGCATCGATCGCGCGAAGTCGCTGCAGGATGCGTACGGCGCGCGCGGACTCGAGGCCGCCCTCGATCATGCGCTGGACGCGATCGTTGCGATTGGCGGCGCCAAGATCCGTGCGTTCCGCTTCGTGGGCGCCGAGATCGCGGTGCTTCTACCACAGGTCGACACCGAGGAACTCTGCCGCATCGCCGAGTGCGTGCGTCGGCGCTTCGCCGAGGGCGAGGTGCGATGCGAGACCGCATCCGGCGCCCGATTTCCCGCGACGGTCTCGATCGGAGCAGCGATCTATGAGCCGGATCCCGAACTGCATCGCGAGAACGGGATTTCGTCGCCCGACCAACTCGTGGGTGCGTCGATGTTCGCGCTGACAAGCGGTCGACGCCTGCGCAATCGCGTGGTTCTCTTCCGACGCGAACACGCGCAGAGCGAGGGCTGAAGCACGACGCCGTGACGCGTCGCGTGACTTCACTTCAC
>Ga0172372_10008835_pt1 | contig 13203 bp, 9 predicted proteins | sample LakKiv5m_2_FD_114544 | JGI IMG/M metagenome (GOLD analysis project Ga0172372, IMG submission 114544) | Freshwater microbial communities from Kabuno Bay, South-Kivu, Congo - kab_092012_9.5m | ecosystem: Environmental > Aquatic > Freshwater > Lake | place: Democratic Republic of the Congo...
CAGTCCCCGCGGCACAGCGGCGGGCGTGCACCGGCGGCCGCTGGCTGGGCGGTAGAATCGTCATAATCCGAAGAGTCCATAGAAACCGCGACGACTGCGCCGTTGCCGGGGACAGTCCCCGCATCGCAGAAACCTGGGAAATGAGGTGGGCCGTGGCCAGCAACAAACGCCCATTACGGTCCTAAGGTGAATGGCACTTGCAGCGACGGTTCTTTGGATCCGCTCCACCGTAACAAGGCGTGCGGAGGATGTTAATTCCCCGGTAATAGTGCGCGCCAACGCTGCCAGAACCGCAACAGGATCGCACCGGGGACGTTACCGGCCGGCCGATTGACATCGACCGCACGCCACACTGCGTTTTAGCGACGCGATCCAGCCGCGGCATGTCAACTTGCAGGCAGCACTGAGAACATCCCAATGTGCCTGGCTTCACATCGTTTCACCATCCCAGCCTCGCCCTTCTCGGTTTTCACCCGTCTGTTCACAGGATTCAGAGAACTTCGAGGCCATTGAGTGCCCGCCCTTCACACGCATTCACCCTGGCCTTCCCGTGGAATCCACCGCTCAGCCGCAATCGCCAGCACTCAAACTCGCCGCTGATATGTGAATTGCGGGCTCAGTATCGGTTCCTGTGATTGTTTATCGGTGGTTCTGCCGATGAACCGTTACAACATGATTTGTCGGCATTCCTCTCAGCAATTTCTGCCGATTTCCCCGCGACAAGATGAACATCTCGATTTTGTTAAAGGATTTGTCCATGAACCTGCAGCGAGCTACGGCTCTCTGCGTTTTGCTGCTGACTGCAGCAAACGCAGGGGCGCAGCAGCAACCGGAAACTGCTGCCGGCGTTGGAACCTTCACCGTGACCGGTGATGTTGATCGGCCTGGAAGTTTCAGTTTCGAGAAGCAGCTCACAGTTCGCGCGGCAATCGCAGCGGCTGTTCCCGCCAGCGATGCCGTGAATGTCACTGTCCTCCGAAACGGACATGATCGAGCACAGTCCACTCGGCTGCTCAGGCTTTCCTCCGCAGATTCCGGCGAACAAGCCATGAGCGGCGATCTGTACGTCGTCGAATCGCTTGCCCAGCCCACACGACCTGTCCTGCCAAACGCCGTCCTCCGCACATCCAGCGGTACCACTGTAATTTCCCTGGAAGATGCCGGAGTCGTCGTCGGTGACGTGCTGAAGGGCCTTGGGCTCCCGATTACCAGCGAAACACGAGTCTCCATTCCCTGCCGCATCCATGGTCAGCGTTCACTCGACTCAGCGCCAATGTCCGCAACCGTCAGACACGGTGACGTGATCACTGTCACAGGTGCTGTCGCTGTCAGTGGTGATGGAACACCAGCAATCAAGCCCATGGTTTCTGAATGGCGAGGTGGTGGTGGCTCGACTGCCAAACCACAATTTCAGACAACTCGGCCAGTTTCCTCGGGAAATCATCAGAATTCACTGCCCGTGATTCCCTCGCCGAATTCACCCCAAATCCCTGCCACGTCCGCCAGCAAATCCGAACCAGCAGTCGATACAAATCCCGCTTTCCCAGCCACGTTCTCAATTCCTCCACAAAGTCCCGCCACTCGAGACTCTGCCGCTGCCGTCGCCACACCAGCCCTCCCTCCAGCTGATACCCCCGACCCGAGGACGCGCAATTCGGAGTCTCGATCAAACAACAGAGTCGTCATTGTCGGTGATCGCCCTCAGCCCGCGGCCCCTAAGTCGCAGGAGGAGGTGCTGTTACTCGGAGACAGTCTTCGCGTGCCAACTCCGAGCACGCCCTCCGGAACAGCCACAAACTCCGGCCCGCTGCCCCGTGATCGTGCGAATTCCACGTCCGGATTCACAGGACGCAACGTTTCAGGAAAGCACTCAAAAGTTCCTGTTGCAGCCGCAGTGTCAACAAGGAGTCGGGACTCGAATCCTGATTCCACAGACACCACGGAGATTCCAGCGCCGGATACTCCCACGGATCCCACGACCCCGGTCGCACAGTCACAGGCCCAGGTACAAACTCTGCACTGGGCTGTCATCATTGGCTTGTTTGTCGCAGGCGTCTGGGTACTGGCGCGGTCACTGTTTGTCGGCAGTATTTCCACGAGTGCCGCATCAGCAGCTGTAACTGCTCCGGGCACCAGCGAGCAGGAACCAGCACCGGAAGCGGCTGGAAACGATGCTCACTGGAGGATCTACAGCGTTCCACGGGCACTTCGCCCCGAAAATCACAAGAACCCCCAGGGTGCCTCGACGGATGAACTTGATTTGCTGATTGCCAATCAGGTACCGGTGGATCGTACGGCACCGCAACTTCCGCCGTCGGTGGAGTTGTCCGGGCGGTCAGGAGGTCAACCTGCCGGAACAATCCGGCGCGTGGACGGTCCGCACACTGCACTTCGGGGAACACATCCAGCACAACCTGATCCGACTGCTCGCCGCGGCAGACCCCTTGAAGAGCGACTCTCGCAACTCATTCGAACAGTACCAACGGGTACATCCGGAGCGGAGCGATGAGCGTCAGTCTGGATTTTGGCAGTCGAGAGATTCGCAGTCTCATCAGAAGCGGCGTCGGCGGAAGACTGCGGCTGACCTGTGTACGGTCTGAATACTTCCTGATTCCGGATGCAACGGCCGCTCGCCGAATGCTTCGCGACGAAGGCCTTCCACATGCTGTCTGCGCAAGTGGCCTCGCTGTTTTTGGCAACGGCGTGGAGCGAGCCGAGTGGTTGTCCCGCGGTCCCACTATACCGCTGTTCATCGACGGTCGCATTCCCACGCATGACAGCCTCGCCCGACAGATACTTGCCGTAATGACCGAATCCGTGTTGCCTGAACCAGCCGTCAGAGGTGCCACCTGCGTGGTGTCTGTCCCTGGAGCGGGGCTGCCACCAAACCTCCAGGAAAGCAACGAAGACTTTCTCGGTCATCTCGTCCAGCTCCGCGGGTATCAGCCGGTATTTCTGCGATGTGCAGAAGCGGTGATGCTTGCGGCCGGAGCGGCTACCGGGTTTTCCGGCGTCTGCATCGCTGCCGGGGCTGAATCCACAGCCTGCTGCGTCGCACGTCAGGGACGCGTCATGGCAGAAAGCGGTATCCCGCTCGCAGGACGCTGGCTCGACTCGGAACTCGCAAGAGAATTCGGTGAATGGATCTGGGACGAATCCGGCGAGCGACACGCGAACGCAGCCGCGCTCGAACGCTGGCGGCTCGGACTGCGACGCAGTGAATCCGAGGCAGCGCCGGATAAACACCCCGCTCTTGCCCGACTGATTTCGCTCATCACAAGGAGACTGGCCGCTGCTGTCCGCGAGTCTCTGCGGGTGGCGGCCGTGCACTGGGAAACCATTCCAGTCATGCTGGCGGGTGGACTGAGCTTAATGCCAGGCTTTGCGGCAGCCCTTCTTGGCGAATTGTCCAGGGACGGCTGCAAATATCAGCTGCAGACTGTCGCAGATCCCGATACTGCAGTTGTTCGTGGAGGCCTGATCTATGGCGAACTGGCCTCGCGCTCTGCTGCATAATCACCACGGATAACACACCGCTGATTCAAGTAGTGTACTCGGAATTCAATCGCACATATTCCGCAGTCAGGTCGGACGTCCAGAATCGCGCTGTCTGATGGCCTGAAGCAGGACCGCCAGCCAGTGTCAGCTCAAGGTGCACGTCGCGGTTCGATTTGATGCTGCAGCTTAAAGCAGCGTTGTCGAACGGCACAGGAGTCCCCGCACGATAAACTTCAGTGCCATTGATCTGCAGCGACAACCACGCAGGATCGAAGTCAACCCCGGCATAACCTGCAGCAGATACAATTCGCCCCCAGTTCGGGTCGCCTCCCGTAATCGCAGTCTTTACCAGCGGGCTGTTGGCAATCTCCTTCGCCATGCGGAATGCATCCTCGCGACTGGCAAGGCCCCTTACGTCGATCGTGATGAAATGATCGGCCCCCTCGGCGTCACGAATAATGCTGGTCGCCAGCAGCCGACAGACTTCTGTGACTGCCTCAGAGATTAACTCCAGATCAGCAGCGGAAACATCAAACTCCGCGGCCCCACCCGCCAGCATCAGCACCGTGTCACTGGTACTCGTATGCCCGTCAACGCTGATGCAGTTGAACGTCTGCTCAACTGCCCGTCTGAGCATCTGCGAGCACTGGTCGGAAGTCAGCCGCGCATCCGTCATGACAAGGCCCAGCATTGTGGCCATGTTCGGTGCGATCATCGCCGCACCCTTGCAGACTCCGGATACCCGAATACTGCCAGCCGACAGTTCCATAACCACCGAAAACAGCTTCGGCACCGTGTCCGTTGTCATTATCGCCGTGGCTGCTGACAACAGATGTTCATCAGAACGCCCCAGCTCTCCGGCTGCTGCAGGAATTCCAGCCTCCAGCAGCCCCATCGGTAATGGAACTCCAATCACTCCCGTGGAACACACCAGCACACTTTCAGGCTGACAGCCAAGCTCGGCCGCCACGAGTGCCGTCATTGACTCTGCATCCCGTATCCCCGGTTCCCCAGTTGCCGCATTCGAGTTTCCGGAATTGATGACCACCGCCCGCGCATGCTCCGATGGAACCCGCCGCCGCGAAACGATCACCGGAGCACCACACACTTTGTTCGTCGTGAAAACTCCAGCTGCCGCTGCAGGATGGTCCGATACAAACAACGCCAAATCTGACTTGCCGCTGGCTTTGATGCCACAGGTGATGCCGGATGCCGAAAAACCAGTCGGGAGTGATGCGGGCATAGATTTTCAGGTAAAGATGTTTCAGGTGAGAAGCCAGCGACGCGGATAATTCAACGCGAACGCTACTCAATCAGCCGCACACTGTAAACACAACGCGATTGCGGAACCTGAAGGTCCGATCGAATCAGCGAAGACACCAGTACACACGGCTGAAATGTCACCCTCGCCGAACTGGCAGACGTCAGCGTCAGACTCGCCACACGCACCGCCACGGGACGAAGGAGTGGCAAAGTTGTCAGGCTGGAAACACCCAACGCAGCAGGTTCAGTTGCCGCCGCGTCGGAAGCAATCACAGGGTCTGCTGGAATCAACGCGTCCGCTGAAATCGCCGGGTCTGCCGGGTTCACCGGGTCGGCAGGAACTCCTGAACCCACGGGAATCGCGGCCGGCAGCGCGGATGCCACACTCAAAATCCTCGGTTCTGCCGGGAATGCCTCAAACGCGGCAAGACACTGGCTGATTTCCTGGATGGTGAGAGTCGTTCCGGGAAACTCTGAGGGATACCTGAGTTCCCCGAGCCCCAGCCCTTCAAGGCACTGCCGCGTGAGACCGCTGCGGATGATTTCTGCATGAGTCGGCAGAGGGACGCTGGCCGCGAGCCGGGACTGCAGCTTCAGCGGCACAAGGCTCGGTTCAGAATCCGACGAGTTGTCGGTACTCAGCCTCACGGTGATCTCAGGGATTCCATCCGGACCGACTTCAAAGCGGCGAGTCTGCGGATTCCAGGACCAGGCGTCGGCACCCGTCTGCTGATCGATCAGCTGAGTCCATGCTCCCCCGAGATCTTCGATCGCCGCAAATGGGAGAAAGGGGATGCTGCAATCGGGCGCGGGACAAAGCGCGGCCGGATGGTTCTCAATCGCTGCAGTGGAAGCTGCGGTCAGTGCCTGACCGGTGAGCAATTTGGCAAGGCCGATTGATGTGGCAGGAACCGCGTCCGGAACAGAGATCCGCACTGATACCGGGACCTGCCCCTGAGCCGTATCGGGGGTCGTTCCGGACTTCCAGATGTATTGCGGATCCATCATACCCATCTGCAGGGGAGCAGATTGATTGCGGTACCCGTTAAGAGCCTGATCAGCGGCCTCGCGACAGCGGATCATTCGGCCCTCAGTTTCAAAGGACGCCTGATTCGCTCTCAGCAGATCATCCGACAACCACGCGTGCGCAGCCGCTAGAGCTGCAGACTCGGTCGCGTGTCGCGCGTGCAGCAACCGCCCGGAATCGAGCCAGATGCTGATCACGATAAACGCCGAGAATCCGCAGAAGGACAGCACACCAGCCGTCCAGACCGAGACAACACCGCGCCGGGATGCCGGCGCGGAGAACTGACGCGGCAGAGCAATCATGAAAAAAGCTCCGAGAATCCCGCGGAAACGGAAAAAACTCAGTACACCGACGAATCTGACTGCAACGCTGCAGGTGTGCCATCGTCAGCCGCTGATCCGGCGTCCACCGAGTCGTTGGGGCCTGCAGGTTGCGGAGCGGGTGCAGACTGCTGACCCCGCTGTCCCCGAACATCCGCTCGCTCGCCGTCCTGAAAATAAGCATCAGAAAAGCCCGATCCGCGATAATGTTCCGTTCGGAATGGCTGCTTCAATGTGGGGCTCCGCAGTCCCAGTATCTCAAGGAAGAACACTCGGTCTTCTTCACTGGCATCAATCGCGATGCCACCATCCCCGGGACCCGCCTTGCTGTAGATCAGGTCAATGTCACCACGCTTCTGAGCAAGCAGGCAGACTCGGGCCTGGTCTTCATCAAGTTCCAGCGTGACGCTGTTGGCGTTGGCCTGAGCGTTCTGCAGCGTTGTCGAAGTGCTGCCGCGATTCACAGAGATGACCTTCACGCCCTTGAACAACGTTGCCGTCATTGCATCAGACATCGTCGCCGAGTTTCGGCCGAACAGGGGATTCTGAGGCTGAGTGTTGGGAGAAACATTCAGGTTCTGAACTGTCAGCTGGACATCGACAAACTGCCCCGGTTTGAGTTTGCTGTTCAGCACAGCTGTGGTCGGACTCACCTGCACCACCACCGCACGCTTGTCCTCGGCAACGTCAATCTCAGGAAAGTCGCCAATCGGGTAAAACATCGAACCACGGAGCGGCTTCGCGGGATCGATCTTTTCACGCGCGATGCGGTTTACGATCGTATCAATGTTGATCAGTGTGTCGGGCTCCAGCTGCTGCGTACGGTCCCAGGGGCCGTTCCCAAGGTGAGCACGCGTAATCACAGTCCCTGCCGCAATTTCAGAAACCGCCATCGGCAGCGTGCGTCGCTCACGCTGGGGCTCAGCCGTCTGCGCAGGGTTGAAGGCCATCTTCATAAAGTAGCCCGCCGCCAGTGTGCAGATGATGCCGAAGACGGCAACGGTCAGCATCCAGGGTGTCAGTCTCACAGGTGGGCTCCTGAAATCGTCTTGGGACTTCTGAAATCTTCCGGAAGAAAAAACTAAATGCCGATGTTCGGAATCGGCGCCTCAGCACTGACGGGGGCAGCACATCGCTCTGCCACCATACCCGCCCGCATTTCCAGCGAACGGCCTGCAAGACCAAAACCGATGAACCAGAGCAGGTCAGGACTGGCACTTTGCATGGGCACGGACACTGTTACATAGCCCGTTTCCCCCGCGTAGCTGGCTGGTTGCACTGCGATGCTGCAGACCGCAGAAAAATCCGCACCAAGTACCTGGGCAACTCGCTCCTGCACGGCCGTCTCTTCAGCACCCGACAAACTCATGTATCGAGCTCCGGCCTGAGCAGCCGAAGCCACTCGCGCCTGCCCGGCTGTCAGCATCGAAAACTCAACCAGCGAGAAAATCAGCAGCAGAAACAACGGCAGCACCAGCACCAGTTCCATGCTCAGAACTGCGCCGCGGCGATTGGGGTGGGGCAGAGATACCGAGTTGCAGCGCATGACGCGGAGAAGCCTCACAGCAAGTGCCAGTCTGGGGAGTCACCGTCTTATCGGCAGTTTCCGCCGGTCAACGACGATTACCGGCAGGAAATTCTGGTGTCGCCGGGAATTCCGGGAGTGAATGTCACGACGGGGCAGTCTGGAGGGGTTGTAACGAAAAAATCGGCAGAACCAAAAAACGGCGAAGCAATCGGAAATTCCGCTTTTCCTCGTCCTTTACCAGCACTCGCGGCTGAAACCAGCATTCAGGGCTGAGGATTGTGGCCGTTCCTGTATACTGCCGCATCGCGAACCACCCAGCCTCGCTTTACCCCTGCGCCTCCGCCGATGTCCCACAGCAAGGTGTCCGCATGCTCCAGCTCCAGCTCCGGTCCTTAATCGCAACAATCCTGCTCTCCTCAGTCGCAGCCACTGACTCGCTGGCCGACGAATATCCCGCCACCTTTCGGATGCTGGAACTGGATCCGGCGGCCGGTCGCGTTGTCTATGCAGTGACCGCAGCGGATGTCGATGGCGACGGCGACAACGATGCAGTTGCCCTCACAAATAATCGCGTGGTCTGGTACGAACAACCATCGTGGAAATCACATGTCATTCTTCAGGACCAGACGCCCCCCGACAACGTCTGCTTCGCCGCGCACGACATCGACGGCGACAGACAGATCGACTTCGCCATCGCCGCCGGCTGGACAAAAACCGGAACGCTCCACTGGATCAGCCGTCCCGCCAGCGGTGAAGGGCTCTGGAATGTGCACGCCATCGGTGAAGAGACCTCAGTCCATCGCATCCGCTGGGCTGATGTCCTTGGAACGGGGCGCCCTCAGCTGGTCGTTTCACCACTCAACGCCAGCAGCGGCAACGGTGTGCGACTGCTGGCCTTTGAAATTCCCAAAGATCCCGCGGTGCAACGCTGGCCCTCCACGGTTCTCAACGCTCAACTCAACCGCATGCACAACCACCTGCACCTCGATTTCGACGGTACTGCTCCTGTTGATACCATCACCGCCAGCCGCGAAGGACTGACACTGATTCAAAAGCACGGCGATAACTGGAACAGCAGACGACTCGCCCCCGGCAAAACCGGTCAGTCTGATGCAAATCTGAACGGCGCCGGCGAAGTTCGCGTCGGACGACTGAAAAATGGTCGTCGCTGGATGGCTGCCGTCGAACCCATGCATGGCGATCAGCTGGCCGTTTATCCCGAACCCGCACCCGCCGCCGGCGACGATGCTGGCAATTCCTGGCCCCGCACTGTCATTCACGAAGGTTTCCGTCGCGGACATGCCCTCTGGGCTGCCGATCTCAACGGCGACAGCGTTGACGAATTGATCTTTGGCCACAGTGACACACCCGAAAAATTCGGCGTTGAGGTCTGGTGGAATACCGACGGCAATGGCCAGAAGTGGCGCCAGCAGGTTCTTGACGCCGGTGGAATCGCGACCGAAGACCTGACCGTCGCCGACCTCACCGGCGACGGCCAACCCGATATCCTCGCCGGCGGCCGCGCGACTGGCAACGTCAGGCTCTATGTGAACCACGGCACAAACCAGGCAAACTGAAAAAGTACAGCAGCCGCTTCACTTCTGCAGCAGGGTCCTGAGCGTTTCCCGCACGCTCGCCCGCGGATCATCTCTGACAATCGCCCGCAGTTCATCGCGAACGAACTCAGGCAGTTCGCGAAGATCTCCGGGATGACGCACGTCCGCTCCAGTCCCTTCCAGCCTCAAAGCAATGGCAGGCACGAAGACGCTTGACAGGCACGAGCTAACACAGAAGTTCAGAGCTGCGCTGGAAAGCAACCCGACCGCCTGAGAGATGCCGTCGAAAGGTTCTCTGAACCGAACAGTCCCGGGGGTCTGAGGGCTGCCCCCCAATGGCCGTGAAGTCCTTGCGGAAACAGCATCTGACTCCCCTCTCCCCGGACCGGGGAGAGGGGGGATTGTGGCCGATTTTCGCGAGGATAGAGAGAACTTCAACGCCATGGGGCTGGCCCCAGCATTCCTCCAAACAGCTACCCCAAAATCGTCCTCCGTTTTTCAATATCGCTCCAGAGGCCAAACTCTCAGTCCCGTCTGACCAGTACCCTCAGGATGCCCTCTCCAAAGATAAACCCCGCGAAACGAATCGCTCTGCGAACGCTCGCTGCGCTCGCGTGAATATTGAATCGCAAATCGCAGGAATCGCCGGAGAGCAAAGAGGGCAAGGGCTCAGGTTTTCAAAAATCAGCCCTGGCCACGCGACAACCGATGCCGTGACCGGATCCGGATGGATCGTAGAAGAAGCGAATCGAAGCGCGAGCGTCGTCCGAAGCGAGCAGGAACGAGCCGCCCCGCACAACACGCCGGTTTTCTGATTCGGACCACAAGCTGCTGGTCCACTCCCAGACGTTGCCAAGCATGTCAAGCAGCTCGTAGGGGTTCGCCTCCTTCTGACCCACTTCGTGCGTCTGCACTTTCGAATTCAACATAATCCACGCATATTTTTCCAATTGCGATTCATCATCCCCCCACCACCACACGTCCTGCTTCGCTCCCCCATGACTCTTTCCACCGCGACATGCGTATTCCCATTCCCATTCATCCAGGAGCCCTCCGTGCAGCCAGATGCTCACCATCACAGCATCCCACCAGGACAAGTAAATCGCCGGGCAACGCAATTCAGGGCTGTATTTGCCATAGTCATCAAAATCCCGCTCGTGATTCCCGTCAAATAACGCATACAGCCGGCGAGTGACCGGAATTGCACACAACTGAAAAGCTCTCTGCAGCGTTTTTTCTTCCGGGGGCGATGAACCGAACGAAATCCCATCACCAGCCCAGAACTTCTTCTCCTTCGCAGTGTCACACGACTTCCACTGGCTCTCCAGATCCTCATTACAAATACGGGACCTCGATGAGCCAAAACGCCTGAACCACCGTTGCCACCAGCGATCACTTGCGCCATCACGCAGCCGCGGATACTCCGACAGGAACTCCACCGCAACCCTGCGGCAGCAATTGTCAGCCACCTGTGCATCTGACCTGCCCGCTTTCCACAACCGCTCGGCCTCGCACTGCGCCTGCTGTGTTGCCGTCCTCAGATCGACGTCTTCCCACGCTGGATTGAAATGGAAACCGGCCCGCAGCAGCAGCCGAGGCCAGCTGATGGCCATCAATGCCGTGGGACGGGGAGCGGCGTCGCTGGGACGGAACAGCGACTGAGCGAGTGCGCCCCAGCGTCTGAATTTGGAGTCCTGCTGTTCAAACGCCCTGTCCGGCATGCCGCACACAAAGGCCCACAATTCCTGCAGCTCTGAATGACGCTGTTTGACTCCGTACCCAACCCGAGTTTGCCGTTCCATCAGCCACTCAAGATCTTTCTTCGATGCGTGTCGCACAAGCCACAGAGCAGCGAAAAAGTCTCGCTGACTGGTGACACGCCATTTGAGCAGTCTCAACTCCGTGAGGTCGAGATAAGCGTATTCGACAAAATTGGTGCCCAGCTTGTGCAGCTCGGCATACCTCGCCTGAACCTCCTCCCGGGCTCTGCTCGTGTCTTCACCCCGAATCGCCTGGCCAATCTCGGAAAATATCGGACCAAGGCATTTCGCGAGGCGATCCCAGACGTCGTTGGACAGCCGCATTTCCTTGCTTACCTGGGGACCACTGTCATTGTCCGCGGATGTCACCGGCTGGCTGACGCACAGGAACGCGGCGGCGCCCAGAAGCGCAAAGATTTGTTCCGTGGTCATGTCCGTGTGGTAATGACGTCCGGAACTGTGCTTGTCTTCAGGCAAAGATCGCGAGACGCCCTCCCAGTAGACGTCGGCCAGCGAACGCAGGGATTTCACTTGTTCCATCGTGAGCGTTCGCAGCACTTCCAAAGTCCGCACGCTGAATTCACCACCGGTGTGCAGGTTTTTCAGATAGTTCAGACGTTTGAGTCCCAGGAACAGCTCCCGCTGTGCCTGCGTGAATACTTCGACCAGGCAGAAAACCCAGTCCGACGCAGCCCTCGCGGTTATGCTGTCGCGAGCGAACAGCAGTTCCCAATAATGCTCCTGAATGGCATAGGGCCTGCCCGCGATTACGCAGTGAATCTGTGGGCAGTGTCTGAGAAATGCGGCAATCGCGGCGGCACGGGCATTGCCGCTTGACACATCGAGCTCATCCAGTCCGTCCACCGCCAGAGTCAGCTTTCCAGTCTCTGCCAGCGATTTCAGCCACCGCTGCACGTCCATCGGTGGCAGCTGATGTTTTTCCAACTCTTCGTTCACGAGATTTGTCAGGAATGCCCAGAAGTCGGTGGATCGGGTGGAGCTGGGGAAGTCTTCTCTTCTTGAACCAAATTCGATGTGCAACACCAGCTGGCCCGGGAGGCGGGTGGCGCGGAGCAGACAAAGTTGTCGCAGACAAATGGATTTTCCACAGCCAGCAAGAGCCGTGATGCACAGACGCCGCCCTCGTTCGACGGAATCCAATTCACGTGGCCCGGCCTGCAACAGATACTTCATCCGGTCGATAACCCGTTCCCAGTGCGACCGCCGCTGCGAATCATTCTGCCACCCGGCATCCTGCATCACCTGTTCCCGATCCGGCAGGCTGCCCATCTGCAGATACTCCCTCGCTCGCAATCGCTCTTCCGAGGTCAGTTGCAGCCGATGAAGATGCTGATCAGAAATCAATACTGGATTGAGAGGATTCATGGCAACACGTCTGAAATGCACGCGGGATTCGCATTCTGCTGATCCTACATTTGCTTCGGCAAATTCTGAAGTCACCCGCACCACGCGTTGCTGCGTTTGGAACCAGGACTTTCACAAATCTGCACCAATCAGGACAAGCACGGACGGTCAGTGGATGCATCAACACCAGTCACTCGTCGGCGCGTTCAAAACCAGCAGGTGAACGGAAGGTCAGTCAGCATTTACTCCGCAGCACGAGATGATGGACTTCCGTCGCCTCCCTGACAACACCATTCGTCATCGAACTGCGCGGTCAGCTTTGTGAGCCAAACAGGCAAGCACTGGTCCACCAGCGGCGCTCAGGCGATTCTCAGTCTCAGCGGAGCAAAGTGATCCGACTTCCACATCCGCACCCCGATCTCGACAGCTGATTTAAGCCCGCCGTAGGGGTCCCACGCGATTGGGGTTCGCAACATCCGACTCATTCGCGGGGACTGTCCCCGTTGGGCGAATCAACCGATTGCAACGGTTGCGCGGCTTGTGGGGATTTTGATTAATCTGAGTGACTTCTGGCTTATAGCGGCCGACCGGCAAGGAACCAATCCGGCCCCGCAGCCGCCCGATCCTGCCGCGGGGACTGTCCCCGTTGGGCCTGCGGGGACTGTCCCCGGCTAGTTGGAAATCGGAACGCAGACGGTACAGAGGGGCGGGCGGAAGTAGTGGAGCAAAGTGATCCGACTTCTGCATCAGCCCCCCGATCTCGATAGCAGATTTGAGCCCGCAGTATGGGGGGCAACGCCATCGGAGTTCGAGGCATCCGACTCATTCGCGGGGACTGTCCCCGTTCAGCGAATCAACCGATTGCAACGGTTGCACGGATCATGGG
>Ga0172372_10008837_pt1 | contig 13203 bp, 11 predicted proteins | sample LakKiv5m_2_FD_114544 | JGI IMG/M metagenome (GOLD analysis project Ga0172372, IMG submission 114544) | Freshwater microbial communities from Kabuno Bay, South-Kivu, Congo - kab_092012_9.5m | ecosystem: Environmental > Aquatic > Freshwater > Lake | place: Democratic Republic of the Congo...
ATCACGCGGCAGCTCGGCCTCACGCGCGAGTGCGTCTTCGCGGCGGGCGACCACTTCAACGACCTGCCGATGCTCCGCGACGAGCACGCGTGCTGGCTGGTCGCGCCGGCGAACGCCATCCCCGTGGTGAAGGAGGCCGTCTGGCGCGAAGGCGGTTACGTGAGCGACCGCCTCTGCGGCCACGGCGTGGCGGACGGGCTGGAAGCGGCGATGAAGGAAGCGGGGCTGATGTAAACGTAGGACGGGCAGCTTGCCAGCCGGCGCATATCGCAGACGCGCCAGCGTCTTGGAGTGCGGCAGTCCCCTGCCGCTGTCAAACCGCAGCACCAACCCAAAGCGGCAGAGGACTGCCGCAGTCCAAGACCTCGCGGAACTTTCCCGGCTGCCCTGCAATCGGGCCTTCAATTCTCCCGCTTGAAGAACCGCTGCACCGCGCCTTTGTGGCGGGGGAGAAGCTGCTGGACGTTTGCCGCGCCGCCGCCGGCTTCCGCTCCGGTCAGCGCACCGGCTCCGGCGGTTTCCTTGTCACCGGTCACTTCGGGCGCGCTGCGGCTGATGCCCACGAGCTGCGCGTCCTTCAAGCCGCTCAGCGGCCCCATCGGGAGCGCGGTGTCTTTGAACTTCATGCCGGACTCGTCGGACGGGTCGGTCCACGTGAGCGGGGCGTCGCCGCGACCGCGGTCCACGCCGCCCTGGCCGTAGGACTGCACGACGAGCAGGACGGAGTCGAGGTTCGCGCCGTTCTCGGCGAGGAAGGCGGCGAGGCCGGCGGGGTTCGGGCATTGGCCGGCGTTCTTGCAGGCTTCGAGGAGCTTGGGGTCAATGAGCTTGAGGTTGGCGAGTTTGTTGAGGCACTCGCCCAGCTTGTCCTTGTTGCCCTGGAGCGCCTTCATCAATTCCTTGAGCTGCTCGGCGTTGAGCTTGCCTTCCTTCGCGGCCTTGAGGAGTTCCTCGGGGAGCTTCGCGGCGAGGAGGCCCTGCTCCAGCTTCGCCTGCTGAAGCAGCGACGCGAGATCCTGCATGGCGCGTTCGAGGAGCGACGACGCGGAGTCCGGCAGGAGGCCCAGCGCGGCGGCGAGGGTCTCGGCCTGCTTCATGGCGTCGGTCTTCTGGATGGCTTCCTCGGCGGCCTGCTTGGCGAGGTCGGCGTTGGACTGCTTGAGGTGGTCGAGGGATTCCCAGGTCTTCGCCGGGTCTTTGGCGGCGGACTCCTTGCCGAGGCGGGCGAGTTCCTTCTTGAGTTCGAGGGCCTTGTCCTCCGGCAAAATCTTCTCCTCCTCCAGCGCGGTGATCTGCTCGGTCAATTCCGTGACCAGCTTGCCCACGTCGAGCGGGCGCTGCGCCGCACCAACGATGAACCGCTCCGGCATCAGCATGGACGCGCCGAGGAAGAGCGCCGCCGCGCAAAAGAGCGTCATGGGCCGGCCGCTGTTCCAGCGCACGACGGGCTGGGCGGGCTTGGAACCGTTCTGCCATGCGGAGACATCGGCCTGCGCGGCCGCCATGAGCAGTCCGCCGGCGTGGTTGTGGCGATCCATTGCCGCGCGCACGGCGGCAAGCTGCGGACGTCGCCGCCACTCCAGCCAAGCCGCGACCGCGACGACGGGCACCAGCCCAACCAACCCGCCGATGAGCCAGTGCGACGCCACCAACCCCGTCACGCGCGCCACGAGCACGGCGACACCCACGCCGAGCAGCCACACCGTCGCGCAACGCAGCGCGGTGCGGAACATCAGCAGGAAGGCGAGCCGCTGGGCGAACTCGCGGAGGGCCGGTTCAGGGGAGTTCATGGGGGATTGAGTTGTGCGCAACGTAGAAGCGGGGCGCGGGAGCGTCAAGCGCACAGCGGCGGGATTGAGTTGTCCCCTTGTCGGGTCAGCACGCCGCGGCTTCTCAAAAAAATCTCGCCGCCCTGCCCCGCCCCGTTAAGCTGCGCCACCTAACTCGGTTAACCCCGACTCAACCAACATGGAACCTACAGGCGACATCGCAGTCATCGGCCTGGCCGTCATGGGCCAGAACCTCATCCTCAACATGAACGACCACGGCTTCACCGTCGTGGCCTACAACCGCACCACGTCGAAGGTGGACGACTTCCTCGCCAACGAGGCCAAGGGCACCAACGTGGTCGGCGCGCACTCCATCCCGGAGATGATGAGCAAGCTCAAGCGCCCCCGCCGGGTCATGCTCATGGTCAAGGCGGGCAAGCCGGTGGATGAATTCATCGAGACGCTCCTGCCACACCTCGAAGCGGGCGACATCGTGATTGATGGCGGCAATTCCCTCTTCGGCGACACCGACCGCCGGGTGAAGTATCTCGAAGGAAAGGGCTTTCAATACATCGGCACGGGCGTGTCCGGCGGTGAAGAGGGCGCGCGGCGCGGGCCTTCGATCATGCCGGGCGGCTCGCACTCCGCGTGGGCGGCGGTGAAGCCGATCTTCCAGGGCATCTCGGCCAAGGTGGACGGCGGCGCGCCCTGTTGCGATTGGGTCGGCGAGGGCGGCGCGGGCCACTACGTAAAGATGGTCCACAACGGCATCGAGTATGGCGACATGCAGCTCATCTGCGAGGCCTACAACATCATGAAGCACGGCCTGGGCATGAGCGCCGACGAGATGCACGAGGTGCTCAAGGAGTGGAACACCGGCGACCTCGACAGCTACCTGATCGAGATCAGCCGCGACATCCTCGCCAAGAAGGACGAGGATGGCGCGCCGCTGGTGGACAAGATCCTCGACACCGCCGGCCAGAAGGGCACAGGCAAGTGGACAGTGATCAATTCGCAGGACCTCGGCATCCCCATCACGCTCATGGCGGAGGCCGTCTATTCCCGCTGCGTCTCCGCGCTGAAGGACGAGCGCGTGAAGGCGGCGAAGAAACTCAAGGGGCCACGGCCCTTCCTCACGAGCATCGCGGCGAATCCCGAGCGCAAGAAGCAGTTCATCGCCGACATTCGCGACGCGCTCTATGCCTCGAAGATCGTCAGTTACGCGCAGGGCTACATGCTCATGCGCGCGGCGGCGAAGGAATACGGCTGGAACCTGAACTACGGCGGCATCGCGCTGATGTGGCGCGGCGGCTGCATCATCCGGTCACGCTTCCTGGGCAAGATCAAGGAAGCCTACGACAAAAACCCCAAGCTGATGAACCTCATGCTGGACGACTACTTCCGGGGCGAGATCAAGCGCTGCCAGAAGGGCTGGCGCAAGATCGTCTCCACGGCGGCGTTGCGCGGCATCCCCGTGCCGGCCTTCAGCACCGCGCTGGCGTTTTACGACCAGTATCGCAGCGCCGTGCTGCCGGCGAACCTGCTTCAGGCGCAGCGCGACTACTTCGGCGCGCACACCTACGAGCGCCTCGACAAGCCGCGCGGCGAGTTCTTCCACACGAACTGGACCGGGCGTGGAGGAAACATCTCGTCGAGCACGTATAACGTGTAGCCCTGTCCTTGCCACCCACCGCCCGGCGTCGCCCCCCGACGCCGGGCTTCTTGCTGCGGTGGTCGCGCCGGGCTGGCTTCAGGCGGGTTGACTCCGCCGGCCAGCAGGGGTATCTAACGCCCAACAACCAACCAACCGAGCGGTTCTATGCAGCCCCAACCCCACATCCCCAAGCGGGCCTTGGCTTTTACCCTGATTGAACTCCTCGTCGTCATCGCCATCATCGCGATCCTGGCGGGGATGCTGTTGCCCGCGTTGAGCAAGGCGAAGCAGAAGGCGATGGCGACGCAGTGCCTGACCAACCAGAAGCAGCTTGGCCTGGGCTGGATGCTTTACGCCGATGACAACGACGGGCGGCTGGCCAACAATTACGGCTGGGGCGGCCCAGGCTACGGTTCCGGCACGACGCCAACCCCGGATGCGAATGGAAAATTCGAGTTCAACTGGGCGGTGGGCAACATGAAAAACGCCACCCACCGCACCAATGAAACCTACGTTACACTCGCGCAGTTGGGCCGTTACATGGGCGGATCAGCCAAAGTTTTCCGCTGCCCGAAGCCGGACAAGGCTCCCGGATCCACGATCACCGTGGCCCCGCTTTATGTCCGCAGTTTCTCGATGAACCGCGGGGTCGGCTTTGCCGCTGCCACCGTTACCTTCCCGCGAATGGACACGTTCAGGAAGCCAACGGACACGTTCGTGTTTCTGGAGGAAGGGCTGGAGTCCAATGACGATGCCTCCTTCTTCATGAACGGCACACCGCCGTGGGGCAATGAAAAGCCGGCCACCTACCACTCGCAAAGCGGCGGCCTCATCTACGCTGACGGCCACTCCGTGCTCTACAAATGGGATGCCCGCATCCCCACGACCAACGACTACCTGAAGCTCTACAACCAATACGCCCCCTGATTGGCCGGCGTGATCCCCAGCAACCCCAACCCAACCAACCCATGCGCCTTAACCCCGCGCCCATCCGAGTCCTCGCCTTCACCCTCATCGAACTCCTCGTCGTCATCGCCATCATCGCGATTCTGGCGGGGATGTTGTTGCCCGCGTTGAGCAAGGCGAAGGCGAAAACCCTTGGCACCCGGTGCGGCAACAACCTCAAGCAGTTGCAGCTCGCCCATGGCCTCTATGCCGGTGATGCCGACGGCCGGCTGATCAACAATCGGGACAGCGCGCAGCAGAGCTGGGTGCTCGGCAACATGTCCGTGGCGGCGGCGCCCAACGCCCAGCAGCAGCAGGCCAACACCAATCCCCTGACCATGATTGACACGGCTTGGGTCAAGACGGGCGCACCCGTCGGTGCCCACGCCAACAACGAGACCCTCGGCGTTTATGTGGCGAAAAACGCAGGGGTGTTCAAGTGCCCGGCGGACAAGAGCATGAACCGGCCCACGAGCACCCCCCGGGTCCGCAGCGTCGCCATGAACCAGGCCGTGGGCTTCAATGTCACCGGCAACTGGCTGGCGCACGCGGGCGGCGGAACCTACCTGCGCTACCGGCGTGAGACCGACATCACCAGTCCCAGCCCGGCTGACCTGTTCGTCTTCACCGACGAATTCCCAGGCAGCGTCAATGACGGGGGCTTCGCCGTCTGCATGACGGAGCCGGGCCACATCGTGGATTACCCGGCCAACTACCATAATCTGGCCAGCGCGTTCTCCTTCGCAGATGGACACATGGAAATCCACAAATGGCAGGATCGGGATCTGAAGCAACCTGTTCAATACACGGGCGGAGCCGTAACCACGGGCCCTTCCATCATTGATCATGCCTGGCTGACCAACCGCGCGTCACGGTGAACGCCCCGCGCGAGTCCGCGCCCGTTCGCGTGCCTGGCAGGCCTTGGTCGTGTGGTGCCGCTTCCTTTTATGAAACCCAATGCGCTCGTCCTGCTGGTGCTCGTCGGTGCCTGCCTCGCCTCTGGCTGTCGCCGACGGTCCACTGTGACGCCAGCACCGGAGCCGGAAAACTCGGTGCCGGCACCGACTGAAACGGCCGCCCCCGCTCCCGCCCCCGCCCTTGCGGCACCAGCAGCGCCGCCCCAAGCGCCAACCGCCGCGCCGACCACTTCGCAGTTCAATTACCTGCCCGGGAGTTCCGCCTTCGATGACCTGAACAAGCACCTGACTTGGTTTGTGATCTCCAAGAAACGCTTCCCCGCCAACGTGGACGAGCTTCTGACAGCCAACCGGTTGCCAAAGCCGGTGCTGCCGCCCGGCGGACAACTGGTAATCAATCAAAAGACCAAGACGGTTGATTACATTGGTCCGAAGTGATGCCTTGGTTAGCGATCACCGCGACTGAGGAGACAGGTCAGCAATACGGTGCGCGACCGTGACCAGCGCGGTTACTGACTGATTCCACCCAGCAAGGTGCGTTCGCATCCGGGCCAGCGACTCCGCGTCCAGCCCATCCAGTGGTTCATCCAGCAGCAGCACTTGCGGGCGGTGCACCACGGCCCGGGCCAGCAGCACGCGGCGGCGCTGGCCGTAGGAGAGGCGGAGGAAGTTTTTCCGCGCCAGCTCCCGCAGGTCGAACTGCTCCAGCACCTCGTCCACCCGCCGCCATTGCGCGCGCGTCACGTCGTCCAGCAATCCGATGCTGGCGAACCAGCCGGAGGCCACCACCTCGCGCGCGGTGAGGTCGTCGCGGTAGGCGGTCTGGAGGTCCGGCCCCACGTAGCCCACGCGTGCGCGGATTTCCCAGAGCGTGTGCCGCCGCGGCTCGCCGAAGCGGTGGATGGTGCCGCCCACCGCCGGGTGCAGCTCGCCCAGCAGGAGCTTGAGGAAGGTGCTCTTGCCGCAGCCGTTCGGCCCGGTCACGGACCAGTGCTCGCCGGGCCGCATCTCCCAGTTGAAGTCACGCAGCACGGCTTTGCGGTCGCGATAGACGGAGACGTTGCGGAGGCGGAAGAGGAAGGAGGTCGAAGGGGGAGAACGTCCAACGCTCAACGTCCAACGCTCAACTTTCAAAGCGGGCGGCGGCGCGGCACCGACGCCAATCTCCCTCTCCCCCACTGGGGGAGAGGGCCGGGGTGAGGGGGAAGAAGGCAGCGAAACTCGAACCGGCGGCGAAGCGGAAGGCGCACTCGAAGCGCCTGCTGAAGTTGAGCGCCGCATTCGTCCGGATGCCCGCCCCCTCACCCTGCCCTCTCCCCCGGTGGGGGAGAGGGTTCTTCCGCTCGCGGCGATTCTTCCATCTTCCAGCACCAGCCGCCGGCGCAGCACAGGCAGCAACTCGTCTTCCCGATGCGTCGCCAGCAACACGCTCGTTCCCGTCTCGGCGGCGCGGGCGACGGCGGACAGCAGGGTCGCGCGCATCGCGGCGTCGAGGCCGTCGGTGAACTCATCCAGCAGCAGCACGCGCGGCCGGCCCAGCAGCGCGCGGGCGATGAGCACGCGACGGAACTCGCCTTGCGAAAGCGTCTGCACGTCGCGCCGCAGCAGCGGGCCGAGGCGCAGTTCCTCCGCCATCTTGTCCGCCGCCGCCTTCTGCTCCGCCGTGAGCCGCTGGTAAAGATAGTCGGTCTGGTGAAAGCCCGTGAGCAGCACGTCCCGGCCCGTGCGGACCCATTCGAGGTTCAGGTAACGCTCCTGCTGCTCCGGCGAGACGAAGGCGACCTGCTCGCGCACGCCCACCGCGCTGGTGGACAACTCCCCGTTCAAGCCATACGTGCGCCGCCCGCCGTCCACCGGGTCGGGATGCAACTCACCGGCGACGAGGCGGAGGAAGGTGCTCTTGCCCGAGCCGTTCGCACCGAGCAGCGCCCAGCTCTCGCCCGCGCGCCAGCGCCAGTTGAGGCCGTGCAGGACGCGCTTCCCGGCGAGGGAGACGCTGACGTTGTCGAGTTGAACCAGGGGCAAGGTCCGCACGGGCGGAGAGTAGGCAGTAATCAGTTTTCAGTAATCAGTTTTCAATCGGCGTGGTGGGGCGAGCGTCCCCGCGAGCCGTCGTCCCGCCAACCAACCGGCCCGGCTCGCGAGGACGCTCGCCCCACCGAATAACGCTGCCTCGTCGCCGTAACTGAACCCTGGTTACTGATTACTGAACACTTGTCTCCCCCGTCCCCATGCCGTCCAATGCCGGCCTTGAGCGCGCCCGCCGCCAGCCCCACCGACACCGTCCGTCTGCCGACGGGGCTGCACCAGGCTTTGCTGTTCGCCACGTTCAACGCGCTGTCGTTCCCCATCGTGGTCGGCAGCCCGATGATCCTTTACGCGAAGACCCTCGGCGCGAGCGCCACGGTGCTGGGCATCATCGCGGGCATGATGCCGCTGCTGGTCATCTTCCAGATCCCGGCGGCCAGCCACATCGGGCGCGTTGGTTACAAGCGCTTCGTGTATGCCGGCTGGGGCCTGCGCGTGCTGTTCATCGGCGGGCTGGCGGTGGTGCCGCTGCTGGGCGGCGCGCTGGACGCCACGGCGCGGCTGTCGCTGGTGCTGCTGCTGCTCTTCGCCTTCAACCTCTCGCGCGGCATCTCGAGCTGCGCGTGGCTGCCGTGGATCACCACGCTGGTGCCGGAGGGCGTGCGCGGCAAATACCTCGCGCGCGACGCGGCGTGCGTGAACCTCGGCAGCTTTGTCATCATCGTGCTGGCCGCGCTCACGCTGGGCGGCGAGCCGGCGGCCTGGCAGTTTGCGGCGCTGTTCCTGATGAGCGCGGCGATGGGCGGGGCCAGCTTGATTTTCCTCAAGCGCATCCCCGACGTGGAAGTGCCCGCCGAGGCGCGGCGCAACAGCGCGCAGCCCGTGCCGTGGCTCGCGATCGCGCAGCACCCGCCGTTTCGCAAGCTGCTGCGCGTGAACGTGGCGTGGCCGCTGGCGGTGGGCGGGCTGGGCGCGTTCACCACCGCGTGGCTCAAGACGCAGGCCGGCCTGGGCGAGGGCCGCATCCTGCTGGTGGCCTCGGCGGCGTTTCTGGGCGGGTTGAGCAGCCTGTGGCTGCTGGGGCAGCGGCTCGACCGCCTGGGCAGCCGGCCGGTGATGATGTTCTGCATGGGCCTGTCGCTGGTGATCGTGGCCGGCTGGGCGGCGCTGGCGGGCCGCGTGCTCGCGCCCACGGAGCCGGTGCTGGTGCTCCTCCAGTTTCTCACCGGCCTGACCGCCGCGCTCGTCAACATGGCGAACGTGCGCCTCGCGATGGCCATCATCCCGGTGATGGGCCGCGACCATTTCTTCGCGCTGTTCTCCGTGGTGGGCAGCCTGGCGATGGGCCTCTCGCCCATCGTGTGGGGCGTGCTGATTGACTCGCTGCGCGGGCTGGACGTGGTCTGGCACGGCTTCGCGTTCAACCGTTACAGCCTGTTCTTCCTGTTCGCCGGGCTGGGCTTCGTGTTCACGTTCGCGCTCTGCCAGCGGCTGGAGGAGCCGAAGGCCGCCAGCATGGAGGAATTGCTGCGGGAACTGCTGATCCACTCGCCGCAACGCGTCTGGGTGCGGCTGTGGCCGCGGGCGTGAGGCGTTCAGCGCCTGCGGGGCGACCGCCGCAGTCCGTTCTGGAACCACAGCTTCCACACCATGAAGAGCGCCTCCTTCACGATGCCCTTGGACATCTTCGAGTTTCCTTGGAAGCGGTCGGTGAAGATGATGGGCACTTCCGCGATGGTCATGCCCTGCCGCCACACGCGGTGCGACATCTCGATCTGAAAGCTGTAGCCGTTGGACTGCACGGTGTCGAGGCCGAGCGCCTGGAGCGTCGCGCGGCGGAAGCACTTGAAGCCGCCGGTCGGGTCGCTGAGGGGCAGGCCGGTGATGACGCGCACATACTTGGCCGCGCCCAGCGAGAGCACGAGGCGGTTGAGCGGCCAGTTGATGACGCGGATGCCGTTGCAGTAGCGCGAGCCGATGACGAGGTCGGCGGACTGCGCGGCGGCGAGGAACTTGGGGATGTCGTCCGGGTTGTGCGAGAAATCGCCGTCCATCTCCATGATGAACTCGTAGTCGCGCTCCAAGGCCCACTTGAACCCGGCGATGTAGGCCCGCCCCAGGCCGTTCTTCTCCGCGCGGTGCAGGACGTGGATGCTGGGATGCTTGGCGGCGAGTTCGTCCGCCAGCTTGCCGGTGCCATCGGGGGAATTGTCGTCCACCACGAGCAGGTCCACGGGCGCGGGCAGCTTGAGAATGTGCGCGGCGAGCGGGGGGAGGTTCTCCCGCTCGTTGTAGGTCGGCACGATGACAAGGGCGCGCTGGCTCATGCTCGCTGGCTGCGGAAGCGTCGGGGAAGCGCCGGGGCAAGACAAGCCGGGATTCCCCGTAGCCCCACAAGGGCGCAACTTGACCCCCGCACCATCCGAACGAAGATGCCTGCTCCCTCTCCTCCATCGGATGGAGGAGAGGGCCGGGGAGAGGAGGGGCGTTGCCGCTGTAGGATCAAGGCTCCCCTCTCCCCAGCCCTCTCCCCGCTCCTGCGTCGCAAGGAGAGGGGGTTCACCTGCCGTGGTTCGTGTGCCAAGTTGCACCCGCTCCACAACCCGCCAGCGAACCGGCACTGGACGCGCCGGGGCCGGGCGGCGCAGACTTTCGCATGACCTCGACCCACCCGCCGGTAACGCCGCCTTCCGCCACTTTCAACCGGCGCGAATTGCTCACCACGCTCGGGCCGCTCGCCGCCGCCGGCGCGGCCCTGCCGCAAGCCCTCTCCGCCGCCGCTCCCGGAGCGAGTGTCGCGGACCGCACCAGTTCCATCCGCATCACCAAGCTCACCGCCACGCCGATGCAGCGGAAGGTTTATCTCAAAATCGAGACCAGCCACGGCGTCACGGGCTGGGGCGAGATTGATCAACTGGAGCCTTACGTGGCCGCGCGGCTGGCGCAGTCGCTCTTCGAGCTGCTCGACGGCGAGAACCCCACGCGCATCGAGTTCCTCTGGCAGAAGCTTTACCGCTCGCACCGCGACATGCGGGGCGGGCCGTTCATGACGCACACGCTCGCGGGCATTGACATGGCCTTGTGGGACATCGCCGGCAAGCTCTGGGGCGTGCCCGTGTATCGGCTGCTTGGCGGCCCCACGCGCGACAAGGTGCGCGTGTATCCGTCCGCGACGGCAACCAAAGTAGGCGCGGGGCCGCAGGAGTTTTCCGCCACGCCGGCGGACATCGAGCGCCATGTGCAGAACGTCGCCCGCGCCCGCAAGCAGGTCGGGCCGGCGGGCCTGGTGATGTTCGACGCGCATTGCGCGCTGCCGCCGCCGTTCCTCATCCAGCTCGCCGGCGCGATCCAGCCCTATGACGTGACGTATCTCGAAGAACCCGCCGTGCCGGGCAACATCGAGGTTTTCAAGCGCCTCAAGCAGCACATCAAAATCCCGCTGGCCATCGGCGAGCAGGCGCGGACGATCTGGGAGGTCATTCCCTACTTGCAGGAGCGCATCGGCGACTTCCTGCAAGTGGACATGGCACACACCGGCGGCCCGTCGCAGCTCCTGAAGATTGCGATGCTCGGCGAGGCCTACCATGTGCCCATCGCGCCGCACTCGGTCACGACCGATCTCGGCATGTCCGCGAGCCTGCACGTCTCCGCGTCGGTGCCGCTCTTCCTCATCCACGAGTATTACCCCAGCATCACGCCGAAGGATTTGATTCGGAAGAGCTGGGAGGTGGACAAGGACGGTTACGCCTCGCTGCCCACGGGCGTCGGCCTCGGCTGCGAAGTGAACGAGGCGCGCCTCGACGAGCTTTCGAAGCAGCCGGCCAAGCCCGAGTGGCCCACGCGCGGCCGGCTCAAGGACGGCTCCATCGCGGATTACTGAACGATGCGCCTGGAAACGAATTGTTTCCTTTCAACGCAAAGGCGCAGAGGACGCAGAGAAGCGCAGAGAGAAGCGCACCGCGAAGGGCACCAAGCGGTGAAAGTGGATGAGGAAGCCATCCTCCGCGCCTCTCCGCGTCCTCTGCGCCTCTGCGTTAAGGCAAAAACTGAAGATGCCTGCATCGTCCCCGTTGAGCCGAAGATTGACCGGCCACTGCCGCTTCAGCATTCTCGCATCCATGAAAAGCCCGTTCATCCAACTCCTCGCCCGCCTTGCCTTCGTCGCCGTTGTGTCCACCGCGTTCCTCGCCTCCGCCGCCGACGCGCCGCTCAAGCCCGATGCCAAGGGCTTCATCCGCGACTGGCTGCTGCTCGCGCCCATCCAGCTCGCCGGGGAGAACACCGGGGCCGATGAGATAGACAAGCCGCAGGTGCCCAACGAGGCCGCCCTCAAGCCCAAGGCCGGCGACGCCGTCAAGGTCGGCGGCAAGGAACTCAAATGGCGCGCGGTGAAGGCCAAGGATTACTTCTTCGACGTGAACGAACTGCTCGGCGGCATGCACGAGAATGTCACCGCCTACGCCGTCGCCTACGTGGTGTCCGCGAAGGAAGTCACCGGCGCGCAGTTGCTCATGGGCAGCAACGACCAGGGCAAGGTCTGGCTCAACGGCAAGGAGGTCGTGAAGTTCAGCGACACGCGCACGCTCGACCCCGACACGGAGAAGGCCACCGGCCTCACGCTCAAGGCCGGCGTCAACGTCGTGGTCTTCAAGGTCATCAACGAGAACAACAACTGGCAGGGCTGCCTGCGCTTCACCGACGCCGCCGGCAAGAACCTCCCCGGCCTGACCCTGAAGCTCGCGCCCTGAGCGCGGCAGCACGGGCGCGGCTTGTCTCCGACTGGGACAACGCACCGAACCTTGAGCGCGCCCTGCGGATGCCTATTGTCCCCGTCGCATGACCGCCGAACGGTTCAACCGCCCGCCGGCCTGTTGGTCGTCCAAATCTGTCCAATGAAATCCGTGTTCCCCGTCCTCATCACGCTGTTCGCTTCGCTCACCATCGCGTCCGCCGCGCCGTTCCCCGTCCCCACGATTGACCTTGCCGCCGAGAAGCAGCGGCAGGTCATCGTGGACCGCGAGGCCGGCCAATACCTCGGCCACCCGACCACCGTGCTGCTCGAAGACGGCAAGACGATGCTCATTGTCTATCCCAAGGGCCACGGCAAGGGCGGCATCGTTTATAAGCGCAGCACCGACGGCGGGCTGACGTGGAGCGACCGCCTGCCCACGCCCGTAAGCTGGGCCACGAGCAAGGAGGTGCCCACGCTGCACCGCGTCGTGGACGCCGCCGGCAAGAAGCGGCTCATCATGTGGAGCGGCCTTTACCCCGCGCGGCTGGCCGTGAGCGAGGACGACGGCAAGACTTGGAGCGAGCTGAAGCAAGTCGGCGACTGGGGCGGCATCGTGGTGATGGGTTTCACCGAGCCGCTCAAGACCGGCCCCGGCCATTACCTCGCGATGTTCCACGACGACGGCCGTTACTTCACCGCCAAGGCCGCGCCGAAGAAGCCCGTCGAGTTCACGCTCTTCAAGACCTTCTCCCGCGACGGCGGGCTGACGTGGAGCGCGCCCGAGGCTGTGCAGCAGGACACGAAGGTCCACCTCTGCGAACCCGGCTTCATCCGCTCGCCGGACGGCAAGGAAATCGCCGTGCTGCTGCGCGAAAACTCCCGCACCAAAAACTCGCACATCATCTTCAGCCGCGACGAGGGCCAGACCTGGACCGTGCCGCGCGAGCTGCCCGACTCGCTCAACGGCGACCGCCACACCGGCAAGTATCTGCCCGACGGCCGGCTCTTCATCTCCTTCCGCAGCCTCGCGCCCAAGGGCAAGACCACGCCGTTCGCCGGCGACTGGGTCGCGTGGGTGGGCCGCTACGCCGACCTCGCGACCGGCAAGCCCGGCCAATACCACGTCCGCCTCATGGACAACACCAAGGGCGCGGACTG
>Ga0172372_10008839_pt1 | contig 13199 bp, 7 predicted proteins | sample LakKiv5m_2_FD_114544 | JGI IMG/M metagenome (GOLD analysis project Ga0172372, IMG submission 114544) | Freshwater microbial communities from Kabuno Bay, South-Kivu, Congo - kab_092012_9.5m | ecosystem: Environmental > Aquatic > Freshwater > Lake | place: Democratic Republic of the Congo...
GCCCCGCAAGCGTGAGAGCGCCAGCCACGGGTGCGGATCTTGAAACCACCCCCGCCGCATCGGCCGCCAGCATCCGGAGCCGATCTGCCGCCCTGATCCAAAGTCCGACAAGCTGCTAGGGGGAGTGCTTTTCATAGATGAAGCGTATTCTCTGGTGCCTTCCAACAACCACTACCACGACTACGGTCAAGATGCGCTCAACGTGCTCATTAAGCGCATGGAGGATTACCGCGCGGAGCTTGCAGTCATTGTTGCGGGATACCCAGAAGAGATGAAACACTTCATTGAGTCTAACCCTGGCTTGGAGTCTCGGATTAACCGAAGTTTTACGTTCCGACACTACAATGCATCCGAACTCCTTAAAATTTTCGAGGGCATCGCCGCCGAAAGTGACTATGAGGTTCACAACGCCGCTCGAACCCGACTCACCCAAGTTTTTTCTGCCATGAGCAAGGAGCCGGAGAGAACGTTTGGCAACGGCCGTTACGTCCGAAATCTCTTTGGAGCAATTGTTGAACGTCACGCGTCACGGCTCGCGGCTGGAGATATCAAAGGCCTCTCGAACCAACAGCTCAACTGCATTACCGAGGATGACATTCCGCGCAGCGGGCCGCTTGTCGACTCAAAGCCTCAACGCAGCGCTGAGAACCCAAAATGAACATCGGGAATTCCAAGCGCGTTGACGCCAAAGCTCACCCTTTTGAAAAAACTCGGGAGAGTGCTTGTGATGAGGTTTTCACTTGGCCGGTGATGGTTTTGATCTGCTTGGCTTTCCAAGTTGACTTCACTCACGCCCAGACCTACGCCACCAACCTCTTCCTCCACGTCCAGCGCGGCGAGCTGCCCATCATCATCACGGCCCCGCACGGCGGCTCGCTCGCCATCCCCGGCGTGCCGAAACGCCTCGGTCCCGAGGGCGAGCGCACCAGCGGCAAGTTCGTCACCGGGCAGGACGTGCGGACATTTGAGCTCGCGACGGCCACGGCGAAGCGCATCGAGGAACTCACGGGCCGGAAGCCCTACCTCGTGGCCTCGAAGGCGCACCGGCAATACGTGGATCCGAACCGCCCGGAGAAGGAAGCCGTGGAGCATCCGAACGCGAAGGTGGTTCACGCGGCGTTCCACGGGCAGGTGCGCGAGTTCGTGGACGAGCTGCGGAAGAAGTTTCCCAACGGAGCGCTGCTGCTGGACATCCACGGGCAGTCGGCCTTCCCCGACACGCTGGTTCGCGGCACGCAGAACGGGACGACGGTAATGAAGATGGTGGAGAAGCACGGCGTGGACGCGCTCACGGGCGAGGCGAGCATCTTCGGCTTCATGGCCGGCAAGGGCGTGAAGGTCGAGCCGCCGAACACCCCGCCCGGCACGCCGCCGGAGCCGCGCGGCTACAACGGCGGCTTCATCGTCCGCAGCTACGGCAGCCACACGACCAACGGCGTGGACGCCATCCAGCTTGAGTTCGGCTCCGCCCTGCGCACCGACGCGAAGCGACGCGAGGACATGGCGAAGTTTCTGGCCGAGGCCATCAGGGCCTTCACGGAGAAGTATCTCGCCAAGTAGCTCGACATTCCAATGTCGAGCAGCGCTTCGCCGACGCCTCGAACTCGACATTGGAATGTCGAGCTACTCACCCCGCGCTTGCTCCGCGCCGCCGGGCCGTGCTACCGGAAGCCGTGCCGGAATCACGTCCTTCCCCCTTTCGCCGCCCTGCGCCGCGCCGCCGTCCCGATGACGAGGGCGACGATGCCCCGGCAGCTGCCACTCCTGATCCCTTTGGCGAGTGGCTGAAACTCGCCGCCTCGGTCATCGCCAATTCCTCCCGCGCGCAGCCCGCCGACGCCGTGCTGCGCGATCACCTCCGCACCACGCGCGGGTGGGCCAAGGCCGACCTCTTCCAAGCCAGCCAGGCGGTGTTTTCGTTTTACCGGTGGGGCGGCTGGCTGGACGGCTCGCTCAGGCTTGAGTCACAAATCCGTTCCGCGCTGGAGTTCGCGGACAACTTCCGTCGCCGCCCGCAGGACTTCCGCGATGAGGAACTGCTCGCGCGCACGCTGCCCGAGTGGGTGAACGACGCCCTGCCCGTCAGCGCGGCCTGGCTGCGCGCCATCCAAACCGAGCCGACGCTCTGGCTGCGCACGAAGCCCGGCCGGGCGCAATCGCTCGGGCAGGTGCTCGGCCGCACCCGGCCCGGCCCGTTGCCGGACGCGTTGGCCTACACGGGCGAGGACAACATGTTTCGCCAGCCGGAGTTTCACGCGGGCGAGTTCGAGTTGCAGGACATCGCCTCGCAGGCGGTCGGCCTCGCGTGCGCGCCGCAGCCGGGCGAGACGTGGTGGGACGCCTGCGCGGGCGAGGGCGGCAAGCTGCTGCATCTCTCCGCGCTGATGCAGGGCAGGGGCATGGTCTGGGCCAGCGACCGTGCCGAGTGGCGGCTCAAGAAGCTGAAAATCCGCGCCGGCCGCGCGCAGTGTTTCAACTACCGCGCCGCGCTCTGGGACGGCGGCGCGAAACTCCCGACGAAGACGCGCTTCGACGGCGTGCTGCTGGACGCGCCGTGCAGCGGCCTCGGCACCTGGCACCGCAACCCGCACGCGCGCTGGACCACGACGCCGGACGACGTGCGCGAACTCGCGGCCGTGCAGACGCGGTTGCTCAATCACCTCGCGCCGTCGGTTAAGCCGGGCGGAAAACTGATCTACTCGGTCTGCACGCTGACCCGCGCGGAGACGGAGGCGGTGGCCGCCGCGTTCCAAAGCGGGCACCCGGAGTTCGCGCCGCTGCCGCTGGGGAATCCCTTTCAACCCGGCGCGCCCCCGCGACCGCAACTGCTGCTGTGGCCGCAGGCCACGGGCGGCGGTGGGATGTTCATCGCCGGCTGGCGGCGAACCGGGTAGTTCCCCGGCTCACTTCGCCGCCGGGGCCGCCGTGCTTTGGCGGATGACGAGGTCGGCGGGGAGGCGCTTGGACTCGAACTTCTCGTTGCGGAGCTGCGCGAGCATCATTTCCATCGCGGCCACGCCGAGGCGGAACTTGGGCTGCCGCACGGTCGTCAATGGCACGCGGAAATACTCGCTCACGAGCACGTTGCCGAACCCGGCGAGGGAGATGTCCTGCGGAATGCGCACGCCCTGCTTGAGCAGCAGGTTGCCCGCGCCGATGGCCACGAGGTCGTTCACGCACTGGATCGCCGTGGCGTCGGAGGCCTCGCTGGTGAACTCCACGGCGGTCTTCTCGCCCTCCTCGATGGTCGCGCCAGCCTGGAAGACCAGCCGGTCATCGTAGTCCACCTTCGCCTCGCGCAACGCCTTCTTGTAACCGGCCAGCCGGTCGTGCGCCCACGGGGACGCCTGCGGCCCGGCGAAGAAGGCGATGCGCCGGTGGCCGAGTTCGAGCAGGTGGCGGGTGACGTTCGCGGATGCCGCCGCGTCGTCGCTCTCCACGCAGGGGAAGCCGGCGCAGAACTTCGCGCGGGAGCCGAGGATGACCACCGGCAGGGCGCTGCCTTGCAGTTCCTCATAGACCTTCGAATGCGCCTCCATCCGCGACGCGGGCGAGATGAACAGCCCGTCCACGCGCCGCGAGAGCAGCCGGCGGAGGCACTGTTCCTCGCGCGGCGGGTCGTTGTGCGAGTGCATGAGCAGCACCGCGTAGCCGTGCTGGTAGGCCCATTCCTCGATGGCCATGACCATGCGCGCGAAGATGGGGTTGGTGAGCGTGGGCAGCACCAGCCCGAGCAGGCGCGTGCTGCGCGTGCGCAGGCCGGCGGCGGCGGCGTCGGGCACGTAGCCCATCTCCTCGGCCATGTGCTGGATGCGGGCCTTGGTGGCGACGGAGATGTCCTTCGCGTTGCGCAGCGCCTTGGAAACGGTCATCACGGAGACGCCGGCGCGGTAGGCAATGTCTTTGAGGCGGACCATTCAGCAACAGGCAGGTGGCAATCGAGTCACGTTTGCGTTGCGGTTCGGAGCGTGGCGCAACCGCCGTAAAAGAAAAGGGCGAAGTGCGTCTCCGTCCGCGCCCCGGCCTCAAGAAATTCCTGAGGCTGGCCGGACTTTTCCCGTTCCCACCGACCTCCGGGGCGGCCTGAATTTTTGTTGCCGCCTCCCGTCAACCCGGCCACGTTTGCCGACTCGAATGACCATGCAAAAGACCCTCCTGAAGCCCCTCGCCCTCACCGCCGCCGCGTCCCTGCTCGCGCTCCCGCTCCTCGCCGCCGACGCGAAGCCCGACGCCAAGAAGGACGCGAAGAAAGCCGACGCCAAACCCGCCCCCAAGCCCAAGCCCGCCGGCACGCAGTGGGACCTCATGGAGCTTGGCTCCTTCTACAGCGGCGGCCTCCAGGTGCCCGGCGAGAAGGGCGACATCTTCCGCCCCGCGCTCAAGGGCCTCACCATCAAGCTCGGCGGCGACGCGACCGTGTGCTTCGACACCGAGCGGCTCCGCATGGCCATCGGCTGGCGCGGCGGCTTCCTGAAACTGCCCACGGGGCGCGAAGGTTTGGAAGGCGTGGCGTCGCCGGTCGGTGACGTGGTCTTTAAGTCCGATGTCCTCCCCGGCTGGGGCGATGCCAACGGGAAATTCACCGAACCCAAGCCGCCCGTGAAGGACGGCCGCGAACTCGTCTCCTTCGGCCCGCTGCCCAAGGACTGGGCCAAGTGGCGCGGCCTCTACGTCCACGGCAAACAGGTCATCCTCAGCTACACCGTCGGCAAAGCCGGCGTGCTCGAACTGCCCAGCTACGACGCCGCGAGCGGCGCGTTCACGCGCACGTTCCACTTCGAGGGCGCGGCCCCGGCGCAGAAGCTCCTCCTCGCCACCGGCGCGGGCGGCGCGCTCAAGGCCACCTGCTCCCTGCCCGACGCCAAGGTGGAAACCTCCCCCGAAGGCTGGCTCGTGCTGAACCTCCCCGCGCTCAAGCCCGGCACCAGTTTCGCCGTCGCCCTCTCCGCCTCGGGCGCGCCCGCCAAGCCCGCCACCGCGAACCTCCCCGCGCTCACCAAGGGCGGCGCAGCCCAGTGGAACCCCGTCCTCGAGACCGCCGGCACGCTCGGCAAGGCCGAAGGCCCCTACACCGTGGACACCCTCACGCTCCCCGACGGAAAAGCGAACCCCTGGAACTCGTGGATTCGCACCAGTGGCTTCGACTTTTTCAAGGACGCGACGCGCGCGGCGATTTGCAGCGTGAGTGGCGACGTCTGGCTCGTCAGCGGCATTGACGACAAGTTGGACAAACTGAAATGGAAGCGCTTCGCCACCGGCCTCTTCCAGCCCCTCGGCCTGAAGATTGTGGATGAAAAGGTCTATGTGCTCGGCCGCGACCAAATCACCCGCCTCCACGACCTCAACAACGACGGCGAGGCCGACTTCTACGAGAACTTCAACAACGACGTGGCCGTCAGCTCCCACTACCACGAGTTCAACCTCGGCCTCGAGACCGACCGCGCCGGCAACTTCTACTTCAACAAGGGCGGCAACCTCGGCCCCTTCAAGCACCAGCACCACGGCGTCGTCGTCAAGGTGTCCAAGGACGGCTCCAAGCTGGAAGCCTGGGCCAACGGCCTGCGCGCGCCCAACGGCCTCGGCATGGGACCGAACGACGAGCTGACTTCCTCCGACAACGAGGGCAACTGGGTGCCCAGCTCCCGCGTCAACTTCATGAAGGCCGGCGGCTTCTACGGCCACGCCCACACCGCGCACACTTCCACGCCGCCGACGGACTACGACAAGCCGCTGTTCTGGCTCCCCCATCAGGTGGACAACTCCAGCGGCGGCCAGGTCTGGGTCACGAGCGATAAGTGGGGCCCGTTCCGTGGTGACATGCTGCACATGAGCTACGGCAGTTGCTCGCTCTTCAAGGTGATGAAGGAAGAAGTCGCCGGGCAGGTGCAGGGCGGCGCGGTCCGCTTCCCGCTCAACTTCGAGAGCGGCATCATGCGCGCCCGGTTCAGCCCGCGCGACGGCCAGCTTTACGCCACCGGCCTGCGCGTCTGGCAGAGCAGCGGCGCGAAGACCGGCGCCTTCCACCGCATCCGCTACACCGGCAAACCCGTCGCCATGCCCAAGGAACTCCGCGTCCTGCCCACCGGCATTGAGATCACCTTCACCAGCCCGCTCGACAAGAAACTCGCCGAGGACGACGGCAACTGGGCCATTGACCAGTGGAACTACAAGTGGACCGCCAACTACGGCTCGCAGATGTATTCCGTCGCCGAGCCGGACAAGGTCATCGGCAGCAACAAGATTGCGAACAGCAAGTTCGGCGGCGAAGACCTCGTGGTGAAGAAGGCGACCCTCCGGCCCGACGGCAAGACCGTCTTCCTGGAAGTCGAGGGCGGCGTGAAACCCGTCATGCAGATGCGCATCCGCATGAACCTCAACGCCGCCGACGGCACGCCCATCAACCAGACGATCTACAACACCGTCAACAAGGTGGCGGCGAAGTAGCCGGATCCATTAACCGGCCGCCCCGCTCTCCCCTCTCCCAGCGGGAGAGGGATAGGGTGAGGGAGAACAGCCACGCCCACCAACGCGGGCAACAAATCCACCGAGACGACGACGCCGTTCTCCCTCTCCCCGGCCCTTTCCCGCTGGGAGAGGGAGCTACCCCGCCCGCCCTCGGCCTCCTGCTCCTGATCTTAATCCTAATCCTGCTCCTGATCCCTTCCGCTCCTGGCCGAGAGCAGGATTAGGATTAGGAGCAGGAGCAGGAGGAGACAGTCCTCACAGAATCATGGGCCGGCATGATTCTGTGCCCATGATTCTGTGAAATCCGGGGTCTCGCCCCGTCCCGGGGTGCCTGCCGTGTTTCAAATGCGGAGTTCAGGCTCAAGGTTTCCCTCACGGGCACGGGCCTTGTAGAGTCGCGCCATGCCTGATGCTGAACCGGGTTCGCCGTCCAGCCGCGCCGAGTGGTTCGTGACCACGCGGTGGAGCGTGGTGCTGGCGGCGGGCGGCGACTCGACGCGCGCGGGCGCGGCGCTGGAGCGACTCTGCGGCGCTTACTGGTATCCGCTCTACGCGTTCGCTCGGCGGAGCGGGCAGGGGGCGCAGGATGCGGAGGATTTGGTGCAGTCGTTCTTCGCGGCGTGCCTGGCGGGCTGCTTCCTGGGGCGGGCGGAGCAGGCGCGGGGAAAGTTCCGGTCGTATCTGCTGGTGGCGTTCAAGCGGTTCGCCGCGAACGAATGGGCGAAGGCGCGGACGCAGAAGCGCGGTGGTGCCGAACCGCTGGTGCCGCTCGACGCGCTGACGGCGGAGGAGCGCTATGCGGTGGAGCCGGCGGAGGTCGCCAGCCCGGAGAAGCTGTTCGAGCGGCGCTGGGCGCTGACGTTGCTGGAGCAGGTGCTGGCCCGTTTGGAGGCGGAACAGACGGCGGCGGGGAACGCGTCGTCGTTCGCGGTGTTGAAGGAGTTTCTCACCGACGGAGGCCGGGGCACGTCGCACGAGGAAGTCGGGCGGCGGCTGGGCCTGAGCGCGGGCGCGGTGAAGGTGGCGGTGCACCGGCTGCGGAAGCGGTATCGCGAACTGCTGGAGGAGGAGATTGCGCACACGGTGACTTCGCCGGAGGAGGTGGAGGAGGAACGGCGGCATCTGCTGGCGGCGCTGGGCGGGTGAGGGGAGGAACCCAAAGATTTGGGAAAGACAAAGATGGGAACGAGCCGCGAGCGTAACCTCTCATTAGCACCGGGCTTTAGCCCGGTGGGTGGAAGGTTGCATGGCGAAGCCGTTTCAACGGCTTGCTCGCGGGCCGAGGGAAACGGTTGAAACCGTTTCCGCGCCTCAACTCCACTTACACCCGGCTGAAGCCGGGTGCTAATGAGAGGGGCATCGAGTCTCGCGGCGTTGCTGGCAGACCCAATCTCGACATTGGAATGTCGGGCTACGTAACCTTTCCCCGCGATTCCTGAAGTAGCGGGTGAACCCAACTGGTTCACAACTGAATCGCGCCATGAACACGCAACCTGCCTGCCCTGTCTGCGGTCACCCGCTGCCTGCCGACGCCCCCGTCGGTCTTTGCCCGCGCTGCCTGCTGGACAGCGCCACCGTCACCTCCGCCGGGACCGGTTCCGGCGCGGGCGGCGCGACCTTCACCACCAACGCGCGACCGGTGCCCGGCGAAATGTTCGGCGGCTACCGCATCCTGCGCCTGCTCGGACGCGGCGGCATGGGCGAGGTGTGGGAGGCGGACCACTTGGAGAGCGGCCGGCGCGTCGCGCTCAAGGTGATGAGCCACCGGCTCGCCTCCGAGACCGACCGCAAGCGCTTCCTCCGCGAAGGCCGGCTGGCGGCGGCGGTGAGCCACCCGAACGTCATCTACATTTTCGGCAGTGAGGAAATCGCCGGCGTGCCGGTCATCGCGATGGAACTCGTCCACGCCGGCACGTTGCGCGAGCTGGTGAAGAAGCGCGGCCCGCTGCCCGTGGCGGAGGCGGTGGACCATATGCTGCAAGTCATCGCCGGCCTCGCCGCCGCCAACAGCGCGGGCGTGCTGCATCGCGACATCAAGCCGGCCAACTGCTTCCTCAGCGCCGACGGCACGGCAAAGGTCGGGGACTTCGGCCTGTCCATCTCCACGCTCGCGCGGCAGGAGTCCATGGTGACGGCCTCGGGCTCCGTGCTGGGCACGCCGAGCCTCGCGTCGCCGGAGCAGTTGCGCGGCGAGGAGTTGGACGTGCGCTCGGACATCTACTCCGTGGGCGCGACGCTTTATCACCTGCTCACGGGCAAGCTGCCGTTTCACGCGGAGGAATTGGTGAAGCTCATCGCCACCGTGCTCGACTCGGCTCCGGTGTCGCCGGCCGTTCACCGGCCGGAACTCCCGCCGGCGTTGTGCAGAATCATTCTCCGCTGCCTGAGCAAGGATCGGAAGGCGCGCATCGCGGACTACGAGGCGCTGGCCGCCGCGTTGCAGCCGTTCTCCAGCGCGGCCTCCAAGCCCGCGAATCCGGGCGTGCGCTTCGTTGCCAACCTGGTGGACGACATTATCGCGACGCTGCCGACGTTCGCCGGCATGATTGCTGTCGGCTACCCGGTGGACGAATACTTCCTGGCCGAGCGCAACCTAGTCGGGGCCGCGTGGCTGGCGTTCGCCGGACTGTGGGCGCTGGCTTACTACGGCATCTGTGAAGGGCTGTGGGGTGCGGCGGTGGGCAAGTGGCTCTTTGGCCTGCGCGTGGCGAACCGCGCGGGTGCGCCGCCGGGACTCCCCCGTGCCATCGCGCGGTCGGCCATCGTGCATCTCCCTTCCTCGCTGGGTATGCTCGCCACGCTGCTGACCTACTCGGCCACGCGCTACGCGGAGGCGGCGGTCATGGCCGAGTTTCTCGGCACCGAATGGCTCTTCCCGGTGCTGACCATCGCGTTGCTCTGCACGATGCGCCGGCGCAACGGCTTCGCCGCGCTGCACGACCTCGCGACTGACACGCGCGTCGTGGTCGCGCCCGTGCGGGAACAGCGGGTGCCCGTCGAAGTCCCCGCGCTCGCCGCGCCGCAGACTGAGGCCGCCGGCAAAGTCGGGCCGTATGAGCTGAAGGCGCAGCTCGCCGCGCGCGGCGGGGAATCCCTGTGGCTCGCCCACGATGCCGCGCTGCGACGCGATGTGTGGATTCACCGGCAACCAGCGGACGCGCCCGTGGTTCCGACGCGCCGCCGCGAACTGAGCCGCCCGACGCGCCTGCGCTGGCTCAATGGCCGGCGCGACGCCGCCGAGGCGTGGGACGCCTACGAAGCACCCGCCGGCCGCCCGCTCGTGGAACTGCTGCAAACGCCGCGGCCGTGGCGGGCCGTGCGCTTCTGGCTGCACGACCTCGCCGCCGAGTTCCACACCGGCCAGCAGCACGAGTCGCCCGCGCCCAAGCTACAGCCCGACCACGTCTGGGTGCGCGCAGATGGGCAGGTCGTCGTGCTGGATTTTCCCTGTCCCGGTCTGGGCAGCGAGGCGGGCGGGACGGACGCGGCGGTGACGGACTTGGCTGGGTTGCAAGCGTTGCTCGGAGGCATCGTCGCCGATGCCCGGCTCGGTCGCGACGGAAAGGGCAAGCTGACGGAAGGCCCGCCGCCGCTGCCTGCGCGGGCGTTTCTCGAACGGCTGGCCGCGCGCGCCTTCGACTCGGCGGAACTGCTGCGCGGCAATCTGGAATCGCTCATCCGCCAGCCGGCCGTGACGCCGGCCAACCTGCGCGCCAACGCGGCGCTGATGCCGGGGGTCTTGGCTGCGATGCTCGGCGTGCTGGTGATGTTCATGCAGCACCATTACGAGCGCCGGTGGGACGTGGAATGGGCGCGGCATTTCCCCGGCAAGGCCTCGATGCAGGGAGCCTTGGTGGAATCGGCTACTATGACCGAGGCGCGGCAGAAGACGCTCCGGCTCTACTTGGGCGGGGAGTTTGCCGACGTGCTGACGAACAAGGTGTTCTGGGAAAGTCCCCACCTTGGCGGAGGCCTGGAGGAATCAGACCGGAAGTCGCTGACCAACGCGCTGGTCACCGCCAGCCTCGCCACGCCGGCGGAATTGGCGGCAGCGCGGACGGCTGGCCCGGCGATTCTGACGGAGCTGCGCGGCGTTCAGGCGCGCGACCTCTGGATGGTGGGCCTGTTTGCGGTCGTTGGAATGATTGTGCTTGGGGCAGCTGCGTCACTGCTGGTCACGCTGACCACCGGGCAGCCGCTGCTGCTGCGCATGATGGGTTTGGCAGTCGTGGACCATCACGGTGCGCCGGTGTCGCGCGGGCGGGCGCTCTGGCGCTGGCTGGTGAGCTGGACGCCCGTCTTCGTCTGGATGGGAGTTGTCTGCTTCCTGCTGGTGTCGCCGTTCACCGGCACAATCCGGACGGTCAAGGTGGACGTGGTGGTGCGCGCCGGCCTCTACACCTTGCTCGCCGTGCTGGGGCATCTGGGGATTGCCCTGGAATCCCCGTGGCGCAACTGGAACGACAAGCTCTCCGGCACCTACGTCGTGCCGAGGTGAGTGTCACGTAGCTCGACATTCCAATGTCGAGTGTGGGTTGAGCGGACGCCAACTCGACATTGGAATGTCGAGCTACCCGCCTCAGATTTCCACCTGCATGCCCAGCTCGACGACGCGGTTGGCGGGCAGGCCGAAGTAGCTGGTGGCGGTGGAGGCGTTGCGCGCGAGCACGGCGAAGAGCCATTTGCGCCAGCGCACCATCCGCGCCTTGCCGGTGTCGAGGATGGTTTCGCGGCTGAGGAAGAACGTCGTCTTGGCCACGTCAATCGGCCCGCCGGCCAGCGGCGTGTCGGCCAGCAGCTTCATGACGTTCGGCTCCTCCATGAAGCCGTAGCGGCCCACGACGCGCTGAAAGCCGGCGGGCAGTTGCTCGACCGCCACGCGCTCGGCGGCGGGCACATGGGCCTCCTCGGTGGTGAGCACGGTCAGGAGGATGTTGCGCTCGTGGAGAATCTTGTTGTGCTTGAGATTGTGGAGCAGGGCGACGGGCGTGCCGTTGGGGTTGCCGGCCATGAAAATCGCCGTGCCGGGCACGCGCTGCGGTGGGTTGGCTTGGATGTCGGCGATGAACAGGTCGCGGGGCAGGGTGGCGTCCTTGATGCGTTCCCAGACGAGTTTGCGGCTGGTCTTCCAGGTGGCCATGATGGCGAAGATGCCCGCGCCCGCGACCAGCGGGAACCAGCCGCCGTGCGCGATCTTGAGCGCGTTGGAGCCGAAGAAGGCCAATTCGACGGCAAAGAACACGCAGCACACGACGGCGGCCTTGGCGCGCGACCATTCCCAGAGCCGGCGCGCGGCGAAGTAGAAGAGCATCGTCGTCACCAGCATCGTGAGCGTGACGGCGATGCCGTAGGCGGCGGCAAGGTTCGAGGAGGAGCGGAAGCCCAGCACCAGCCCGATGCAGGCGAGCATGAGCGCCCAGTTCACATGCGGCATGTAGATTTGCCCGCGCTCGTCGCGGCTGGTGTGCCGGATGAGCATGCGCGGCAGGTAGCCGAGCTGAATGGCGTGCATGGTGAGGGAATACGCACCCGAGATGAGCGCCTGCGAGGCGATGACCGTCGCCGCCGTGGCGAGCGCAACCAGCGGGTAGAGCGCCCACTTGGGCGCGAGGAAGTAGAAGGGATTGCTGGCGGCGGCGGGATTGGTGAGCAGCAGCGCGCCCTGGCCGAGGTAGTTGATGAACAGCGCCGGCAGCACCAGCCCGAACCACGCCAGCCGAATGGGTCGGATGCCGAAGTGCCCCATGTCCGCGTAGAGCGCCTCGCCGCCGGTCACGACCAGAAAGACGGAGCCGATGACCACGAAGCCCTGGTGGCCGGCGGTGAGCAGGAAGTTCAGCCCATGCAGCGGGTTGATGGCCGCGATGACGCCGGGCTTTTCGAGGATGCCCTTCACGCCGAGGATTGTGAGCGACACGAACCACACGACCATCACCGGCCCGAACAGCCGGCCGACTTGCCCGGTGCCGAGCCATTGGATGCTGAACAAGCCCACCAGCACCGCCACGGTGATCGGCAGGATGAAGCTCTCGAACGCTGTCGTCGCCACGTTCAGCCCCTCGATCGCGCTCAAGACCGAAATCGCCGGAGTGATCATCCCGTCGCCGTAGAGCAGCGCCGCGCCGAAGACTCCGCAGCCGATGAGGATGGCGCGCAGCCGCCGGGGCTGCTCGCGGTCGGGGAAGGCGAGCGCCAGCAGCGCGAGGATGCCGCCCTCGCCCCGGTTGCTGGCGCGCATGACGAAAGCCAGATACTTCACGCTCACGATGAGCGCGAGCGACCAGAAGATGAGCGAGAGCACGCCCAGGACGTTCTCCGGGGTGACGGGCACCGAGTGCGAGCTGCCCGGCAGGAAGCACTCCTTCATCGCGTAGAGCGGGCTGGTGCCGATGTCACCATAGACCACGCCGAGGGCGGCGAGGGTGAGTGCGGGAAGCGCGGGACGCGCCGAGTCATTGCCATTCATACACAACACAGTTGCCAACCAACCGGGTGAACATGGCTGCCGCGAACTGCGGCGCAGAGGCTCGCCCTTTCCCATGCCTGCGAGGTTAGCTGTCGGGCTGGGCCTGGAAAGTGGCCCCGGTGACCTCACCGTTCGCCCCGGTCCGGTTGCCCGGACGTTGGGTTCCCCGCTCGCGGCTTCGGGACGAGGCCGCGATTCGGCTGCTGGGCGGATGTTTCCCACACTCCGCGCTGGCTGTCAAATCGCCGACGGCTCCCTCGCCTTCTCC
>Ga0172372_10008841_pt1 | contig 13196 bp, 10 predicted proteins | sample LakKiv5m_2_FD_114544 | JGI IMG/M metagenome (GOLD analysis project Ga0172372, IMG submission 114544) | Freshwater microbial communities from Kabuno Bay, South-Kivu, Congo - kab_092012_9.5m | ecosystem: Environmental > Aquatic > Freshwater > Lake | place: Democratic Republic of the Congo...
ATCAGCCATCGCACCGCCCGGCCGGGGTCAAGGATTATCTGTTGGTTCACGCACATTTTCTGCTCCGCCTTCCGCAGGTTCTCACAAATCTACACAACTGCTTTTTCAGACAGGCTCTAAGAGATAAATGAGAATTGTTCTCGGCAGGGCGCTGTCATACCTTCGCCGTCTTTGATTCCGTGTTTGCCCTGCTTGAGCATCTAAACCAGAACACCGGCGCGTATGTCATAGTTCTGGGCGCACTCGTGCTGACGCTGCTTTTGAGACTGCTGGCAGTGCAAGCGCAGACACTGCAAATCTTACGGAACTGGGAGGCGAATTTCCGGGCGATTGAGCAGCAGAGACTTGCGAAGGAACAAGAACAATCCGCAAGCGAAGCGGCGCAATTGGCCGAGCGGTTGGCGCGAGAACAGGCCGTTCATCAATCCCGAGAATCAATGGCAGATGCCACCGCACTGCTGCATCAGCTTAAACGTCAGTTCGGATGAAGCTGGAGCTAACTCGTAAGCTGGCCATCCTTCAGGCTACCGTCGCAAACCTACGGGAGGCCAGCCGTTCGTTCACAGAGCATTCCGACATGCTGGCCTACCGCCAGCTTCAAATGGAGCTGGACGAATATCTCGGCGCACACCGAGAGACCGGAGATGTCCCGCTTGAGCCGCAGGCTTTCGTGCAGGGAGAGCTGGATCGGCTCGAAGGACTGATCCAGCCGGTGGCTCAGTTTGTCCAAGCTCAACTTGCCTTGGGCAAAAACCTTCTCGTTCCAAAGCCACAGTCCATAACCCAAGCTGAAGTGGCCGAATGCCAGGCCGCAGCCAACGCTGCATTTGCATCACTGGTCGAGGAACAGCATCGGCTCGCCGGCGGCTTTCTCAACAAGGATTTGACCCTTGAGGCTGACGGCGCAGACGTGGCCCCCGATCTGATTTCGTGCTGCAGGCTCGTTCGCTCGAAGTCGCCACTGCTCCAGGCTGATCGCGCCGCATTGTGCCAGTTTGCGCTTGGCCAAGGTCCCTTGCACGCGCAGGTGGTGGAGCACCTCGAAGCGGTGCGCGCCGCATGCATCAATCTGGCAGAACTGCATGCGCAGCAGAGCAACGCACTTCAGCAGGCTCACGCTCTGGCGGAGGCAGGAGACTACGCACGGGCAGCGGCACTGGTGGACGGGCTAGGCCGCGTGTTCACGGACCTGCCCTATCACCAAGTCACCGAAATAATTGACGGCTGGCGAAGGAATCTTACGGAGGTCGAGGAGCGCTTTGGACGGCTGAGTCAGGAGGTCAAGACACCATGGCGTGCGCCGTTTGGCCAACCGTGGAAAGTTCCGCCGCACCAGGCCGAGTTACTAGAACAGATCCAGCAGTTCCACGACTACTTGGCGAAGTTCCACATTGGCCTCGGCACGTGGAAGACCTCGGACTACGCACGGGAGGGACATTTCCTTTTCAAGCGTCTCACGGGACAATTGGACGGACTGCGCGGCACCGTGCGCAAGCTAGCTGAACAAGCGCGAACTCGTGCGTTGGCTGAGTTGTTCGTATCGATCGCGCTGCTGATCGCCGCCGCCAAGTTTTCCTCCACGATGCTTCCCGTGCTCGGACCATTCGCGGTGGTGTTCGCACTCGTAAAGGCCGGTCAAACCGTAAATCGCCGGCTGTGGAGGCGAACCAGCGTGTTGTTCCGATTGGAAGCGGACGGCCGGGCGGTGGAAGACGCGACCATTGCGTTCATAAGACTTAATGGCGATCCAGTGCGTTCAGGCGATCATGTTGCGCCGGGGAGCTACCAGCTTACGCTTGATGTCAGCCTATTCGAGCCGATGACGCGCACGGTGACGGTGAAGTTTGGGCTGCGCAACCGCTTGGGCATCCTGCCGGTCCGCCTGAATCGGGTGGCCTACACCAACTCGCTTGGCATGAAGTTTCTGCCGGTGCCCGGCGTTGCGGCGCTCTTCGCTGTTTGGCCTGTGCGCGTGCAAGACTACGAAGCATTCGCGAGAGAGACGGACCAAAAATGGTCGCGCCCCAAGTTCAAGCAGGAGCCTTCGCACCCGGCTGTGAATGTGAGTTGGGACGACGCGCGTCGCTTCTGCCTCTGGCTGACCGAGCGTGAGCGCCGGGTTGGCCGGCTTGGTCAACGGGACGAATACCGTCTTCCAACCGACCTGGAGTGGAGCGCCGCCGTGGATTTGGGTAAAGAAACTGGCGACACACCCGCTGAACGAGACGGCAAGATCCGGGACATTTATCCGTGGGGCAAGGACTGGCCACCGCCTAAGAATGTAGGCAATTTCGACAGCGAGCTGCGACGCGATGACTTCGACTACACTTCGCCCGCAGGCAGTTTTCCCGCTAACCGCCACGGATTATACGATCTGGCTGGCAATGTCTGGGAGTGGTGTTCTGACTCCTATGACGGGCAGCAGAGCTACCGAGTGCTGCGCGGAGCGTCTTGGCACAGTGCCAAGCAACACACGCTGCTTTCCTCTGCCCGGTTGTTCAATTCGCCCGGACATCGCGTTGACATTGTTGGCTTCCGCGTAGTGCTGGAAGCACGCCGACCCAGCCCAGTGTTTCGAGCACAGGAAACATCAGAGTCCGAGGCGGTGGATGCCCCAGGGGCGCTAGCATCCTCTCTTTAACTGACGTTTAGGCCACGCAGCAGGTGATCGACATTAGTCAAAAACTAGCTGGCAGCAATATTTCGCGTCGGTGATAATGGCCGCGAAGTTGATTCCTAATTCTAATCCATGAGCCCGGCCACCATCTCGGTTGAAATCGCCGACCCGATCAACCATCGCATCCTTGCAATCGCAGAGGACCAGTTGCAGGGCTTCCAAACCGATCCGCTTGGCGAAATCGCGCGTCAGACGAGCTTGCCGGTGGAAACGGTGATCGAGCGAATTCAGGCCATGCTTCGTGCGGGAGTCATCCGAAGGGTGCGACAAACGTTGCTGGCCACGAACCTCGCGCAAGGCGCGCTGGTGGCGTGGGAAGTGCCGCAGGAACGGCTCGACGCAGCGTTCGATGACCTGTTCCAGAACGACCCTTTCTCCGGTCACGTGGTCACCCGCTCAACCGACGCGGCCACTCCTGGGTCCACTTACAAGTTGTGGACTACGCTCAAGATCCCTGCCGGATACTCGATGCCGCGCCATTGCGAGTATTTGGCGAAGCGGATTGGTGCCGGACATTTCCGGCTCATGCCGGCCAAGAAGCTTTTTGCGCTCGGAGTCGGTCACACGCGACGGCGTGGGATGGAACCGGGCAGCAAGGCGGAAGTGCCCGCCGAGGCCCAGGACGTGGCAATGGTCACCCTCAACGATTTGGAGTGGCGCATCCTCGAAACCGTGAAACGCGAGTTCAAGCCGGAGGAACTCGTCCCGGACCTTTGGGCAGCGCGGGCGGCGGAGGCGGGCGTCCCATTGAAGACATTCCTCGAAGTGGCGGCCGACTTCAACGAGCGCAAGATCATCGGTCGGTTTTCGACCTTTCTTGAGCACGTCAAGACCCTCGCCACCGGGGAAAAGGTCACAAAGTTCAACGCGCTGTTCCATTGGGCCGTTCCGCCGGGCCGCGAGATTGAGGCGGGCCGTGAGGTCGGCCGGCACCACATCATGACGCATGCCTACTGGCGCGAGGGCGGCCCGGAGTTCCGCAATGTGAACGTAATGGGCGTGGCCCATGGCACCGACAAGGCGCTCGTGCTTGCGCACAAGGCGGCCATCGACGCGCACTTGAACAGCCTCGGCATTACCGTGAGCTACACCAATGTCTTCTGGGGCGGGCGCAGCGAGATCAAGCCCAGCGAAATTTCGCCGAACGCCTACCGGGAATTCTGCTGCGTCAACGGCCTTGACCCCGAGCGGATGAAACTCCAGCCCGGTGAGTCAATGATCGCGGGCTGATCCTTGCGCTCCATGTCTGACCTGCGTCTGCAACGCAGCCGGCGTGCAACCCTCCTCGGCATGGTGGTCAACACTCTGCTGGCCGTCGGAAAGATGGCTGCTGGTTTTATCGGCCAGTCACATGCACTGGTCGCCGATGGGGTCGAGTCGTTGGCGGACCTATTCAGCTCAGTCATCGTCTGGCGTGGCATGGTCATTGCCGCCACACCCGCTGACGAGGATCATCCCTATGGCCACGGCAAAGCGGAACCACTGGCCTCCGCGGTAGTTGCCACGCTTCTGCTGCTCGCCGCCCTCTGGATAGCCATCAACTCGGTGCGGGAGATCCTCCGCCCGCATGGAACCCCCGCGCCGTGGACGCTTGCGGTGCTGATTGTGGTGGTGTTGGCCAAGGAAACCCTCTTCCGCATCCTCTTCCGTGAAGGCACGGCCATCGAGAGCGGCGCAGTCCAATCAGATGCCTGGCACCATCGTTGCGACGCGATCACCTCGCTGTTTGCTGCCGTGGGAATCGCGGTGGCACTGCTGGGCGGCCCTGGCTACGAGGCGGCGGATGACGTAGCCGCGCTGCTCGCCTCGCTCGTGATCGGATGGAGCGGTTGGCGGCTGTTGCGGGGTGCCTTCGATGAGCTGATGGATGCCGCTCCCGACGTTGCTCTGGTGGAGGCAGTGCGCCGCCATGCGAGTGCAGTCCCGGAAGTGAAGGGCGTGGAGAAGTGTAACCTTCGCAAGATGGGCTGGCACTTATACGTGGATATTCACATCGAAGTGAATGGCCAGTTGACGGTCGAGCGTGCCCATGTCATTGCCCACGAAGTGAAGGATCATTTGCGGGCTCAACTGCCAAAAATTCGCGACGTGCTGGTCCACATTGAGCCGGCCCGGCAATAATCTCTATGCGTCTAAAATTTCCGCTCCGCAAACGAGCCCCCGCCCCTGCCAAGGCCCCACCTGCACCCGCAGCTCCAGTTGTCTGGACCCTGGATCCCGACGTGACGTTTCTGAATCACGGATCCTTTGGGAGCTGTCCACTAGTGGTGCAGGAGTTCCAACGGGAATTGCGGGAACGCATGGAGCGGCAACCCGTAAAGTTCTTCGTCCGTGATCTGGAGGAGTTGCTCGACTGGTCGCGCATTCGGCTGGCCAAGTTTGTCGGTGGCCAGGCTGAAAACCTCGTCTTCGTGCCCAATGCCACCGCCGGGGTGAATGCGGTGCTGCGCTCGCTCAGCTTCGATCCCGGAGACGAACTGCTCGTCACCGATCACGAATACAATGCCTGCCGCAACGTGTTGGACTACGTCGCCGAACGCACGGGGGCGCGCGTCGTGGTGGCCAAGATTCCGTTTCCGTTGGCGAACGCCGAGGAAATCATTGAGGCCGTGATGGGAGCGGTCACCTGGCGCACCCGTCTGGCCCTGTTGGACCATGTAACGAGCCAGACTGGCCTGGTGCTGCCGATTGAGTTCCTTGTTCGGGAGTTGAACGCGCGCGGAGTGGATACTCTGGTGGATGGCGCGCATGCACCCGGTATGGTTCCCTTGGATCTGCATGCCCTGAATGCGGCCTACTACACCGGCAACTGCCACAAGTGGCTTTGCGCCCCGAAGGGCGCTGCATTTCTGCACGTCCGTGCTGACCGGCAACAAAAAGTGCGGCCCCCGATCATAAGTCACGGCACCAATTCATCGCGCACTGACCGGGGGCGCTTTCAGATCGAATTTGCATGGATGGGAACCAGCGATCCGACGGCAGCGCTCGCCGTGCCCAAGGCGATTGAATTCGTGCGCTCGCTTCGGCCGGGCGGCTGGGACGAGGTCATGCAGCACAACCGCCAACTGGCACTGGCTGCTCGCCGGGTGTTGTGCGAAGCCCTCTCCCTGACGCCACCCTGCCCGGAGGAACTCATCGGCGCTTTGGCCTCGATTCCCATCCCGGACGCGCGGAGTTCCAAACCGTCGAACAGCCCGCTCTATCTTGATCCGCTTCAAGATCGGCTTCTGGAGGAGTTCAAAATCGAAGTGCCCATCATCCCTTGGCCTTCCCCTCCCAAGCGGCTGCTGCGCATTTCCGCCCAGCTATACAACTCTTTGCCTCAATACGAAAAGCTGGCCCAGGCGTTGAAAGCGCTGCTCTGAACCGAATCGCAGACTCGCCCCTCGCCGCTCAGGCCTGACGCCGCGCCACTAGTCGCACCTCCGAAGCGGGCAGGAGCAGATGCGCAGCGGCCCGCAATAGCCGGAAGCCCCGTTCGCCAAGACGCAGCCTAACTGCCCAAGTTGCTGCCGCCCGGTCGTAACCAAACGGCCCAATGCCCACTGACTCCAGCTGAAAGCCGCATTCAGTCGCGAGGTTGCCGAGAGTCTGGGCATTCCAGGAAAAAAGGTGGTGGTTTGGCTCGGTCGGGCGATGCCGGCGGTAACGCGGTTCTTCCTCGAAGGGCACGTGCAGCAGCAACCTCCCCCCGGGCTTTAGCACACGGCGGATTTCCCCCAGCGAAGCGGCCGGGTTCAGCACGTGCTCCAGCATGTGGTGACAAATCACCACCTCGGCGCAGGACTCGCTCAGCGCACCGGAATCAGCGATGAACTGGATTCCCTTGGCGGTCAAGTCAGCTTCAAGGAACTCAGACACATCGAATCCAATGCGGCGTCCGCAGTTTAGCTCGGTTAAGTTCCAGCCCGCGCCGACACCGAACTCAACTACCGTGTCTGACTGGCGGACGAATTCAGCAAACTTCTCGGCCCGCAGCCGCGCGACCCAGCGGAAGGCCTCCTCAGGTATGCCGCGCTTGCCGGAATGATACTCCTGCCCCCGCACGCCCCGATAATGCCGGGTAGCAGCGTGGTCAGGTGCGTCAGACATGCACGGACGCTAACCAATGGCGTATAGGTTGTCGAATTCAGAGTAATCAGTCGGGCTGGATGCCTACCAAACCTTCAGCTAGCCTTGAGCCGTGCCCACTGCCGCGGACACCATCCCGCCGGACGGCTCCGAACTGGAGTTGTCCATCGTGTTGCCTTGCCTAAATGAGGCAGAGACCCTGCCGCGCTGCTTGGAGAAGGCGAAATCCTTCCTGCGCGAGCGAAACCTCTCCGGGGAGATTATTGTCGCGGACAACGGCAGCACGGATGCATCGGCAGCGATCGCGGTGGCACTGGGGGCTCGCTTGGTAAAAGTTCCCGACCGTGGCTACGGTCATGCTTTGCGGGCGGGCATCGGCCTCGCGCGCGGCCGCTTCGTCATTATGGGAGATTCGGATGACAGCTACGACTTTGGGGCTCTCGAACCATTCTTGAGCAAACTCCGGGAAGGAGCTGACCTAGTGCAGGGCTGCCGGTTGCCAATCGGTGGGGGAACGATTGAGCCGAATGCAATGCCGCCGTCGCACCGCTGGCTGGGCAACCCACTGTTCTCCCTGCTCGCCCGGCGCATGTTTCGCGTGCCGGTCCATGACATTTACTGCGGTCTGCGTGGCTTCCGGCGGGACTTGATACCCCGACTTGATCTCCGCTGTGACGGAATGGAGTTTGCGACCGAGATGATGATTAAGGCCAGCCTCCGTGGAGCACGCATTGCCGAGGTGCCCATCACCCTGCATCGCGACGGGCGGACGTCCCACCCGCCCCACTTGCGCACCTTTCGGGATGGATGGCGCACCTTGCGCTTTTTCCTGATCTGCAGCCCACGCTGGCTGTTCGTGTATCCCGGAGTGCTGCTGCTCTTGCTGGGTTTGGTGGGGTATGGCGTCGCCATGCCGGGGTTGACCCTTTTTGGCGCAACCTTCGATGCCCACACCCTGCTATTCGCGAGTCTGGCGCTGATGGTTGGTTATCAGGCCGTTTTGTTCGGCTGGCTGGCGAATACGCTGGCGGCTCGTGAAGGCTTTCTTGATGAGACCAAGGCGCTGGTCCGGCTGCGTGAAACACTTTCGTTGGAACGGGGACTGTTACTGGGCGTGACAACCCTGTTCGTGGGGGGCGCGCTACTGCTGGCAGCCGTCAGCCAATGGCAGGCCGCTGGATTCGGCCGGCTGGACTACGCGCACACGATGCGCTGGGTGATTCCCGGTGTCACGCTCACGGCCCTGGGTTTTCAGACCGTGCTCGCGAGCTTTTTCGTCGCCGTGTTGGGCTGGTATCGAAGATGAGCGCCCCCGAATTCAACGCATCAGCGTGGGAGGAGGCCTATCTGCGGTTCGAGACGCCGGAGGAGGAACAGCGGAAATTCCTGCGTCGGCTGCGGAAGCTGGGCGCGGAGTCGTGGCCGAAAGACGCGCAAGTGGTCGAGCTGTTCTGCGGTCGCGGCAATGGGCTGCACGCGCTGGCCCATCTGGGGTTCAAGCGGCTGGAAGGCGTGGATTTGTCACCCGCGTTGGTGGCGAAATTCTCCGGCCCGGCGAAGTGCGTCGTGGCCGATTGCCGCCAGCTCCCGTTTCCGGACGCGAGTCGGGATATCGCAATTGTGCAAGGCGGCTTGCATCACTTGCCGGAGTTACCGGGGGATTTGGAGCGCGTCGTGGCCGAGGTGCGCCGCGTGTTGCGGTCGGGCGGGCGCTTCATGGTGGTGGAACCGTGGCGAACGCCCTTTCTCCGATTGGTGCACTGGTTTGGAAGCTTCCGGATCGCGCGCCTGGCCTGGCCAAAACTCGACGCGCTCGAAACGATGACCGAGTTGGAGTGGGCTACTTACGACCAATGGCTGCGCCAACCAGAGTCCGTGCTGCGCGCGGTGGAACGGGGCTTCGTGGTGGAGCAGAAATACATAGGCTGGGGGAAGCTGATGTGGGTGGGGAGGCGGGCGTGAGAAAATCTCTCACCCACCACGCACCACGCACCACGCTCCCCATTGGAGGCTGGCAATGATTCTGCGCCGCCAACTCACCCTCCTCTTCCTCGCGCAAGCCGCGCTCCTCGCCGTCGCGGCGGGGCGGAACGCGCATCAACTCAACCCCGATGCCATCGCCTACTGCCGCATCGCGGGCTACTACGCGGCGGGGCAAATGGACCTCGCGGTGTCGGGCTACTGGGGGCCGCTGCTGAGTTGGCTGATGGTGCCGCTGGTGAAGCTCGGGCTCGCGCCGCTCGCGGCGGCACGGGTGGTGATGGCGGCGTCGGGCGTGGTGTTTCTCGCGGGGGCGGTGGGCGTGTTCCGGGCGTTCCGGCTGCCGCCGCGCGCGTTGCTCGCGGGCGCGGGAATCGCAGCGGCGTGGTCAGTGTTTTGGTCAGTGCGGAACATTTCTCCGGATTTGCTGATGGCGGGGCTGGCGGGGCTGGCCATCGCGGCGACGCTCCAAGCTCTACTTGTCCCCGTGGCCGCGACGACCTCGGCGCAGCGGCGAGCTATCGCGGCAGGCATGTGGTGGGGCGTGGCGTATTTGGCGAAGGCCGTGGCGTTGCCGTGGGCGGTGTTGGTGACGGCGGGTTTTGCGCTGTTCGCGGCGGCGGGCCGAGCGGACTTGCGACGGGCCGTGGCAGGGCGGCTGGGCGTGATGTGGCTTTGCCTTGGGCTGGTGGCGGGGCCGTGGATTGCTGCGCTATCGCTGCATTATGGGAAGTTCACTTTCTCCACGACCGGCCCCATCGCGCACGCGCTGGCGGGGCCGGGCGAAGCATCGCGTTACCACCCGGCGATGGTCACGCTGCACGCGCCGGACGGGGGCCGCGTGACGCAATGGGAAGAGCCGTCGCGGATGGAGTATCGGTTTTGGTCGCCGTTGGCGGGGCCGCTGGCGTGGCAACATCAGCTCCGCGTGCTGCAAGGGAACGTGGGCATCATGACGAACTGGCTCCTGCCGGCGGACGCATGGCTGCACGGAGGAGAATTGCCTGCGTGGCGGCGGTGGTTAGGGACGTTTGATTTCGTGGGCTTGGCAGCGGTGGCTTTGGGCATCACCGGCCTTGGGCTGATTCGGCAACTCGGCGGGTTGCGGCGGGTGCGGCTGCTGTGGGCGTGGGTGCCGGTGGCGACGTTGGCGGGGGTGTATCTGCCGTTCTTCGTGATGGCGGAGGACAACCGGTATTTCTACCCGCTGTGGCCGTGCCTCTGGTTGCTGACGGTGGCGGCGCGGTCGAAATCGGCGGGGCCAGCGACGTTGGGGCAGCGGCGTTGGGGTTTCCGAGTCATTGTCTTCTCATTTGCGCTGCCCGCTGTGCTGTGGTGCGGCGCGGCACTGCGCGGTTTGCCAAACCCGGCAGCGGCGACGGCGCGCGGGCTGGCCGCAGCTTTCCGGGCCGAGGGCGTGACCGGGCCGTTCGCGGGCAGTGGGCCGCTGCCCGGCGGGCGCACAGGACTTTACACGGCATTCCTCGTGGGCGGGCGCTGGCTCGGAGATGACCCGCGTGGGGGACCGGAGGAGTTCGCCCGGGCGGGGGCGCGAGTGGTGTTTGTGCGCGCGGGCACGGGGCAATTTGAGCGATTTTCGCGAGCGGCCGGATGGAGCGAGAGGTTGCCGGGAGACAGCGGCGAAGTGCGGGTGTTTCTCCATGAAATCCCCCATTGAGACGGGAGAATTTGGGCTGGAATTTCCGACCGGGTTTCTGTCTCCTACACGCGCCGCCGGACGGGAAAGCTAGCTGAATCTGGTCGGGTTTTTCGCGTCGGCTCACACTCGCAAATGCAATATTGGCTGGAAACGGACGCAGGGGAGCAATTCCCCCTGCAAGGCACCTGCACCATCGGGCGGCTGGCTGAGAACACTCTGGCCATCAACGACGCCGAAGTCTCGCGCCGCCACGCCATCATCCACGCTCAGGGCGACGGCGGTTATTACCTCGTGGATTTGGGCAGCCGCAACGGCACCATCCTCAACGGCCAGCGCATGCGGATGCCCGCGCAACTTAAGGACAACGACCGCATCCAGATTTCCACCACGTCGCTCGTTTTTCGCGCGAGCGAGCCGGCCAGTGATGAGGATGAGGAAGCGATGGTGACCATTGCAGCCGCGCATCAGACGGCGAAATCCGGCATGTGCTGGATGCTCGTGGCGGACATTTGCCAGTTCACGAAGATCAGCCAGACCGTGCCGCAGGACGAGCTCGCCCAGATGGTCGGCAAATGGGTATTGGCCTGCAAGCAGACCATCGAAAAGACCCAGGGGCACATCAACAAATACCTGGGTGACGGTTTTCTCGCCTATTGGCCCATGGATATCACCTCTGCCGAGTCCATTGCCGCCACCATCAACGGTCTCCGTGCACTGCAAGCTACCACGCCGATGCAGTTCCGAATCGTGCTGCACTACGGACAGGTGCGCATGGATAGTTCGCTACAGCAGGGCGAGGATAATCTCATCGGACCCCAGGTTAATTTCGTCTTCCGAATGGAGAAAGTCTGCGGAGCGCTCAAACAATTCTGTCTGGTGAGCGAGGCGGCGGCGACGGAATTGCAACCGCACTTCGAACTGACGCCCCACGGAGCTCATGCCCTAGGTGGTTTCACCGGTGAGCACAACATGTATTCCTGCTGAAACCGCAGGTCAGCGATTGCGGGCGTCCCAGTCTTTCCAAAACTCTGCCGGTGTTTTTGCGCGGCTCCAGTTGTCCACGGGAACGTAGTAGTCAAGCCGCTTCAGTTTAGGCAGCTGCCGGAGCGCCACCACCGAAGGTGACGGAAATGGAATCGCCAGCTGCTCAAGATCCTGGCACTCCCACAGGGGGTTCAAATCCGGCTGGGTTGGCAAGCTGTCCATGCGCAGCACTTTCAACGGCATGCCCGCAAGTGGCCCAAGGCTGGTGACCGGCACCTTGGAAAGGTTCAGATACTGGAGCGGCGCGCCGCGCAAAGGCTCAAGACTTGCGACCCGCGTGCCGGAAAGATCCAACTCCAGTGTCAGCGGTGCGCCGCGCAAGGGCTCGATGTCGCTGATTTGCGTGTCTGCAAGTTTCAAGGCGTCTAGTGGCATGCCTGCCAGCGGCGCGATGCTGGTAATCCCGGCTTCGCGCAAGTCCAAGTGCCGCAGCGAGGTCATGCCGGCAAGCGGAGTCAGGTCCTGCACGGGCGTCTTGTAGCAGGTCAGGTGCTGCAGGCGCATCCCCTTCAGGGCGACGATTTCCCGCACGAGCGTCTGACTCATCAGATTGGTCGTAAGCGGCATGCCTGCGAGCACGGCAATATCTCGCACGCTGGTATTGTTGATATTGAGGAACACGAGCGGAGCTCCCTTGAGCGGAGTGATGTTGATGACTTTTGTTCGCTCCAAACTTAACCACCTCAGGGGCATGCCCGCCAAGGGAGCAAGGTCGCGCACCTGCGAGTTGGCCGCATCAAGCCACTCGATTTTCAGGCCGGCCAGCGGCTTCAAATCCGCGATCTTCGTGTCACTGAGATCCAGTCGCGTGAGCGGCATTCCGCCAAGCGGGGCGAGATCCAGCACGCTGGCGCACCCCTTCAGGTTGAGGCTGGTCAACTGCATGCCCTTCAGTGGCCCCAAGTCGCTTAGACCAGGAATTCCGCTCAGGTCTAGCGTGGCCAATGGCATGCCTTTGAGCGGGCTTAGGTCGGTGATGTTGGTGGATCCAGTCAAGTCGAGGGAGGCGAGGGGGACATTGACGAGTCCACGCAAGTCAGCAACGGGGTGGTCGCTGAGGTCCAGACTGTAACGACCAGAACTGTCGCGCTCAAGCAACTCGGGCTTGATGCCGGCATTCGCAAGTTGTCGGCGGAGTCCGACGACGATCTGTGTGTCCGTGGCGGCCACCATCGCAAAGATACGGCCAGCCTCTTCCACGCGTCCTTGCTCGCGGAACAGTTCATAGATGTCGCGTTTGCTCTTATCGGTCAACTTGGTCGGGTCAGCATTGTCACGGAGAATGGCTGCGCAGAGGCTGGAACTGCGCGTCGCAGCCGGGCTCTTGGAGCCGTATTCCGCCGCCTTCTCGTAGGACTTTCGGGCCTCGGCGATTTGCAGTTGCGACATGTAGATATCGCCCTTGATATTGTGAAAATCAGCGTTGGTGGCATCTAGTTTAATCGCCTGCTCCACATTGGCTAACGCATTGGTAAAGTTGAGTTTGCGCAGCTCGGCTTGCGCTACGACGGCAAAGGACGGGGCCGTCTGGCGAAGCTCATCCACCTTCTGCTTGGCTTGCTTCAGGGCGTCCTGCGCCTTGATCTCGCTGAGCTTCACCTTACCCAGAAATCCGAGCCCGGTGAGGATCACAGCCAGCAACCCAAAGCCGGCCATGAACACCTCTTTTTTGTTCCGCTGCATCATCAGCTTCAAGACGGTGAAGATGTTGGCGTCCTGGGCACGGGTCGCATATCCGCCCTGGAACGCAGCGATGTCTGCCTG
>Ga0172372_10008842_pt1 | contig 13195 bp, 11 predicted proteins | sample LakKiv5m_2_FD_114544 | JGI IMG/M metagenome (GOLD analysis project Ga0172372, IMG submission 114544) | Freshwater microbial communities from Kabuno Bay, South-Kivu, Congo - kab_092012_9.5m | ecosystem: Environmental > Aquatic > Freshwater > Lake | place: Democratic Republic of the Congo...
ACCCCGCAAGACTCGGTACGCCGCCCCGGTCTCCCGGGCTACGGTGACGGGTTCTTCCCCCGCAAGCTGATCCAAACTTTTCCCAACGCACATGTGACCATTCTGGACCAGACTCCGGAAAAGTCAATACCTTTACGGAATAGACTCCGGAAAAGTCAGCCCTAGCCCGCAACCCAGCAAAACAGGGCGGAGCCTTCCATTTTCGGACCTAAGATACAAAAAGGCCGCCTCCCGGAGCGGGAGACGGCCTTTCAAACAGCGTGAGACGCGGACCGCTCAGTTGCAGATCGAGAGACCGGCGGTGAAGAAATCGCTGGCCGTGAAATCCGCCACATCGGTTTCGTCCACCGGGCAAACAGTGTCAGTGTCGGTGATCGATACCGAGAGGGCTTCGGCCGCAGTCAGGAGTGCGGTGGTGCCCGCCGCTGGAGTTCCGGTCAGATCAGCTCCGGAAATCGCGCCACAGGAGACGGTATCATCCTTACCGGTGAGCACCGTGGTACCAGCCGGATTCACGCAAGCTTTTTTGCCGTTGACCCAAGGAGCGCTCGACAGGGCGGACACACTTTGGAACTTCCCCTTCATACTGAGCGCGATCGCAGTCGCATCGGCGGCAAAGGTATAGGTGCCGATATCACCGTTGGCTTTGAAATGCTGCATGCCCCTGACGGTGCCAGCAGTCTCATCCACCATGAGGCGGATCATGCGGCTGCTGCCGCTCGTCCACGAGCTCTGGTTGGGCGAGACGAATTCAAAGCGCGTGATGCCCGAGTCCTTGTCAAAATCCGCGACCCAAATGTCGGAGGAGTTAAAATTCAGGCCACTGTCTCCGCAGCAGTCATTCTTGTACTGCTGCTTCATGAAAATCTTGGCCCCGGCCGCGCTGTAGCTCACAAGCATCTCGATCTTGGTCGAGACACCGTCGGTCACGTCAACCGTGATCGCTTTGTCGTAATTGGAATCATCCGCGGTGTCCGCCACCACCGTGTTGAAAGTAATCCCAGCCTGTCCGAACTGATCGACTAAAGTCGATGCCATTTCCTCCGGCACTCCGCAAAGGTCGACCAAGTTCTCGACCACGCCTTCGGTGATCGCAATTTCGTAAGAGCCATTCTCGGGGTAGCCCTTGGAATCGAGCGTGGCTTCGCCTTCGAGTCCCACGATGGCAGCGCACGCGAGCATCAGATTGTTCTTGTAGATATACAAAAAGTTATCGCTGTACGTACTTTTGGACGATGGCGAGAAAAAATCACTCGGCGTGTACATGAGCTTCTGCGAGAAATCCGTGAGCTCCGTCTCGCAGCCGGTCATGGCCGTGGCGGATGCGGTGCAAGCAAACCCCAGCGAAGAACTGCTGCGCCCGGCACGAAGCGCGTTCATCACCGTAGCGCCTGTCGTCCCTTCGGACATCTTGGTGGACACTGTGCTGAGCGCGAGCGAAACCGCCGGGTCCGCGGCTTCATTTCCCTCTTCTTCCGCAGTGCCACAAGCGGCACCTGAAGCGGCAAGGACCAGCGCGGCTGCGAGCGCTGCGTTTTTTTGGATTTTTTTCATGACTTGGCTCCTCCGTGAAACCTCGTTCAACCGGGCCAGCACCCGCAAGGGCACCGACCGGTTGCTCAAAATGAATTAGGGTTGCAGCTAAAATCCTGAAGCACGCTCCCCACCCTAGTAAAGCCCTCCCTCCTTCACAATTTCTCCGGAGTCCCTTTTGCCTGTGTGCAATTTTTGACGTTCTGAGGTTCAATGAGAATCGAAGGGAGTGTCCGCCATGCCGACACCGATGCAACGCCCGGCCAAGAATGCCCGGATCATTTTTGATGTGCTTTACGGCTTCATCCCGATCACCGAGTGGGAAGAGAAAATCATCAACTCCCCGTTCTTCCAGCGCCTCCGGTGGATCAAGCAGCTGGGCTTCGCCAACTATATCTTTCCGGGTGCCGAGCACAACCGGTTCGCCCACGTGATCGGCGTCATGCACTCGATGGATCAGATGATCCGCGCCTTGGGCTTGGCTGTGAGCGATGACGAGCTCTTCAACCCCAAGGCCAAGAGCGAAGCCGCGCTCCTGCACAAGTCACTACGGATCGCAGCCCTCCTGCATGATATCGGCACTTTCCCGTTCAGCCATGCGGTCGAATACGCTTACATGCGCCACGGCACCGATCCGGGCCGCCGCGGCCGCAAGCTCAAGAAAAACCCCAAGGAGCTTCCCAACTCGCACGAACACCTGGGCAGCTTCATCATCAAAAACACCCGCTATGCGGGCGGGCTCACCCGCATCCTCGAGGACTACGGCTTTGACGTGCAGATGATCTCCCGGATCATCAAAGGCGATTCCCCGCACCTCGTCGCCAACCAACTCATGCACTCGGACTTGGATGCCGACCGCATGGACTACCTGATCCGCGACTCCCACTACACGGGCATCAAGTACGGGCAGTTCGACCGCGATTACATCCTGGCCAACCTCATCACCTATGATGCCGGCAACGGACAGCTCGCTTTCGGCGTGCGCGAGAACGCGATCCACGCGGTCGAAGACTTCCTGATCGCGCGCTTCAGCTGGTACTCGCAGGTCATCAAGAACCAGGGCTCGGCCAAATTCGATATCATGTCCTCGTACGTGGCCGAGGCGTACCTCGACCTCGACCTGCTCCACCAGTTCAACGACCTGCTCGGCATGATCGAGGAGGGCGACGAACGGTTCTTCTGGTGGAATGATATCTATTTCATGAACGCCATGCAGGAGGCCCGCCTCAAGGATCGCCTCAAGGATCCGCGCATATCCGAACTCACCGAGATGCTGCTCTACCGGCACCCGCCCAAGACGCTGCACCACCCGCTCTTCGAGCACCGGATTCTCAAGGACACGGGCGACGAGACCGAAAAGGAAAAACTCATCGCCCGGATCCGCGCCAAAGTGGGTGAATTCCAGAAAGTGCTCGACCGCCACGGCACGGGACGCGAATGGTTGCTCGCCGATATCCCCGAAAAAGACGTGGTCTTCACCCGCGGCCTCCGCCACCTCAAGAAAAAGGGCGGCGGCTCGCTCACCACGCAGCGCGATCCCATCAAAGTGGTCAACCGCCACGGCGAGGCGCGCCTGCTCGTCGAGCGCGACAACACGCTCATGAAGCACTTGTCAGGCTTCATCAACTTCGTGCCGAGCATCTATGCCAACGACTTCGCGCTCAAACTCCTCAAGTCCAAGGGCTTGGTGAGCGGTTGAGCGGGCGCGGTGATTGATATGCATATCAGCCTGACTTCGCTCCAGACTGCGCCAGCCGTGATGATCCGCCAGAAGCGGGAGCTCGCCGAGCTTTTCGGCTTCGAAACGCGCAATAAATACTCGATCGAAAGCGAGGACGGAACGATCATTGCTTATGCGGCCGAACAGCAGAAAGGTTTGCTCGGGCTGGTTTTGCGACAATTCCTCGGACACTGGCGCCGGTTTCACTTCACGATCTTCGGCCCCGACCGCACGCCGGTCCTCACCGCGCGTCACCCGTTCCGGTTTTTCTTTCAACGCATGGAACTCTTCACGGGCGCAACCCCGGAGGGCGGAGCGCCGATCGGAGCCATCCAGCAGCGATTCGGAATCCTCCACCGCAAGATGGACTTGCTCGATGCGCGAGGACAGGCTCTTTTTCAGCTCCGCTCGCCGATCTGGCGGATCTGGACTTTCAATATCTATTTTTCAGATCGCCCGAACGGTCCGGAGTGCGCTGTCATCCGGAAAAAATGGGGCGGTTTCCTCAAAGAAGCGTTTCTGGACGCCGACTCGTTTCGAGTCGAATACAAAGATCCTGACCTCACAACCGAACACCGGCTTCTGCTGATCGCCGCAGGCCTTTTCCTCGATCTGCAATATTTCGAGAAAAAAGCGCAATAGCCTGTATTTCCGACCTACGGATAAGCTTTCCGGCAGGCCGCGGTGCGCGCCGTGGACGCCTCGGTCTTGAGTACGGTCAGAAGCTTTATGACCTTGGGATCCGTGCTGATGCCGATCAATTCAGCCTCAACTTCAATACGCGAAACGAGCGGGCTGTTTGGCTTTCCGCCCCCTTCCTTCCATATAAGAGTCGCAGCCCCCGCCTCAATCAGGTACCTCAATTCCTCTTCCCGCTTCTCTCCGGATACCCCCTGCAGACTGGGGCGCCCCTCCTCATTCAACTGGTAGGCGGACAGATAGCCAATCCACTTTTGCCCATCCTCACTGGTGAGCAATTCCATGCCGATACCCTTCTTGTGCTTGGCCCGGGCCCGTTCGATGCACTGGATTCGTGACTTGCTGTTCCGCTCCCCCGGAGGTGAGTCGACGAGGCAGGCCCCGTAAATGGACCGCTGTTCAGGCGAGTCGCTCAGAGCTCCGTCGGGCAGCGCGGGGTTTTCATCCAAAGCTTCGCAGGCCTTCTGAAGCTCACTCGGACTCAGCTCATTTCTCAGCGCCTCGATGCACCGATCCATGGCCGACAGCGCCTTGATTCGGGCGCCAAGCGCCTCCGGCGGAAGCTCCGCGCATGCTTCGTCATCACCATCTCCCGCTTGAGCGCACGTGATACAACGCTCGCGACTCAGAAACGTGAACCGTTCCCGGCTTGGCGAGCAGAGCGCCTGGCAAGCATACACGTGATCATCCGGAGTCCCGACCGAGAGCCGCTGAACATTATGCCGAGGGTTCTGTTCCATTTGGTCATGCGAATCGGCGTTATGGAGAATCTCTTGAAACAGGGCCGAATCCAGCCGCTTCTGTTGCCCTGCGTTTCTCACTTGGGCCACGCTCGGATCATAGGCGGTGAGTACGATCGTCTTGAATCCTTCATGAGAAGCGGCCCCCGAGCCTCCATGACTTTCGCTCCGGTCGCACATACGCTCCCCGTTGACCGACAAACATCCCCTACCAAACCAGGTGTCGGGATTGGCGCTGTGCCCGCAGTGCACACGGAGAGCATTGCCTTGATCGCACCCCGCAATTCCGAGATATGCTCCCATCGCAATCGTCGGGGCAACCGCGTACAAACAAGAGCGCGACTTCTCAAGACTCAAAGCCGATTTTTGAATCGCTTGAACCGCACGCTCGGAATTGCAGCTGGACAGGTCGATTTCCAATCCCTGAAGAGTGCGCAAGACCCACTCCCGATATACCGCTCCGAGCTTCTCGGAGAACGAGCACTCGGTCATATGACGGACCGTCTCGGGCGTGATCAAGCCAAGGTGCTCGAACAGGGAGTCGTTGGCTTTTTCGCACGGGTCTTCCATATTCCAACCCAGTCCCCATCCACACCCGCTAAACTGACCTGCCAGATCCTCACCCGGATCGGAAAAGTAAAAAAACGCGCTCGATTTCCGAGCCTCTCCATCGGCGCCCCCCCTTTGCCGCATAGGCTTGGGTGAGTCTCTCGTTTTTGAGAAAAAGATCCCGCACGAGACGTCTGGGTTCTTGATCCGCGTATTGAATTCTCTCCCGGGTCAGGCGCTCTCCGCCGGCACTCATGATATCCTTTGACGAAGCGATCAGTTTTCCCATGCTGTGCAATTCCAGCACCCGCTCGACTCCCGCCCCGCTTGGCTTGCGGTACCAGATTATTTTCCAAGTGCGCCCGGAGTCCGGAGAACTCCACTCCAGACGTCGGAGCACCCCGCTACCGTCGAATTCGCGAGTGAGATCCACTCTGCCGTCTCCATCCGTGTCCACCTGCGTAAAAGGCGTGGAGAGCAGGACCCCCATATCGAGATGAGACTTCTTCACTCCGGACTCGGCACTCGAACTCCCGCCGATCAAAAACGACACCATAAGCCACGCGCTGCCAGCCCCAGTCCTGGTCATTCTTCCGAGCTCCCCGAATCTTTGAAATCCTCATACAGGCAATTGGCCCGACCTTGATCGTTTTCGTTGAGCGTGGATCGCACCTCTCCCGCCCCGAACTCATTGAAGCCGAAGCTCGGGAAGAGCACCGCCGTCAGGTAGGAAGGCTCGACGTCCGCAGCCGAGCAATCCGGAAACCCATCCTCGTCCTTGGTCGAGCAGCTGTGCCCGACTCCGAGCAGGTGCCCGAACTCATGAACAAAGATGCTCTCCAGATCCGGGATCTTTTTCCCGGCGACAAAAAAGTCCTGATAGTTGGCCTCCATGATGGCCATATAGATATTGTTGAAAGGGGTGGCGGTCGTCGGGCAGAAAGTCGTGAGCGCGATCACCTTCTTGAGGTTGGTATAGGGCCAGGTGGAGTGCAGGTAGATCTCGACATTCCCGGTATAGCTCGAGCCCGCGATGATCCCTTCGGAACAGACACTCGTGGGCTTGGTGGCCGTGAAAGTCCTGACCGCATCATTCTCGCCGTAATCAAAAACCTTCTGTCCGATGACTCTCTCAAAATGCGTGTTCCACTGATCGGCGGCTGCAATGATGATCTCGGCTTCGGACTGCGGAAATCCACCGCTGCTTTCAGCTTCGATCGCAAGCGGGATCGGAAGCACTTTCCAACGCCCCGACAGGGTCTCGGTCTGATCCTCGGGCAGGATGCACTCGAGCGTGATGGGGTTTGTGCTGCCCTGGGGGAATGCCGCACACCCGGTCAAACCGTGTCCGAGCAGACACACAAGGGCAGCAAGCCTCCGTCCCCCCCGGCTTCCACTCTGCATTGCGTTTGTTCGGCCCCCGGTCTTCAAGCCTGCGCCTCCGTTCTCTGAAACCATTTCCAGCCGGACTTTGATATCCAGCTGAACGCCAGAATCCCGACAGTCCATCCACCGCCGGACCCCTGCGCTCTTCCCTTGCCGATCGGAAGAAACAACTTTGACCTTGAACCGCGCCCCGGAAAAAGCAGCGTGAGAGTGAACCTCACGCCTACAGATGCCCAAAACTTGAGCACAAGCAGCTCCCTCCCTTCATCCCAAACGACGCGCCCCCACCGACTCAAGGCGACTTCCCACTCCCTTCGCTCCAGCGCGAGTGCACCGGCCGGTCGTCCGGAAGCGCACCGAACGTGTTGCAGCCTTCGCGAAGCCATCGGCCCCGGCAAACCACTGGCCACAACCTTGCTTTATACCCCTGCGAGACGAGAGGGAGAGAAGTCATGAAAGCAAAAATCGCCCGCAAAGCTGCAGTACTCCTTGGCCTGGGATGCCTGATGAGTCCCCCTCCCAGCGAAGGCTCTCCAAACGCCTGCCAGGACTGCGCCGCGCAAGCTTCCCGTGGCCCCGCGGTCCTCCTGCCTGCCACACCGCTTTTTCAGGATGAACCAGTCGATATAAATATCACTCCCGAAACCTCGCAACTCCTCGAGCGCCTGCGTTCGCCGGGGCGGCCCGGGATCCTTTTCGGTCACCACGCCTCGACCCTCTACGGGCTGGAAGAAAAACAATCCGGGGGACGGACCCTTTGGCGCAACGACGGCATCCAAAATACGGATCGGAGCGACGTCAAGACAGGCGCCGGCAGCCACGCCGCCCTTCTGGGTCTTGATATCGAGGACATGATCCGCGCGCCGTTTGATCCCAAAACCAAAAGCGACGAAGAAGAGCTCCGACGCAATGCCGTTGCAGCCGCTCGCCGTGGCCAGGTGGTGACCATCAGCTGGCACGCCCACGATCCGGTCAATCCGTCGTGGAACTACCGCGAGTATGCGGATCGGGTCAAAGCGCAGCAGGTCGAGAAACGCTCCCGCTGCGATGCGGTTCTCAGGGACTCCCAAGTGCGCAAAAACTATATCCAATCCCTGAGTGATATGGGAGCGTTCTTCAAGTCGCTCCGGGACGAACACAACCGCCCGATTCCGATTCTCTTCCGGCCCTTTCACGAGCAGACCGGCGATTGGTTCTGGTGGGGCAAGGGACACTGTTCGGAGACGGATTACGCCGAACTCTGGCGACTTACCGTCAAGACCCTGCGGGATGACCTCGACGTCCACAACCTGCTCTATGTCTACTCACCCAACCAAAAGCGCGATACCGCCGCCGACTACTACCAAGGCTATCCCGGGGACCGCTACGTCGATGTCTTTGCGCTCGATGCCTACCATGACCTCGACACGCAGGCGGGAGCGGTAAAAACGGGCAAAGAACTCGGCTGGATGGTGCGCGAGGCCCGCGGCCGAGGCAAAGTCGCCGCTCTGGCCGAGACCGGACTCGAGGCGTTCCGCACCGGACCTTCCGGCGGTGGCCGGACCGGCGAGCCCAATCCCAAGTGGTTCTCGCAAAACCTGGGACTTGCACTCGAGAGCGACCCGGATGCCCGCGACCTGGCCTATATCATGGTCTGGCGCAACGGCTCCGAAACCCACCATTACTTTCCCGCTCCTTGGCAAAAAGACATTCTCGAGGATTTTGCACTATTCCGCAGCCGGCACGAAGTCCTGCTGCTCGACGATTGGCTCGCGTCGCAGGCCCGCTGTCAACCCTGACCGGGGAATCAACTCCTGCAGCCAACCTTCCCGATCCGTCCTCCGGATCGGGATATCACTCCCGAGTGCCGCCCGGATTTTCTCCAGCGCCTCCGGTGCCGGATGTCCGTGGCGATTTCCCACACCCGCACTGATCCAGATCTCGCCGGGACGGATCCGGGTCAAAAGCGCACGCTCCGTCGAATACCGCGAGCCATGGTGACTGAGCTTGAAGATCACCCGCTCCGCGCGGGTTCCCGCACGCAGGCGCTCCAGCCATGCCGTGAGCAAGCGCTCCTCCTCCACCCCCGCATCCCCGAAACTGATCCACTCGAGGCTTCCGCCTTTTTGCCCCAACGATGCCGTTTCCGCCTGCAGCAGGACCCGGTAGGCACTCATATCAGAATTCGCGCGTTGCCCCTCCCCTTTCACCGACCGCAGCACCGCCCACCGGACCGATTCCGGCAGGCACCGCCTTTGCGCCTCCTCGGGCTGACTGGATACGTCTTCAAGCGCGTGTACGCCCACCCCGCGCGCCCCCAACTTTGCGGCGAGCAAGCGCCCGCGCATCGATTCCCACTGAGCCCTCGCACTCACCACGCACGCAACCCGCACCGCCCGAGTGATATTCAACACACCACCCGAATGGTCTTCATCCAAATGGGTCAGGAGCACTCCATCCACGGCTGCGATCCCCTGACGGGCAAGCGCAGTCTTCCAGCGCGCCGCACTCCAAGCCCTTTCACTCCCCGCATCCACAAGCCCCACCCAACCCGGGCCTCGGGCCCTATCCACCACCAATGCCGCCTCCCCCTGCCCCACATCCCACTGCACAATGCGGCTTGGCCCCAACCCAGGCTCGAGCCCGAGAGCGCCGCCGATCACACGCAGCACCAGGGTTGCCGCAACCATGAGCCCGAGCCGGACCCTCCAAAAGAGCCTCAACGAAATCCATATCACTCCGACCGCTACAAACGCGTGAGCACCAAGCCCCACCCAAGTCAGGCCGCTTGCCAACGCAACTCCCTGCAGCGCGCGGCAAAAAGCGTTGATCGACTGCGCGGCAAATGCGAGCACTTCCGTCCCGGCGCCCTCCGCACCCGTGACACACAAAAGGCTTCCCACGACCAGCAGCGGGTAAAGCACACCTGCAAGGAGCGGAATACTGATGAGACTCAGCATCGGCGTGAGCGGCGAAAATAGTCCGTGATGATGGAGATCCAGCGGGACGATCGGGAGCCACGATCCGATCGCCATCGCCGCATGGGACCGAAACTCGGCGAGCAAGCGCTTGAACCGTCCCGCACGCTCGGACCGCTGCCTGAGTTGCGTGGTTGCGTCCCAGCCCGCGAGCCCTCCGGCTACCGCAAGGGCGTAATGCTCACGCCCGAGGGCAAAGTCATCTCTTCCGATCGCCGCAGCCATCCAGGCCGCCAGCAGGTCCACGACAAGCGCACCGAGGAGCGGCACTCCAAACTGATATCTACCACCGAGCCGGGCCCCGAGATTCCGGAGCAGCAGCGACGCCACCGGGCGGAGGAGTCCGGGGCGGAGGCCCGATATCACCCAGATCCATCCCACGCCTCCCCAGGCTACCAGTCCCGCAACGCGGATCGAGGCGCCTTCCCAGTGGCGGAACATTCCGCGCAAAGGTCCGATCCTGAAGATCAAGCGCACCCAGGCAACCCAGGCCAGCAGGTGGATCCCGCTGCTCGAAAGCAAGTGCACCCAGCCCGCAAGCCGGAGCGAGTCGTGAGCCATCCATGCGCTTGAGTCCGAGTCCGGTGACTTCACGCGCTCATCGAGTAAAAGTCGTCGAGTGATCCCGAACCGATCATCAGCCTCGAGCGCGCGGGATATCTTTTCGCGCAGGGATTCGATTGTGAAGAGCACTTCGCTCACGCACGACGCGGGCGTGAGCATCCCGCCCGCCGACCTCCTCCAGGGCCAGGACTCAAGCTCGACCTCGCGATAGGGAGCAGGCTTCCGCGCACCACTCTCGCCGTTCCACATCACCGCTCGGGTGCGCACTCGCCTTGGTGATATTCGTCCGAACGCGCGCTCGCCCCGCAAGGCCGCGCTCCATCCGGATTCGGACAGGCAGTAGCGCGTTTGCCGATCCCACGAATCCCAGCGCAGGCGGCAGTTTTCGCGATCGGACCGGAGTGCCAGCTGAAACGGGGGCAAAGGAGCATCCAGGGCCGCATCCTTGCCCCAAGCCACTCCAGGTGCGGAAACCCGGACCCACAAAATCAAAAGCAAGATCGCTCTGCTCATGGGCCCGCAGGCAGCAAGTTACGTGCCCCGAAAAGCACACGTTTCCCCCGCCCGAGTGATCGGATCCCGGTCAATCTGGCCGAAAAGGGATCACAACACGGGCTCGACTTACCTGCGGCCCCGCTCGACTCGATCAGCTCGAGTCTCTCAATCTCCGCTGACCGACTGGGTACCCACAAACGTATAGCTTTTCGTAGAAGAGCCTCCCAAGGAGGGGTACAAGGTGACCGTGCCATCGGTCCGCCGGACCAGCCCGGACAACTCGACAGCAGTTATATCATTGGTGGCCGAGTTGTAGCCGTAGAAAGTCACACTGCCATTCTCCTCTTCGACCCGATATCCGTAGGGAAGCGCATTCGTGCCGTCGGCGGACGAGCTTGCCGTGACGACCGCGCTGCGATCCACTCCCATAATGGCTTTGGAATCATCGCTCGCATTGTAGTAGAGCTCGATGCGCATATCATTGCCACTGGAGAAGCCGGACACCAGGTAGACTTCCTTCTCGACTGCTTCCGAGGGCTTGTGCGGCACTGGAGCAAGCTTGCCCATCGGAACCACAAAAGACGTGCAGTCGGCCGGGCCGATTGTATTTACCCCGCCGCCGCAAGAAACCCCAGAGCTCGATGCCGTTGCGAAATCATTCGGGTTGAAAACGAAGTCCACGTAGAACCCTGTCCCGCTGTCGATATCATCCTGCGTGATCTCGAAGGGTTTCATGAACGCCAGAATCGTGCCCCCGTTGTTGTTTTGAACCGTGAGCTCTTCTGCCGTGCCCGAGCGGTAACGGTCGCCGGCATACTCCACATGCTGCGGATCCGTGATCGATGAGTTCGAAGCATCAGTGATGATTTCGGCCGCAGTGGGGGTTTTGGTCACAAACCGGGTGACTCCGGCTGCATCCTTGAACTCCGCAGTAACTTTGATCGGAGTCATGAAGTTGATCAAGCCGTAATTGTAGGCCCCCACCACCTCCGAGGTCAGCACTGTCGGCTTTGCCGAGAGCTTGGCCCGGCTGTCCGCGTCCATGAAGTCAATCCAGTGGTCCGGATCGGTATCCGCCATCGCAGAGTCGATATTGTAGGTACTATAGGAGTCGGCCGCCGAGTTTTCATAGATGGTCACGCATCCATCGGTGGCGGAGAAGCCGGAGCCATTGCGAGTCACATCCTTGCAGATCTGGACGTTCTGGATGTAGTACTTGAGACTTTGCAGGCTGCTTGTGGTCGTGCCGGCAACAGCGGCAGGTCCGAAACCCAAAAGCGAATCACTCCTGAGCAAGGCATTGAAGGGATTGAACTTGCGGATTGCTGCATTCACGGGGGCGGATCCATCCGTGATGATGCGCAGGGAGATCTCGGCGTCCCCCTCTCCTCCATCGCTGCTCTCGCTTCCGCATCCTGCCAACGGAATCACTGCGATCGCAGTCAGGGCAAAACCAAGATCCAAGAGTGCTGAGGGTCTTTTCATTTTTCCTCCGTGAAAAAAAATCCGTTCAATTTCCCAAAGTCCTGCCCGCCCCCCGGATTGAAAGCCCGTCCCGCATCGTCGGATGACAAGTGAAAAGAAATTTCAAAGAGTGGCGCACTCCGGATTCTATATCAGGATTTCGGGATTGCACTCCCTCCGCCAAAAATCCTTGCAAACGAATGCTTCACCCGGGACTCCGCTCCAGTCGCAGGTAGCGGACGAATCAGGATCCAAGACGGATGGATGGATGGGGCGTCAGGAGTTTGACTTGATCCCACCGCTATCCCGGAGGGACATTAAGAGCCCTGGAGCCTATGGCCTGAAGCCCTCGGATTGGGCGCAATGGTGCTACTCACCAAGACTCACTTGAAATAGGCGCTGCTTCGGAAGACTCCGTCATCTCCGAATTCCACTTTAGCGCCCGCAATCACGCCGCTCTCGCTGATCGAGACTTCGGTTGCGGCGACTTCTTCGGAGAGGTCGCTGGAGGACTCTTCGGTCGAGCCGCTTCCTGAATCGGATCCACTCCAATTGTCAAGCGCAGGAGCGCACGCGAGGCTGCACAGACTCAAAGAGCAAGCCATCCAGACGTCACGAATGAAACCAGTCATCGGGCCTGCCCGCGTGCTACTCATTTTGCACCTCCGGACACTTTGGTTTTGGAGGCCTTGGCCGAGGAGCGGGCACTCGTCCGGGTGTCATACCCGCCTCCTCCTGTTGCCGAGAGCGAGTCACAGATCCCACCGACTGTCACACTCTTGAGGAGCCCGGAGGCGAGGAGGTCATCCACCCAGGCTCGGGCACGGACGGCGTCATTGTAACTCCTCCTCCACTGGTAAGCTCCCGATCGTGCATATGCCCTTCTCCGTTCCGCCTCTGTCATACTCTCCCAGTCCTGATTCCAGTAATTGGAGGCATCATCCCACGAAGATGGATCGTCACAGTTCCCCCGCCCTACGATTTCCTTGGACACCTGATTGGGGTTAAACTTCCCAGAAGAGAGAGGGTGTCATGAAAAAGAACAACAAGTCCGAGGTGAAGCGATTCTCCGCGGGACGGAAGGTCGA
>Ga0172372_10008844_pt1 | contig 13194 bp, 10 predicted proteins | sample LakKiv5m_2_FD_114544 | JGI IMG/M metagenome (GOLD analysis project Ga0172372, IMG submission 114544) | Freshwater microbial communities from Kabuno Bay, South-Kivu, Congo - kab_092012_9.5m | ecosystem: Environmental > Aquatic > Freshwater > Lake | place: Democratic Republic of the Congo...
ACCGATGGCGGCGACCGAAGCGCGATTGTAGGTCGCGGCTATGCGCCGGTGCATGTGGACAGACACCTGATCGTGATCGAGAAGCAGCACGGCATTCTCTCCGTTCCGGGCATCGGCGAGGACAAAGCGGACTGCATCGCTCGCCGTGTGGCGGAGGATTTCGTTGGCGCTCGCATTGTGCACCGCCTCGACCGAGACACGAGCGGTCTCATGGTGCTTGGGCTCGATCCGTCCACGCACCGAGCGCTCTCGATGCAGTTCGAAGCGCGTTCAGTCCGCAAGGAGTACGAAGCGCTTGTGGGCGGTCACTGCGCGGAGGAGCACGGCGTCATCGACCTTCCCATCGCGAAGGATCTGGCGAGTCCGCCGCGCCAGCGGATCGATCACGAGCATGGCCGACCGAGCATCACGGCATGGCGGGTCCTCGAGCGTCTCATGAATCCCGCTCGCACACGCGTTCGGCTCGAGCCACAGACAGGGCGATCGCATCAGTTGCGGCTGCACATGCTGACGATCGGCCATCCGATGCTCGGCGATGATCTCTACGCCCCAAACGATCTGCGACAACTCGCACCGAGGCTCTGCTTACACGCGACGCTGCTTGCGTTCACCCATCCGATCACTGGCGAACAGCGGGTGTTTCAGTCGCCCGCGCCGTTCTAACGCGAACCGCGCTCGCCGCTGCGTGCTGCGGCGAATCGCCCGAGCGCCATCAGTGGAAAATAGAGTCGGTAGAGGTGGTAGCGCAGATAGAACACGCGCGGGAATCCCGTGCCCGTGAAGAACGGCTCGCTCCAAGACCCTGCCGGATCGCCATCTGGATTTCGCGCAGGATCGACCGCTGCAGTAGCACCGAGTTGCGTGTCGCACAGCCACGCGACGGCGCGCTCGAGTCCTCGGTCGCGCGGACCGAAGACTTCCTGCAGCACCATCGCACCCCATGCGGTCTGCGAGGCTGTCGATGGGCCCTGCCCCTTCAGCCGAGGATCGATGTAGGAATCGGCGGTCTCGCCGAAGGATCCATCGGGCATTTGCACAGAGCGGATCCACTCGCCCGCCTGCACAATCCACGGCTCATCCCGCCTGACACCACAGCGGATCGGACCGATCACGGACTGCCAAGTTCCATAGATGTAGTTCACCCCCCAGCGCCCGAAGAAGCAGCCCTCCGTCTCCTGATGTGAGCGGATGTAACGCACGGCGCGATCGATCGCGGGATGACCCACTCGCAGTCCATGCCACGACAGACACTCGAGCACTCGACCCGTGATGTCGGGGCACGACGGATCCTGCATCGCATTGTGATCGGCGAAAGGAACGCACTCCAAGATCGGCCGGTGTTCGGTGCGGTCGAACGCGGCCCAACCACCGTCGTCGTTCTGCATGGCCAGCAGCCACTCCACGCCCCGTTCCCCCGCCGCACGCGCGGCTGCACCACCTGTACGCGCGAGGGCCATGGCGACCATCGCGGTGTCGTCGCAGTCCGGATACCAAGCGTTGTCGTACTCGAACGCCCAGCCGCCATTGGGCGCATCAGGCGCACAGTTCTCCGCCCAGTCGCCGCGGAAGCAGACCTCCTTGCGCACCAACCACGATGCGGCACGCGCCGCGGATCGGTCCGTGGCATCGAGCCCGCAGTCGTTCATTGCGTAGAGCGCGATCCCGGTATCCCACACTGGCGAGAAACAGGGCTGGATCCGGATGCCCTCTTCATCCTCGATGAAGAATGCGTCCAAATCCTGCTCGGCACGAACCACACGCGGATCACTGCGCGGAATGCCGAGTGCGTGCATCACGATCTGCAGATAGACCATCGGTGGAAAAATCGCGCCGAGCCCTGCCGTTGGCGCAGGCGATTCCTGACTTGCACGCAGCATGATCCATGCGAATGACTCGCTGATCGCGCGGCGTCGCAGCGGCGTTCCTCCAAAGCGCTCGGTCACCTTGAGGAGCGAATCGACGCCGCCGAATACGCGGCGCCAGAAGCGCGAGCCATCGGGCCGCTGGTACAGACGAGCGCGTTCGCGGGGGTCCACGAACAGCTCATCGATGCCCTGACTCGCATCCAGCTTGCGCGTGGGGCGAAGGACACTGACGATCGCCAGTGGCAAGATCATCGTGCGGCTCCAAGCGCTCACCTTCGAAAGATGGAAGAAGAACCAACGCGGCAACCAGAGCACTTCAGGCGGAATCGTTGGCACTGCCGACCATGGCACCTGCCCAAGTGCGGCGAGATAGAAGTTCGAGAAGGAGTTGCAGTGCTCCGCGCCGCCGAGCGCAAGCACCTGTTCGCGCGCCCGTCGCATGTGCGGCGCGTCCGCCCCATCGCCAGCAAGTTTCAGGGCGAGGTATGCCTTGACCGTCGCCGACAGATCCGTTGCGCTGCCGGGGTACTGCCCCCAACCGCCATCGCTGCGCTGCTGCGCTCGGAGTACGCGTTCGATGCGCGCGAGCGTTTCCCGCCCGGGCCGCCCATCCGCCATCGGCTGCGACTCCTGCCCGAGTACCCATTTCATCAGCAGGTACTCCGACTCGAGAATCGAATCGCCCTCGAGTTCCGCGCAGAAATGCCCGTCGTCCTTCTGCAGCGATTGCAGTGCAGCGAGCGCACCATCGCGCGCGCATCTCGCGCGCTGCGTCACGCCATCCGTCGCGGCGAGGGGATGATCGATGATCGTCATGGAGAGGTCCGACTCCGCATGCATGCGGATGCGCGAGCCGTATGCTAACCGCCGAGGAGCACGATTTCATGTTGAACGAACCTTCCGATACTCCGTCCGTCCCTTCCCTTGCTCAGCGACTTGACGCGATCGAGACGCAACTGACCAGCGCGCGCCGTGAATCGCGGCTTTGGCGCGCAGGCGCAATCACGCTCGCTGGCATCGGCATCAGCGCCGTCGTGCTCGCCGCCACGCAATCAACGCGCACACCAGATGTTGTCCGTGCGCGCCGCTTTGAGGTGGTGGATCAAAGCGACAAGGTCGTGCTGCTTGCGGGCATCGGACAGCATGGGGGGCAACTCGATGTGTGGGGCAACTCCGGCAAGAACGCACTTCGTTTGGGTGCCAATCCGAGTGGCGGGGACATCGCAGTCTGGAATGGCGCCGAGCAAGGTGTTGCGGGGCTGTACGCGACGGCCGATGGTGGTCGGGTAGAGGCCACTGCTGCCGATGGCAGCAGCGCAGTGCTGCGTACCGAAGGCGGTAGCCCGGCGCTGCTCATCACGGACGCGCAAGGCAATCCTCGCATCGCAGCGACGACCACGCCCACATCGAGCGGCATCAGCATTCGGTCCGCGGAAGGGAAGGAAACGGCGGCACTCGGCGCGACACCGATCAACGGCGGAATGATCCGCATCTCGCAAGAGGACGGCAGCGTCGCTGTGCAGGCCGTTGCGCTACCGCACGGCGGATCCATCGGCGTTGCTGCGCGCGATGGATCGCGGGCTGCCCTGCTCGAGTCGCCCACTGAGTCGAGCGGCGGAACGCTTGCGCTCTTCGCGCCAGGTGGTGCGGAGGCGCTCTCGTTGACGGCGCGCGCGGAAGCAGGTGCGCGCATCACGTTCACCAACAGCCAACGGCTCCCAGCGGCGATGCTCGAAGTGGCCGCAAACGACTCAGCGATCCTTTCGTTCTTGCAGGGCGGCACTCGGGTGGCGGGTCTTGGCGGCTCATCCACGGGGGGACTGCTCAATCTTTCCAACGCGAGTGGCAAGGGCGTGATCATCGCGGGCGCCGCAAGCGATGCCGATGGCGGTGCCATCACGGTGCGAAGTGGCGCAGGTTCCACACTCGTCCGGGTCGGCGTGGACCGTATCGGTGCTGGCGAGGTGGCTGTCTATGACGGTCCGGGCACGCGCAAGCGTCTCCTCAGCGCGATTGCGTCGCCCCCATGAAAAAAGTGGATCGGTGCGCGAGCGCGAATCGACTGAGGCGTCCGTTCACAGGCAGTCCGCTGCAGATCGTCGCAGTGCGGTGCCCGACTCCACATAGAAGTTGAGCAGTTCACCCGTTGCAAAGTCCGCGGCGGCCTGTCCCTGTGGAACACGCACCCACATCGGCAGACCCGCATGCAGCAGAACGCAGTTTGACTTCGTATCCGTCGCAAGCACTCGCCCCTGCACGATGCGTGGCGTTCCCTGAACTGGTTCGATGTAGGTGCCGCCAGCCGCCGCTCGGTGCATACGGAGAGCGCAGGCGTGCACGATCCCCCGCAACCGCTTGCCCGCCTCGAGACCCTCGGTCACACCCTCCACAAGCAGATCGAGTTCGTAGTTTGTTCTCGGCACACTGACACGCGCCTTTGTGCCGGAGATGGATTCGAGAACCAAGACAGCCGTATCGCGCTCAATGGTGGCCATGGCGGGACAAAGCATAGTGCGCAGCCGAGCGAACTGTGGGAGCCATCACGGCATATCGCGCCGCCGAACTTCAATGATCCACGCGGTGCCCGAGAATGGGCGTGAGCACCGACACTTGCCGATCGACCGTGGCTTGGTCGCGCGCCTCCAGATTGAGGCGAAGCAGCGGCTCCGTGTTGCTGAGGCGCACATTGCACCACCACTCGCCCGCGTCGAGCGACAGTCCGTCCAGATCGCTTGTCGGAGCTTGGGGGTACGCCGCCTTCAGCCGCTCGATCGCACCAAGTTTGTCGGCGTTCTCAAAGTTGATCTCACCAGACTGCGCGTAGCGCCGAAACGGCTTGATGATCTCCGAGAGTGCACGCTCTCGCATCGCCAGAAGGCTCGCCACCGCGAGAAGTGCGCGAATGCCGCTGTCCGCGTTGAACATGTCCGCAAAGTAGAAGTGCCCCGACAGTTCTCCACCGATCGGCGCCGCCGTCTCGGCCAACTTTGCCTTCATGAAGACATGGCCCACACGACTCTCCACTGGAACGCCCCCCGACTCCTCGATGGCCTCCCGCACACTGCGTGAACTACGCAGGTCGTACACAACCGCAGCACCCGCCTTCCCACGCAGCGCATCTTGCGCGAGTGCCGCGAGCAGCAGATCGCAGCCCACCGTCGTGCCATGCTCATCGACGATCACGCAGCGGTCCGCATCACCATCGAAACACACGCCAAAATCCAGCTTCCTGGCGCGCACTGCCTCCTGGACTTCCTGCAGGTTCGCCTCCACGAGCGGGTTCGGCTCATGCGTGAAGGTGCCGCTCGAATTGTCAAAGTTCAGCGGCACGATCTCGAATCCAGGCACACCGCCCAGGACACGCGGCACCATCGTCCCCGCCATGCCATTGCTCGCATCGACCCCGATGCGAAGTACGCGAGAACCCTCGAGGACGGAAGGATGCAGCAGGCGCAGCAGATGATCGCGGTAGGCAGTCCACAGATCCAACGACTCTTCGCGCCCCGCGTGTCGTTCGACGGAACCTTCGACCGCGGCGCGCGCGAGTTCGCGGATCGCCTCAAGTCCACTGCCCGTGCCCACGGGCTTCGCGTGCGCACGGCTGACCTTGAACCCGTTGTAGTGCGCCGGGTTGTGGCTCGCGGTGACTTCGATGCCGCCCGCGCACTGGAGATGATTGATCGCGAAGTAGGTCATCGGCGTGTCGACCATGCCGACATCGATGACATGCGCGCCAAAATCTCGAATGCCGCGCTTCAGCGCGTCGGCAAGAGACGGTGAACTCTTGCGCATGTCGCGCCCGACAACGATGTGGCGCATACGCGGGTGATCGAGACCATCACGCTGCGCCCGATCCGTCAGCCACTCCGCCGCCGCGTGCCCCACCTTCCACGCGATCCCCTCATCGAGTGGCTGCGGGTAGGTCGCACGAACGTCATATGCCTTGAAGACTTTGTCGATCATGAGAGGACGCCATCATAGAAACGCCTCTCGAAAGCCCGCCTGGAGCGCCACAACACACTGTGAACGAACGGCTTGCGGCGAGGCACACGCCCTGCTACCCTGCTCTGCTTCCCATTTCCAAACGCCACAGCGTTGTGGCGAAGAAGTGGGAGGCAGCGTTCACCTCGGTGGGTGGACTCTGCGAACGTCTTTTCCCCCCGCAAGCGCCCTTTCTACGAGCGCTCGGCGCCGCAAGGTCACCGGCCGAAGCTCGGGTGTCGCTGCCTCCGCAAACTGTGGAGGTGTCTGAAAGAGGAATCCTCCATGTCACTTGTCAACGAACTCATTGAAGCTGGCATCCACTTCGGCCAACGGCGGTCGAGTTGGAACCCCAAGATGGGGCCCTACATCCAGGGCGTCAAGAATCAGATCCACATCATCGATATTCGCGAGACGATCAAGGGTCTGCTGTTGGCGAAGAAGTTCATCACCCGCACCGTTGCCGAGGGCAAGGATGTGCTCTTCGTCGGCACGAAGCGCCAGGCTCGGGGCGCGGTTGAGTCGCACTGCACGGCGTGCCAGATGCCGTACATCACGGAGCGTTGGCTCGGTGGACTCTTGACCAACTTCCGCACGGTACGCGAGCGTTTGCGCCGACTCGAGGAACTGGAAGGACTGGTGCAGTCGGGCGGCATCAAGAACTACTCGAAGAAGATGGAGTCGCAACTGGCGCGTGAACTCAAGAAGATTCACCGCAACCTCAACGGTGTTCGCAGCATGTCGAAGTTGCCCGCGGCGCTGGTCGTGATCGATGTGAATCGCGAGTCAAATGCCGTGCGTGAGGCGAAGAATCTCGGTATCCCCACGATCTGCCTGATCGATACCGATGGTGATCCTGACTTCGCGGACATTCCGATCCCCGGCAACGATGACTCGATGCGCTCGATCGACCTGATTCTGCGCGAACTCGCTGCAGCGGTTCAAGAAGGCAAGGTCAGTCGCCAAACTTCGGCGCCCGCTGCAGTCGATGGCTCCGCAGGCGACTCGGAAGATGGTGCGTCACCCGCGGCACCGCGGCGCCGAAGCGTGCGAAGTCGCTTCCGTGTGGATGATGTTGGCGGCGGGCTCCCCGCCGACGAAGCCCCGATGCAGGCTGCGGGCGCCACGCCACCGGAGCCCAACGCGTAATCCGTTTGCCCGCCATCGGTCGGCAATCTGACGCCTCTTCGAAGTCCAGAAAGAAAAGGACAGCACATATGGAAACGGTGAACATCGATGCAAAGTTGGTGATGGCGCTTCGCAACAACACGGGGCTTGGCTTCGGCGATTGCCGCGCTGCGCTCACGGAGACAGGTGGGGATCTGGCGAAGGCCGAGGCGCTGCTGCGCGAGCGACTGAAGGGAAAGATGGACGCTCGCTCCGACCGCGCCGCGGGCGAGGGCTGCATCGCCATCGCGATCGATGGCTCAAAGGCAACGATCGTGGAAGTGCGTGCAGAGACCGACTTCACAGCGAAGAATGAGGAGTTCCGTGCGATGGCGGGCGAGTTGGCGACGATGTCGCTCGCGCTTGGCGCCGGCGCGGTGACCATCACTGCTCCCATGACGGCGCGCCTCGACACGGTGCGCATCAAGACGGGCGAGAACATCTCCTTCGCGCGCGGCACGCGTCTCGATGGCGGATCGTTCGCCAAGTACATCCATCACGATCACAAGCTCGGGGTGCTGCTGCAGTTCGACGGACCGCTGACGGAGGAACTTGCCACGGGCATCTGCCAGCACATCGCGGCGGCAGTGCCGACTCCGATGGCTGTCGACGAGCATGGGCTCCCTGCGGATCTTGTGGCGACCAAGCGTGAGGAGGCCCGCAAGGAAGCAGCCGAGTCCGGCAAGCCTGCGGACATCGTCGAGAAGATGGCGGGCGGCAAACTGCGCAAGTACTTCGAGGAGACAACGCTGCTCGGTCAGAAGTTCGTGAAGGACGACAAGAAGTCCGTGCGCGAGATTCTGCCGAAGGGCGTGACGATCACCTCGTTCATGCGCTTTCGCGTCGGTACCTGACCGCGTCCGTCACGGCTGCCGTCTTGCACCCGCGTTGGCTGGCGACTCAGCCGCGCTTCGCTCACTTTCCGCCGCGCGTCGGATGCCCTGGAGCATTCCGCCAAAGACAATGTTGTGCAGCGGAAGCACGCTGTACCAGTAGAGCAGCCCAAGGATGCCCTTGGGGCGAAAACGCGCCGTCATCGTGAGTGCGCTCTCACCTGAGGGCGCAGCTGCGATGTCGAAGTTCAGCGTGGCAGTGCCAGGCAGTTTCATTTCGGCGAGCAGTGCGAGTGAACGCCCCTGCTCCACCCCGATCACACGCCAGAAGTCGAGTGCTTCGCCAAACTCGACCTCGTCGGAGTCGCGGCGCCCGCGGCGAAGTCCAGGTCCGCCGACGACAGTATCCATCCATCCGCGAAGTCGCCAAAGAATGTCACCCGCGTACCACCCGTGCCCGCCCCCAATGCGGCACACTGCGCGCGACACGGCATCCGCGGATGCCGCAATGGTGATGGAACGCTGATCCGTGAACAGCGTTCCACCGGCCCAATCGGGATCGCCAGGGATCGCACCAGCGACCGACCAGCGAGTGTCGACTTCATTGTGCCGAACCCGCTCAAGAGCTCGTCGGATCGAGTCTCGCGCGCCAAGCGACTGATGCGGCATCAGCCGCTGCGCAAGGTCATTCGTCACGACCACTCGGTTGCGCAAACCTTCCGCCAGTGGACGCGCGATGCGATACGACACCGGCGTCACAAGGCCGATCCACCCAGAACTTAGGCGCGGGGTCAGCACGGGCAGCGGAATGATGACTCGCGCCCGGAGTCCAAGTTCCTGCGCCATGATGCGCATCAGTTCGCGGTACGGCAGCACATCTGCCCCGCCGATCTCGAGCGTCTTGCCCGAAGTGTCGGGCACCGACAGGCAACGAACCATCCAGTGCAGCACATCCGTGATGGACACGGGCTGCGACTCCGTCTTCACCCACGCTGGCGTGACCATGATCGGGAGACGCTCCACCAGATACCGCAGGATCTCGAACGACGCGGATCCAGATCCGATGATCATCGCTGCACGAAACACCGTGAGCGGCACGCCCGACGATCCGAGCACATGCTCCACTTCGCGGCGCGATGAAAGATGTTCGCTGAGCCCTGGGCCGAGTTCGCCGAGCCCACCGAGATAGATGATCCGCTCTACGCCTGCCGCGGCGCTCGCAGCGGCGAATACTCCAGCGAGCGTGCGATCGCGTTCGGCATAGTCATGTCCACTGCTTTCCATCGAGTGCACGAGGTAGTACGCAGCAAAGCAGCCCTTGAGATTCGCGGTGAGTGTCGCGACATCGGTCAGACTTCCTTGCACCACCTCCACAGACGCGTGTGTGCGCCATGGGCGTGCCTTCAACTTGCGCGGCTCGCGAACGATGCATCGCACCCGATATCCCGCTTCAAGCAAACGAGGCACAAGGCGACCGCCGACATAGCCCGTTGCGCCCGTGACCGCAATGAGCCGCTGCGGCGTGGGCCCCGTGTCTTGGTGCATGGTGGAAGTCAGAGCCATGAGAACGATGCGACCTGGACCTTTCCGTGTTCGGAAGGTTAGTCGTCAGGCGGAACGCGAGCACGGATTGAGTGCGGGATCGTCAAGCATCTTGCCGATACCACACGGGAGATGAAGAATCCGCGTTGGTCGTCGTTTGGACTTGCCGCATCCATGCTCCTCGCCGCGGCTCCAGCATGCCCCGCAGGGAACGACGGTCTCAGCGCATCGGTCCGCGAGGCTGTCGCTGCAACAGGGCTGAAGAAGGCGGTCATTGCAGTCAGTATCCGAGAGGCATCGACTGGCAAGGCGATTGTTTCTGTTCGTGGTGGTGAATCACTCGCGCCGGCAAGCAACATGAAAGTGTTGACGACGGCTGCTGCACTCGCGGTGCTTGGACCAGACTTCGCGTTCTCCACTCGCATGCTGCTGAACGGCGATCGACTGACCATCGTGGGCGATGGCGATCCTGCACTCGGCGATCCAGAGCTGCTCGCCGAGGCGACCTTCACGGATGCATCAGGAAAGGTTCACACGGGGATGGACATCGAGCGGCTGCTCGACACCTGGGTCGCTTCACTGCGCGCTGCGGGTGTAAAGCAGCTGCGTGAGATCGTCGTGGATGACCGCATCTTTGCGCGCGAGGGAGCGCACCCATCGTGGCCAAAGGACCAGCTCAATGAGCGTTACTGCGCGCCGCCATTCGGGCTGAACTTTCATGCGAACAGCATCGCGGTTTCTGCTGCCCCACGCGCAGGTGCTGCCCCCGAGATCACCACGATCGCACCGAAGGCGCCTTGGATCACGATCACGAACAAGGGCACATCCCGAACAGGCAAGAACGACAAGAACACGGCTTGGTTCGCACGGACGCCAGAGACGGGCGATCTCACGCTCTACGGGAATCTAAAGACGCGGCTGGAGAGCCCGATTCTGGTTCCCGTTGAGGATCCGTCCTTGTTCCTAGCGCAGTGTCTTGCACATCGACTGCGCGCTGCGGGAGTCACCGTGAGCGCAGCGCGGATCGCTACGGCAGCGGATGCCACACCATCTGGCAAGCCGATCGGCCCCGTGCTCCGCACACCGATCACGACCGTGCTTGACCACTGCAACTCCGAGAGCGACAACCTGTACGCGGAGTGCCTGTTGAAGCGTCTTGCATTCGCGAAGACTGGCGCGGCCGGCTCGTGGGCGCTCGGTGCGCGCGCCCTGCAGGGTGAACTTCGGGCACGAATCGGGCGCGCGTCAGATGCGTTTGTGGTCTCTGATGGATCGGGGCTTTCGCGGGACAACCGTGTGACGGCGGATGGCATGACATCGTGGCTCTCCTCGGTGGCACAGGACGAGCGCATCGGGAACTGTTTCATAGACACGCTGCCTGTCGCCGGTCGATCGGGCACCGTTCGCAAGCGCATGAAGGAGATCAATCCTGCCGTGGCGCTGGTGCACTGCAAGAGCGGTTACATCGACAAGGTCTGTTGCCTGAGCGGCTATGTCACCGCAAGCGATGGAACGCGCTTTGCTTTCAGCGTGCTTGCCAACGGACTCAGCGAAGCTGGCGCGGTCGGCAAGGCGAAAAAGTTGCAGGACCGCGTGTGCGCGCTCTTGGCGGAGGAGTTGGCAGCTCGGCGCAGTGCGCTCGGCGGCTGACGGGGTTCACAGCGATTCTGTGCGGAAAGACAGTTTCGCCTGCCCAACATCGGGATAGCACTGAAAGAGGCGGTCGAGCTTCGCCAACTGCAGGACCTGCACGATCAGTCCGCGAAGTCCGCACAACCGAACATCGCCGCCCTCCTTCTTCATCCGAGTGTGCAGCATCAGCAGGACACCGATGCCAGTGCTCGACAGCACCGTCAGAGACGAGCAGTCCACGATCAGATGGCGCACACCACCCGCCACGAGCGCGCCAACCTGCTCGGAAATCTGACTCGCCGTCGCTCGGTTGAGCCCGCCATCCGCGCGGATCACCATCACATTGCCCTCGATTTCACCGATCGCCAGTTCCATCGATCAGTTCTCCACGACTCGCAGTGCGATCAGATCCTGCACATCCACCATGCCGATCGGCTTGCCCTCTCGGTCCACGACCGGCACCTCATCAACACGGCGATCCTGCACGAGTCGTACCGCATCCCGGACGACCGCCTCCACGGTCAGGCACATCGGGCGCACCGTCATCACCTTTGCGATGGGACCGTCGAGCCACCCATCTTCACTCTGATGCACCAGTCGCCGAAGGTCGCCATCGGTGAAGATGCCAGAAAGACGACCGCCGCTATCGACCAGAAGGATCGCACCCGAACGGCGATCCTGTCCCGCTTCCGCGAGCGCCTCGCGGACCGTGGCAGCATCGCCAACGACCCGAAGATTGGCGCCCACCTTGAAACGAAGCACTTCGGTGATCGGTCGAAGCCCCGCACCGAGAAGACCGCCGGGGTGGTGCCGATGGAAATCGTCCGCTCGAAAATCGCGCCGCCTCGCCAACGCAAGCGCAATCGCATCACCCACCGCGGCCATGGCGGTCGTGCTTGTTGTGGGTGCAAGGTTCAGCGGACACGCCTCCACGATGTCACCGATGGCGATATGCGCATCGCACAGACGCGCAAGCGCCGTGGTCTGCCGCGCCGAGATGCCGACACGCACCACGCCATCGGCTTTCAGGTGCAGCGCCAAGTCCACGAGTTCAGCCGTTTCACCGCTGTAGGACATCAGGAGTGCCACATCCCCCCTGCGCAGCCGACCAAGGTCGCCGTGGAGCGCTTCCGCGGGGTGAATGAAGTGGGAGGGTTGACCGAGGCTTGCGAGCGTGGCGGAGACCTTCATCCCCACCAGCCCCGACTTGCCCATACCCGAGACGACCACATGCCCCTCGCACCGCTCAAGGAGGTCGAGCGCCGCACACCAGCGGCTGCCTGCCGCACCACGCAGATCGGATGCGATCACGCTGAGCGCCCGCGCCTCAGCTTCGATCACCTCGGCCATGAAAACCAGTTCCTCGGACATCGTCTGGGACTTCATGGCTGAAAGGCTACTGGATACGCTGCCGACTCATGGCACATCAGGATGACTACGAGGTGCGGCTTTCGAGTTTCCAAGGCCCGCTCGATCTACTCCTCTATCTCGTACGGCGTGCAGAGGTAGACATCACAGACATCCCGATCGCGCTCATCACAGAGCAGTACTTTCAGTTGCTCCGGCAGATTCAACGGATCGATGTCGAACTCGCAGGCGAGTTCCTCGTGATGGCTGCAACGCTTGTGGAGATCAAGAGCCGCACGCTCGCGCCCGCTGCTGCCACGAACGAATCCGCGGGCAGCGATCCGCGAAGCGAGACGATCGATCCACGGTCGGACCTTGTGCGACAGTTGCTGGCGTATCAGCGTTTTCGCACCGCGGCGGGAACACTCGAGCGCCTGCGTGATGAGAGCGCGCGGCGTTTTCCTGCAGGATCGCACGGCGGAGAGGATCCAACGGCTCCAGATGATTTCGCCGTCGAGATCGACGATGCGCATGTGCTTGATCTGATCGAGGCGTTCGAGCGCATCATGCAGTCGGTCGATGTCACGCGCCTCGGTGACCACCGCGTCGAGTACGACGACACACCCATCTCGCTGCACCAGGCCGATCTGATTGATCGGCTCGCTCGCAGTGAACGGAGGCGGCTTGGCATGCGCCGCATTTTTGAGGGGCGTTCACGCGGCGAGATGATTGGGCTCTTCCTCGCACTGCTCGAACTCGCGCGGCAGCAGCAGGTGACGGTGCGTCAGGACGATGGCGACGACGAAATCGAGATCGAACTCCTGCAG
>Ga0172372_10008845_pt1 | contig 13194 bp, 10 predicted proteins | sample LakKiv5m_2_FD_114544 | JGI IMG/M metagenome (GOLD analysis project Ga0172372, IMG submission 114544) | Freshwater microbial communities from Kabuno Bay, South-Kivu, Congo - kab_092012_9.5m | ecosystem: Environmental > Aquatic > Freshwater > Lake | place: Democratic Republic of the Congo...
GCCCTGGCCAGTGTCGGCCGCGTCTCGCGCTGGAAGCTGGTGGGCGCTTCGCGCCTGCAGGACGGGGCCGACGAGCGGGTGGAGTGGCGGTTTCGCCTCGACCTGAGCCTGCTGCCCCGACCGTTCCAGTTCGGCATGGCCAACCAGCCCGAGTGGGTGATCGACGTGCAGCGCCGGCTGGCGGTGCCGGCCCAGGTCGAGCCTACGCCCCCGGGGCAAGACGCGGGCGGCGCCGACGGTGCGATCGAGGCAGCGCGCTGATTGGCGCGAAAAGAACCGGCCGTGTCCACTGCACCGCCCCCGTCCGCCCACCGGCATACCCGCGCCGCCACCCGCTGGGCCGTGGTGGCCGGCCTGGTCTTCATGGCCGGTGTGGGCATGGTGTTGCTGTTCCTGCTCACGCTGGCCACCCGCAACCGGGCCCTGTACGAGCAGAACTTCGGCTGGCTGGTGGCCATCAACAGTGCGGTCGCCGGCATCCTGCTGCTGGTCATCCTGTGGCTGGCGGTGCGGCTGGCCCTGCGCTTCAAGCGCGGCAAGTTCGGCAGCCGCCTGCTGGTCAAGCTCGCCGCCATCATCGGCCTGGTCGGCTTTCTGCCCGGCTTGCTCATCTACACCGTGTCCTACCAGTTCGTTTCGCGCTCCATCGAAAGCTGGTTCGATGTGCGGGTCGAGTCCGCGCTGGCAGCGGGCGTGAACCTCGGCCGCACCACGCTGGAGACACTCAGCGCCGATCTGAGCACCAAAACCCGGCTGGCGGCCGACGAGCTCGGCCGCGTGCCGGGCACCGCGGCGGTGCTGGCGCTGGAGCGCTGGCGCGAGCAGCTCTCGGCCAGTGACGTCGTGCTCTGGAGCGCCAGCGGCCAGGCCCTGGCCAGTGCGGGCACCTCGCGCTTTGACATTTCGCCCGAGCGCCCGGCAGCGGCCCTGCTGCGCCGTGTGCGCAACAGCCGCGTCCTGGCGCAGGTCGACGGCCTCGAAGACGACCGTGACCCCGACGCGGCCAGCGACGGCGGTGCCCGCATCACCGTGCTGGCCCTGGTCAGCGCGCCCGGCTTCGGCTTTGGCAGCGACCCGCGCTTCCTGCAGGTGGTGGTGCCGCTGCCGCAAGCCCTGGTGACCGATGCGCTGGCGGTGCAGCAGGCCAACCGCGAGTACCAGGAGCGCGCCCTGGCGCGCGAGGGCCTGCGCCGCATGTACATCGGCACGCTCACGCTGGCGCTGTTCCTGGCCGTCTTCGGCGCGGTGCTGCTGGCGGTGCTGCTGGGCAACCAACTGGTGCGGCCGCTGCTGGTGCTCGCCGAGGGCATGCGCGAAGTCGCCCAGGGCGACCTGTCGCCCAAGGCTGCGCTCACCTCGCGCGACGAGCTCGCCGGCCTCACCCGTGCTTTTGCCCACATGACGCAGGATCTGGCCGACGCCCGCGCCGCCGTGCAGCACAGCATGGCGCAGGTCGACGCCGCCCGTGACAACCTGCAGACCCTGCTGGACAACCTCACCGCGGGGGTGGTGGTGTTCGACGAAGCGGGCCGGCTGCACAGCGCCAACCCGGGGGCGGCGCGCATTCTGCATGTGCCACTGGCGCTGCACATGGGGCAGCCGCTGGTGGGCGTGCCGGGTCTGGAAAGCTTCGTGGCCGGCGTGCTGCAGCAGTTCGAGCGGTTCCTGGGCGATGACACGCCGCACGAGGGCGGGCACTGGCAACAGTCCTTCGAGCTGGGGGGCGATCACGGCAGTCCGTTCGAGCAGGGCATCACCCTGATCGCGCGCGGCGCCCTGCTGCCCAACAACCACCGCCTGCTGGTGTTCGACGACGTTTCCGAGGTGATCTCGGCCCAGCGCGCCCAGGCCTGGGGCGAGGTGGCGCGGCGGCTGGCCCACGAGATCAAGAACCCGCTCACGCCCATCCAGCTCTCGGCCGAGCGCCTGGCCATGAAGCTCGAAGGCAAAGTGCCGCCGGCCGAACAGGCGGTGCTCAACAAGTCGGTGCGCACCATCGTCGACCAAGTGGACGCCATGAAGCGCCTGGTCAACGAGTTTCGCGATTACGCCCGCCTGCCGGCCGCGCAGCTCGCCCCCACCGATCTCAACGCCCTGGTGCGCGACACCGTGCACCTCTACGACAACGCAGCCATCCCGGTGCGCTGCGAGCTGGCCGAAGACTGCCCGCCGGCCATGGCCGACCCGCAGCAGGTGCGGCAGATCCTGCACAACCTGATCCAGAACGCACAGGACGCCATGGCCGGGCAGGCCGACGCTTGCGTGCTGCTGCGCACCCGCCGCTCCGATTCGGGCCAGTGGGTGCGCCTGACCCTCGTCGACCAGGGGCCCGGCTTTGCCGAGCACATCCTCAAGCGCGCCTTCGAGCCCTATGTCACCACCAAGGCCAAAGGCACCGGTCTGGGCCTGGCCGTGGTCAAGAAGATCATGGACGAACACGGGGGTCGCATCGACGTGGCCAACCGCTTGACCGAGGGCAAGGTGGTCGGCGCGCAAGTGTCGTTATCATTCGCAGTTGCAAATTGACAACACGCACCGAGGGAACACACGCGCGCCATGGCAACGATTCTGGTAGTTGACGACGAACTGGGCATCCGGGACCTGCTTTCCGAGATCCTCAATGACGAGGGGCACACGGTGGAACTGGCGGCCAATGCCGCCGAGGCGCGCAGCCTGCGTGCGCAGATGCGGCCCGACCTGGTGCTGCTGGACATCTGGATGCCCGACACCGATGGCGTCAGCCTGCTCAAGGAGTGGGCCAGTGCCGGTCTGCTGACCATGCCGGTGATCATGATGAGCGGCCACGCCACCATCGACACCGCCGTGGAGGCCACCCGCATCGGTGCCACGGCCTTCCTGGAAAAGCCCATCACCCTGGCCAAGCTGCTCAAGGCGGTGGACCAGGGCCTGAGCAAGCCCGCGGCCAAGGTCGGTGCCGGTCTGCCGGTCAAGAACAGTGCGGCCATGACCGCCGAACTCACGGTCGAGGCGGCCATGACCGGCGGCACCCTGCCCGAGCCCGTGATGGACCTGGGCCCGCAAGCCTCGCAGTCGTTCAACCTGGACGGCCCCCTGCGCGCGGCCCGCGATGAGTTCGAAAAAGCCTATTTCGAGTTCCACCTGGCCAAGGAATCCGGCTCCATGACCCGCGTGGCCGAGAAGACCGGACTGGAGCGCACCCACCTGTACCGCAAGCTCAAGCAACTGGGTGTGGACCTGGCCCGCAGCAAGCGCGGCGCATTCTGATCAGCCGTTTGGTCAATGGGCTTCAGAAACTGCTATAATTTCGCTTCTGTTTGGCCCGGTAGCTCAGTTGGTAGAGCAGCGGATTGAAAATCCGCGTGTCGATGGTTCGATTCCGTCCCAGGCCACCAAACACAAAAACGCCCGCTCAACCGAGTGGGCGTTTTGCTTTGTGCGGGCCTTTCCCTTGAGATCCTCGATCCACATCGTTGACGTCGACCGCATCGAAACCTGGACGCGTTACCGCGCCGGCATGTGCGACACCTGTCAGGCCAACTGCTGCACCATGCCGCTGGAGGTGCGCCTGCCCGATCTGGTGCGCCTGGGCCTCGTCGACCCGTTCGAGGCCGAGCACGAAGCGCCCAAGCAGATCGCCAGGCGGCTGGAGAAGGCCGGGCTGGTGGAGCACTTCAACAGCAAGCGCGAGGTGTTCACCGTGACCCGCCGCGCCAGCGGCGACTGCCACTTCCTGGACGCGAAGACGCGCCGCTGCACGGTGTACGCGCAGCGGCCCGAGATCTGCCGCCTGCACCCGCAGGTGGGGCCACGCCCGGGTTATTGCGCCTATGGGGCGCAGCGCCAGGCGGGCAGCGGTCGCCGCGATCTGTCCTGAGCGTCGCGCCCGTTGGCGCACAAAAAAAACCGGCCCTGTGAGGCCGGTTTTTTGTGGGGCACCGGATCGTGTGACCGATCCGGTGGCGTGTGCGCCGCGTGGCGTGCTCAGTTGAACGGACGCGGGCGCGGCGTCTTGTCGGTCGACGGCGGCAGGATGGGCAGCGTCAGCTGCGGCTGCTGGCCGGTCAGGGTCTTGAGGAAGGCGACGATCTTGGCGTTCTCGTCCTTGGTGAACTCACGGCCCAGCTGCAGACGGCCCATCAGGTCCACCGCCTGTGTCATCGTCTCGGCCTGTCCGTCGTGGAAGTACGGGTAGGTCAGCTCGATGTTGCGCAGCGTCGGCACCTTGAAGTTCAGGCGGTCGGCGTCCTTGCCGGTGACTTCGACACGCCCCTGGGCGGTGCTGGCGGTCTTGTAGGCGGTGACCACGCCCATCTTCTGGAACGAGTTGCCGCCGAAGTTCGGGCCGTTGTGGCAGGCCACGCAACCGCTGTCCTTGAACAGCTTGTAGCCGGCCAGTTCGTCCTTGGTCAGGGCGGTCTTGTCGCCGTCGAGCCACTGGTCAAAGCGCGAGTTGGGCGTGACCAGGGTCTCTTCAAACGCGGCAATGGCACGGGTGACTTCGTCGATGGTCAGCTTGTCGGTCTTGAAGACCTGCTTGAACTCGGCCACATAGCCCGGGATGGACTTGAGCGTTTCGATGGCCAGTTCGTGCGTGAAGGCCATTTCGCCGGGGTTGGCGATCGGGCCGCCGGCCTGTTCCTTCAGGTCCTTGGCGCGACCGTCCCAGAACTGGGCCAGGTTCAGGTTGGAGTTGAGCACCGTGGGCGAATTGATCGGACCTTGCTGCCAGTTGTGGCCGATGGAGGTCTTGAGGTTGTCGCTGCCGCCCATGCTCAGGTTGTGGCAGCTGTTACACGAGATGAAGCCCGACTTGGACAGGCGCGGATCGAAGAACAGCTTTTTGCCCAGTTCAACGGCAGCCGGGTTCACGGCCTTGGGGGCGGGCAGGGGGGAAACGGGTTCCTGGTTCTGGGCCATGGCCGCGCCGGCGGTCATGAGGGCGGCGACGGTGACCGCGCGCAGGGTCCAGGTGATCGTGGTTTTCATGATGTCAATCTCACTTTCTGAGTGGCAGGGGACACGTGGTGTGCCGCGTGGGGTGGCGGTGTGAGCGTCCGCAGACCCTGTTGTCGACAGGGTCAATGTATGGGTGTAAACCCTTGAAACACTTGACCCCGATCAATGTCTGCCGCGTCAGGAATAGCGTTTGGCTATCGCTTAAATAGGGTTAAGGCTATCGGGTCCGGCAACGGTGTTCCGACCGCTGCAGAACGGCGGTGCAAGCCGGATGCACCCCGCCAGCAGCGGTTGTGCGCTATGCAATGTGCAGCGCGGAGGTGCGCCTCACTGCCAGCCCGGGCTTTTGAACAGGTGGAACTGCTGCAGCGGTTCGGTGGCCGGCTGGCCTTCGGCCACGCGGCGGGTGCCGCGGATGGCGCGGCCACAGTCGTGCACCTGGCCTTCCCAGACGGCGCTCATGCGCACGCCGTCGGCCGATTCGTCGAGGTTGAAGACGCCGTCGGTCACGTCGCCCGACACGCGGGCGCTGAGGTCCTGTCCGTCCTGTGTGCGGCGCAGTTCGCCGCGCACGCTGCCGGGGTACTCGGGGTGGCGTTCGAACAGCAGGGCGCCGCGCGAGGCGGGCTGGTTCGGGTCGCCGCCCACGGGCCAGAGGTGGATCTGCCAGAGGCCGTAGAGGTGCACCGGTTCGATCGCCTCGGGCGGCGGGCAGGCCGCGGGGGCGGGCTGAGCCCAGGCCGCGGCAGCGCCCAGGGCCAGCAGCCACGCGGCGGCGGCGCGGCGCCAGGCCAAGATCGGGGGCTGGCGGTTCATGGTGTGTTGGCCTTGGCGGTGCTGGCGGCGCTGGCGCGCTGGGCGAACTCGGCCCGCAGGGCGCGCAGCTTCTCGCGCGGGTCTTCTTTCACCGTGGCCTGGTCCAGCGCCATTTCCTTGATGAAGCGGCTGGGCGTGCCGGGCACGCTTTCGCGTCCCTTTTTGCGGCGCTTGAGCCAGCTCACCGCCAGGGTCTGCCGGGCGCGCGTGATGCCCACGTACATCAGGCGCCGCTCTTCCTGCACCCGCTGGGCCAGCAGCTCGGCACTGAGGTCGCTGTCGGCGTCGTCGGTCTTGAAGGGCAGCAGACCCTCGTTCACGCCCACCAGCACCACGTGCGGCCACTCCAGGCCCTTGGAGGCGTGCAGGGTGGACAGGGTCACCACGTTCTGGTCCTTTTCTTTTTCGGACAGGGTGGAGATCAGGGCGATGGTCTGCACCACCTCCAGCAGGGACTTGCGTTCGCGCTCGACCTGCACGCCGGCCTCGTCGTCGATCTGGCCGCCGCAGCGCCCGGCCATCCAGTCCACGAAGTCGATCACATTGGTCCAGCGCGCGGCCGCGACCTTCTCGTTGTCCTCGCTGTCGTACAGGTACTGCTCGTAGGCAATGTCCTTGAGCCATTGCAGCAGGAAGGCGTGTGCCGCTTCGTGGCCCACGGTGTGGCGGGCGCGGTATTCCAGGTCGTTCACCTGGCGGCCGAACTCGTGCAGCGCGGTGATGGCGCGGCTGTTGACGGCGCTGGGCAGCGAGTGCGAGAACAGCGCCTCGAACAGGCTGAGCTTGTACTGCGTGGCGAAGCCGCCCAGCTGGCCCAGCGTGGTGTGGCCGATGCCGCGCTTGGGCGTGGTGGCCGCGCGCAGGAAGGCCGGGTCGTCGTTGTTGTTGGTGATCAGGCGCAGCCAGGCGCACAGGTCGCGGATCTCCGCCTTGTCGAAAAAGCTCTGCCCGCCCGAGACCTTGTAGGGGATGTTGGCGCGGCGCAGCGACTGTTCGAACGCGCGCGCCATGTGGTTGGCGCGGTAGAGGATGGCGAAGTCGCGCCATTCCTTGTGCGGGCTGGTGGCGCGCAGGCTCTGGATGCGCGCGACCGCGCGTTCGGCCTCGTGCTCCTCGTTGTCGGCGTCCACCACGCGCACCGGCTCGCCCTCGCCCAGGTCGCTCCACAGCGTCTTGGGGAACAGCTTGGGGTTGGGGCCGATCACGTTGTTGGCCGCGCGCAGGATGGCGCTGGTCGAGCGGTAGTTCTGCTCCAGCTTGATCACGCGCAGCTGCGGGAAATCCACCGGCAGCTTCTTGAGGTTGTCCAGCGTGGCGCCGCGCCAGCCGTAGATGGACTGGTCGTCATCGCCTACTGCGGTGAAGCGGGCGCGTTCGCCCACCAGCAGCTTGAGCAGTTCGTACTGCGTGGCGTTGGTGTCCTGGTACTCGTCCACCAGCACATGGCCCATCTTCTGCTGCCAGCGCGCCCGCACGTCTTCGTGCTGGGTCAGCAGCTTCAGCGGCAGGCTGATCAGGTCGTCGAAGTCCACGCTCTGGTAGGCGGTCAGGCGCTCTTCGTAGCGCGCCATGATGGTGGCGGCCACGCGCTCGTCTTCGTCCCTGGCCTGCTTCAGTGCCTCGGCCGACGTCAGGCCCGCGCTTTTCCAGGCGCTGATGGTCCACTGCCAGGCGCGTGCGGTGTTGGCGTCGGTGGTGCCGCCGCAGTCCTTGAGCAGGCTGGTGATGTCGTCGGTGTCCAGGATGCTGAAGTTCTTCTTCAGGCCCAGCACCTCGCCGTCCTCGCGCAGCAGGCGCACGCCCAGCGCGTGGAAGGTGCAGATCAGCACCTTCTTGGCCTCGCGACCCACCAGGTGCCCGGCGCGTTCGCGCATTTCGGCGGCCGCCTTGTTGGTGAAGGTGATGGCCGCGATGCGGTCGGCCGCCAGCCCGGCCTGGATCAGCCGGCCGATCTTGTGCGTGATCACCCGCGTCTTGCCCGAGCCAGCGCCTGCCAGCACCAGGCAGGGGCCGCCCAGGTGGTTGACAGCGTCGAGCTGGGCCTGGTTCAGGCCGGGGCCGGGGGAGGACATGGGGTGGGGGAGCGGGGCCGCTGCGGGCCCGGGTGACGGCAAAACGAAGCCGCGATGATACCGATGCGGGCGGTTTCAGCCCTGTTCCAGCACGGCCACCAGCGCAAAGCCCGCGTTGTAGGCCATGTGCACGCCGACCGCGGGCCAGACGCTGTGCAGCCGCTCGCGCAGGTGGCCCAGCACCAGCGAGGGCGCGGCCACCGCCAGCGCCCACAGCAGCGGCTGGGTGGGCAGGTGCAGCGCCACAAAGGCCAGGGTGGTCAGGCCGTTGGCCCAGCTGATGGGGCCCCAGCGGCGGGGCTGGCCGTGGACAGCGGTCACGCGCAGCAGCTGGCCCTGCAGCAGGCCGCGGAACACCCACTCCTCCAGCAGCGGCATCACCAGCAGCAGGGAACCCCAGGCCCAGAGACCGTACGGCACCCGCAGCCACGGCCCGGCCCACAGGCCCAGCGCGGCCCACACGGGCACGGCGGCCAACAGGGCGGCGATCAGGTGCGGGTCAACGCGGGACGGGGCGGATGGCGGGCGCATGGCGGTGCCATCTTCCCACGGCCCCCTGCGGCGGGATCAGTTGGCTTTTCGGGTGAGCGTGCCCTCGGCACTCTGGCCGTCGTTTTCGAAGCGGCCCTCCCAGGCGTCGCCATTGGCCCACTGCATGCGGCCCTTGCCGTGCTTGCGCCCCTGTTCCCACTGGCCGCTGTACTGGTCGCCGTTGGTCCAGCGGTAGACGCCTTCGCCGTGTGGCAGGCCCTTGGCGACCTGGCCTTCGTAGCGTTCGCCCGTGGCAAAGCGCATCGTGCCCTTGCCCTCGGGCGTGCCCAGCTGCACGGGGCCTTCCCAGACGTTGCCGTTGGCAAACTGCAGCCGGCCGTTGCCGTGCGGCAGGTCGTTGGCCCAGGGGCCTTCGTAGCGCTGGCCGTTGGCCCAGCGGTACAGGCCCTGGCCGTCGGGCTTGCCGCGCGCGAAACGGCCCTCGAAGGTGTCGCCGCTGGCGTAGCGCATGCGGCCCTGGCCGTGCGGCAGGCCCTGCACCACCTCGCCCTCGTATTCGTCGCCATTGGCAAAGCGCATCTCGCCCTTGCCCTGGGCGTTGTCGTTCACCCAGGGACCGCTGTAGCGCTGGCCACTGGCCCAGAGGAAGCGGCCCTGGCCGTGGCGCTGGCCTTGCACGATGTCGCCTTCGTACTGGTCGCCGTTGGCCCAGCGGATCTGGCCGCGGCCGGTGAGGCTGGCGCCCTCGCGCACAAAGCGGCCCACGAAGCGGGTGTCGCCGGCCTGGATGTCCATGTCCTGCGGGCCGCTGGGGGCTGCGGGGCTGATGGCGGCGGCCACCGCGGTGACCGGGGCGGTGATCGCCTTGGACAGGGTCTGGAACAGGCCGGGCCCGGCGGCCGCCGGGGCGGCAGCGGTCTGCGCGGCGGTGGCGGCCGTGTCGGCCACCAGGCTGCTGGCCAGGGCGGGCGCCGCTGCGGGGCTGCCGGCCGGGCCGCGGGGCGCTGCGGCGGCGCTGGCGCGCGCGGGGGCCGGTGCCGGTGCGGGTGCAGGGGGTGCGGCCTGGACCAGTACCACGGGCGCGCCCGGCACGGCGGTGGCTACCCAGGGGGTGCCGCGGTCGCGGGCGATCTGGTCGGCGTTGCTGCGGGCCACGTCCTGCGCGGCGCCGCGGCATTGCGCCAGCGCCTCGCGCCACAAGGTTTCGGCGGCCTGCGAATGGGTCTGCTTTTCGGGACTGGCGCGATCGCCCACCACGCGGCGCAGGGCCTGGCTCTGGTTGCGGGCCTGCTCGAACACCGGCGCGCAGTGTTCGGCGTTGTGGGCGTCGGTGGCGGTCTGGTCGCGCCGCTGCAGGGCGGTCTGCTGGGCTTCGCCGGCGCAGCGCTCGGCGGTCACGTCCCACATGTTCTCGGCCTTGCGGTAGAGCACGGCGGCGTCCATCCAGCGGCGCTCGCGCACCGCCTGCTGGGCCAGGTCCTGCAGGCTGCTGGCGTCTTTCTGGCCGGCGGTGCAGGCCGGGCTGGCGCCCAGCTGGGTGGCCAGGGCCTGGCGGCTGCGTTCGCTGTCGGCCAGGTTGCGGCGCGCGCGTTCCTGGCCGCGGCCTTCGCAGCGCTGCACGGCCAGGGTCCACAGGGCGATCGATTCGTCCACCAGGCGGGCGAACTGGGTGGCGTCGGCCTTCTGCGCCTGGGCCTGGGCGGCGCGCAGGTCGCTGGCCATGGCCCGGTCGCTCACGCTGGCGCAGGTGTCTACCTGGGCGGCCGGCACGGCCGGGGCGGCGGTGGGCATGTCGGCCAGGGTGTCGGCGGTGACCGGGGCGACCGCCGCGGCCGCCACGCTGCCGGTGGCCAGCGGCTGCGGTTCGGGGGCGGCGGCCGGTGCCGCGGGTTCGGCTGCGGCGGTGGCGGTGGCGGTGGCGGGCTCGGCCGGCGCAGGGGCCTGGGCCGAGGCGGCGGTACTCGCCAGCAGCAGGGTGGCCACAAGGCCGGTCAGCAGGGGAGTGGGCATGTGGGGGCGGCGCATGGTGTCGTGTGGCATTCGGGGGGCGTCAGCGGCTGGCGGCGGGCATGGCGCTGCCCGGGCTGTGGTCGGACATGCCCAGCATGGCTTCGACCAGGCCCAGGGCGTAGGGGTCGTTGCTGCGGGTGGGCAGTTCGTCGTAGCTGAAGGCCTGCTGGGCCGAGGCCAGCGGCATGTCGCCGACGTCGAAGTCCAGCGTTTCCGGGCGAATGCCCTTGAGGATGGCGACCACGTCTTCGTCGCGCCCGTCTTTCTTGGTCAGGGCTTGCAGGCTGTCCATGCGTTCGGGGTCGAAGGCGATGGCGTTGCGCAGCAGGCCGCGTTCGAGCAGCTTCTGGTGCAGGCGAAAGCCGGCCAGCGGGTCGGCCTTGAGGCGTTTCATGCGTTCGTAGGCCCAGCCGTCGGCCTGGTCGAAGGTGGTGGCCGCCACGCGCGAGATGCCGCCCAGCAGGCCGCGGTTGGCCGCCAGCTGCTGCATGCTGGCCACCACCTGCGCCTGGGTGAGCGACTGCACGCTCTTGACCAGCTCGTTGCGGATGCGTTCGGCCGCGTAGTTCTTGGCCTGGTCGATCAGCTGCTGCTTGATGATCTCGGTGGCCGCGGCGGCCGCGGCTTTCTGCGCCGCGCTCACCGCGGCTTCCGCCGCCAGGGCCGCGCCTTTGAGGCCCGAGGCCAGCGTGGCCACGGTGTAGAGCGAGCTGATGATGGTGGTGCCGTAGTGGTAGGTCTTCATGCGGGCGCCGCCTTCTTCCGACAGGCCCTGCGTCCACAGCACGGTCCACAGCGCTTCGTCCTCGGTCGGTTCGGCGCGCACGAACTCCAGCGGGTGGTAGCTCATGAGCCAGTGGTAGTCCTGCAGCTCGGGCGTGCTCGGCGGTGCCAGCCGGGTGTAGCCGCGGCACACCTCGAACGGCTGCACCTGCACCGCCTGGCCGCTCTTGGCGTTGAGCTCGAAGGGGCGTCCCCGGTCGCGCAGGCGGGCCAGCTGCTCCAGCATGCTGGCCGGGTCGCTGTTGGTGTAACCGTCGATGTCGGTCACCCGGGCGCCTTTTTTCAGGGGCGAATCCGCGCTGGCTGCCACCACGGTCAGCCGTTCGTCCACGCCCAGCGCGCGCACCCAGGCCACGCGGTCGTTTTCGCTCCAGCCCTTGCTGCTGGCCAAGGCGAAGGGCAGTTCCCACTGGCGGTCGCAGTCGCGGTCCTGCAGCTCGGCCGAGCGGCGGATCGCCGGGCGCAGCACCTGCTCGCCCTTGCCGTACAGATCAATCTGTTCGAGCAGCGCTTGGTTGACGGCGCGGCCGTCGTCGATGGTGTATTTCGGGCCGGCGCAACCGGCCAGCAAGGCCATGGCGGCGAGCAGCGCCAGACCGGGGCGCGAAAACAGGCGGAACAGGCGCATGGGCAGTCTTCCCTGGGCGAAACGTGTGTCTGGGGGTGTCCAGTTGTAACGGGTTAGCTTAACGTTTCTCACACGATCGGCAGCTGACAGCCGGACCTGAGGTTGCACCCGTGCGACAAGGCCGCCAGTGGCGTGGTCGGGCCGACCGGTGGTGCCCGGCGGGGCGCAGGCGCCGCCGGTGGCACCGGGCGGCGCACACCCTCTGACACAATCGCGCGCTTGTGCTGAACATCCTGCTCGTCACCTTCCCGTTTTTTGCGCTCGTGCTCGCCGGCTATCTGGCGGCGCACCGGCGCCTGCTGCCGCTCGAAGCGATCCCCGGGCTCAACGGGTTTGTGCTGTTCTTTGCGCTGCCCTGCATGCTCTACCGGTTTGGCTCGACCACGCCGATCGCCCAGCTGCTGGACGCCACCGTGGCCGGGGTCTACCTGCTGTGCGGTCTGGTGATGGTGGCGTTTGCCATCGTCTGGACCATGAACAGCCGCATCCGCTGGAACGACGCCTCGCTGGGCGCGCTGGTGGCCGCTTTTCCCAACTCGGGCTTCATGGGCGTGCCGCTGCTGGTGGCGCTGCTGGGGCCGGCCAGTGCCGGGCCGGTGATCGTCACCATCGTGGTCGACATGGTGATCACCAGTTCGCTGTGTGTGGCGCTCTCGCGCCTGGACGAGGGCGAGGGCCATGGCCGCGCCGCCATGCTCGACGCCGGCAAGAAAGCCCTCAAAGGCGTGGCGGCCAATCCCATGCCCTGGGCCATCCTGGGCGGTGCGCTGGCGTCCTACTGGCAGTTCAGCCTGCCCGGACCGGTGGAAAAGACCGCCTGGCTGCTGGCCGACGCCGCTTCGCCGGTGGCGCTGTTCACCATCGGTGCGGTGCTGGCGCGCTCGCAGATCCAGTCCAGCCACCCCATGCCCACCAGCGACTACCTGCCGGTGGCCGTCATGAAGCTGCTGCTGCACCCCCTGCTGGTGCTGGCGGTGGGTACCGCGGCACGCCAGATGGGCTTGCCGCTGGACCCGTTCGCGCTCACCGTCATCGTGCTGGTGGCGGCCCTGCCCAGCGCCAGCAACGTCTCGCTGCTGGCCGAGCGCCTGGGCGCGGACAACGGGCGCATCGCCCGCATCATCCTGGTGACGACGGCGGCGGCCTTCTTCACCTTCTCGGGCGCGGTCTCCCTGCTGACCTGACCTGACCCGGCCCGGCCCGGTCGAGCGCCGGGCAAATATCAGCACCCAATCATGTTGCATTGCCGCATAGGTGTTGCCTATTGCATAGATGCCAACAATCAAATCGACGGACCGATAGGTGGGTCCTACAGTCAGGGCTCGTTCACACACCGGAGACCTGCCATGACGCTCGAAGCCTTTCTTGCCGACTGTCTGGAACACCTCGCCGCGATAGCGCTCACGAGCTGACATCGCTACCCTGAACGACCCTCAGCCCCCGATCAACCTGTCC
>Ga0172372_10008847_pt1 | contig 13192 bp, 10 predicted proteins | sample LakKiv5m_2_FD_114544 | JGI IMG/M metagenome (GOLD analysis project Ga0172372, IMG submission 114544) | Freshwater microbial communities from Kabuno Bay, South-Kivu, Congo - kab_092012_9.5m | ecosystem: Environmental > Aquatic > Freshwater > Lake | place: Democratic Republic of the Congo...
AGCAAAGACAAAAGCGAGTTGTTTAAAATATATTCCATGCGCGCGGACCAGACATCCGGCCAGATTTTTTTGAAAACTCCCATAATGCCCGAAGCCACCAAATGGCGATGTTCAATGTCCACTCTTTCAAGCGGATTAAAAGCGATCGGCCAATCAATATCGGACGGATTGAAATAAATAACGTCGTCCAAACGGTTTTCCGGAATGAAATCAAGAATTTTTTCGGCGAATTCGCCGTGCGGGTCGACAACGCCCACGCCTTTGCCGGCGCGAATATCGGAAATGACCATCGTCTCCAGCAAATTCGTTTTTCCCATGCCGGTTTTTCCAATAACATACATATGCCGGCGGCGGTCGTCATTCTTAATCCCGAATCTTGTTTCCCTGCTCCTAAAATTAGTTTTAGCGAAAATGTTAATGTCTTCCATAATAATTTATAGCTAATCGCAAATCGCTTAGCGCAAATCGTTGCGATTGGCAATTTGCGCTTTGCGCTATGCCGTTTAACCCTCCGTTGGTAATTCCGGCGGCGGGCCGCCCTTTTTCGCGCCCAACCTTATCAAATTCGGCGATTCCACCATGATTGCCGGGAAATGATAAATTGTGGCCAATTCTTCAGTGCTCAACACCGAAAATTTTTCCGGCCGAGTATGATTATATTTGCCGAATCGCCTGGTTCGATACGCCTCAAATAATCTTCTCTTGCGGGAGAAAATATTAAGTTTTTTATAAATCGGAATTAGTTTTGAGGGCCAGGTATTTTTAAGAGTCGTCACTTTTTTTTCCGGCTTTAAAGCATTGAGTTCATTCGCTCTGAATTGATTAAAAGCGCCCATTATCGCCGAGACATTGGCTGAAGTAAAACTCTTGGCGCTGTCGATATAAATAAATCTGATTATGGTTTCATATCCTATTTTCGCTACTTTATTCCCTATCGCCTTGGCGATATCTTGTTCTGCCGGATGCATAAACCTCAAAACCGGGTCTTTTGGTTTTTCTTCACCCAACCAAACCGGATGCTCGGCCGGCGCCCACAGAATGTTTTTAAGCCACTGCAAAAGGGTGGAGTTTTTGCTTTTTGCGGCTTGTTTCCTGCCAGCCATTTCGTCAATTTTTTCATAACCCTCTTTTTGCCACATATTTCCACTCGGTTCGCCAGTCGGACTTATCAAAACCTGAATTCCAATCCATTCATCTTCTTTTAAATTAGACATTGTTTCGATTATCGGCGATAAAGGGTCTAGGCGCTTTTCATCCTGAGATTCTTCCCAAAAAGGGTATGTTCTTAACGGATAAAAATTTTCCCTGATCAAAACAAGTTCACTCCCCCACATATCGTAATTTTTGTCGGGCAAAACCGGCGGCAAAAAATTAACATAGTCTTCAACCGGATGGATTTCCGCGCTGGGATATTGCGCGTAAACCGAAGACTCCAATAAATTTTTGAAATCTGTCGGCAGTTGAACGTAAAAACGCACGCCGCCGGCATGCCCCACCATTTCAAAAGATGCCCAGCCTTCAACCTTGCCGCTCAAATAAGTGTCAACCGAAGAAAATCCGAAAGAATACATGCCTATCATGCTGTTAAAAACAGCCTCCATCGCCTTTGGAGTTTTAAGAATTTCTTTCGGTATTTTTATCTCGTAAATGGCGCGCTCGGTGCCATTAACGAATTTTGTTCGGATATAAATCATCCAAAGATTCCATGCGAGCAAAAAAAGAAAAACCGGCAGAATAATCCACCAAGTTAAGCTGAAAACAAATTCGGCGCTTCCCAGAATGCCGAACAAGATTTTCGAAAAAAGATCCATACCCTATAATTTTACCAGAAATAAAGGCTTCTGGCAAATTGGATTATTCCGAAAGAGAGTAAGTTCCCCTGCCCACCAAAACAAAACGGGGGTCTTTAATAAGTTCGTTGTGAATGGTTTGTTTGCGCGCCAATCTTCCGCCGAAACCGGCTTCATTGATTTTGTCCGCCAAGTCGCTGAAGTGCAGCGGCTCGCCGTGTTTTTTCAAAACCAAATAAGCTTTGCTGTTCATGGTCTTGGGAGTGATTTCTTCCCAGCGGCTAAGGCCCAAATCACCGTAAGGATTTTGGCCGAATTTTCTTGAAATCAAAATATAGTTCGAACCGATTTCGTCCGAAACTTCGTGCTTCTTGGCCGCCCTGGCAAGATAATCTTCAAAATTCCTTTTTTCCAAAAGTTCCGCTTTTTTAACCGCTATCATTTTTTCAAGTTCCGAGAAAAACCTGTCGGCTCTGCGGATATCTTCCCTGTCGGAATACCAGAAACCGTTATAATTTCTGTCCGACGGCCTGTAATAAAATTCTCCGGAAATTTCCGCGAAAAATCTCAAATGCCAATGATGGAGTTTTTTGTCTCCGAGCGCCGAACGCATTTCCGAAACAAAAACATCATCCTTGCGCACTCCGCCATAATCTTCCAAGTGGCCGCGAATTGCGTCCAAAATTTCTTTAACGGCTTTTTCTTTTTTGTAATTTTCCCTGGCCGCCTCCAAAGCCGCTTCTTCGAGCTGCCTGACCCTTTCCCTGGTTACGCCATATTTATCGCCCAAACCGGCCAAAGTTTCTTTTTCGCCTGAAGCCAAACCAAAACGCCCGACCAAAATCTCTTTTTGGCGGGGCTTTAAATCCTTAATTAAGTTATTTATTGTCAAACTAAGCATGAAATGATAATACTACGCCTGCGTTTATTTGCCAACACCATGGCTATGGCCGTCCGCTTAATTACCCTTTGAACGGAAAGATAAAAGCAAAGGGCTGGCAACGAAAATCGAGGAATAAGTTCCGAAAAACACTCCCACCAAAATGGCCAAAATGAAGTATTTTATGGTCGTCGGGCCAAAGAAAAACAAAGCTAAAAGCGTGATTATAAGGGTCAAAGAGGTATTGACCGAACGGGCAAAAGTCTGATTAACGCTGTTATTAATGACTTCCGCCAAATCGAATTTACCCTTCTGAAACATCAAATTTTCACGAATTCTGTCAAAAACAACAATGGTGTCATGGACCGAAAAACCCATAATAACCAAAAGCGCCACGATAAAATTGGTGTCTATTTCAATCCCCCCAAATTTTCCCAGTATGGCGAAAAGTCCGGCCGGAATAATAATATCGTGAAGCAAAGCCACCAAAGTGATAACGCCGTACTTCCATGACTTGATCGGATAGGAAACTTTTCTGAAAGCGAAAGCGATGTAAAGCGAAATTCCCAAAAGCACCATGGCAATGGCGTAGAACGCGCCGGTGCGAAGTTCCGCTCCCACGGCCGAACCGATATTCTCGAAACGAAGCTCTTCGACTTCGCCGAATTTGGCTTTAAGCGCCGCCAAGTCTTGCTGATGTTGGTCTTCGGAAAGGTGCGGCAAGCGCGCGATGAAACTGCCGTTTTCCGACGGGAATATGGACGCGTCCTTCAAGCCCAAGTCGTTTTGGAAAAAACTTTTCACTTCATCGCTTGAAACGGAAACTTTAAGCTGCCACATCGTGCCGCCCGAAAAATCAATTCCGGGCTTAAAGCCGAAAACGCCAATCGCCAAAAGGCCGGCGATTACCAAAATCGCGGAAATTGATAAAAATATTTTTCTGTTGCCGATTATATTCATGTTTTTATTCTTTGGTAAATACTCTCATAAACGTCCTGGTTATGGTAATGGCGGAAAACATCGAAACAACAACTCCAATTAGCAACGCCAAAGCGAAACCCTTGATAAAGCTGCTGGTGAAATAATACAAAATAACCGAAGTTATCATCGTGGAAATATTTGAATCGCGGATAGACGGCCAAGCGCGCCTGAAACCTTCTTCAATTGCCGAAGATTTCGCCAAGCCCTTTTTGAGCTCTTCTTTGGTCCTTTCGAAAATTAAAATATTAGCGTCAACGGCCATGCCAATGGAAAGAATAAATCCGGCAATACCGGCCAAAGTCATGGTAATTCCAAGCTTGAAAATCGCGGCGGTCAAAAGAATGTAAATCACCAAAGCCAAAGAAGCGTAAATTCCCAAAACGCGGTAATACAAAAGCATAAAAATTATAATAGCCAAAGTCGCCAAAGCGCCGCTATAAAGCGCCCTATTAAGCGATTGCTGGCCAAGGCTCGCGCCGATTGTTTGCTGGCTGATTAAAGTAATCGGAGCCGGCAAAGCGCCCGCGTTAAACCTTTCCACCATGCTCTTTGCTTCGTCGGCGGAAAAACTGCCGGTTATTCTGGCGCTACCGCCGGAAATTTTTTCCTTGACCGTCGCCGTTTCGATTAAATTATTATCCAAGAAAACCGCAATTTGTTTGCCCACGTTTTTCTCGGTAAGATTTTCAAAAATCGTCGCGCCGTCGCCGTTAAACTGGATATCGACTTCCGGATTGCCGGTAGTCGGGTCGAAATTGACCTGCGCGCTTTTAACGTATCTGCCGGTTAATTCCGTCGGAACATATTGAACTTGGCCTTGCGCCGAAGTTCCCTGTGAAGCGCTCGCCGTTGAATTAACTTGGCTCTGCGCCGGGATTACTTCTCGGAAATCAAGCAACGGCGTTTCGCCGATCATCTTAATTGCCTGGCTCACGTCTTTTACGCCGGCGAGCTCAACCACCAATCTGTAAGAGTCCCCTTCTTTTGCCGGAACAACCTGCGGCTCGCTGACGCCGAACAAATTAACGCGGCGTTCAACCACGTCCCTTAAACCCGCCACAACCGAATCTCTGTCAGTAGAAGCAACTTTTGACATATCAACCTCGTAAATAAGGTGCGTTCCGCCAACTAAATCGAGGCCCAAACGCCACGGCATAAATTTATTGCCCAACCCAAGCGGATAAACCCCCACACCAAAAATTTTGGTGTGGGGGTAAACAAAAACTCCGGCCGCGATGGCCAAAATAATGATTGCTATAAATATAATTGAAGATTTTTCCTTTGACATAAATTAAATTTATGCGACCCAAAATTACAAATACATCCGAATGACCCGAATATATCCGAATACGTTTAAATAATTTTCGGGTGCATTCGGGATATTCGGGTGAAATTCGAGTTTTTCGGGTCGCTTTTACGAACACATTCCCCAGCTGCAGACAGGGCATTTTTTACAGCCCTCCTGAAACACCAGTTCAATGTTGCAATTCGGGCACATTTTCACTTCGCCAGGCTTTTTTGTCATGCCCTCCACGGAATCGCTGAAGCTATCTATTCCGCCGGCTTCGTGGTACACCGCCATGCCCTTGGCTTTCTCATCTTTAATAACGCTTAACTTTACACCATCTTTTGATTTTTCGCCAGTCCCCTTGCGCGAACCGCCCACCAACACCTGAGTTTCCAAAGATTTGTCGCGATAGACCGTCACGCCCTTGCAGCCGAGCTCATACGCCAGAAAATACGCCTTGTGCACGTCTTCCACCGAGGCGTTCGAGGGAAAGTTGTTTGTTTTTGAAATCGAAGCGTCAACCCAACGCTGGAAAGCCGCCAAAACTTTAACGTGCTGCTCCGGACTGATATCGTGCGCCACCGAAAAAACTTTTTTAAGCTTTACGGGCATATAAGAAACATGCGCGATGGTCCCTCCGGCTTCGGCAACTTCTTTAATAAGCGCCTCGTCCATCAAACCTTCCGTTCTCATCGCTTCTTCAAACACGGGGTCTATATAATAGAAGTTTCCGATGGCCACGCTTTTCTCAAACACCAAGCTGTAAACCGGCTCAATGCCCGAAGAAGTTCCGGCAATCATTGAAATCGAACCCGTGGGCGCGACGGTGGTGGTATAAAGATTGCGGATTCCGTAACGCTGGATTTTTTTCGCCAATTCGCTCCAATTGAAATTCCATGATTTTTTGTCTTTCGAGGCGCTAAACGGAAGTTTGCCTTCTTTATAATTCGACTTGTCGAAATACGGCGCCCGGCCGCGCTCCTGGGATAATTCAACGGAAACAATTTTTGAATAATAAGACACGTACTCCATTATTTTTTCCATAAACTCCAAACCCTCTTTGGAGTTGTACGGGATTTCAAGCTCGAAAAGCAAATCGCCCAAACCCATTATGCCCAAGCCGATTTTTCTGGTGTTTAAAGTCATCTCTTCGATTTCCGGCAACGGGTGCTTGGAGACATCAATAACATTGTCCAAAAATCTGGTGGATTTTTTGATTATATCCTCGAACAAATCCCAATCGAACTGCGGCTTTTTTCCATTGTTATGATTTTTCTTCACAAAAGCCGAAACGTTAATCGAACCCAAATTACAACTCTCGTTCGGATACAAAGTCAGCTCCGAACACGGGTTCGTGGCATAAAGCGGCCCGAGCGATTTCAAAAGCGGATTAAATTCATTAATTCTGTCGAAAAACAGCACGCCCGGCTCGGCCGATTCCCAAGCCTGATAAACCAAGGCGTCAATAAGTTTTTTGGGGTCAACTTTGCGAACCACTTTACCGTCGCGCGGATTAATAAGCGGATACGGTTCGTTCTTTTTATAACATTCCCACAATTCCGGCATTATCATTACCGAAATATTGAAATTCCGCAGAGCCTTATTGCCTTCTTTAGCGTGAATGAATTTTTCGATATCCGGATGGTTGGAATTCATTATTCCCATATTCGCTCCCCTGCGCATGCCGCCTTGTTTGATAACGTCCGTCATATTGTCGAACATCGACATAAAACTAATCGGTCCCGAAGAAGAACCGCTGGTGGTTTTAATATAATCACCCTCGGGCCGCAAATTGGAAAAATTGTAGCCCATGCCGCCGCCGGATTTAAAAATAGTGGCTGCCGCTTTTAAAGTATCCATTATCGACTCGATTGAATCTTCTATGCCAAGCGCGAAACACGCCGAGCCCATACCCAACGGTCCGCCGAAATTCGCCAAAGCCGGCGTATTCGGCAAAAATAAACGTTCCACCATTAAATCATAATATTCTTTTACTTCCGGTTCGTATTTGTCAAAACCGCCCTTTTTAAGCAAATCTAAAAATTTCGTCCAAGAAACTTTTATTTTCCTCTGCTTGCTTTGCCTTTCGTAAATTCTTTTAACCGCCTCAAGATGAAATCTGTTAAGTTTGTATTTTCCGATTGCGTATTTGTGCTCGTGTTTAACCGGGTCGAATTCTTCAAAATGGTGCTCTGCTGCCTGGCCGTTTTTCTGAAAAACTCTTGGGTCAAAAAACAACGAAGTGAGCGCGGTGTGCACCGCAACTCTCTGAAAAAGTTCTTTGGGCGATTCTATTACCTCGCGCTGGTCGTTTTTATTTAAATACCGGCTCGCCAAAACCCGCAAAGCGTTAATGTCGAATTTTTTATCGACTTCATCGATTTCTTCTTTATTCAAAATCTGCTTTTTCTGGTTCCTGATTTCCGCTCGCTCCTGGCGGTAAAGAATGTAGGCTTTGGCGATACGGGCGTGAGCGGTGTCTATTAAAACCTGCTCAACAATATTTTGGATCTCTTCTATTGTCGGAGTCCCGCCGCGCTTAAGGGATTTTTTTAGCCTACTAACGACTTCCTTGGCCAAAGTTTCGGCCAATTGCCAATTCGGTTCGCCCACCGCCATAGATGCCTTAAAAATGGCGTTCGTTATTTTCTCAATTTTAAAAGGGACTAGGTGGCCGTTTCGTTTTTTTATTGATTTGAACATATTTTTTAAGGCAAATCGCCAATCGCAAAGCGCTAAAAATCAACCTTAGCGACTTGCGATAAGCGCTTCGCGCTTTATTAATTTATTTTCTTCTTTTTCTCAAAAAAGCCGGCATGTCTAAAACATCCTCGCTTTTTTCCTCTTTTTTCGCTTTCTTGCCCGGCTTTTCCGGCTCTTCGGTAAAAAGCGAAGTTGCCGGAGCCTCAACGTCTTCAAATGTTTCTTCACGGACCGCCGTCATGCGCGGCGCGAAAAGGCCCTGCGACAGCATTTCCATCTTACTCCCGTAGCCGCCGTTAAAACCGGTGGCGATAAGGGTAATTTTAATCTGGCCCTTATTCAGCCGGCGGTCATTGTAAGCGCCAAAAATAATTTTTGCCGACGGGTCGATATTTTCCGAAATCAAATTCGCCGCCTCATTTATTTCACTCATCTTCAAATCGCGCTGGCCTGAAATTCCGAACAAAATTCCCTTTGCGCCGTCAATGGACATTTCAAGCAAAGGAGAGTTTATCGCCTGAGTCGCCGCGGCTACCGCCCGGTCTTTGCCGCTCGCCCGTCCGATGCCGATAACCGAAGCGCCGGCGTCGCCCATAATCGCCTTAACGTCGGCGAAATCCACGTTCACTATGCCGGGAGAAATAATAAGTTCTGTTATTCCCAGAACCGCGTTTTTTAAAACCTCATCTATCGCTTCAAACGCTTTTATCAAAGAAGTGTCCTTGTCTATTATTGAAAAAATTTTGTCGTTCGGCACGGAAATCAAAGTGTCCACTTTTTCCCTTACTCTTGATATTCCCTCTTGGGCAATCTGGGTTCTTTTCGCTCCCTCAAAACCAAACGGCTTGGTTACCACCGCGATTGTTAAAATTCCGAGTTCTTTGGCGATTTCCGCCACAATCGGCGTAGCGCCGGTGCCTGTGCCGCCGCCAAGCCCCGCGGCGATAAAAACCATGTCCGCGCCTTTAAGCGCCTCTGTGATTTCCGCCCGATTTTCCTCGGCGGCTTGCTGGCCGATTTCCGGATTCATTCCGGTGCCCAACCCCCTGGTCAATGCTTTTCCAATATGGATTTTTTTCCTGGCCTGGGCGTGATTAAGATCTTGTATGTCGGTATTTACCACTATTAAGTCGATATTCCTCGGAAAACAATCGGCCATTCTGGTAACCGCGTTGCCGCCGGCGCCGCCAACGCCGACAACCTTGATCTTAGCCGGGTAATTTTCCTTGGATTTTTTCGCCATAACAATACCACCATTATAAATTTTCAGAAACCTAAGTCAACCAAAAATTATCCCCCAAGAAAACAGCCATATTGACAAAAATTATTTGTTCGTCGCGCTATAAATAGCCAACACCCCGGAATATGATTTTGGTAAAAGTTATAAAGTATGTTTTTGCTAATTTTAAGAGTATAAAAACATCCCGACCGCGGTCGGGATGTTTTTAAAGCGTAATTTATTAAGCTTGGACGACGGTATCTTTTTTGAAGACAATAACTTTATATCCGATGAAATTCCAAACCAGAGACGCGAGGGTCGCGACAATCGCGCCCACATTCGCCCATCTGGCGGCTAACATTCCCGCCGGAGCGCCGATAAAATTCACTATCAGCGAAGCAACGCCGATATTTATGGCAAAACCGATAACGCTGACCGCGAAAAATTCCGCCACTTCTTTGGCGCTGGCCGCCGATTGGGAACCGAATGTCCAATATTTATTCCAGAAATAACTATTTATATTCGCGACTATAAAAGATATTCCCTTAAACAAGGCGTACCCATAGCCGGTAGCAACTCCGGTTAAAAGAATCAAAACATTTAGCACTCCCAAATCCAAAAGCGTATTTAATCCTCCGATCGCGGCAAATTTGGCGATTTCCATAATAACCGGAATAACACGCGCGATAAGCGCCGCGACCCACAAAGCGATATTGGCGAAAATCGCCAATCCCACGACAATTATCGCCGCTTTGGCAAAAGTAAGTCCGGTTGAAAACAATTTAATGTTTTGCAAAACAGGAAGCGCGAGCAAGCCGATTAAAGCGCCCACTATCGAAATCAGAAAATAATCTTTTTTTGTAATCATTGAAGTGAATTAAATTCTAAAAACGCGACAAACCTATAATGGTGATTAGCGCGACTACGATAATCACTATCCTAATTATGGCCTGTTTTTTGATTTTCATCATTTTATTTCGTAAGTCACGCTAACATCAACCGTAACTTCCTGGCTACCCGGCTGAATTGAAGGCGCAATCGCTTCCGCGGCCACTCCTCCCATGCCCAGGCCTTTAACGTTTGAATAATAAGGAACCGGCGAACTTGATTCCCAAAAATTAACAACATTCCCCATCGAAACGCCGTTTTCCGCAGCCATTACTTCGGCCTTGGCTTTAGCTTTAACAAAAGCCTGCGCCCGCGCGTCGGCCAATGCCTTGTCCGGGTCATCAACGCTGAAAGAAATCGAGCCAATCTGATTTATTCCCAAATCCGGCAATCCCCCCACTATATCGGCAACACTGTCCAAATTCCTGACTTTAACCAAGGCAGTCTGAGTAAGAATGTATCCGCTTATTGTTGTTTTTCCGGTTTTTTGGTCGGTCGCGTAACTTGGAGCGAGATTATATTCAATTGTTTTAATATCTTTTGTGTCAACTCCCTTTGCCTTAACGGATTCAACCGCCGCGTTCATCGCCGTATTATTGTCGGTGGCTATCGCTTTCGGGTCCTTGCCTTGCGTTACCACTGAAAAAGTAAATGTGGCGATATCCGGAGAAACCGTCACTTTTCCTTCGGCTGAAACCGTAAATGTTTTCGCCGGTCCAAGCGAAGCCGCGTACGACTCAAAATATTTTTTGGCGCTCGCCAGCGGCCCCCAGAAAAGCGAATAGGTTAACAAACCCGCGAAAACCAAAACGAACAACGCGACCGCTATATTTTTTATTTTTTTTGAATTATCTTCTTGTGGCATAAATTATAAAATCCAAAATCCTAATATCTAAATCCTAAACAATATCAAAATTCAAATATATAAATTCAAAACGTTTTGTATTTTAAATTTTAATTATTTGAATTTATTTAGGATTTAGGATTTCGTGCTTAGAATTTTAGTTATTAGTTTTATTAATTATTTCTTTAATTTGTTTTTTATCCAGACTGGCGCCTCCGACCAGAACACCGTCTATCTCTTTATATTGTATAAAATCTCCGACATTTTTTCCATTAACCGAACCGCCATATAAAACCTTGATATTTTGTATTTTGTATTTAGTATTTAGTATTTGTTTTATAAATTTTGCCATCTCCAGGGCATATTCCGGCGGACATACTTTGGCGTTTTTCGTCGTGCTGATCGACCAAACAGGCTCATAGGCGACGATTAAACTGCTAAGCGCTAAGCGCGAATCGCTAATCGTTTTTAAATCTTTAACTAATTGATTTTTAACGTGTTTTTTTGCTTGTGAAATTTGCGCTTTGCGATTTGCACCTTGCGATTTGCCGCTCGGCTCACCAATGCATAAAACAACTTTCAATCCGGCTTTTAGCGCGGCTGAAACTTTTTTATTTATCATCTCATCGGTTTCGTTCAAATTTTTTCGGCGTTCGGAGTGGCCGATTATCACATACTCCACGCCAAAATTTTTCAGCATTTTAGGAGAAACTTCACCGGTATAGGCGCTACTATCTTCCCAAAAACAATTTTGGGCTCCAATTTTAATGCGTTTCAATGTTTTAGTTTTTAATTTTTTTAGTTCACGCAAATCCGTAAACGCCGGACACACAACCAACTCCGATTTTGATTTTTTAACGCCGCTCCAATTCGCCGGAACAAAAGCGTTCATTTTTAAATTAAAAACTATAAGCTTGCTCATAATTCAATCTTAGCAGATTCTCCTTTTTTTCGAAAATAACTCCAAGCCCACCAGCCAATTCCAAACAATATCAATATCACGATTACATAATCGAATTTTCTGAAATACACCTCCATGCTTTGCCAATTCTCCCCCAAAACGAAACCCAACCAAGTTAAAAGCCCGGACCAAACAAGCGTGCCCGCCAATGTTAAAAACGAAAAATTCCAAACCGATTTAACCCCCAAAACCCCGAGCGGGAAAGAAATAAAAGTCCGCACCACCGGCAAAACGCGCGAAATGAAAACCGCCCAATCGCCAAACTTGTCCGTCCACGCCCGAGCTTTTTCGACATCAGCCAATCTGCCGTTTTTAATAAATCCTTTTCTGAACAGATATCCAAGCCAATAAGAGAACAAAGAACCGGCAAGATTGCCCAAAGCGCCGACCAAAACCACCACCCAAAAATTAAAAACTCCGCTGGCGGCCAAAAATCCGGAAAACGGCATTATAATTTCAGAAGGAATCGGAAAATTCATCGATTCCAAAAACATCAGCAAAAAAACTCCCGCGTAACCGGTATTTTGGATAATCGCGAGCACTATGCTTGAAACCGTACTTAAAATTGAAAATGCCATTGTAATCTCGGGAACAAACCGAGTTTTTCTTTTTGTCCAGAAACATCTTTAGAAATGTTTTTAACGTAATTTTCCGCCCGTTCCATTTTTGCCGGCATATATGGCTTGAGCCAAAAAGCCAGCTTTTCCAAACCCAAAATCAGACCGCTGAAAATTTCGTCCGCTTGCGCGTTTTTTTCTTGCGGCAAAGCCCACGGCTTTTTATCGTTTATGTATTTATCCAACTCCCCCGCGAAAGCCATTACATCTTTAAGCGCCTCATGCAGCTGAAAGTTTTTTGTTTTTTGAGAGTAAAGATTTTTTGTTTTCTCAATTAACGCCAAAATTTCTTGTGGCGCCAAAGATGAATTTAAGTTTTGCGCGCCGTATTTCGAGACCATGGCCAGCACTCTTTCAAAAAGATTGCCAACGCCGTTTGCTAAATCCGCGTTATAGCGCGTCTCGAATTTTTCATAACTAAAATCACCGTCTTCGGTTGTCGGAAATTCCGCCAAGAAAAAATATCTAACCGCGTCGGCGCCGTATTTTTCCACCAGCGCGAACGGGTCAATGACGTTGCCCGTGGTCTTGGACATTTTCTGGCCGTTAACATTTAAAAATCCGTGGCAGAAAACAATATCCGGAATGTTTAATCCGGCCGAGATCAGCATCGCCGGCCAATAAACCGCGTGGAATTTCAAAATATCTTTGCCGACAACGTGAATTTTATTGTCATTGTTTTGCCACCAATTTTGGAATTTTTCTCCGTCCTCGGCGTAATCCAATCCGGTAATATAATTGCTCAAAGCGTCAAACCACACCCAGATTTTCTGGCTCGAATCGCCCGGCACGTCTATCCCCCAACCGCTCGCCCGCTCGGCCGAACGCGAAACACAAACATCTTCCAGCCCGCCGTTAATAAAAGACAAAATTTCGTTTTTACGGGTCTGGGGAAAAATTTTTATTTTATCGTTTTCAATTAACTCTTTAAGCTGATTTTGGTATTTTGAGAGACGAAAAAAATAATTTTCTTCCTCCATCAGCTCCGGTTTGGTCAAATGCATTTGACCAAACCGGAGCT
>Ga0172372_10008848_pt1 | contig 13190 bp, 12 predicted proteins | sample LakKiv5m_2_FD_114544 | JGI IMG/M metagenome (GOLD analysis project Ga0172372, IMG submission 114544) | Freshwater microbial communities from Kabuno Bay, South-Kivu, Congo - kab_092012_9.5m | ecosystem: Environmental > Aquatic > Freshwater > Lake | place: Democratic Republic of the Congo...
CACGCGCGGTGCGGTTCCCTCCGTCTCGGCCGCCTTGAGTAAGCGATCGATCAAGGCTGCGCTCACGCCGTGGGGCGCCGCCGAGAACAAGGCGGATACTGGCAGCGTGCTGACCAACGTCGTCATCTCGGCTTCCGAGCAGAACGTAAGCTTGCCAAGCGCCGGTGCGAGATGCGGGAACGCTTTGGCCACCGACTCGCCGGGCAGAGAGTCCGAGAGGATCCCGGCGATCTCGAGATTCGGGTGCGCAACGAGCAAACGCAGCAGTTCGCCCGCCACGTAACCGGTTCCACCCAGAATGAGCGCAGGAGTCTTCATCAGTTGGCCGCTGCCACCGGGAATTTCGCATCGAGACCGATCGCCGAGATCACGCAGTCACCGAGTGCCGCGCCATCGCTCAAGGCGTTGTGGGCGGGCACTTTCATTTGATCGCGAATGATCTCGACACCGACGGCATTGTCGGTTGCGGGCCCCGTGACGGCGCAAGGTTCGATACCGAAGCGTTCTCGTAATAGCTTCACTCCGCCCCAGGCGGCGACCGGGTCGTTAGCCGATAGCACGACGCCCGTTAGCGCTTTGCGGATATCGTCGCACTCGAGGATCGAGTCGACACCGTAAGTGCCGAGGATGCCATCGCCGAGTTCGAAGACGATGACATCCGGCTTCTTCGCCGAGATGTCCGTGATCATTGTGCGCGTGAGCGCAGGCCCCACGGTACGCGTGGTGGTGATGATCCCGAGATCCGTAAAGATCATCGAGTTGCGGGCGCCGGCATCTTCCATCGCGAGAATATCGCGACGCAGCGACACACCGGTCGCTTTGAACACATCGACCGTGAGGCCGCGATGACGCATGCGGCTCACCATTTGGCATGCCGCCGCCGTCTTGCCTGCTTCCATACAAGTTCCCGCCAGCGCGACGACTGGAACACCGTGAGTCTCTAGCGGCGCGTTCAGATCGAGCTTGCGATAGCCCGCACGTGCTGGCACGCCGATGCGTTCACCGAGATAGGGGAAGGTGAGTACGACACCGAGTACTTTGCAGTCGAAGGGTTTGCCCTTGTCGGGATTGGCCGAGTCGCAGATTCCGAGCACACCGCCGATGTTGAGCATCTGGATCACATCGCCGGCTTTGAGCGTTTCGGGCACGTGTCCCGAGAAGCCGAACAGCGCCTTGCGATGACCGAGTGCACCCACGACGATATCGCCTTTGTTGACCTTGGCCATGCGACCGCTCGTCAACTCGAGCGTGTTGTAGTTGGCTTTGCTCGAGAGGATTTCCACGACCACGACGATTCCTTCTTCGGAGGGCAGATTTTCGGTGGCGATGCGTAATTCGTGGCCGAGACCACAGGCTTGAGTGACTGAAGCCACCTTGTCGACGACGATCGTTCGCATTTACTTTGACTCCCCTGCAGCCGCACGTTCGCCGGCTCGACGATGAAACACACCTGTGAGACCCACGATGCGCGAAAAACCGAGAGCATCGGCCGCAGTCCATTCACCCGTGGCTTCTCCGTAGACGCCTTTTGAGGCCGCCATCAACGAGTAGGGCGAGTCCACGCCTTCGATGAAGAGCGAGCCCGGTCGGAACAGCACGTTGACGACGCCCGTGACGCGCTCCTGTGATTGCAGGAAAAGCGCTTCGATATCGCGACAAACCGGATCGAGGAGCTGACCTTCGTGGACCCAATCGCCATACGGGCCTGCCAACATTTCTTTGATGCGCTGCTGTCGACCCGTCAGCACCAGCTTCTCGAGCTCGCGATGGGCATTGAGCAACACTTCAGCGGCGGGCGCCTCGAAAGCGACGCGACCCTTGGTGCCGATGATGGTGTCGCCCAAATGAATGCCGCGACCGATACCGTAGGGGCCGGCCAACTGCTCTAGGCGTTCAATGACCTCGACAGCCGTCATTTTTTGACCGTCGATGCCGCAGGGAACGCCCTTCTCGAAATGAATCGTGTGGCGCGCCGGCGCTTTTGGCTGAGTGAACGCATCTTTCGAGAGCACCCATGCATCGTCCGGGATGCTGCCCTGTGAGGTGAGCGTTTCCTTGCCGCCGCTGCTGACACCCCAAAGGCCGCGGTTGATCGAATAGGCGGCGCCGTGCGGCGGCACGGGCAGATTCCGCGCCGTGAGAAAATCGAGTTCTTCTTGCCGCTTGAAGTGTCGATCGCGCACCGGTGCGATGACCTCGAGCTCCGGTGCGAGTGTGCGCAGTGCCACTTCGAACCGCACCTGGTCGTTACCGGCTGCCGTGCAGCCATGGGCGATGCTACCGGTACCGAGTTCGCGCGCCATGCGCGCGATGATCTGCGCCTGCATGACCCGCTCTGCACCGACCGAAAGCGGATACAGCTGGCCGCGACGCACGTTGCCCATGATCAAAAAGCGCAGCACCTGCTGGAAGTAGTCCGCGCGTGCGTCGATTTGGTGATGCTCGGATGCGCCGAGCGACAAGGCGCGTTCGTGCAGTGTTTTCGCGGCTGAGGCATCGATACCACCTGTGTCGACCGTGACGGTGATGATCGGGCGTCGATATTCCTCCTTCAGCCAAGGAACGAGGAAAGAGGTGTCGAGGCCGCCCGAATAGGCGAGAACGATCGGTTGGGACATGGTGGATCCTTAGAGACGAAACAGGTTGCGCAGGCGAGCCACGAGGGTGGCTTGGGCTTCACCGGAATCGGTGGCGATGAAGATGGTGTCATCACCCGAAATGGTGCCGACGACCTCAGGCCAAGCTGCCTTGTCGATGGCGATCGCGACGCTTTGCGCGGCACCGATGGTGGTTCGCAGCACTGTGAGGGCTGCCCCTGCCGTCGCCACACCCCGCACGAACTGGCGCAGGGTGTCAAAGTCATCGAGTGTCCGTGACGACTCCTCGGACGGGGGCAGGTAGCGACCGCCCGCTTTTAGAACACCGAGTTCTCGCAGGTCCCGGCTGACGGAGGACTGGGTGACGTCGTGACCGGCTTCCCGCAACAGACGCACCAGTTCGTCCTGCTTGCGTACGGGCGCGCCGCGCAGGATGCGCAGGATGGCCTCGCGGCGATGCGGGTGGTGGGGGTCGGCGTGCATAAAATTTCATAAATTATGAATAAAAATGCACGCCCTGTCAATAGGAGGGCTTAGCTTTGGAGGGCGGCGATCCGTTCCACCATGGGCGGGTGGGAGTAGTTGAAGCGCACGTAGAGGGGGTCGGGAGTCAAGGTGACCGCGTTGTCCTCGGTTAGCTTGACGAGGGCCTGTACGAGGGCGGGCGCACTCGCTTGCTGCTTGGCGTAGGCATCGGCTTCGAACTCGTGCCGTCTGGAGGCTGCGCTCCAGAGCGGCTCGATCAGGGGCGAGACGGTCGGAATCACGAGCAGGAACAGCAGGATAGCGAGCGCGTCGTTCGGCAGCGCTGAGTTCGGAGTGACGCCGAGGCCAAGGAAGAAGGCTGGTTGTATCGACAGCCACCCGAGGGCGGCAAAGCCGGCAAGCGTCACGGCGAAAATCGAGATCAAGCCTTTGCGCAGATGGCGATGGTGGAAGTGCCCGAGTTCGTGGGCGAGGACTGCTTCGAGTTCGTCATGGGAGAGGCGCGCGAGCAGGGTGTCGTAGAACACCACGCGCTTAGCTTTGCCGAGTCCCGTGAAGTAAGCGTTCGACTCGGCAGAGCGTTTGCTGCCATCCATCACGAAGAGTCCCTCGGCGGCAAACCCACAGCGCTGCATCAGAGCCTGCACGCGTTGTTTCAGGGTTTCATCCTCCAGCGGCTGGAATTTATTGAATAGCGGGGCGATCCAGATCGGGTAGATCACCATCAACAGCAAATTGAAGGCCGCCCACGCACTCCACGCCCACAACCACCAAGTCGCGCCTGCAGCGCCCATCAACCACAAGACCATCGCGATCAAAGGCAAGCCGATGAGTGAGCTGACAAAGAAATTTTTGATCAAATCGGCAAGCCATAGCCCGAGTGACATACGGTTGAACCCAAACCGCTGCTCGATGCGGAAGTGGCTGTACCAGTCGAGCGGGAGTTCGACGAGTCCGCCGATCAAAGAAAACACGAAGATGAGTGCGACCTGATAGCCGAGTCCGCCAAGCGTGATGCCAAAAGGCTGTGAAGCCGTATTGAGTGCTTCGAGGCCGCCAAGCAGGGTCCAGCCGAACAGCATCACCAATGAAAGGGTAAGGCGAACGAGGCTGAAGCGCTGACGAGCAGCCGTATAGTCAGCTGCTTTTTGATGAGCCTCGAGCGAGATAGTGTCGCTGAACGCGCTCGGTACGACAGCGCGATGTGATTGAACATGTCGGATCTGTCTGCGCGTGAGCCAAAGCTGTAACCCAGTGGCTACGACCGTCAGACCAATGAAGAGCGCGGTAAAAAGCTGGGCGTCCATGCCCGCCATGATACCGAAGGTTCGGGCCGATACGGTTTGGTCGGATCAGCCCTCGATCAAGCGCCGCTCGCCGTGGCGAACTCGCAGGCTGCGTGTGTCGGCGAGCTCTGTCGTTCGCTCACGGATCGTCTTCATGAAGTGGAACTGGCCCACGGCCTCGTTTCGTCCCAGCAAGATGCTGGCATAGCCACGTTGATGCGTGTTGCTGAAGACGAGGCCAGCGTTCGTTGCGCGCAGTGCGGCGGCGACCTCATTCGGAGAGCCACGGCTGAGGTAACTCTCGAACCCGGGTGAGGTCACCGAATGGGTGGCGAATTCGACACCAGCGGCGGTATTGCCGACCGTCAAATTCTGCGCCCACGCGTTGTGGCTATCGCCGGCGAGTACGATCGGATTTGCATTTGCATCGAGCGAATCTTGCAGCAAGCGCGCTCGCGCCGCCGGGAAGCCGCCCCAACTGTCGAAGTTGTAAGGCAAGCCCAACTTCGCTGCGACGAGACCCGCTGCCATACGACGCTTGAGAAATTCCGGCGCGTCTTCCGGCAGCCACTGGCCGATCTGTTGCGGCGCCACGATTTCGCCCATGACGATCTGTTGAGAAATGATCTGCCAGCGCGTCTTCGATTGTGTCGATTTTCGCAAATTTTCTTTGAGCCAAGATTCTTGTTGTAGGCCAAGCAGAGTCCGCGCGGGATCACGCAAGACGCCATCGCGGAAGTCCATCAAAGCTTTAGCCAAATCCGGTTTGTCCTTGACGGCAGCTTCGAGATTGGGCGGAGCACTACGACCGCTGATGCGTGTTTCGAGTTTGAAGAGCGTCGCGAGATCGCCAATCTGATAGCTGCCAAAGCGATCATCGGATACCGGCATCCATTCACGATAGACTCTTTCGACGATCGCTTTACGCGTTTCCCAATCGCCTTCCTTCTCGGGTTGATGATTCTCGGCGCCACCAACCCAGGCGTCGTTGGTCAACTCGTGATCATCCCACTGCGGGATCATCGGATAGCTTTGGTGCAGTTTCTGCAGATCCGGATCAAGGCGATACGACGCGTAGCGCAGGCGATAGTCAGCGAGCGCAACCATCTCGTGCGCCGGCTCGATCACGCGGCCTGCCAGCGTCTCACCAACCGAGGGGTAGGTGCCGATCGGATACTCATACAAATAATCACCGACGTGCACGATGAGATCGAGATCGTCGCGCTCACAGGCATGCGCATATGCATTGAACCAGCCGAACGGCAAATTCGAACAAGAAAAGAGACCGATACCAAACTTGTCGACGGAACCGGTCGGCAGGGTGCGCGTACGACCGACGACACTACGAGTGCCATCCGGCGCGACGAAGCGATAGTAGTACCAACGTCCCGGTGTGAGACCTTTGACTACGACCTTGGCGGTGTAATCACGATCAGGAGAGGCGATGACTTCAGCGCCGGCTATGAGCTTTTGGAACATCGCGTCGCTCGCGACTTCCGCACGCAGCTTGGCATCGGCATCGCCTACGAAGCGCGTCCACAGGAGCACGGAGTTTGTCGAAGGCTCACCACTGGCGACACCATGCGTGAAGCCACGACGCAGGAACATACCGGCGACGCCCGGGAGCGCCATGGCGCCAAGACCAAACACGCCAGCTTGGATGAGTCTTCTGCGATCGATCATGTTCACGCTCCTGTGCACAATCCTGTAGAGCTTACTTTACAGGCGTCACGTTACAATGGGTCTACAGTTCGAGGATGCCTGTGACTAGCCCTGAAGTTTTCGTTCTGACGATCAACGCGGTGTTGTTGTGCTTTGCGTATTTGGTCGTCTATCCGCGATTCGCGGGTAGCGATATGGACCGCCTCGCGATGAACGATCTAGCGGCCAACCTCGCGGCGGTCGCGATCTCGGCCTATTTCTTCTACGGAACGGGGACCCGCTTCGACTTCCTGGTGCTCGAAGTCGGCTGGTTCGGCTTTACGGTGGCGAGCTTTTTGTTGATGGAGTTGCCACTCTTCGTCTGGTACGCGCGTCGCTACGGTTTGTTTCGTTCGTCCGAATGACTCAGTAGACGACGGACCTCGGCCGTACCGGGTCGCACGCCGCGCCACAGCCAGAACGCTTCCGCCGCCTGTTCCACCAACATGCCGATGCCGTCGTGCGCTCGCGCCGCGCCGTGTTGCTGCGCCCAGCGTATGAAGGGTGTTCCTTTATCGCCATAACCCAAATCATAGGCGTCGGTATGCGTACCGATGATGTTCGGATCGACGGTGGGCGTGGCGTTCTGCAGACCGAGTGAAGTGGCGTGTATGACGATATCGAACGGTCCGTACAGCGCGTCGATGGGCGATGCGGAGAGCCGGGTGCTTCCAGCGATCTTGGCGCCATGAAACGCAGCTACCAGTTCTTCCGCTCGCGCGAGATTTCGGTTGGCGATGACGAGAGTGCTCGGATGTTGAGCAAGCAAAGGTCCGACGATCCCGCGCGTTGCGCCGCCTGCACCTAGTATCAGTACCGATCGATTGACGATATCGATATCGAGATAGCGCAGATCGGCGATGAGACCCGCACCATCCGTATTGTCGCCGCGCAGCCGACCATCCGGCAGTGCGATCAAGGTATTCACGGCGCCGGCGAGTTTGGCGCGTTCGGTTAGCTCTTGGGCCAGTGCGATGACCGATTCCTTGTGGGGAACGGTGACATTCAGACCGCGCACGCCCTGTCGAAAGAGTGTCTGTACCCGGGTGACGAGTTCCGCAGGTTCGATATCGAAGCGCTCGTAAACGATGTCCTGTCGCGTGGCTTTGGCAAACTCGCCGTGAATGAGGGGCGAACGACTATGCGAAATCGGATGACCGATCACTCCGTATCGATCTGACGATGTCTCTGTACGGCTCTCGTTCATGACAACGATCTCACGGCGGCTCCACCGGTACGTTCAGTATCGAGCACTTCACGCAAGATCGGTAGCCAAATAGCCATCTGTTCATCGAGCTGCCAAGGTGGATTGAGGATCAACATACCGGAGCCGTTGAGGCCAACTCGAGAGTCCGGTGGATGAATCCACAATTCGCTGCTGATCGCTGGCGTACGTGCCTCGTCGGGTGGCTTCGGTAGTCGCGAGATCAGTCGATCGCACCACTCATGGGTGTCGCGCTCGTGTTTGATCGGATACCAGATGGCTACGACCGCATTCGGCAAACGACGGAGCACCTCACATGCTGTGGTCTCGACTGACCGAAAGTCGCCCGTCGTGTCTTCATAGGGCGGGTCGATCAAGACGAGTGCGCGTCTTTCCGAATTGGGAAGCCAATGGCGAATTCTTTGATAGCCGTCCGCACATTCGGCCACAATTCGTCCCGAGTCACGCGGTAAGAGTCGATGTAGTACCGCGTGCTCTTCGGCCTGAGTCTCGATGAACACGGCCCGATCCTGCGGGCGAATCGCAGCTGATGCGAATAGCGGTGAGCCTGGATATCCACGACGCGATGATCGTTCGCGGCGGATGAGTTTGAGGGTATCGAGATAGTCCTGAATCTCGGTCGGCCAATCCGTGCGCAACGTTGATTCGAGCGTTGCGATACCACGGTCAGATTCTGCTGTTTTGCGTGCACCCTCAGACTGCAGATCGTAGAGTCCGCGGCCTGCATGGGTGTCAAGTAGCAGAAATCCTTTGTCTTTGCGCGATAGCGCTCGAATCAAGGCGAGCAATGTGACGTGCTTATGCACGTCCGCAAAGTTGCCCGCATGGAATACGTGCCGGTATTTCACGCCTCAGTGGCAGCGGACTTTTTGGCTTTTGCTTTGGCCTTGGCTTTCTTGGGCGCTTTGGCCTTGGCCTTGGCTCTAGGTTTCGCCTCGGCCTTCGGTTTGGCCTCCGCTTTGGGTTTAGCCGTCGCTGTTTTCTTGGCAAAGCGTCCGCGGCCTGGGCGCTGCGGAGCGGTAGCCAGCAGTTCGCGACACTCATCCAGAGTCAGCGTTTTCGGATCGCGGTCTTTCGGAATGCGCGCATTGCGCAGTTTATCCGTGATGTACGGACCATAGCGTCCATTCAAAACTTGAATATCGTCGATGCCGAAGTCTTGGATGATACGGTTCGCATCGGCGAGCTTCTTTGCGTTGACCACTTCAATCGCGCGCTCGAGCGTGATGGTGTAGGGGTCGTCCTCCTTCAAGGAAGCATACTTGCTGCCGTATTTGATGTACGGACCGAAGCGACCGATGTTCGCCTCGAGCATTTCACCTTCGGCATTCGCGCCGAGCTTGCGCGGCAATTGGAACAACTGCAGTCCATCAGCGAGCGTGATGGTATCCATCTTCTGGCCCGGTCGCAGTCCAGCAAAGCGCGGCTTCTCTTCATCGTCGCGAGTGCCGATCTGCACGAATGGACCGAAGCGTCCCATGCGAACCGAGACAGGCTTGCCACTTACCGGATCCGTACCGAGCTCGCGAGCTTGTGCAGCTTCGTCACGAGAGACGTTCTTCTCTGTGTGATCGATCAGATCGACGAAGGGTTGCCAGAATTTTTGCAGCGGCTCGGTCCAAGGCTCTTCGCCGCGCGAGACGGCATCGAGCTCATCTTCCATCGCCGCGGTGAAACCATAGTCGACGTACTTGCTGAAGTGCGTACTCAGGAAGTTGTTGACGATTTTGCCGATGTCGGTGGCGATGAAGCGCCGGCCGTCCATGTCGACGTACTCGCGATCCTTCAAAGTCGAGATGATCGAGGCATAAGTCGACGGTCGACCGATGCCATGTTCTTCGAGGGCCTTGACGAGCGAGGCTTCGGAGTAGCGAGGCGGCGGTTCGGTGAAATGTTGTGTGCCACGCAAACTGACCAGATCGACGATGTCGCCTTCCTGCATGGCAGGGAGGATACGATCATCATCGTCGTCGGCCGCATCGTCCTGGCCTTCGAGATAGACCGCAATGAAGCCGGGCTTGATCAAGGTTGAGCCGTTGGCGCGGAACAAGTTCCGATCCGCGCCCTCTTTGCCTGCGAGCAAGTCAATGGCGACGGTATCGAAGACCGCATGGGTCATTTGACAGGCAACCGCTCGCTTCCAAATGAGCGCGTAGAGTTTTTGAAGGTCAGCATCGATACGACCCTCAAGCATTTGTGGTAGCACAGCTGCGGAGGTCGGGCGGATAGCTTCGTGAGCCTCTTGGGCGTTGCGTGATTTGTTTTTGAAGAAGCGTGCCGCCTCAGGCAGTGCTTCGGCGCCGTAGACCTTGCCGATCACCTGGCGAATTTCGCCAATCGCTTCGTTGGCGAGGTTGACCGCATCGGTACGCATGTAGGTGATGAGACCAACAGCGCCTTCACCGTAGTCGACACCTTCATAAAGCTGTTGCGCGAGTCGCATGGTGCGCTGCGCTGAGTAGCCCAGCTTGCGCGCCGCTTCTTGCTGTAGCGTGGAAGTGGTGAAGGGCGGCGCGGGATGACGATTGCGTTGTTTGCGATCGATGCTGATAACGCGCAGTTTGCCGGGCGGCGCGAGCCGGGGCGTTTTCCCTTCGGGCGCTGCTGTCGTTTGGCCCGCGCCGGTTGCCGAAAGCAATGCGGCCTCGACCTCGTTAGCTGTTGCCGCATCGCTGAACGAAAACTGTTCGACCTTGCGTCCACCGAACTCGACGAGTTTCAGCGGGAAACTTTGTTCGCCACGCTGACCGAATGCATCAAGCGTCCAGTATTCGCGCGGGACGAAAGCTTGGATTTCCGCTTCGCGCTCGCAAATCATGCGCAGCGCGGGGCTCTGTACACGACCGGCTGACAAGCCGCGACGGACCTTTTTCCACAGTAGCGGCGACAGATTGAAGCCGACGAGATAGTCGAGCGCGCGCCGCGCCTGTTGTGCATTGACGAGATCCAACGACAGATCGCGAGGCTCTTCGATAGCCTGGCGAACCGCATTTTTGGTGATCTCGTAGAACGCAACACGATGCACCGCTTTTCCTTCGAGCGCGCCGCGATCGTTCAGTAGTTCGCGCAGGTGCCAGGAAATCGCTTCACCTTCACGGTCCGGGTCGGTTGCGAGATAAAGCGATTTGGCTTTCTTCAATGCCTTGGAGATGGCCTCGACGTGACGTTCGTTACGCTCGATGACGTCGTACTTCATCGCGAATTGGCGCGAGGGATCTACCGCACCCTCCTTGGGCACGAGATCGCGGACGTGGCCGTAAGACGCCAACACCTCGAAATCGTTACCGAGGTATTTTTTGATGGTCTTGGCTTTCGCCGGTGATTCGACGATGACGAGATTTTGGGCCATTTCTTCCGTGGACTATTTTGAGACGGTGTCGCCGTCGCTCAGTGGGGCCGTTCCGGCGGCAGATCGAACACGAGATCTTCCATGCGCGAGCAGGCGAGTTCTTGTCCGGGTTGGCTCGAGAGCACCATCAGCACGACCCACTTGAGTTGGTCGACATCGAGTTCCGACGCATCGAGTGCCAACAAGCGCTCGATGACGATTTCACGCTGCTGAGCTGACAGGATGCCAGTGCGTTCGAGCTCGAAAAGGTAGCCGCGACATTCAGCAGGCAGGTGGGTGCGCTCGGCATCGGTGTAGATACGCAAAGCTCTTGGGCCGGTCTCATGCAGCTCTGGCCGGTCACGCTCACAAGCGAGGTCCGCGAGCCAATCGAGCGCACGCTCGACGCTGGCACCATCGAAGCCCGCGCGTTCCAAGTCCTGCGCGAGCGCCTCGCGCTCGGGGACTTCCCGGTCGTCGGCCAGCATGTAGCGATCGAACACATAAATAAGGATGTCCAGAACGCTACCGGTGTCGGGGGTTTGGGTCATGAATCCGGGGTCAGGGGTAATTGGGTTAAAGACGAAAATACCGGCCGCGGGCGTCGGATGCGGCACGCCCCTGGAGTTCCAGGGTGAGGAGCAGGGACGCTACAGATGTGCTGGAGAGGCCGGTGCTCGCGATGAGCGCATCGAGGCTCGTAGGCTCGAAGCCGAGCGCATCTAACAGGATTTCGGAGGGGTTGTCCAACCGCGGGGCCGTCTCCGAGGGTGTTTCCGAGGGTGTGACAGCATTCTCAGGGCATTGATTTAATTGAATATTTTTAAGTTCGGACAGAACGTCATCAGCGCACTCCACCAGGGTGGCCCCTTGGCGGAGCAGTTGGTGGCAGCCGCGCGACAGCGGGCTGTGGATGGATCCCGGGATGGCGAATACCTCCCGTCCTTGTTCCGCGGCGTAGCGCGCCGTGACCAGAGAGCCGCTGCGGGCAGCCGCTTCGACCACGAGGACGCCCACAGACAACCCGCTGATGGGGCGGTTTCGGCGGGGAAAATGGTTGGCGAGCGGTGGCGTGCCGGGCGGGAACTCGCTGACCAGGGCGCCGGATGCGGCGATATCGACAGCGAGGTCGGCGTGCCGGTCTGGATACGTGCGATCAAGCCCGCAAGCGCAGACCGCGATGGTTTTGCCGCCGGCGAGCAGCGCAGCCCGATGTCCTGCGGCATCGATGCCGAGCGCCAGTCCGCTCGTCACCACCAGTCCCAAGGAAGCGAAGTGGAAGGCAAAGTCGCGCGCCGTTCGCTCACCGAGCGCAGTCGGATGGCGGCTACCGATCACGGCTAGTTGGGCTGCAGAGAGGACGCTCGGGTCGCCCCGTACGAACAAGACGGTCGGGGCGTGATCGATCGCCATTAATAGATGAGGGTAGCGAGGGTCGTCGGCAGCGATCAGCTGCAGGCCGTGTTTTTCGATGGCCGCGAGATCGTCATCGACTTCGACGATGGGCAAGCTCGATAAGGCCTTTTGGGTGGAAGAGGGCCAACCGAGACTGCGCCAAACGGTGGGCGAGGTCCGGCGAGCATCGTCGATGGAGCGGATACCAGCTTCGCGGGCGGCGAGCCAGCGATGGGCATGCATGCCGGGCAGTCGCGCCCAGCGGCAGAGATCAGCGATATCGGGGGAGTGCATGCGGCCGACCTTACGGCGGCTCGCGTGAGGATACCTCGCCGGATTTGGTGCCAATAGGCACTGATATACTGCCGGCATCACGAATAACCTTCAGCGGAGCGACTTGGCATGTCTTTGCTAGCGATATTGGAATTTCCCGACCCACGACTGCGCACGCGCGCGGAGCCCGTCACCACTTTTGATGCCGCGCTTTCGAAGTTGGTCGATGACATGTTCGAGACCATGTATGCGGCGCCGGGAATTGGTCTTGCGGCCTCACAAGTGAACGTGCACCGCCGTCTTCTGGTGATGGATGTAACCGAAGATCACAGCGAACCTTTGGTGTTCATCAATCCGGAAATTCTCGCTCGCGAGGAAGTGGGCGTGATGCAAGAGGGCTGTCTCTCGGTGCCCGGCTTCTTTGATGACGTCGAGCGTGCACAAAAAATAAAAGTATGTGCGCAGGATCGCCACGGCATCACGTTCGAGCGTGAACTGTCGGGTCTAGCTGCAGTTTGCTTGCAGCACGAGATGGATCATCTCGAGGGTAAGTTGTTCGTCGACTATCTCTCGGTATTGAAGCGCGATCGGATACGACGGAAGCTCGAGAAAACCCAGCGTGATCGTGCCGATCGCACTCGGGCGGAAAAAGTACCGACCGGAGCTGGCGCGCGCTGACGCGCGCCGATTTTCCCTATGCGTATTGCTTTCGCTGGGACACCGGCTTTCGCGTTGCCACCTTTGGCTGCGCTCGCCGACTCTTCTCACGAGATCAAAGGAGTTCTGACCCAGCCGGATCGACCGGCCGGACGCGGCCGCAAGTTGACTCCGAGCGTAGTCAAAGAATTCGCGACGGGTCGTGGCTACGAGATCAGCCAGCCATTGACGCTGCGCACGGA
>Ga0172372_10008850_pt1 | contig 13188 bp, 11 predicted proteins | sample LakKiv5m_2_FD_114544 | JGI IMG/M metagenome (GOLD analysis project Ga0172372, IMG submission 114544) | Freshwater microbial communities from Kabuno Bay, South-Kivu, Congo - kab_092012_9.5m | ecosystem: Environmental > Aquatic > Freshwater > Lake | place: Democratic Republic of the Congo...
AATATATTTTCATCTTTAGAAATGCAATGTATAACCTTATATTTACTATCATTGACGGAAATCTGTATTTAGAGTGGCATAACACTACGCTTTTTGAAAAATTGCAACATTCCCTAAAATTGCATGAAAAATAAAGAATTGAGCGTATCGTTTCATCTTTGGACATGCAATGGATAAGAAGAGCTTTATTTTTGTATACGCATCTAAACGTATCTGTACTTTGAGGATCTTCTTAACTGGATCTTAACGCTTTTTGAAAAATTACAGCGTTCCATGAATGTTGCATGAAAAATGCAAAATAAAGGAATGAACGAGATGAATTTCATATTCGTAAAATGAGGTATTGGATAGAAAAAGAAAAGGAACGTGATGGACTTACCACTTTTACAGTCCGGAATAATCGAGGTATCATCGTTCAAGAAGAATTTTATGGGAACACGTATTACGACTTCTTACAAAGGAAAAATGAAAGTGTCTGGATCGTATACGGTAGTGACTGTACCGAAGGATTAAATTTTTTCGACCTAACTTCAAATAGAACGTGTACTACGCAAGGTCACATCTCTGAGTATCAAACATTCACTGGCGTACTTGCAAACCCAACAGGCGAATACATCGCCGTGATAGGGAAAAATTACAAACAATTAGAATTTATTAACATACGAAATGTAGGATCATCTGATAAACCTCCTTGTCATTTCGTATGGATTCTAGAACACGACGACGATTACGAAGAAGAGAATTTTGATAGATCAGAATGGATTTCTGATTATACGTTCATGACAATGCATCCAACGTATAATCTATTATTTGATATGACGGGTGACTTACAAGGCAGAGATGCAAGTGTAAGAACAGAAGACGTCACTCTTTTTGATTTACTACTCCGAAAACTCGCATTGTGAGTAAAAGAATAGAATATGTCACTTTTTTTTTGATTTACTGCACCAAGAACTCACAATGTAGGGCACTACTCTTCGAAAACTTAGAATTTCAGATTAAAGTTAAAAATGTTGTGTATTGGCAACGATGTATAGGGTTTGTTTAAAACACGAAGGCAAGAATAATGTGTTTTTCTCGGTTTATGACGATACAGGTCTCTTAAGGCAAGAACCGTTTCGAGGACGTACGTTTCATGATTTTTTCAAAAAAAGGGGAGAGGATTGGATTGTATTTGGGAGCGACGGATCCCCAGGTTTAAGGTTCTTTAATTTGACAACGAAAAGTCATGTTGATACGAGAAGCTTCAATTTTGGCGGGTACGCAGGAAGTGTGTGCGCAGTTGTAAATCCAACCGGAGATTATATCGCTGTTATGAGATCTGGATCATTCATCGACATAATGGATATTCGGGAGTTGGGTAAACGACATGCTATTAGACTTATGTGGGTCTACAACGACACAAACAGAGAATACAATTCCCTCTTCAAACACCAAGAATTTAGAAAATCAAGGTTGGTATGGACTTCTAAAAGGCGTTTCATATTTAGAAGCGCGATGTATGAGTTAATATACGACATACATAAAGAAGCTGACGACATTTTCATTCAAGGATTTACTGAAGGATTAGCTACGTTGACCCTGGGAGAAGTAACCCTCTTCTCACTTTTATCCAATAAATTCGACATAGATCAGTAATTAACAGAGACTTTACGGCGTTAGATACTTCAATTATTGTAGGTATGATAAAGTGTTTATTGCGCTGATATGTCTAATTCTTCGAGTAATTCTAGGGTAAGGTACAATCTATCAAACAACGCATAATTCTTTGTCGTGAGAGAATCGTACAACGACGTCATTTTACGAATGTCATCATTACGATTATTCCGTCGACGATTATGTTCGACATGATTTTTTATCCTTGTTTTTCCTGTTTTTACCATTTCATCCTCGGAGAAGAGATGTTTTAGTGATACTAGCAACGCCATCAACAATCTGAATCTGTAAAAGATTGTATATCTGGATAATGTAGATATACAACACTCTTCCCACGACGTACCGAAAAATATGTTAACATTCTCCTGTGTTAGCGTTGTAGTCTCTCGATAAGCTTGCAAAGCAATGTATTTCAAATATTCGTCTGACGTACTCCTATCAGAAAAAACATATTCCATGAAAGATTGGTTACTGGGCTGCGTACGAGTAACATATGCGCCATGATCAATAAATAGTTTGGTCACCGGCAAATTCTTAGCTAAAAGACGATGATGGCGGGTTATTATCGTTGTTAGAATTTCGTCGCGGTATTCTGGGATATCACTTGTTCTGCAACACAATCCTAAGATGTGATCCAAAATCCCTAATAGCATAAGCCATACATTGCAATCCATATCCGACTTGTAATTCTCGAATATTCCATCCGCGATAGACATAATATAAGACCAAGCAAAACCAAGACACATAGAACCCGTACTTTCCAAAAGACGAATCCTCTCTGTTATGAACAGAAATGCAATGTCGTATTTACCCAATTCAAGAGCGACCCTATCAAGACTTTTCGAAGGTGAATGGCGTACATAATCGGATTTTTCCAGTTCACCAGATTTAAAACAATCCAACTTAGCATCTATTAACGCTTTGACCACGTCAGTAGAATCGTTCTTGATTGCCAAGATGTAGATATCCCTTTTTACTTCAAAGTCGTACACTAATGGCAAAGGAACGTAAAAAGCAAACATTCTTACTAACTCCACATCGTTGATCATCGCAGCGATGTGGAGAAGCGTCGTACCGTCTTTCGTAACGTAAGCGATATCTTCTTTGTTTGCTTTTCCTTTACGAAGATGACGTATCGCTTTATCGCGATTTTGTATGCATAACCTAAAGAATTCCATACCACAGCGAAAATCCTAAGAAAAATAACTCAAAATAGTTCCAATTTCACCTTCAATATAGCGAAATACTTAAAGTATAATGAGGTATCTAAAGCTGTAAAGTATCTGTCTATAAACAATACACATCCGTTGATATTTTGGTTTTTTATATTAACTCCCTAATTCTAAAAAAAATGGCTTCCAGTAGCGATTACTTTACTGGTGGAGATGCACTCCTTCGTATTATCGATCGAGGAGATGAAATGATGGATTATTTTGTAAGTAAAGGTGTTGTGGACAAATGTGGAGACATTGTAAAACGCATGAAGAGTGCGGAACACATTGCGTCAGGACAGCAGGGATCCGTTTATGTTTATTCAATTGACGAAACGGAATATGTTGTAAAGAAAACACCAAATTACATTTATATAGTCAGCGCGCAAATGTACCCTTCATCAAAACCCATTTCTGTTGATGACCTTTGGTTAGTATACCAAAGTATGGTTCCCGAAGACGAGCGTCTGACTAAAGAGGTGATGACAATGATCAACGGGGGAAACCAAAATAAACTTATACGTCAAGGAGAAACGTTCTATACCATACAAAAGGGAGAAGGGTGGCCCTGTAAAATGGAAGGTGATTTTCAAGTTGAAACGTTCTATTTTACTTCAGACCATGAAAAAATTCCTCGTGGCGTATTCACGTATCCCAAGAACAGTTATCTTTGCGATAACGACTCTTACACGGAATATGCTATCGGCATGATGTGTTCCAATGCGTTTACCAAAGGAAAATGCGCTAACTTTATCAAGATGATGGGATTTAGTATGTGCGCTGTACACTCTGGCGACTTCGACGAAGAGGGTAATGATATTGAGTTATACGACTATACTTTCATGGAACGCGTAACTAACGACGTCAAATCTCTAATGACGCGAGATGATTTGTCTCATGGTATGATTGATAGCGTTCTGATACAGACTATTTTCGCTTTGAGTTACATGCAGTGTGTTCTAGGTATACAACACAACGATTTTCATATGGGGAACGTAATGTTCATCGATCTTGATGAAAGTTATGACGTATTTTTTGGGGGTACACCACTCAATTATGCGGACTATTTCTCGTACACAATCGACGGAACTCGCATTTATTTCAAAAACCAAGGAATGTTGATAAAAATCGTTGATTACGGATACGCTATGAAATACTCCAGTCCTATGATAGGCAGAAAAGACATTGCACTCGGTATAATGGAAACTTTCCCAGCTTGGAGAGATGATTATTACGATATGCAATTATTTATGACGGGTTTTGCAACGACGTTTGTTACACCTTTAGTATCTGAAATGTTTATAAGGATGCTTGACCCTTATTCTAAACTTGATAATTCCAGTTTGAAGAATTTGGATGCGCAACGTAGAGCGACATTTCAAGCATTAAAAAGTACATATACTCAAGGAGAAGATAGGGGATGGCGTCCTAGTTTTACAGGTCTTGCAAAACATCCGTGGGAGTACTTGACGGATCCCCAAATTATGCGTGAATATCTTAAACCTCCTCCTGAAGGAAGTAAGATCGCGACGTTAGGAGTTCTTAACAAATCAGATTTTCACAAAGACTTCTTTGACGGGAATGAAGCGCCCTTCCATCTTTTTTCCAAATCCGAGATAAAAAATAAACTCAGACATTAGAACTGCATTGGGAATTCGTATTTTACCGCTATAGCGGTAAAATACTTCAAGTATGATGGTTTCTTCTTTTATTTGTTTGCGAAAAATAGAATGGCTACGAGTAATACGACCACAATCACCCACATAACGCGTTTGGGGTGTGATGTACGATTATCTTCAAAGAATGGCGTGTAGGGTTTGTAAAGTTCTCTAGCTTGTAATTTTTTGAGTAAGTCAATCTTTTCGGAGGTATCAAGGGAGTTATATTGCGAATAGATTTCACTTGCTTCTTCAGGATTTCTTTCTATCTGTCCTGACAATATGTTCGCTTTAACGATACACTGCGGATAGCAGTATTGAGGCGGATCGTCTCCATAACCTAATATCGGGTATCCATAGGTACACGCCTCAAGACACGAACGCGTTATTTCTTCTTGTACTTGCAGAGAGTCATTTCCTCCTCCAGCTTTGTCGATTGCGGCATCAAACTGTTGCATACATCCGTTTAAAGCGCTTTGATCGTATCTTCCAGCACTGTCGCTTACAAGATACAGACATGCATCTCTAGAAGATTCGTATTTGGGTTGAATAGGTTTTGTAGTCATAAGAGTGCAACGATTTTTATTTACAGAGAATTAGAAAAAGATTTGTATTCATAATTTCATAATTGGTTCTACGAAAAGATGGTGAATTCTTGTAGTATCTTATTGCTGTAACTCTAGAAGTCTATAGAGAGTGATATGTCTCTGATAATCAGCGTGAAGATTAACCATAATTCTCCATACAACGCAATACACATTACAAAAAGGTGGTCTAACGAATTTACTGATTATGGGTTCTTCAAAAGGTACTGAAGTCTTCTTATTCTTGTAACCTTGGGGGTATGAATGCTGATGGTGATAAGCGCAACGACAATAGAGTTCATTGACATAGGGATCGTATCCTAACGCAAAAAAGTAGTATAATACTACCCTTATATTCCGAATTCTGTTTTGAACTTTAATCTCGCCAAACTTTTCGGAAAGGTCAACGTTGAGTAAATGACTTGTTTGAATCGCATGATGCACTCGGAATACACGATTCCCAGGAAAAGGATTGTGAAGATGTCTTGTAATAGTGACGTTATCATTGAAAGGTTGAGGATCGTACCCAAAATGCTCCATCATCTTCTCGTTGGTTCTATTACTTTGAGAAATCAAGCCTAAAAATAATCTATAGAAAAGAAATGGATCAAAGTGCAATGGATCTACAATTCCGAGTATCAGAACCGTCTTCATGGTCATTTCGATGTTTTGAAGCTTACCACACAACGCTGAGAATCTTGCAGAATAGCGGTACCCAAATATGGTTTCTTTGTCCTTTGCAAATTTTTGGATAAGGTATTCATCTCCGTTTTTTGTAAAGTGTTCGTAAAGGAAATATACAAAAGCCGCCTTCCCAAAGACGCGATGCACATCCTTTTTAGGCATTCTTGTTTTTTTGAAAGATCTCAAGTTGCTGATGGTAGATTCTACATCAATTCCCCGACGTTCTTTCGCACATTCATAAAATTCAGAGATGATCGGATGAATCGAGTAAAGCTCTTCAATAGAAAGACTTCCATAGAGATAGTGTTCAACAGATCGAGAAGTGCGATTGTAGTACGTCATACTTTTAGTATAAGTAACACGTAATTCATACAATCTCGACGTTTTCTGATTTTTCATGAAAAATCAGAAATTGGTAGTGGATTGGGAATTGTACAAACTACGTGACACCATGAATTTTTTGGAACTATTTACTAGAGATAGACCTGCGGCATTGCGCTTATTGGAGGATAGCGACAACAAGTTAGAGTTGGTTAATCAAACTTACTCGAACGGATGGTCTTGTGTTCATCAAGCCGTACAGGATGGAGATACGCATGCTTTGACTAAGTTGATTGAATACGGCTCTAAATTGTGGACTGCGTACGACACTGATATTTACCCTATTCAGATCGCCATATTATTCTCACGTTACGATGCGTTGTGTGTATTATTGGAGAATGATAAAGATATTCCTCTTTTTGTGTTCTGTCGACATGCTGATAATGTCAGCGGCACTGATAATTCTTTTAGGAAGTCTTTTCTAAAGTCCGCGTTGTTGACACAAGACGAAAGAATAGTCAAAGTGGTCGTCGATAAATTCTTGAGGTATCTTAGCGCATACCATATCAACATGTTGGTGTATTGCGCTGTGCATCTTACATCGCTAAATATCATTCAAAATATTTTTGGAGAGAACCCCATAACACTCTCCTATTTGAAGCATAGCAATAGTCTCGATTACGCTTTGGCAAGAAAAGATATTGGCGTAGAGGTCATCGAGTATATTCTATTCATCGGCGAAGAAGGATACCCTTACGAGTTTGCTACAACATATCGTACGGAATCTGTGATGATAAAAGATCCCGATTGCACCATTTTAGAGACATTAATAAGACATCCTGACAAAGTAACATTCAAAGCTGATGGCACATTATTGTATCAAGCTGTTTTCTTTCTAAATTCTAAAGCTGTGGATATCACATTGGCGTTAGGACACGATTATTCTAATGACGGAGGATTGATAGAAGCATTTTATAGATGTCATGACGATAAACTCGGAAACAGTAAGATGCATTCTATTTTACGTAATATGTTACTTTTTGGTGGTATCGGCGCTGAAACTTACGACAAGTTGTTTCGTTATTATGACCATAATAACGAACTTGGCCCGTTCTCAACATTTTGTAGAGACACTATATCGTCGTTCTATAACACCGTAACGCTCTTTGAAATGTTGAGTTATACAGTTCACATTCAAGATCTTCGAGAAACTCTTGGAATAAAAACTTAAAAAATTAACAATTTGGATTCTATAAAGTCTTCAAAAGAAAAAAATGTCTGAGGTTGAAAAGTTTATTACTGATCTTAATGATCTGGTTACCAGCGTCAAAGAACAAAAGCAAGAGAACGAGGAACTCAAGACTTCTCTTAATGAGCAATTGCGCGAATACGGAAAGCGTATTGCGGAACTTGAATCTGGGTTATGTCAGATACACGATAGTTCTAACCTTGAAACGATCAAAGAGATCGTAAACTCTTTGATTAAAGACGAAATCGCCAAACGGAATCTCGTAAATACCGACGTTCACGAATTTTTCTACAATCGCGTAGAAGAACTTGGCATTCGTCCTGATTTTTTACGTGACAAGTTGAAAGACGGTAATACGTTTGTCGTTGGACGCATCGTTCTTGAATCCGTACTGTGTCAAAAGTTTGAGGCTTCTCTCCCTATAACTTTATACACGTGCGATGATAACGTGATCGCAGGCTTTAGCCCTGAATACCATTGTCCTCAAGAGACTGGCGAGTTGTGTTACAATTTCTCTCACAATGGCGTATCGTACTTTCGCATATATCGTCACAAAAATATGATCGAGATGCTTGAGTCGGTTGACAACGACCTTGATTTCTGCAGGAACTATTTTGACGGTAAGAATTTTATCGTCAGAGATACCAAGTCTGTGGTCAACAAGTGTCATACTGCGTGCCAAGAAGGTATGTTCAATGCTTTCAAGCCTTATGAGCAATTCGGGTTTAGGTTCCGTTTTCCTGAAAAACCCAAAGAGAAGAAAATCCGTAAAATGACGATTATGGGTATCGGTTCTAAACCCATAACTCATAATACTGTAAGTCAACCTATTTCTGAAATTCCGGAGGATTCAAGCATCGGTGACTTTTTCTACCAACGCGTTCGCGAACTTGGGATAGACGAATTTTTGTTACGTTACATTTTGCAAGATGGCTATACGTTCGTCGTGGGTCGTATCGTCCTCGAGTCTATTTTCTGTCAAAAGTTTGATGCGACGCTTCCTATAGTTCTGTTCACTTGCAAAGGTGATGATATTTTGCCGCAGTTGAAAAAAAAGTACTTCTTTACCTGTGTTCACGGTGAGAATGGTGCGTGGTATGCTTTCTTCAAAAGTGGAGATAAACCGATCTTCAAGGTATATTGCTTTCGGGATGTCGCAGAGATGCACAATGCAGTTGATCATCCAACCAAGCTTCAATTCACCCGCAATTTCTTCGACGGTAAGCACTTTGTGATGAAGGACTACGATGCGGTGATTGGTATGCATCACACCGATTACTATTACGAGGATAATAATTCTCAATGTCATGACGACTATACCACTTATTACAAAAAATTTGGGTTTACGTTTCACATTGAACAAAAGCCTAAAGTGGAAATGGTTAAGAAACAGACTATTCTGTGTGCTTCAGCAAAGCCCCTTCAACCTCGAATTCCTGAGAGTGTAACTTCTTTTTCAGAAGTTGAAACTAAGAGTGAATGCATGCCGAGTTCTTCAGAAGTTGGAACTTCCACAAGCATGCCGAGTTCTTCGAATGCTGAAGGTAACTGCCAGGAATTTTTCTACAAACGCTTGGAAGAACTCGGTGTGGATAGCAACCGCTTACGTGCTTATCTCAATAACGGTGCTGGTAATACGTACGTAACGGGTCTTATCGTTCTTGAAGCCATTTATGGTAAACGTCTCGGTGCCAATTTACCTATTGACGTGTACACGACCGATGAGAACGTTTTTGGCGAGTTACTTCGCATTTTCCCTGGGTTTAACAATATTCTTCAAGTTACGTTAGTAGACAATCTTAAAGTTTTGCGTGAAAAAATCGAGGAAAGATATAAATTATCTTTCTGTCGCAATCACTTCAACGGTGGATGGTTTACCATGTATGACTGCAACGCAGTGGCTAAAAAACGCCATACTGTCAGCAAGCAAGAGTATGACAAAGAGTTCGAGAATTTTGGGTACTATATGCAATATGGGTTTACATTGCATATCAACGATGGTTATCAACCGAGCTTTATGTTAGGCACAAAACCCGCTGGTTCTCCTCATATCCCCTTTGGTGCGTCTGAATTTTCCGCGGCTTCCTTACGCGGAGTCAAATATGATACGCCGTTGAATAAGGTGGATTACGAACGAAAAACCGTCGGAAATAGATTTGATGATCTATGTAAAACTCATGGCATCCTTAATCTTGTGAAGAAGGTAACCGAACTCCACAAAAATACGAGTCACAAACTTTTATTCTTTGGGAATGTGGTTCACGAAGCCGTTGTCGGAGAAAAAGGTACGGATAACCCCTTTACACTTATTTTGTCCACTATGCCGCATGAATCGATCTCTAAATTGGTCGAAGAAGAGGGTTTCAAATTTAATAGTCACGGTGGGCTCTGCGCGCGGGGTAATTCCGATATGCGAATCTATATCGATACGCAAAAAATGACAACCTATGAGTCCATACGTAAAGAGCGCCATATTTCCAATTCTCGTTGCGAATATGATGGGGAAAAGTTTTACATTGCGGATTTTTCCAACTTTATTACGGGTTTTGTAAAGAAGTTTCCCGGTATCGAAACGAATGATGTTTGCGTTGACGACAAAAACATCGTTACTTTTTCAAGCCGAGATTTTCCTCTTACTTACAAGCCTGCAACTATGAAGGATTACATTGAACGCCATATTCAATCTTTGGGAGAGGATGCGGATACCATAACCGAACTTATGGGCCTTCCTGATACCGTCATGGTTGGCCATCCCGTCTTATCGGCGTTCCGTGGTGATAGTCGTCGTTACGAAGACACACATTTGATCTGTTACGATTTTTTCACAGTGTTTATGATCATGGGTCGTCGTGGTTATAGCCCCCCTAACTTTGTGGATCTCACCGTCAAACCGTACCAGTACAAACGTGCATACTTTAAGTGCTTGAATGGTAAAGGAACTATTTCAATCCGTATTCCCGAGAATAATAATAAGGAATTTACCGCAGCGTACACTTTAATTACTGCTATGGGTGGATTAAACTATGACAAGGAGAAATTTACGAAATATCGCGTATGCTTGGATAAGGAGCGAACCGTCACAAAGGAGGAATTTGATTGCGCATCTCTCCCAATCCAATAAGAAATTCAATAAAAACTTAAATTTTCAATAAGGGATAACACGAACTAATGTCTACGGATTTTATTAAATTATTTTTGAGGGATAGGGACGCTGCATTGCGTCGACTGGAAAGTCGCTCTTACTACTTTTCAATAAAAACTTAAATTATTGGAATGACCATGAAATTACAGACATACACAAATATTCTGATGTCTACGGATTTTATTGAATTATTTTTGAGGGACAGAGACGCTGCGTTACGTCAGCTGGAAAGTCCTTATTTCAGGAAAGAATGGGTAAATCAGAAAATGAATGATGGTTGGACATGCGCGCATCAAGCCGCGTTGGTGGGGGATTTAGAGGCGTTGGAGAAGTTTGTGTGGTGCGATATTGATCTTTGGACTATGGACAGCAAATCTGAATATCCTATACAAATAGCAGCATTAACTTCTCATTTTGACATTGTGAGACTGATATTACGGTGTAGGATCCCGGCTTACGTTCGCACAAGATTTTTTGCAGAGAATGAAAGCTTTTTCAAGAAGCTCCTATACCTGACTGATTTACGTATACCAAAATTTATCTATGATACGTTCTTCCTTATAACAGAACACGGTCACCTTCCCATTTATATCGAAGAAATCGTACGTCTTGCGCTTAAGAAAGAGAACACGTACGATATAATCGAGAAGGTTTTTAGAGACAACCTTCCCGCCTTAGACGTCCTTAAAAAGTCTTGGTGCTTCCATACACACATGGAAAGCGTTTATGTGTGTTATAATGTTATAGACTACTTACTGAAAGTAATTGAAGATAGTAGTCTACCTCTCTACGTCAACGGATTGTTTTTGTGTGACAGAACATCAAAAACATTAGAAGTTTTATTGCGTCATTCAAAAAAATTAAGAGGTCTTGATAGTCCTGAAATGCTCTATTACGCTGTGGTAAGTCGCAGTTCCTACGCAGTCGATTTATTGTTAGCCGCCGGTTGCAATCCGTATGTGAAACACAATTTATCGCGAAATACTTGCTTTATAGATGCCATGATATTGTGCTATGAATTTGAATCTGAACGCTACGATCCGAGTAATCTTAAGTACATACGGACACACCAAATTTTACATAAGTTTTTATTGTGGAAAAAGTACGAGCGTACAACCGTGGAATTTCAACTTCCTACTAATAATCTATTTAACTTTTTCGATTTTTCTAGATTTAGCGTACGCACGTTCGCAGACTTTTATCACAACGTCGCATTATATGATATGTTATATTACAGATCATATATTGAAGACCTAAAACAAAAATTCTTAAGTTCCAGTTCCAGTTAAGGCGATCTTCAGAATACGGGTGCGTGTTTAAAAATAAAGCACTTCTTATCTCAAACTTCGCGATGAATAAAAAGGAACAGCTTAAGATCTTCAAGTCTATCAGCACGTGTCTTGGAGATACATCTTTGAATTGGATGGATCCCAACCCTTGCTTGATGGATCCTGAAGAATCAGATGACAATTTTGGAGAGATCTCTAAAGACGTTGGAAGATGTGCAGGTTATCATCAACTCGTCATCATCGAGTTATATTCCGACATCTCACCTATATCTTCAAATACAGATGCTGAAATTGGGAAACACGTTAGGGAATGCATGAAAAAAGATCTGTATGATAAAGGTAACATGAGGATATACGAAATGGTTATTGCAGAAGATGAAAATAGCGTAGGTATGCATCTAATGGCATGCGGCATTGGATCAGATAGTGATACGATATTCCCTGATTTCAAATACAATACAACTATAGGAGAATGGGTGGCGATAGACGATCCTACAAGTGAAAACCCTTGGATTGCGTTGCTTTCATTTGAACACTACACCACAACGCTTTTTCAGTTACTACTAAAAATTTCCATGTAAACACTTTTTACTAGTGAAAAATCACATTCTTTGTATGTGATTTTATGAGAATATGAGTGAAACTCATGTATTATGACAAAGTTACTGATCTATTCATAAATCCGGATAATGGTTATTTTTATCCCAAGAGTAAGATTATAGAAAGTACACAAGCGACTGCAATTATAGAAAGTTCTATAGGAAGTTCCGACTTTAAAAGACTCGTATTAAACGATGGAGAAACTGATTACGGAACTATGGATATCACCCACTTCATATTTCATCCATGTCGTCTTGGTTATGGTACTTGGATGGTCTTATACGACAGATTTAACATGAACGAACATAAAGATAAGTTTTTCAAGTGTGGGTGCCATGATTTTAGGGATCTTGGAACGTGTAACCATACTATTCCCGCGAGGCTATCTTTTCACTATTATAACGAAATAGCGATGGATCTACTCTTTGCACAAAAATTAGACGAAAATCTTTCCATGTTGCTTACTATAGGCATTAAACTCGGCTTAAGGCATTATCGAAGTTTTTTGTCATGGAAAGACAACTATTTATGTCCCAATACGTCTAATTATAAGATTATATTACTGACTATGATAGATCAAGGGTTTAATCCTTGCGCAACGAGGGAAAATGGAGAGTATCACAATGAATCGTGTGTTTTGTACGTGAATCATATCACGCTTTTCAAAAAACTCATGATACACGAAAAATTATAATAAATCGAAATTGTATCCACAAGGTTATCATTAGTGTAAAATGAGAAATGACCATGTTAGAAATCTCTATGTCAATGACAAGAACGGCGTAGTCTTTCCC
>Ga0172372_10008851_pt1 | contig 13186 bp, 14 predicted proteins | sample LakKiv5m_2_FD_114544 | JGI IMG/M metagenome (GOLD analysis project Ga0172372, IMG submission 114544) | Freshwater microbial communities from Kabuno Bay, South-Kivu, Congo - kab_092012_9.5m | ecosystem: Environmental > Aquatic > Freshwater > Lake | place: Democratic Republic of the Congo...
ATGAAAAATAACCAAGGCTTCTCAAATATTTTATTGATAGTTTTATTTTTAGTATTATTTGGAGTTGTTGGGTTTTTTGGATATAACTACTTTCAAACTTCAAACTCTTTACCAAATGGTATGCCCGAGCTTCCTGGAACTAATCAATTAACAAATGATGGTTCGAACAAAGATGAGCCGAGTAAAATAGTTGAATCTGTCAAACAAGAAATTGAAAGTAATAACCTTTCAAGAATAGAGTCAATTACAAGTGAAAATGGTACTGTATGGTGGATTAATGAGGATGGTTACAATGTTTTAACTGAAAATGACCCTTCAATTACTATTATTCAAGAAAATAAAAGAATGCAAGAAAATTACCCAAGTCCAATACCTGCGGATTTTGATGAAATAAATTTAATTGTTAAGAACAAATTACTAAGTCAAGGATTTAAGCTTAACGAGTTAAACTCAAATACTGGTTTTGGACGTGCGGGGAAAAAAGGTTACATTGATTTTATTCAAGCATATGAAAAACCTGGAATAAAGTGTGTCGGAACCGCAAGATATGAAAACAAATCTTCGAATGTTAACATTCTTATTACAGAATATAACTTTTCATGCACAACAGATGAAAAAATAAATCAGAATTATAATGCCTTAAAACCTTTTACAGATATATATGTTAACGCTCAAGAAGCAGATAGAAAAACATTCGTGCTATATAATCTTAGCATAGTGGGTGAAACAGCTAGCGCTTCGATTAGAGATAGGAGACTTGGGGCTAGGGTTTCATTTTACAAAGAAGGTGATACTTGGAAATATTTGCATTCTGGGCACGCAGTGCCTGATTGTGCAGATTTAATCAAAAGAGGCGTTCCTAAAAAGTTCCAAGATCCTTGTATAGATTATAAAAACCCTATTGAGTAATTTTTAGATTGATTCTAATATAAATGTAGTATCATTTTCCTGGAAGAAATTAATGAAAAATAACCAAGGCTTCTCAAATATTTTATTGATAGTTGTATTCTTAGTATTATTTGGAGTTGTTGGGTTTTTTGGATATAACTACTATCTAACTTCAAATTCTTTACCAAATTATATGCCCAAGCTTCCTGGATCTGATCAATTAACAAATGATGATTCGAACAAAGATGATCCGAGTAAGATAGTTGAATCTGTAAAAAAAGAAATTGAGGATAAAAATCTTTCAAGAATAGAGTCTATTACAAGTGAAAATGGTGATGTATGGTGGATTACTGAGGATGGTTACAATGTTTTAACTGAAAATGACCCTACAATTAATATTATTGTAGAAAATAAAAGAAGACAAGAAAATTACCCGGATCCAAGAAATGAGGGTTTTGATGAAATAAACTTAATTGTTAAGAACAAGTTGTTGAGTCAAGGATTTAAGCTTAACCAGTTAAACTCAAATGGTTTAGAAATTTCTGGGTACAAAGATCGTATTGATTTTACCCAAGCATACGAAAAACCTGGAATAAAGTGTGTCGAAACTGCAACTTTTGACATATTGTATGCAACGGAAAATGGCCAAAAAATCTTTTCACAATTTTACCTTGGATGTACAACAGATGAAAAAATAAATCAGAATTATATGACCTTAAAACCTTTTATAGATATATTAGCTAACGCACGAGGAGAAGATAGAAAAACATTCGTAATAAGTTATCTTAGCATAGAAGGTGAAACAGCTCGTGCTTCTTTTAGCGGTAGTAGAACTGGGGGTGTGGTTTCATATTACAAAGAAAATGTTACTTGGAAATATTTGCATACTGGGCAAGAAGAAGAAGATTGTGCTGATTTAATCAAAAGAGGTGATCCTAAAAAGTTCCAAAGGGGTTGTAAAGATTATAAATAATGATGACAGATGAAATTAAAACAGATAAAAAACTCTAATTGATCATAAGGAAGCAAAATCTGTTATTAACAGCGAAAATATTTATATTTTAGTAATATCTAAGGTATAATATTTAAACATAATGATATCTTTAGACCAACTTTCTCCAACTGAATTAGACGATTTAAGATATTTTTTATCAAAGAAATTTGACTGTGAGGTAGGAAAACCCATTTGGTACACCAGAAACACTTCTATTTACTATAATAAAACTAACCCAAAGGAAACATTTACTCACACTATAGAATGCAGTTTTCCATTTCTTAGGTATTATCTCTTTTTTAGAGAATTAGAAGTTTCGAGATTAGGATTCTTTATACTAGACAAAGAGTTGACGGTTGAAAAAATTACAGACCCTGAGATTATCAAAAGAATAAAAAATTCTGAAAAAATTATATCTAAAGAACTTAAAAAGTATATTTCAAAGGATATCTCTTGAAAAATAGAAAATTTTAAAAACTATAACTATAGATTTAATTGTACAAAATAATATTGACAAGTATGTTGAATCTGGTATAAAACACTTATGGCTAAAAAATTAGTTTTTGGTTCTAAATCCATTATCATAGGTGTTTTATCAATAATTATTATAGGTATTGTATATTCATTGTTAAACCATAAACCTCTTGATAAGAATTTTAGTTCAAACTTAAATTGTGAGAAAATTTCATCAGTCACAAATAAAATAAAGTTAGAATTTCCAAAATTTCATTACAAAAATTACACTATAGAAAAAGACGCTGAAAGTAGATCCTTTTCATTCAATTACAGAAAATCTTTAGAAGAACCTATTTTGACATATCAGGGAGTTTATAGTGAGACAATAAATACAAGTGAGAAAAGTGGTAATGAAATCAATAACATAATAGATGAAAAGAATGTTAACAATCTTGAAACATGGATAAATAATAACCTTGATAGTGAATTTTTGAAATTAGGTTTCACTAAAGAGATTGAGTATACACAAATAAAGCAAACCTCAGATAGATTAATTGATAAAATTTATTCATTAGGGGATACTATTATACAAGTTAGAAGAAATGTTCCAGATCAAACACAAGACTTAGATTATTTCAAATCTAATTATTATGTTAACTTTAATTGCGGTAAAAAAGATAATTCTTTAGAGGAAGCATACAAAAAAATCTCAAACTTATATTCAAAAGATAGTGAGATCTCAATTTGGGAAAATATTGATAATTTATTAATTGTTAATCACTTCGAAGGCAATGCGATAGCAGGTTCTACTACATATTATGATACTTCGAGCAACAAAATTGAAAAGATATTTGAAGGTCAAAACATAATAGATTGTTTAACACTTAGACAAAGAAATATAGGCAAGGGATCAAATTATTGTTCTGAATTATAAAAAAGATAAAACTTTGAAATGATTTTGAAATCCGGAATAATAAGAGTAGGTGATACAATTAGACACATTGCACAACCTATGGGCGCCCTGAGTCAGTATTTGTTCAATATAACAAAATATGCAATTGAAACTCATTTTATTTTAACTACCTTAGCAAACTATAACCCTCAAGAAGAGGAATAAAAATTTAAATGTAACATTTATAAATCAATACTTTTAGTATTATAAAACTTATAAATTAAATGTGAGTATTAATTAACCAAAAAATATAAAAAGGGTATTGACATTTATTACCAATTATATGTAAATTAAATTATGAATTATAATAAAGGTTTCGGAAGTTTTATAGTATTAATTATAATATTTTTTGTATTAGCTCTTGGATTTTTAGGTTTTTACCATTTTTATAACCAAAATAACTCAAACCTTTCTCTAAATTCTACAGAAGAGTGTGCTACTCCCGAAATGTTTTCAAAAGATAAACCTCAAGAGCTTTCTAGTCTAACTCCACAAGACTTTGACAAGTTTGAGCTAAATGCATATTTTTTAAACCCAGATGAAAATAACGAAGAAAGTAAATCTTTCTTTAACTCAAAAATTGAGTATCTTGGTGTGTTAAGATTAGCACCACTTAAAAATGAAAAAGTTTTCTCACTTAAACCTGGGTTTAACTTACCTGGAACTATTATTACCTCCGAGTTAGTACCTGGCGAACCAGGACTTACATTCTTATCTCACTACTCTTTAGATAAAGCAAATTGTGTTAAACCTAGTTATGACTTCACAATGGATAATAGTTTATTGATTAAATCTTATACCTTTAAAGGACTAAATATTTATCAAGTGCCTTCTGGAATCGGGGCTAATGTAAGAAATATGCCAGATACAACTTATTTTATAGAATTACCTCAGGATAAAGCTAAAATTGCAGAAGCTAAATTCATAAAGATTGAATCATGGTATTACGACACAAAAAAGCTAGAAACTGTATTAAGATCTATTCAGATTATCAATTAACTTAGCAATATTTTCGTAGTTTTTACTCCAAATGTGATTTCTATCATCAGATGGGTATTCTGTAAAAACTCTAGTTTCATCTGGAAATCTAATAAGTTGATTCCAACCATCACTTGATACTCCTTTAGGAGTTGTTTCAAAAACAACAGGAACCGAATAAGAAAATTCGTGCATCACCCCATCTTTATCGCAAAAGGCAGCTGCTAACTCAAAATGACCGTTAGTTGACTCTAAATTTTTAATCATCTGAGCTAATTTTTCAGCAGAAATATTTTTCTCAGCAAAAGCTACAAAAGGACCTGGGAAGTTGATTTCATCAATAAATAGTGAGTGATCTTCTCTTATAACTGGCTCTTTAAATTTTTCAAAAGCTTGAAAAACCATATTTTTAGCAACTTCTAAACTTGAATCAGCTTGAATCTCAGGAACATCAAAATCAAGAGATTTCACCTCAATCCCATATTTATCAAAAACACTTTGAGCAGCGGCGATTTTTCCTTTGTTTTTGGTCATTAAGTAAACATATTTCATATATTACAATTATACTTATGTTTTATTTTAATCAAATATATTTTGTGGAAATTTAAAAATCATTAGTCACTATATAAACTTTATCAAGGAAAAAGTAAAATTAAAAATAATGAAAAATCTTCAATGGTTACCAAAAGTGAAGATGATTTTAAGGGTATGTTTGACAATGAAGACCTAAACTCTGCAAAATATGTCTTGTGTATTAATTATCTATTATTTTTTGAGGATATGTTATATTTCAAGTGATGAAGCATAAAACATTTAAAAACCCAAAAGAAGTTGAAAAAGATTTTAGAAATAGAGCTGATAAGCTAGGGATGGGTATAGATAAGCACATTTTTAGGTCTGTAGTGATTTTAAACATTTTAGGTTTCAAAACCAAACAATCGTGTGAAGGGCATATTTTAAGATACTCAACATACCCTTGGATAGATTTAGTTTGGGATGAAGAAGATTCAATCGATTATTATGAAAAATCCTTAATGTTTTTTTATAAGAATCTCTTTTCAGATTTGAAGGATTTCTATAAAGAAAGAACCAACACACCATATGACCAGCAGATAAGATTTATGGCTTCAAGATTTAACGGAAACAAATTGCATATAAGACTTTCACAACTTCAAAACTCAAAGTGTTTCAAAAATAAACGCAAAGAAAAACTTAAATTATATTTAAAAGAGATAAATGATTTTTGTGAATTTTTAAGAGTTAAGTATATGATTGAGTATTAACCTCTATTGATAACCAATCGACAAAAATACAAAATAAAAAGTGAAGATTTCCTCTGAAAAATCAGCAACTTTTCCTTTGAAATCATCAACGGATCCTATAAGAAATTTTAGTAAATAAATCTAAAGCCTCAAGTTCAATTTTTACCATATCATCAAAAAGACTTTTGCTTACAAACATTTCTCTATACGAATCACTTCCTCCAATAGAAAAATCTCCAAAAAAGATATTATCTAAGTGAAGTTTAAATTCTAAATCTATCTTTCTATTTGAGTAAAATTCATTTAAAAGTTCTAAAACTGGTTCTAGTTTAGGAAAATAAGATTTACTTACAGACTTAAAAAACTCTGAAGACTTTCTTAAAAATTCTTGAGATTTGTTTAAATCGGTACAATTTTTAGCATTAGCTACCAAATCACGATATTTAGTATTTAATTTATAATACTTTGCATCAGAGAAACAAAAACCTATTTTAAGATTTTCTATTTTTGTAATTTTAAAATCGTTTTTAGATAAAAAATAAACTATGTTTGGATAAAAATTATTTTCCATTTAATAAGGATTATATAATAAAAATTTCACATATTTAGATAAACAAACTGCTATGTATATTTATTTTAGAATAGGAAAAATTAGTTGAAAATATAAATTAAAACAAGTAAGGATAAATTTAGAAAAAATTGGAATTTTAAAGGCAAAGGAGTTTTTATAACCAAGAGCATCCTGTATAATATATTTCTGAGGCTTATAAAAATACATATGAAAAGAACACTAATAAAAGATTTAAATAAAGTTGTAGGTGAAGAAGCTTCAATTTCTGGATTTATAAATGTTAGGAGAGACCAAGGAAAGATGGTCTTTTTTGAGATAAGAGATAGAAGTGGAGTGGTTCAGGGTGTTGTTTTAAAACAAAATCTAGATATCGAGAGTGTCAAAGATATTAAGGAAGAATTTTGCGTTAAAGTACGAGGTATGGTTAATAAAAGACCTGAGAAAAATATAAATCCTTTAGTTTTAAATGGAGATATCGAATTGGAGATTTTGGAAATGGAAGTACTTAATTCTTCAAATTTACTTCCATTTCCAATTCATGAAGACACACGAGAAGTAAATGAAGGTATAAGATTAAAGTACAAATATCTTGACTTACGAAACAAAAGACTTCAAAAAAATATAAGAAACAGATCAAGAGTTTTAAACTTTATCAGAAATGCTTTTATAAAAGAAGATTTTGTTGAAATCGAAACTCCTTTATTATCCGCTCCAACTCCTGAAGGCTCAAGATCTTTTATTGTACCAAGTAGAGTTTTTAAAGATAAATTTTATTCACTTCCTCAATCCCCACAGCAATATAAACAACTTTTAATGGTAGCAGGTTTTGAAAAATATTTTCAATTTGCAAAATGTCTAAGAGACGAAGACTCAAGAGGTGATAGACAACCAGAGTTTACACAACTTGATATGGAAATGGCATATGTAAAAGAAGAAGATGTGATGAATATTACGGAAAAGGTAATTGTTGAAATGATTAGAGAAATTTATCCTGAAAAAAAATTTCAACAATTACCTTTTCCGAAATTAACATATCAAGAAATTATGAAAAAGTATAACTCAGACAAGCCAGACATAAGAGAAGATAAAAATGATGAAAATCTTTTAGCTTTTTGTTGGGTTGTTGACTTTCCTATGTTTGAAAAAACTGATGAAGCCAATGTCGATAATACAGGGGAGTGGACATTTACTCACAACCCATTTTCAAAACCAAAAGAAGAAAGTATGTCAGATTTTGAAAATAAAACAAATATTGAGAGAATAATTACTTCTCAATATGATTTAGTTTTAAATGGATATGAGATTGCAGGAGGTAGTATTAGAAATCATATTTCAGAAAATTTGAAAAAAACCTTTGACATTATGGGATATAATGAAGAAAGAATTCAAAACAATTTTGGACATATAATTGAAGCTCTGAGTTTTGGAGCACCTCCACATGGAGGAATTGCGTGGGGGTTTGATAGAATTATGATGCTTCTTGAAAATGAACCAAATATAAGAGAAGTAATAGCTTTCCCAAAAACCGGAGAAGGAAAAGATTTACTTATGGATTCTCCAAAAGATATTTCTGAAAAACAAAGAAAAGAGCTTGGATTAAATAAAAAATAGTATTTAACAGTTGATTAATGATTAGTTTTTTAATATATTTAAATATATTTGCCAAAATCTCTAATGCATATTCAAAACCAATCCCAAAAAATATGTTATTGACCTTAAAACAAAGATATAATCAATAAATGATTTATCAAATCAAAAGCATAAGACCGGAATTAAAAAAACATGTAGGAACTAAAGCTTTCAATTTAAGTCAGTTAGGGAAAAAAGGGTTTAAAATAGCAGATGGGATTGTCGTTGGAATAGAAATTTATGAATATTTTGTTAAAACAGGAAAAATCAAAAATTTTGATTCAATCATTCAAGAAGTAAAAACTTTCTCTAATGATAAAACACATTTAATTGTCAGGTCATCAGCAAATTTTGAAGATGGGGATACTTTAAGTTTTGCAGGAATATTTGAATCTTTCCTAAAAGTTTCAATATCCGAAATTAAAGATGCAATACTTAAGATTTATGCATCTGTTTCATCTCCAAAAGCATTAGAGTATTTTGAAAAAAATGGAATTAACATTGAACAAATTAAAATGTCAATTTTGATCCAGGAATACATTGACCCATTAGTTTCTGGTGTATGCTTTACCAAAAATCCTCTAACTTTTGAGGATCAATTCGTAATTGAATATGTTGTTGGCAGTAATCAAAAATTCGTAAGCGGCATAGAAAAATCAAAAAAATTAGTTGTTGAGAAAAAGGAAAATATTGAGATAAATTCAGAAAACAATTACGAGAATCTTATTTTAAGAAAAATTGAAGAATTTTCTAAGATTGAAGAGTTTTTTGCCAAGCCCCAGGATATAGAGTGGGGTATTGATAAAAACAACCAGTTATTTGTTTTTCAATCTAGGAGTGTAAATACGAAAAAGGGGAATGAGATACAAAAAGAAATTAGACTTAAAGTAATTGCTCATGGATACGGGCTATCTTCGGGGATTAAAAGTGGAAAAATAAAAATGATTAATACAAATCTAAAATTCCACGAACTGGAAGAGTCAATAAATAAAGACTCGATTATTCTAACAGACAATCTAAGGGTGGATCAAATAATTGCAATTAAAAAAGCAGCAGGTATTATTGTTTCGGAAACCAGCCTACTTTCTCATACAGCCATACAAGCAAGAGAGTTTGGGATTCCTTGTATTGGTGGAATTTATGAAAGAAGTTTATTTGTTGAGGGACAAGAAGTCACTATTGACGGCTTTAAAGGATTATTATTTGAAGGTATTATTCACAAAGACGGAATTGATGGAAATTTTGATACTCAAAATGAGTATCAAAATTTCCCAAATTACTATACCCCAGAAAAAATTTCAGAGTACAAAACAGCTGATTTTACTTTTTTATACTCGATTCAAGAAGATACTTGTATGATCTATCTGTCAAATGTAGAGGACTCAGCTTTAGAAGAAAAAGCTAAAAACATTATAAATCAAGTATTTTCAATAGATAAAGATAAAATTTTATCTAATCAAATAAAAGTTTATGAAAATAAAAATGCGCCCTCAAGTGTTTTTTCTTATTACAAAGACTACATTAAAGTAAAAAATAATCCAGAATTTTCTATGATTCTTGAACAAGCTAAAGTTTATATGGAAAATTTAGATACTGATAAATTAAAAGACTTAGCAGATTCAACCAGAAAAAAATCATATTTAATTTTTAAAAATGGATACAATCTTTTCCTAGAGTTTAAAAAGAATAAAGATGTAGATTTACTTTTAAAATCAGGCAAATACTTAGACGAAGCGCTAAACCTTGCAATACTATTTTCAAATGTAATTATCTTTTCCTATGGAAACTACTATTTGGAAAAACATATAAAAAATGAAAACTCAGTATCTTTGAAAGATTTTTTTGTAAATCCAAGTAAATTTTCACCAAAATTACGAGAATTTTCTAAATTTCTGACTTCCTATAAAAATTCTGAGTTAGAACCTTTGCAGCAAGGTAACACGACAATGATTGATATTATAGATTATATCTATGAAAACGGTTTTGAAGAATATATTAAAGAATATAATTGGTGATTAGATCCGATTAAGAACTCCATCTTTCAAGTAAAGAACTGAAGTAGGTTCAAGATTTGCAACAAAATATCTATCGTGAGAAATCAAAAACAATGTACCTTTATAATTTCTTAGAGATTCTTCGATAACTTCTTTAGTTTCGATATCTAAGTGATTATCAGGCTCATCCAAAATCAACATATCATAATTATGATAAGTAAAAATTGCAAAAGCAAACCTTGCTCTTTGACCAGGACTCAAGTCTTTAACTTTCAATTTCAAAATATCTCCTTCAAACAAAAACTTTTTCAAAGCTCCAAAAACTTCTCGATACTCGCAATGAGTTATATCTAAAAAATTATCAAGCAGAGATTTATCATACACAAGTTGATTCTGTTTTTGAGCAAAGTAACCAATCGAAACATTTTCACCAAGAACTACTTCGCCATCTGTGGGTTTTTCTAAACCTAAAATCATTTTGACTAAGGTTGATTTACCAGCACCGTTTGGCCCAAACAACCAAACTTTTTCACCACCCCGTAATTCAAAATTAAAATTTTTAAAGATAAACTTCTCGCCATCGTAAGTTTTATTTACATCATTAAACATTACCATTCTTTTAGAATGAGTTATTCCAGGTTTGAAATCTATTTCTTTGATTTTCTTTGAAACATACGGGACTTTTTCACTATTACCTTCTAACTCTCTAGAAATTCTTGATTTTACAGCCTTTACGCCATAAGTTCCAGCATATCTATCATACAAAGCCTCGAGTTTTTCTTTCTTCTTTTGAAATAAAATATAATCTTGATTCCATTTTCCAATCAACCTATCTTTTTCAGTTTTATAGTAATCATAATTACCAGAAAATACGGTTAATTTATGATTTTCAATTTCCCAAATTTCTGAAACAATATTATTCAAAAACTGTCTGTCATGAGAAATCATCAAAACACTCTTATTTAACGATTTTATAAAGTTTTCAAACCATAAAATTCCGTCAATGTCTAAATGGTTTGTTGGCTCATCAATTAGAAGTGTAGTTGGGTCTAATAATAAAACTTGAACTAACTTCAATTTCATTTTTTGACCTTCGCTTAAGGTTGAAATTAATTGATCAGGATTGTAATTTGTAAAGTTTAACTGTTCTTTTAGAATCTCAATTTTGTAATCTTCCCATTCATTTTCGATACAAGTTGCTAAAAATTCTGAAACTGTGGAATCTGGAAAATCAAATTCTTGAGGAATATAAGCAATTTTTTCATTCGTTATAGAAATAAAACCGCCATCATAATTCATAACTCCTGCAATAATTTTCATAAGAGTCGATTTTCCACAACCGTTTTTTCCAACAAGAGCTGCCTTTTTACTGTTTCCAAGCTTAAAGGAAATTCCATCTAAAACGGGGGAACCTATAAATTGCTTTGTTATTTCGGTACCTATAATCATTATGGAATAATATCAAAAAAGGTCAACAAGAGCCAATCAATTCTAAAAAAGGCTTTTAACGAAAGATATTAGGTTTTACTTTAATAATTTTATCATTTTTTACTTTGGCGCCTTGTTGTTTAAAATGAACAATTAATTAAAAAATAGTCAATTGACTTAAATTTCAATTAGTCAATAATAAGAGTAAGAGTGAGGAATACGACATAAGGAGGGGGTATGTCATTCTCATATGACTCTTATAGAGAAATTTGGGAAAGAGAAGGTGGTCGGGAAAGTGCAAGTTGCAAGACATGTGGGGTTAAATATAAGGATGGTTATAACTTGGACTGCTCACATTTAGATCATAAAAGAGATAAAGATTATGATAATCCAAACAGGGGAATTCTTGAGTGCTTAAGATGTCATTTAAAAAGGCATGTTAAATTATACTTTGTTGCTTGTTGTGAAAGCAAAAAGAAAACTGTTAAGCAAGAAAGATTTTCATGTCTTACAATTTGTTACCGAATAATTACTGGAGAAGGTAAATGGACCAATAACGACGAAGTAACCAGAGTAAAAGTCAAAAGTGTTAAAAAATCAATTACAGATGTGATTTTTGAAGCAACATACTATATTAGACTTGAATTACAAATTAAAGGCTTTAGTCACGAAGATTTAAAGCTTGGAATGCAAGGCATTACAGATTTAATTGTCTACCTTGATTAGAATTGCGAAGCGGAGGCTTCAAAGCCTCCGCTTCGCAACAACATTTATTAAATCCTTAAAATAACCCCATAGTATTGTTTTATTTAAAATTTAAAGTATAATATACCACGCAGAATCTTTCTGTAGAGAAAAAGGAGGATAGAGTGTATAATCACAAGCTCAGTTGGAAGGAAATTCTTTTCGTCGCGGCTTTCGTTCTGGTGATGGGTAGCATAATGTATGCTGCAAATCCAGAATTTATGATTGAATGGTGGGAGAGGGGGTTCCGCCGTCTGATGTGGTTTGGCATCTTCGTCGTGTGTCTGGGTGGGCTGATATTAGTCGCCTACATTTGGGAGAAGATCAATAAAATCAAGGAGAGGAAGAAATGAACTACACACCTTTCGAAGCCTGGGCGGAATTTGTTTCAATTTATCTTAATGTAGAACTGGAGGAGGTGAGACTGATTCATATCAGTGGAAGCCTTTTCTACGGAGTCTCAGAAGATATTTTCGAAGTTGAACTCGGGGGTCAGAAAATTGGGGTATGGAAGAAAATCACAGGGGGCTCCAACCCTCATGTGGAATTCGAACCTGACCCAACAAAGACTGACTTTGAGTTCATCTACTTCTATAGGTCGATTCTCTGAAAGAGAGGGGTGCAAGGCGGCGACAGAAATGTCGCCGCCATCAACAAATCTATTCACAATCTAAAACTTTGTAACTTCCTTTTATCAACATTGGTGCTTCTCCTTTGATTTTTGGCATATTTTTAACAGCCTCGGCCTGAGGATAGAAAGTTTTGTAATCCTCTTTAATCCAAGAAAAATGGTCGAATGGAGGGTTATATTTTATTGTAAAAGGTATTACCGCTCTTACTTTCTTATCTGGAAGCCAAACTTTTTCATAAGCTATCTTAAAATACTCTGCCACTTTTGCAGCCGGCAGAAAACTTAAATCTTCTTTAACACCTTCTCTATTAGCCCAACCTGTCTCGGTGATAAATACTGGTAACTCTTTTGTAACTCCAAATTCTTTCCTTAAAAACTCTAATTCATTTTCATACGCTCTAATTGACCATCTTCCAGTATCCAAAGGATTTCCCGAAAAATTTGGTTGAGGATAAGCGTGACTTGCCCAGGCGTCAAGTTTGTTAAATATTCCAGGAACTTTTTTATTCATTCTTTTCTTATATTCAAACGAATCTAATGAAACTGAATTTGTTGTAGCCGAAACATTAAAAGCCCCGTTCATTATTCTAAAATCTTTGTTTTGCTTTTTAAATGTTTCAATTGTAAAATCTAAAATCTCAGCGTAACCCTCAGGATCA
>Ga0172372_10008852_pt1 | contig 13182 bp, 9 predicted proteins | sample LakKiv5m_2_FD_114544 | JGI IMG/M metagenome (GOLD analysis project Ga0172372, IMG submission 114544) | Freshwater microbial communities from Kabuno Bay, South-Kivu, Congo - kab_092012_9.5m | ecosystem: Environmental > Aquatic > Freshwater > Lake | place: Democratic Republic of the Congo...
TCACCTTTATCTTCAATTTCAGTCGAAAATCTTTCAAACAAATGATACCCAAAATAAGAATTTAAAAATGAGTCAGAATGAAGATAATACATGTAAAAATGCCAAGGTGCTGCTATTACAAAAGTAGTACCAAATACAAGCAACAATTTTTTTAATTGATTTAACAATGAATCCTTTTTTAGAACAATTAAAATTATTCCAAACAATCCAAATCCAAAAAACGGTAACAGACCTACTAGACTTTTAGTTAAAACTGCAAGTCCAAGCATTAAACCTGACAGAAAATAAAAGTAGGTTTTACTTTTTATAAAACCTTGATAATAAAAATAAATTCCAGTTAGAATAAAAAAAGTTAAAGTTACATCAAGCATCGCCATTCTCGAGTAATAAAGGTATGAAGTATTTAGTGTTAGAACAATCATTGCAAAATAACCTATAACAGAACTGCCTAAACTTTTTCCAAATTTGTAGATTACAATTAAAGTTAAAAGTGCAAAAAATGCAGATACAAACTTCGCTGAAAACTCCGAAACACCAAACAAATGAAAAGACATTGAAGTTAATGCAAAGAAAAGTGGGGGTTTTTCAAACCAGTTATTTTGAGTATTTCTCCAATACAATGAAAAATAATCTCCAGTTTCATAAACATTTTTTGCAACTTTTGCGTATATTGCTTCATCGTAGGGAACAAACTTATGATTTCCTAGATTCCAAAGAATTAACGAGGCACAAATTAAAAATAATAAACAAAAAGTGTAAATTGTTTTTTGATGATAATATTCTAAAACTTTTCTAAAATCTATGTTAAATTTCTTCAGTGTGATAATAATTGGAAATAAAAATAATATATAAAAAAATTCAGAGTTATACGAGTAAAAAATTCCAGCAATTAAAAAACCCAAATTTGTAGCTATAAAAGAAGAAATTAAAAGGTAATCTTGATAATTCTTAAAATGATTTAAGGCATAAAAGTAGATTCCTAACATAAATAAAACTAAAATGATAAAAGATATTAGACCAAAGGCACCGCTTTCAGATAAAAATTCACCCCAAATAGAGTGGGCCGGGACTCTGACAGTCAGACCAGCAGGATCTCTTTTTAAAAACTCATCTGAGATAGTAGTAGTTTTAAAATGCTCAAAAAAGCTTCCGGTACCTCCTCCTAAAAGTGGGAATTTGTTAAAAACCTCAACAGCTCCTTGAAGTAAAAGCATATGTGAATCAAACGAATCTAATCTATAATGAAAATAGGATCTAACTTTTGCCCTAAACATAGAGTCTTTATCTTGATACATAAGAAAGAGTATCCCAGATACTAACGACAAAGTAAGAAGCGAAATTACAATTCCTTTCTTTCCAAATTTGTAATAAAAAACTATTAATCCAAAAATCAAAATTTCAACACCGGCAAAAAGCCAAGCACTTCTGGAATTTGTTAAAAATAAAGTAGTTAAAAAAATTACACAAGCAAATCCTAGAAAAATCTTTTCCTTTTTTTCTTTTGAATTAAGAAAGAATACAAACAATGGCAGAAGCATTCCGGCTAAAAAACCTCCAAAATGATTAACATCCCAAAAGATACTTCCAACCCGTGTCATTACAATTATTTTTAAAGCTTCAGTAAAAAATTCATAGGTGGGTTGAAAAGATGGAAAATCAATGGTTCCTCCTGCGATATTTAAAATAGCTCCAAATAAAAAAGAATATTGGTAATAAGCATAAAGTTGAACAAAAGTTATAAGACAGAGGAATGTTCCATAAACCGTGTAAGTTTTAAATAGTTTCAAAAGATCTTCACCCGATACCTTTATATAGATTGTAATTATGAAAACAGTAACTGTTATAAAAAATAAGTTCAAGAATAAAGAAATTCCTAAGTTTAAGGAGTTTACTGTAGAAAAGAGTCTAGAAAAAACTACCAAAATGTTAATTAGAATAAAAGGATCTTTTAGATAAGGTAAAAATTTAAAAGAAAATCTATTAAAGCTAAAAAACTCATATAAAGCATTTAATAAAAAGGCTCCCATCCAAATTCTAATTGGAAGCATATCCCAAATATACAATGAAAACAACTCTTTATGCAAAAAACCAGACAAAACCAGAGCTAGAACTAAACTGCTAAAAAAATTAATTCTTAATAATAAAAAAGATAATACTAAAAGAGATACTATTATAAAAACTTCGTAATTTAAAAGGAGATCAAGCATTATCTTTCTTTTCTAATTCATAAGACATTAAATCATTATATATTTTTAGAGTCTTTTTTGCAGTATTTTCCCAGGTGTATTCGTTTTTGAAAGATGTAGGCAATTTAGGTTTAGGATTAAAGTATTCTATTTTAATAGCATCTTTTATGGATTCAATATCGTCAGGACTGCAATATGAACAGTGTTCGCCTAGAATTTCTCTTGCTCTTGGAGAAGTTGAAACAGCATTTGCACCCATAAATAAAGCTTCAAGTAGTGTCAAACCTGTAGTCTCAAACCAAGAGGCAGAAACACAAACTTTTGCAAATTTATAGATACTTGGAATTTGTTCGTAAGATAAGTAATTATTATAATGCACCCATTTGTTAACTTTTAACTCATCAAAAAAAAGTTTTGTGTACTCAAAGTGTTTATTTGAAGTTTTTCCAACAAAGACAAGCTTTATATCCTTATTAAGTTCCTTTCTTAAAAGTTTAACGGCCGAAATTATCGCAAGATTATTTTTTCGAGGTTCAATTCTTCCGACAGATAAAATGTAGTCATCAAAAGAAAACAAATTCTGATGTTTTTTCTTTTCTAAAAATAAGTCACCCACACCGTTTGGAATTACTTCCCACTTAAAATTTATATTATAAGTTTTTGATAAATCGTAGGCTTCAATTTTTGTTTGAGTCAAAACATAATCTGACCAAGAAATAACTTGGCGATTCATATTCTTTAACCCTAAAAAAATTGAATATAGAGTTGGTAAAGCTTTAGTTCTATCTAAAATAGATCTGTAAATGTTTTTAAAAGTATCTCTTTGAAATTGATCAACAAAAAGATATTTGGACAGTCTTCTTAAACCAAAAACATACTCATCATCAAATTTTTTAACTTCAGAAACATTATGATGTATTGGACTTAACACAATTTTCTTCCCCATTTTACGAGCTTTATTTGCATGTAAATAAGTTTCAGGAGTCCAATCTAATTGAAATAAGTGTACAATATCAAATTCTTTTAAATCTATATTACTTTTATCTGATATCAGAACATCAACTCCTAACTTTTTTAACTCCATAAAGGTATTCTCAACTTGTATCATATCCCCACCTTTAGCTTTAAAACAGTCATTTCTGACCCACAAAAGTACTTTCATAGAAATTTATTATACAATTTTACATAACTATCTACATATTTTTTAACTGAATAGTTGTCTAAAACAAACTTTTTGTTTTTTATCAATCTCTCAACATTTTTAGAGCTCAATCTTTCCTTATATATTTGGGCCATTTTTTTAAGTAAATCTTTCTCACTGCCTGATTCAAAGAAGACTACATTATCATCAGCAACTTCTTTTAGCACTGGCAAGTTAGATGAAATAACAGGGTAAACACTATACATAGCTTCAAGAAGAGTGATTCCAAAACCTTCAGCTAATGTTGGGAAAACAAAGCAATTACAACTTGAAAAAAGTATTATTTTATCTTTTTCAGGAACATCCTCTATAAAAGTTATAGACTTATCAGTCTTTAGTTCTTTTGAAAGATTTTTTAGATAAGAGATTTCTGGCCCTTTTCCAGCTATTATCAATTTCGAATTTAGAATACCTTGATTAAACTTTGAAAAAGCTCTAATAAGTATCTCTTGGTTTTTTTCTTTAGAAAGTCTACTTAAACACAAAAAAGTAAATTTTCCAATATTTGAGTTGGGTAAGTTCTTGTTCTTTTGAAACTCTTCATCAATTTTTAATACAAAGTCAGGGTCTATAGAATTAGGAATAGTATAAAGCTTATCTGGAAAAATAAACTCATTAACTTTTTTTTGTTTAATACTCTCAGTTAAAGAAATTTCTTTAGTGCTTAGTAAATTGACAACGATAGAGTTAAAAAAAATATTGATTAACTTTGAAAAAAAACCAATCCGCCAGTCTGATATAGGAGTATGTGTGTGCGAAATACGAACCGGCACTCGAGCCAAATAACCTGCAATTAATGAGTTAAAAACAACTTTAGGCTCGTTGGCATGAATTATTTCAATCTGATTTTTTTTAATATATTTTAATAAAAAGGAAATATACGAAAAATCAATCTTATTGATTTTTCGGTAATTTTTAACTTTAGAATATTTTTCAAATTCAGTATATAAATCTCCCTTTGGACAAACAACAAATTTCTCAAACTTTTCTGGTAGAAATCTCAAAAGATCTAAAACTGTTTTCTCCATACCTCCAAAATCTGATGAATTTAAAGTAAATAAGATTCTAGCCATTTCTTTCCTTCAAATGCTGTTTTATAAGAGATAACATATTTGCAACTTTAATTTCGTAGGTATTTAACTTTGCTATATTTGTAAGCTCCTGTTGTCTTTTGGAATCATTTTCATCTATTGCTTTTTGAATATTTAAAACAAAGTCATCGTTAGTTTTGGAAACATAAGTTACATTTTTGTACATAGTAAATACCGGTAAATCTGTTACAACACTAGGAATACCAGCTGACATTGAGTTAAAAAACTTAACTGGGAAGCATCCACCAATTGTATAATCGTTATAAACATAAGGTATTAAGTCAACTTCAAAATGAGCCATGTATTTTGGAGTTTCTATAAAAGGAATTTCTCCTAAAAAATAAACATTTGAAAGATTATCTAAACCTAACTCAGTTAAAGACCCTTCTCTATCTTTAAGCCCGATATTTCCAATCAATACAAAACTATAATTAGGGTATGAAACAGCTACATCTTTAATAATTTTATAATTAAACTTGTAACTATCTAAAGCGCCAATGTATCCAATTATAGGTTTGGGTATGTTTTCTAATTTTTTTGGTACTTCTTTAAATCTTTCTTTTATATTAAAAAATAGGTCAAAGTCACCTACATTTGGTGTATAAAATGTTTTTGAATTTATTTTTTTAAGTCTTTCAACTAGACCTGGGGCGGTTGCAAAAACTAAATCCGAATTTCTAGCTAAATTTTTTTCAATCTCAATAATCTTCTCTTTAGACTCTTTATTTTGATATCTAGGAAAACCTGCGTAATAATCGACACAATCGTAAATTAGAAAATCTCGGTTTATATTCTTTAAATAAATATCTAATTCAGGTATTTCAACATTGTAAACCCACAAAATAGTTGGGGCCTCTAAAATTGAATTTTCTTTAACAATCTTATTAATTTTAGAAGTAAAAATTTCCGAAAAAAATTTATCATTTTTAAAAAACATGATTGGAGTATAAATTATGGCATTTTCATCTTCTTTTATCCCGGTTAAGAGTCTTTTTAAGTTAAAAAAACCTTTTTTAAATTGATTAAGTAATACTTTTCCAAAAAAAATTGGGGGATCCACAAAAATTACCTTGTGACCCATCTTTGAAAGCCTCATCATTATATGTCTTTTGTTTGTCCAGTTTGGATAATCCCATAACTGATTTGATAGGCAAATTATATTATATTTATCTTGCATAGCTATATTATACTAAGAAATTGATTAATTTTCAGGCAAACAAACCTCACAAGCTTTGTCTAAAAAACCTAATTTTACAAGTACTCGTCTAATGTTGAAAAAAGCCTCACTATTTTCAATTGACCATAACCAAGAGGTGTTCTTAAAACCAGTGTCATAAGCACTATGCCAAATAGAATCAAAGAAAATCAAACCAGAAAATTGAATGAGAAAAGAAATTCCCACCAAGAGAAATAAAATTTTTTTAACTTTCTCATAATGAGATTCTAATAAATACCAGATAGGTACTATGAAAAATGGAATTACATCCGATACCATCCTGTATCCAAACCCATAACCCCCATACCAATGTTTCCATTTTGAGAGCACCAAACAGTGAATTAAAACAATCCAAAAAGAAATTTTTACTAGACTATGATTTTTATAACCATAATAGAATCCAATTAAAGAAAGAATAAATATTGGTGAATAAATTAAGACACCCTTTGATGGTGATAAAAACATACCTATAAAGCTTTCAGGAAAATTTCCTAACCAAGAATTTTCAAGTTGAGACGCGTATCCTTGATTTGTTAAACTTTGATAAAAAGTATTGTTGTAGTATATAAAAAATAGAAAAGGAATTAAAATCCCAAATAATCCCCCAACCCAATATTTGAATTCGAAATCAGGATAAATTCTTTTTCTTTGATTGATTATCAGAAAAACTGCAAATATTACTAATGCTATTCCTGCAGTTGGTCGAGCAAGGATTGCAAATCCTAGAGAAAGAAATAATAGAAAAGGATTGTTCTTAAGATAAAAAATAACAGCTAAAATCAAAAACAATTGAACAGTTCCATGTTGCCATAAACCTTGAGATATTAAGGGAAGGTTAATAGTACACATTGAGAAGATAAAAGTTAGAATCAAAGATTTTTTAAGATTTGTTTTTAATAAATTAAAAAAGATATAAAAAATTAAAGCACTTGAAAGAGAAATAATAAAGGAACCAGACAGATGACTTATGAAATATACACTTTCCCAGGAAATTTTTGAATCAAACAAGAAATAAAAAAAAGTTATAGGTAGTGAAATTATAGAACTTATGAGTGGAAATGCAGTTAAATAGTTATCACCTACTTTCCTTAGATAAAAAGGGGTTAATGAAGAATCATCAGGTTGAGGGTACTTAGAAACCATCATTTCGTAATAATCGTTTAGGTATAAACTCCCAGTTTGAATAATAGAGATGGATGTAAAAACTGAAGGTAAAATATCCTCAGATTGTAGTGGAAGAGAATTTATTCTTGTTTTATAAAAAAACATCCATGAAAAGATGTATGTTAAAAATATTCCTAAAAAAATAAGTGGATAAAAATTTTTAGCTTTCTTATGCATTATCAAGGCTTACTTTTTCAGATACCAGTTTTTTCTGATTATTAGCTAATTTCTTAATCGAGTTAACAATAAATTTTGGGGACCAAAAAGAAACCTTAGTTTGATCTTTATCAAAATCAAGCAAATGTCCAAGTAATTTCCAGGCTGAAAATACAAAAAACTTTATATCATCTTTACTTCTGATTGATAAAATTTTTCTAAAAATATAACCTACACTAAAAAAAGATGAATAAAGTTCTTGGGTCAGCTCCATAAGCTTCTCTCTTGAAAAAGGAACTTTCATCACAGGGCCCCTCATATCAAAAGCTTCATACTCATAAGGAGATACAAGCAACCACTCTTTTTCGATACATTCTTTATAAAGTGGGGTTCCTGGATAAGGTATAACAATCGTTGCTTGCATAGTGTCTACATAACCTTTTTTAAAAAGTTTTTTTGCAAGATTGATAGTATTGTTAGCCATTTCTTCAGTTTCCCAAGGATAACCTAACATTATAGTTAAATGAGGTTCGAGTCCTGATTTTTTAGCCATCTTAACTCCGTTTTCAATCTCTTCAACCTTCAGACCTTTATCTAACTTATCTAAAGTATACTGATTTCCAGACTCCATACCATAAAGAATAAACCTAAAATTTGCTTGTTTCATCAAATCATAATATTCTTGAGTTAAAGCATTAAGTCTCATATTACAGCCTAAAACTACTTTTTTGTTGTAACCCGAATCAATCATTAACTGGCAGAATTTCTTTAAAGGAGGGCCTACAAACAAAGTTCCTGCATCGTCAAAAATTTCTTTGACTCCATAATTATCAACTAAATGTTTTATCTCAGCAAAAAGTCTTTCTGGAGTAAATCTTCTATAAGTACCCATTGGGTTTAAAGTATGGTCCCAAACGCAAAATGTACATCTATTCCACCAACAATCTTTTCCAGAATACATATAAGTTGCAGGTGTATACTTAAAATTGCCGTTAAAATAAGCATAATCTTTCCATCTGGTTAAATCTCTATCAACAAAGGGAAGATCATCTAGTTTGTGGTTTTGAACTAAAGGACCTGAAACAAAGAATTTCTCGTTAGAAGTTTCAGAATTCTCAATTCTGACTAGCTCTGATAAATTCAACTTTGAAGGATATCTCCCCCAAATCCCACCTACCAACTTTACATTTTTGGTAATTGTATCTAAAAGATCAGAAAGCATAAAATCGTAATCACCGCCAGTTATTACAAAATCTACTTTTGAATTCTCCATTGTCTCTTTTGGTTTGAAAGTCACATGATCTCCAACTAAAACAGTCATCATATCTGGTAATTCTTTTTTTAATAAATCAATTATTTCCCAATGATTTCGAACCACAGGAGCTTTAGTTTCAATCATAATCAAATTTGGATTTATTTCTTTAATTTCAGATAACCAATCTTTAAAAGTTTTTTCTTGAGCAATTCCATCCAACCAATAAACATCGTACCCACGGCTTTTTGCCATAGAGGCGCTGTAGGCTGGTACCATAGGGTAAATGTAAGTTTTGGCATTAAAAAACTGAAACTGCCTATTTTGAGATAACAAAGGAACTCCCTTTGATGTTTCAATAGGAGGGTACCCGACAACGACTTTAAAATTATTCATAAATAAATTATATCAATTAAATATAGATTTAAAGTTAGATTTTGGATTAAAAATTTCAAACTTTTCAATTGGATAAAAAGCTGGTTTTTTGTCTTCAAAAAGAGAAACAATCTTAGAAGCAAAATCTTGAACATTATTTATCTCAACGAGATTTAGCCCAAAATCTGAATAAACTTGGGAATAAATTGGTAAATCGAAAGCCACGATATGTAAGTTAGAAGCCAAACCTTCTAAAACTACATAACTAAAACCTTCTTCACGAGAAGGCTGAAGTAAAATAAAAGATGACGCCATTTCTGAAAGCAAATCTTCATTAGATAAGTTTCCTTTAAGGTAAACTTTTAATTCTAGATTATACTTTGCTAACTTTTTTTTAAACTCTTGAAAAATGTAATCTTCTCCACTTCCAATAACACAAGCCGAAAAATCTAAGTTTCTTTTATTCAATTCATTAAATATCTCTGGTAAAAGTAAAAAACCTTTGATCTCATTGAACCTACCAACATAAACAATTTTTTTAAGGTCTTTTACTTTATTTCTAGCTTCAAAGAATTTTTCTAGGTCTCTACCTAGAAAAATTCTTTGAATATAGCTCATGCGAAAATTTTTTTTTAAAAAATTTTCGCACTCTATATTTATGACTATCACTTTGTCAGCAGATTGAGACATAGTAAACGATAAATATTGAGCTAATCTACCTATATAACTTCTAAATGATAATGATTTAGAGTATAAATGATAAGACATAACATACCACTTTTTGCATTTAACAATAAATGGAGGTAAAATATCCGGAAAAAAGTCGCTTACTGAATAGAACAAAATATCTTTATACTTTTTTTGTAATTTCTGAATTAAAAAAATTGTTGAAATAGAGCGATATATATAGTTATACAACAAATTCAGTAAGAAGAAACTGGAGTACAAGTTAATTTTTTGAGATATTATACATAGTTTTGCTAACTCATTTTCACCTAAGTTTTCAAGAACTCTCTGAAAATCATGAGGACCTACTAATATAACCTCGACACCTTCTTGGATAGAATTTTTAATAAGGTCTATCCCTACTCTCTCACTACCTGAAATACTCAACCCACCTTTACTTGAATTGAAACTATTAAAAGAAAATATTCTAACCATTAATGTATTTTTCCGAAACAATATCAATATCACGAAGTTTGATTTTTGGGTTTTTAACTAAACCTTTTAAAAAATTAAACCCATAAAAAATGTGGCTAAAACCAACTCCTACCCCAAAAAGCAAAGTGTGGGCTATGGAACCTGTTTTATAATAAATTTTGTACATCTCAAATGAAACTAAAATCAGATAAACAGTAAGTGGTATAAGAATTATAAAATTTTGAGATACTAAAAAAACCGGCAAAGAAATAAGGTAGACCAAAAATATACTTGGCACCATATAACTTAACTTGAAAGAAGTTTTAGGTAAAACTCTTGCAAAGTAACCCCTATGAAAAGCGTACCTACTTAACTGATTTAAGTGAGGGTGGAAAACCTCTCTTCTAAAGTGAAAAACTTTCAACTGAGGGATATAAAGTATGTCTTTCCCAAACTTATTTAGAATATCAAGACAAAGTTTTGTATCCTCACCAGGCCAATAATTTATATCAAACCCACCAAGTTCTTGTAAAATTGTTTTTGAAATTATTAAATTTACAGAAGGATAATCATTAACTCTTCTTCTTTTATCAGGTAAATGTCTATAAAGAGTCGGGCCTGAGACTAAAACTGATTCATATATATGTCCGCTTACCTTCTCTAAAAAAGTAGACTCTTCAGGGGTAATAGAAGGACCACAAATTCCAATCTCATAACTATTATTCTCAAATTCTTTAGAAGCAATCATAAGCCAATCATCTGCTGGGTAGGCATCATCATCTAAAAAAGCTATATAATCTCCGGTTGCTTTATCAATGCCAATGTTTCTTTTTTCTCCAGGAGATTTAATTCCTGAAAAGATAAAAAAATAGTTTTCTGGAAATTTATCCTTTATCTCTTCCTCAAAATCCAAAACAACAAAGACTTCATAATTTTTATAAATTTGATTTTCTAACTTTTTTAAAGTCTTATATAAAAATGAATTATACAACTTGGCGGGAATTACAATACTAAATTTCATTTTAATTCACCTGTATTTACTCTCATTTCAAGCTCTTTATCATATACCCATAATCTTTTTGAGCTGTCATCGTAGTATCTCATAAAGTATATTCTATAAAAGACAGAGATAGTGTCGTAGAACATATCCCAAACATTTTTATTAAATAAAATTTTTGCTAAAGAAAAACTTGAGTTAAAAATATCTAATTTAATTTCAACCGGAGCTTCAAATATTTTTCTAAATCCTAACCGGTAAGAAACTGCAAGCATCTCAATATCAAATGCAAATCTTTTTACAACTAATCGAGGTAATACTTTTTCTAAAACTTTTCTCTTAAATACTTTCAGACCAACCTGGGTATCTCGTATGTTTAATCCAAAAAGAATTCTGACCAATATTTGATATCCAAAGGATAAAACTTTTCTAAAAAATGGGTAGCTTACTTTAGAAGCTAGATGTCTTTTACTCGCAACCATAATATCAGCATCGTACCACTCCATGTGCTCTAAAATCATTGATATACCATTAGGATTAATATCCATACCCGCATCAATAAATACAATATAATCTCCTTTCGAACGAGCTATTCCATATCTAATTGCGTATCCCTTACCTTTATTCACCTCATACCCATACCCAAAAATATTAGGATCTTTTGAGGATTTAATTTTTTCTAAAGTTTTATCTAACATGCCGTCAACCACACAGATAATTTCATAATCCCATCTGGTTTGTGACATTACATTCGAAATACTTTCTAAATCTTGCAAAATTGTGTTTTGCTGCTTATAAGCGGGAACTATTATTGAAATCAACATACTTGTTATATACCTCAAAAATTAAATAAATCAATAGTAAAGTCCCAATAAGTATATTACTATAAATAACATAGTTTATGTTTGTTCCAAAGTTCATTATTAAAGCAGTCTGAAACAAAATACTTATCAAAAAAACTATAAATATTCTTACTTTGGAAATTGCTACTAAAAACATTACAAAAAAATTGATTAAAATACATAATGCTACAAATACTGAATAAATAGGTATAAACTCAGATACTTGATAATAAAATTTCAAAGATTCAATTCTAAGTCCTAGATTTGAAGATACAAAAACAAAAACATCCAAAAACTGCTTAGTAAAGAAAACAAAAATAAGCAACCCAAATCCTGTTACAAATCCTACAATTTTAAGATAAAAAAACATCAAATTAAAGTATGCTTTATTTTGTTTAAAGGCGTCTGTTACTTGTGGAGCCATAGCACCAGTAAATATTAGAGATCCAAAAAAATACATCTTTCCAATATTTGTTAAATACCCATATTTTCCAGCAATTTCTTCAGATAATCTTGATTTTATAATTAACAAATCAACTTGGTTTATAAGAGAATTTCCAATAGTTATAAAAAGTATCGGCATTGAGATAAGAATTACTCTTCTTATATAGTTGTTGATAGAAGTAGCTTTAAACTCTGGGTCATAATCTTTAAGAAGTAAAAGATTACCTACAAGGAAATTTATTACACTTATAGCCAAAAGAGAGTACAAAATACTTAAAAATTCATAACCTTGAAGGTAGAAAAGAGTAACCAAAAGAATTTTCAAAAAGGGTATAAAAACACCTAAAGTTGAGAAAGATTTAAATCTGAGCATACCAAAAAGAAAGGAACCTGTTGGAATTGTTGAGATAGAAAAAAAGATAATTAAAGACAAAATCTGAATATAAAGTACATTTCCAACATTAAAAGTATTATTGAGTACCTCTGAAAGGGAAAACACTGTTATACCAATAAAAAACCCTATCAAAGAAAATAAAACTAACATTTTAATGTAAAGGTTAGTTAGTTTCGAATACTCTTTTCCAACATTTAACTCTGTCACAACCAATATAAGAGATCCAGAAATCGCCGTCGGGATTGTTGTTGACAAAGTTAATAATGTTGTTAAAAAGGTGAAGTTTCCATAAGTAGAAAAATCTGGAAAAAGAGATTGGATATAAAAATTAAAGTAGTAGTTCAAAAAACTAGAAATCACGGAACCTAGCGAAACTATAAGCATTCCTGAAAAAATAACTCTATTTTGGGAAATTTTTTCTTTAATCATTTTAAACATAAACTATTCTCTTACTTTATAAACCTTAAAAATTTCGATATTATTAACATATATTGGTAAAACCTCCTCCAAATTATACCTTAAATCAAAGTCTTTTACCTGATTATCCCATACAGGAAAGATAAAATAATTAGCTTTAACCGCATCAGGCTTAAGCTCATTTATAACTCCCCAACCACCGATTAGTCTAAAATAAGGAGATAACTGAGTATAATATTTTTCAGGCAATGCGACCACTAACTTATTATGGTCTTTGGAAATCTTATCTATATTCTCTCCGTCTAAA
>Ga0172372_10008853_pt1 | contig 13182 bp, 11 predicted proteins | sample LakKiv5m_2_FD_114544 | JGI IMG/M metagenome (GOLD analysis project Ga0172372, IMG submission 114544) | Freshwater microbial communities from Kabuno Bay, South-Kivu, Congo - kab_092012_9.5m | ecosystem: Environmental > Aquatic > Freshwater > Lake | place: Democratic Republic of the Congo...
CCTGCCTGTAAAAAGTCAACCCGCGATAACTCCCATGGTGGGAAAGGCATTTGCCGATAAAAATGGATCTTCTGCGGTGCGCATGGGACTGGGATTCAACCAATTGTACAAAAACCGTTGGGGCATTTACTACACCTATGAATACCGTTCGGATGTCATGTTTTTCGAAAACACCCCGTATGCGCACAACGAATACCGCCGAGATGTGATGGGCATCACCGCCCAAATCCACCCCAATTTTTCTGTGTATGGTGGGGTGGGTATGTTCATGGATGGCATCCTGAAAGGACAGTTTCAAAGCAAGGGTGGCGGCATCCCCTACATCATCAAACCCATTGGTTTGCGCAAAGAAATTGGCTTTACCTACCACCCCAACGATATACCCCTGCAAATCTCTGCGGGTTACTCGTTGAGCATCGGATTCACAGGCAACATTGGTTGGAGAATTCCGCTAGAGTCCACCGGCATGACCGTTCACCAAGCCATCACGGCCGAATAATCCAAGGCCGAAAACGGTTCATTCACCAAATTCACCCAAGCATAACCTACATTTTTTGAAGGCAACTGTGATTTTATATTATATTCGAATCTATTTATTAAACATGAAGAAATTATTGCTTGCCTTGGTGTGTGCATTCCTACCGTTCATAGTGGGTGATGTATCGGCACAATCTACTGCCCAACCCCGTTGGAATGTAGCTTCTTGGGAACCCGGATTGGGCATGGTGTTTCGCCATCAAGAAAAATTCAGTGCGGCCCGCCTTCAATTGGGTACCCGCAATTTGTTCATCAAAAACCGCGTAGGTGTTTATTACATCTTGGAATACCGCGGTGGCATTCAATTCCAAGAAGACGGTACGTCTTTTTATTTCCGTGATTTGTTGGGCTTGAATTACTCTGTGAACAAGAGCTTCTCGGTTCATGGCGGTATGGGCGTTTTCCGCAAAGGCATTTTGCAAAGCGGTATGTTGAGAGGCGGACAATATTATTACAACAACCTCCAATTTGGACGTTTGCGCAAAGAGATCGGTATCACCTACAAAATTCCACAATACCCCGTTTCTGTTGACATTTGTTATTCTACCTGGGTAGGACCAACCGCCACCTTCGGCTACGTAATACCCATGAATCGCAAGAAATTGGGCAACGCACCGTTGTGGAGCATTCCTGTGTATGACGTACCTGTGATTGTGGAAACCAAGCCTGAAAAAGTTGAGCAGCCTGCCGTCATTGACACAGTGGTTGAACAACCTGTGATTGTGGAAACCAAGCCTGAAAAAGTTGAGCAACCAGCCGTGATTGACACTGTGGTTGAACAACCCGTGTACGTGGAAACCAAACCCGAAGTGGTTGAACCTGTGGTAACACCAAACGTAGAAACCAAGCCCGAAGTAGATTTGACCGCCTTGGCCAAACAAAGCACCACTTACTATCCTTTCAACCAAGCAGAACTGAGCGCCTCCAACAAAGAGAACCTCGAAGCGTTGGTTGCTTATATGAAGTCAAACCCCAAATGCAAAGCAACCGTATATGGAAACGCAGATGTATTGGGTTCTGAGAGTTATAACCTAACCTTGTCAGCTAACCGCGCCAAGAACGTAAAAACTTACCTGATTTCTCAAGGCATTCTAGCCAACCGAATCAAAGTTGTGGCTTACGGCGAAACCAAAGCCAAAGGCGAAACCGAAGAAGAACGTGCGCTCAACCGTTGTTGTGAGTTCAGTTTGAGCGCCAAATAAGTATCATTTTCATGCACAAAAAAACCCGGCATAGCTGCCGGGTTTTTTTGTGCACTTAATATGTAGGATCAATTCAATTCGTACTGCGTTTCTAACGCATTGTCGGTGATTTCCAACACCGTTTCAAATTGATTGTTCACTTTCAATTCTACCGTTTTGATGCGCTGAATGGCATTGTTCCAATACCAACCGCTCTGGTATTTCGCCACACCGTCTTGAAAACACTGGGCCTCCTTGCCTGCACAATACTGGGGCAATGTTTTGGTTGTGTTGGATGGACTCTGTTCCAATACCTTGTTCAACACCGCCAAATGCTGATCAAATACCTAAAAACGGTACACCGCGCTCACTTCCAAATTCAGCGACCACACATTGATCCCCGGAAAACGGAAATCTCCCGCCTTTCCATTGGGATCATAATTCCATTGGAAGTTGTAGGTTCTAAGCACATGCAAATTGTACCCCACAAACAGCTTTCCGTAACTGGTGTGGTGACTCAACAAAAATCCCCAATCCACGAAATGCTTGCTGATATCCCTGAAAAACGGATTTGTACCACCCAAAAACAGATAATCTATGGCACCGTAATACAAATCCTCATTGTATACCACCCGCTCCAACTGTATACCATACGTTTTGAAACCATCCAAATATTTCACCCCCCCGGTGTACATGTTGCTACCCGGACCAATCCCAGCACCCATAACCTGACCCCTGTTGGTCCAGCCCACACCATTGCCATTCATGTAAAAACTATAGCCCAACAAAGAACTCGGTTGCATAAAATTGTCCATGGTCGCCTGAATCTGCGTTACCTCACACATCACCTCCAACCACTTGTCTTTACCCGGCATGGGCTGCAACTTTCTAAAACCCGCCATCCAAGCCGTGGTGGCCAATGGGCGCGTCATCAAATCCTCAAAATCCCAAGCCCAGTCTTCCCGGCCCATTTCTCCATAAAATTCCGCATGCGATTTGGGCAAGAAATAGCGGAACGACAAAGACACCAGTTGATTTCGGTCCAATCCTCCTCCACTGCCGGTTTGCTCGCCGTTCGCACTCAAACCCAAAACCCGCACATAATCCAATGGACTTTTGGGTTCCCCACTTACCTGTACGATGCGGGTTACCCCTAACGACAAGCCGGGCGTCCACTTGGGTTGCCACACCGCAGTCATCCCATTGAAGTAGGTATGAAATTTGGGTGCCACTGAATCCACCACCACATCGCCCGCAATGGGCGGCCAATTGCCATCATAACGCAACGGATACTTGAAACCCGAATGCCTCAATTTACCCCCCACCATCTGTCCTTCCACCAACCCAAACTTGGTTTTGATGGGCTTGTTGGTATTCACAGTAAAATGACCAAACCCCGGTGCGTTGTTACTCATGATGATGGCGTTCTTCTGTCCAGCGCCCCACCATAAATTCTCGGTAGAATAACCGGCCGATAGCGGTCCTACATGCAATTTTACATACGATTGTCCGGCAAATGTTTCCTGGTATTCCCCCTGCCCCATGCGCTCGGGAAAATCAATGGATCTCGAACGAAACGGCGGATTTTGAAAGGGCTCATTCTGGGCTTTCACCAATTCTGGTCGAAACTGCGCCTCCAGCCATTTGGCTTTGACAAAAATACCGCCCGACACATAACGCTGCATGCCTTTGGCGGGTACCATCGGCCCATCGGCCCATCCGTAAGGATGATGGCCGTTGTTGCGCAAATGAATGTACACCGGCAACAATTCCACCCGAAACTGCTGCTTGGCATCTGTCCACCGGGTATACTTGCCATACACATTGGTATCACCGGGGTACAACACCGTATCCCGATCCCAAGTGCTGCCGGTTTTCAGGGCGCGTTGCGGATGTACCGGCCTTACCATGAACGACGACGTAGAATCTACCTTTCCCATCAACTGCGCCCGGCGCAATCCATCATCAAAAAAAGGCATACCCAAAGGCACAGTTTGCGCCACGGACATACGTGCCATGCCCATCAACAAGGCAACAAAGACAAAACATCGCGGATTGACTACCAAACGCATAGCATCAAAACTACTCCATTCCTCACAGAGTACCAAACCCACTGTGTAAACGAACCATTACCCTTGGTGGGATCGCTTGCCCAACAACCGTTTCAGGCTACCATGCCATACATAACTCAACATCAACCCCCACCAGCGAAATCCCGAAATGCCGCCCACCGTGCTCAAGATGTATCCATGCGATTTCATCGCCATCAACTTGTTCGAGGACCTTGATCCTGCCCCATGGGTGATTTCTGTGGTTACCTCGGGCAAATACACCGCCTTTACCTCGCTTGCCTGAAACAGCCGCAACCAGAAGGCATAGTCCTCGTGCACCAAAGGTTTCGGCATCTCCGGGAAATATACCCCGCGTTGCAATTTTTTATCAAATACAGCCGTACTCAACGGAATGGGATTGGTTTGCAGCAGCACAGTATAATCGATGTGCCTCCGGGTTTGTACCGGCATCAAAGCCCCCGTCTCTGGAAAATAAAACGCAAAAGCCGAACAACACAAATTCGACCCAGAACGCAACAACGCGGCCAGCTGCAACGACAATTTGTTGGGTAACCAATGATCGTCGGCATCACAAAACGCCACCCAATCCCCCGAACACAAACGCATACCCAAATTTCGACTCCGCGATACCCCCCGATTTTTTTTTGACACCACCACCCGAATGCGGGCATCCCGCTCCGCCAACGACATCGCCAACGCCGCCGTGCCATCCGAATCGCCGTCTACCATCAGCCACAATTCCCAGTAGGTAAACTGCTGATGCATCACCCCAAGTACACTGCACTCCAAGGTGGCCACAGCGCGGTAGCAAGGCATGATGATCGACACCAATCCACTAGGATTCATGGGGTTCAACCTCCTTTCCGGCCGACACCAAAGAACCATCGGCATTCACCACACTGCGATAGGCCAAGGCCAAAAATATAAACGGCAATGGATCCCCGATGCTACCCAAAGCAAACGTGTTAAACAGAAAAAAAATCGTGATCGATCGGGTGTGAACGTCCAGATACAGCGCTCTCTCTTTCAAATAGGGCCAAAAAGCCAACAAAAACAGCAACAGCCCTACCACCCCCGTCTCCAACATCAACCCCGCCGCAAACGACGTGGGCCTCACCCCCTGGTATTCCGAGCCCATGGCCGTGGCAAAGAAACTCATGGCAGAGGCCTTGATGCCAATGTCGTCCATGGCCTGAATGCTGGCCTGGCCCCAACCGCCCACGCCTGAACCCAGCGGGTGGGTAACCCCGTATTTGTAGGCCGCCCACACACTCACAAACCGAAACCCCGATTGCTCCAACAACCAAGGCATGGGATCTTGATACCCCCCATATTTCAAAAAATCGTAAGCCGTTTCCACCGAACGGGGCGCATTGGGCGATTTACCAAATTGGTAAATGACCCCACCCAACAACAACAAAACCACCAAACCCGCTTTCAACAAGTATTGCGCACTTTGCATACTCATCAAGTAAATCAAAATCATCACCACCCCCGTAACCGAGCGAATGATGAACAAATCAAACAACAAAATCCCCGCAATGGCCGCAATCCCCTGCACCGATCGGGGATTGATCTTCTTGCTCAACATGAAAAAGGCAAAGTAATAATGGATGGCCATACTCGCATACGAAGGCTCCGCAAACAAACCCGCCACACCCCTACCTCCACCATAAATCTCGTGGGTAAACCGGTCAATGAACAAGCGAAATATGGGCTCCAAAAACGGCGGAAACAGCCCCAAGTATTGCACCACACACAACCCCAAATTGGCCAAAAACACCCCGTGAAAAATCTTCACCAACCACCCATATTCCTCGTCGTTCACATGAATCAATAAAAAGAATATCATCGAGGCATTGATCAAAGCAAACAAGGCCCGCGCCGGCACCAACACCGAAGAAAATGTACCCAGCATGAACAAGGCCGACACCGCAATATACCCCAAAAACAAGGCATACCCCAAGGTCAACCTAAGGTCTTTGCGCAGCGCATACAAAAAAGCCCAAGGGAAAATTTCGGCACTGAATAGTGCCTTCAGCGGCATGATGTTGGGCAAAAAAATCAATACCCCCAATATGCGCCGCAAACGGGTCATGCCCCAACCAAACTGCGGTTTTTCTGCCAACCCAAATAAACCAGGTAAAAGGCCAAAGCAAAGCCCAAACCCACACCCGCCATCACGTATTCCCACCAACGCAAACCAACATGCTCCAACGGATAGTGTGGACGTTCAATGATCTGTATCAAAGGGGTTTGCTTGCGCAACCCAATCTCCGCCAATTTCAAATTCTTGATCAACTCCCCGTACAACGAGATGCTGATCTGTAAGTCAATCATCGAGCGATTCTGACCCACACGTGCCTTTTGCATCAGCGGATTCAAGTTCAAATCGCTCATGCTGGCATTGGTCTGCAAATTTCGGTTTAACACTTTCTGCACCGAATCCGCCTCCAAACGCAATACATTCAAATTGTAGCGGGCTTTTTTGGTCAAGGTTTCGATGTAATACTCGGTCACCGTTTCAATCATGGTTTCACTCAGCAACATCGCCACCTCTGGATCCCGGTGGGCACAGCTCACCGTCACAAAACTCTGCTTTTTATCCGGTCTGCTCACAGAGAGCACCTCTTTGTTTACATGTCGGAAGGCCAAAAACAAGGCACTGTCCGTCAACGCTGAATGCCCTTTTCTATCCTTGGCAAACTTCACCCCGACAAACACCGGCTTTTGGGATGCTTTCATGTCGCTCCACACCAAATCTGCCAACAACGTGGGCTTGCCATGATAATTCACCTCCCGCAACAACGACCGTTCTACCAACGAACGGATCTGAAACAAGCGCACCAAACTCTCCCCTTCAAACACCCCGCCCGGATTGGAACTGCCAATGTCTAACCCAAATTGGGCCAACAAACCATCCATGCCCGAAGCACCCTGTTCCTCTGCGGCGATAATAAACTCCGCCTTTTTCTTGTCGGTATGCAACACCAACCCCACACCCAATCCCACCAAACCAAACAGCAGGGGGTATAACACCAGCGGACGCCAATGCACGCGCATCAACAGCCACAGTTGCCACAGCTGCTGGCCGATATCGGCCAAAGAAGCATCCTTATTCAACGGATTCAAGGGTTTCTGACTCATGGTATTTCCTTTCAAAATTAGGGGATTCTTTACAATATCAACCCATCAAGGCTTTCCAACGGGTCTTGATACGGTCTATCAGCCGCAAACGGGCATACAACGATGGATCCCATTCCCCCAGGCTGCGCAACGTCATGCCTGACGCCATCAATCGCAAACTCAACCGGTGTTCCCACACAACACAAGCCCGCTTGCGCGCCAGAGCATCCGCATCTAAACGACCATGCCACCCGCGCCAGCGACTGCCCCCAGTGAGCCAATGTTGCAAAAATGCTTCGTATTCTGCACTGATCGCTTGGGGCTCCTCCAACAACACCTCCTGCAATACCGACTGAAACAGCTGCAGCGACGCTTTGTTGGGCAACACAAAAATCCATGAGGCCAAAAAGGGATTGGGTCTCTCTGACAAAGCCGTTCCATCCCACCGGATATCTCCATATACCACCCTGTCCTCGCATTCTATGCCACTAGGCACCTTCGACAACAACTTCATCCACCCCTGGGTGTGATGCGTTCGAAACAAGGTGTCATTCACCAACACATAAGGCCCCTGCAAGGGCTCCATTTTCTCCAATAACGTGAGGTAGCCACCAAACTCATACTGCTTGTTGTGACCCGCAATCTCGTTCTCGGTGGCTTGCTCTGCCCAGTTGTTCACCACCCATCCGGTGGATCTAAAAAACTGCGACCACCACTGCATCAACGGCTTTGACCACTGATGTCGCTTGGCAAAGGTCACCAAACCCCAAATCATGGCTGTACCCCCCATCGTTTTATAGCCAATAAGCACACCGCCCTGTATTGATCCCACACATGGGTGAGTCCGTTCCGGTAACAAGCCCACGCGTAGCGTGGCATACCCCTGATCAATCCCCAAGTACCCAAATGCAGCAAGCCGCGCAAAAAAACCCAACTTCTACGACATGGATACAACCGAAAATGACGTAATTCTCGAAACCACACCACCGAATCACTGGTCTGGTAATGCTCATGGTCTAAACCCAAACACCCTTTCACCCGGCCCAAACGATGTCCGGAATTCAATGCCCGGCCGCACCACTCATAATCCACGCATTCCAAAAACCACTGCGGATTGTGCCACCCAATCTCGGGTAACGATTGCATCGCAAACAAAGTACCCGCACTCACCATCAATTTTGTCGGTTCGATGCAATCACCCACTTTTTTTGATGGCAAAAAATTCAAGGCCGCCCATTGGTGCAAAGCCTCCGGGTGCACCATCAACCAATGATCCAACCAGTCCAATGTGTCTTGGTTAAAATCCGTATCCTGGTCCACATACAACGCCCCCGCTATCCCATTGGCATGTATCCTTTGCAATAGTTCATGCAGTGCTTTCCCCATGCCGTGATTGGCCTGTTCCCCCATCCAATGAATCCCGTGAAATTGGGAATCCTGTTCCCATCCGCAGCCACCAGGGGTATTGTCGTAAACATAGACTTCATAGCCCATCGATACCGCTGCCGACAACCGACCTTTCAAATGGTTCTCGGGATGAAATGTGACCACGCACAAGGCAAAGTACTTGTTCATGGGCCCGTTTTTACCGATTTAACCAAGTATTGTTCCGTAAACAAATCGCGCAGCAAGCCCAGCGTAAGGGCGTTGACAATCATGGATTTACTCCACGGTGCCATGGGCGACCGCCGCCAAACAGATACCGACAATGCGGGTGTTTCGAGCAAAGACAACGCCGTTCGACGGGTGAAAAACCGCAAATGGGTTTTGTCCATGATCCCCTGGTTGGCATAATCAAACCTGCCTCTAACCAGCAACTGAAAAATCACCGGCAAAGTGCGCACATTGGGAATGCTCTCAATCACACAACCCCCCGGTTTCAGTACCCGTTCTATTTCTGACACAAACCCCCACGGATCCACCAAATGTTCCAACACATCCAAACACAAAACCACATCGTAATTGGCCGCCGGCAAGGTGGTGATCAACTCAACCGCATTGCCAACGTACAAGGCATCTAAAACCGACTGTCCTTGCGCCGCCACCGACGCCATCAACTCCATCCCATGGACCTCTTGGGCCAACCCCTGCGCTTTCAAATAGGCCAACGTAGCGCCATTGCCGCAGCCCACCTCCAAAACCTTCTGTACGCCAGCCTCGGGGAACAAAGGCAATATGTCCATTCGGGCCCTGCCGAAATAGGCCTCCGATTTGTGGTTATAGTTTTGAACCGTCATGCCGTTGAATGCTGAATCCCAACAAAAATACAAAATCAAGCACGGTTCTGCCCATCCATACCCAGGCCGCCCCCTCCAACCCAAACGCCTCCAACGCCCACAACAAACTGGGTACAAACAACAACAACTCCACCACGTGCAATTTGGCCGTCAGTGTCACCCTGCCACTGGCCTGCAACGCCGCCAAAGGCATGTGCGCCAACGCATTGAAAAAGACCCCCACCAACAACACCCGTGTGAGCCCCGATGCGTTCACCGCAAAAGATTCTCCCAACCAAGCCTGCAACAAGGGTTCAACCCCCAGCAACAGCGGCAAACACACACCCCCCATGACCAGCGCAATCCAACGCAATCCCTGCCACAGTTGGGCCCGATAGGCTTCGTGAGTAGCCGTTGCCGCCAGACCCGAAAAGCGCGGAAACCACACCGTGGCCCAAGCAGCCGGTATCACCAGCAAACGCAGCACGGCATCCTGCGGCACCGTATAAAAAGCCAATACACTGGTGCCCACCACCGAGGCGACAAAAAACCGATCGGCCGCCACCATGAAAGGTCCCACCACGTTCGACAACGTCATCCATGCCCCAAATGAAACCAAGGATTGGGACGATCCTTCTTGCGTAGAATTTTCTGTTTCAGACCCCTGCCAGAGCCCACGCAACCACCAAATATTCCACAGCAACACCAACAAGCGGGCAAGCACCAAACTGATGACCATGGTTTCCAGATGGTTACAGCCCGACACCACCAACAACCAAGGCAAGCCAAAATTCAAGGCCCCCAATAAACCACGCAACCACCCCGCCCTGCCAAATGCTTCTTGTCCTTCCAAAATGCCCCGAAAGCCCGAGCCCAATGTAACCAGCGGAATACTGGCCGATGCCCACCACCCTGCCTTCAGGCCTTCTGCCAGCAAATCACCAGTTAAATTCAAACCATGGGTGAGGTAATACCACGACAATCCACTCATGACCAAGGCACCCAACACACCCATCACAAACACCCACCGCAAGCCCTGTAACACCATTTTTTTATTCACGCCGCCATCCATTGCCCTTTGGCTGGCCACCTGTTGGGTCAAGGCCCGACCCAACCCAAAATCAAACAAGCCAAAATATCCGATGGCCGTCCACACCAACGTCAACAGACCAAACGAGGCCATACCCAACCCCGCCACCACGGTGGGGATGGTTACAAATCCTAAAAGGAGGGGCAGCCCAGTCCCAAGGAGAGACCAGGCAAAAGACTTCAACAACGCGGGGGTTGGCTTGGCAACCACGGGCGTTACTTTAAAATTTGACTGATGACGAAGGCCATCGACGACAAGGTAGAAGCCATCACCGAATACATGGTGACCCGCTCGGTAGAGGTCATGGGATAGGGCTTGTTGTCTTCCTGACTCTTAGAAGGCACAATGATCTGACAGCCCGGTTTTACCTTGGGCTGTTTGTTAAACACCCCCAAAGGATGCCGCGTCTTGGCGCTCCGTCCGTTCTGGTACACCACAAACATATTGCGCAATTTCGCCGTTTCTGTAGCACCCCCAGCCATTTCAATGTACGTTTTCATGCTCAACTGTTTGTCAAACATGATCACATTGGGGTTGTATACTTCCCCTAATATACGAACCGTAGACTCAATGGTGGGGATGATGAAACGATCTCCCGGTTGCAGGTAAAACGACTTTGCCGTTACCTCAAACTTCCGGTTCCACCCGCCTATCACGATGGTGTCATACGCAAAACTCTCTTTGAATACCTCGCCGGATTTCCTCAGGGTAGCCGTATCTTCTGCATACAATTCGTTCAATACTTTGGCCTTCAAGCGTTCCGTAACTTTGGCCGATAATTCTGTTCTGCGCTGGCGGATGATCAAACTGCCTTCCACACTGCCATATACCGTACTGCCCCCGGCTTGGGAAAAAATGTCATACAACGTTTGTTTCCGGGATGACATGGGATACACCCCAGGCACCTTGAATTCTCCTTCACAGCTCACGTACACCTGATCGCGGTAATACGGGTTTGGGCTCACGGTAACCACATCCCCGGGTTGCAGGACATAATTGTTCAATTCCACGTCGTTCCAAAAATCCCGACGCGCGCTGAGCACACTCACGGTCGCCAGCAAACTCTCATCTTCTACCTTTCGCGATACGATGACCTTGCTCGTAAGAGCCTCTTGCTCAAACCCTCCTGCCAAGAACAGCACTTTGGCCACCGTTAATCCGGTACCGTAGTCAAAGCCCCCTTGGTGGTTGACATCCCCAAATACAAAGACTTGGTCTTTCACGTTCATTTCCAGGCTATCACCCACCAAAACAACGTCGTTCTCTTGCAATGCCACGGTTACAGAACCGTTCAACACCGCTGGCAAGGAATAGCCCAAATAAGCCCTTTGTCCATCGCGGGGGTCGCGGTACAACAACACGTAAGCAGTTACCGCATTGGGTTTTAACCCACCGGCATTTTCGATGGCTTGCTTCAAATCAATGCCCGCCGCCATGGAGTAATACCCCGGACGTTCAACCGCCCCGTCTACTTTGATGCGGTTTTTAAATCGGTCTGCGATGGACGAAACCGTCACAATTTCGGAACCTTTCAGTTCAAACGATCCCAATTCCGCCGCCCGCACTGAGAACATCTCTTTTTCCACCCCGCCATAGCGCAATACCTCCACCACATCGCGGTAGGCGATTTCTGTGAAACCACCGGCGTAACCCAAGGCGTCTTGCAACTGTTCGGTGGGCAGCAATTCATACACAGCAGGGGATTTTACTTCACCCCTCAGGCGCACACGGCGGTCGTAGTAGGGTATGAAGACAATGTCGTTGTCTTGCAGGGTAATGTCGGAAATGCGGGAACCGCGCGACAAAAATTCATACAAATCAATCACCCGAATGGTTTTGCCATTGCGGATGACATGGATGTTGCGGTAACTGCGGTTCAAACCAGGACCACCCGCCGCAAACAAGGCATGAAAGGCGGTACCCAAGGAAGGCAAATAATAGGCCCCGGATTGTTTGGCGCCCCAAACCATGACTTGGATGGTGCGAAACTCGGTGATCTGTATTTTGAGGTGACTCTCGCCCGTGCCCAAAGAGGCGAACCCGTATTTTTTTAATTGACCAGCCAATGCCCTTTCGGCTTCAGACAGGGTTAATCCGCTGAGGGTGATTTTTCCTCCGTAGGGGACCACCACCACGCCGTTGTTGGCGATGGTGACATTTATGGTTTGTTCTTGCAGGCCATAAATGCGGATTGACAACCGATCATTGGGACCCAAGACATAACTGGCGGTGGGTGCCAAATTCAAACTGGGCGCAAACCCCAAATTGTTGTTTTCAAAGAGCTCTTGACCATAAATGGCCACCGTGCTTTGCAACACATTTTCGGTCACCTCACTTTTCTTGGTTTTGGCGGTATCCAACGATTTGGTGGGTTCAGTGGTTTCATTCTGACTGCGCTTAAACTCATCCACGTTCAACCCCCGGGCCCGGGCCATGGCTTCCAAGTCGGCCTCGTTGAAGCCTTGGCGCTTGGCATTGCGCAATACCTCCTCGCGCTGGGCAGAGGTAAGTTCTTTCACATTGATGTTGCTCAAGTCTTTACCCAACCAACCTTGGGCAACTAGCGATTGGGATAACAGGGCCAAAGAAACGATGGCGAAACGATTGATTTTAAACATGCTGAGTCAAAATTACAACAATTCCCAAACCTGGGATTATTTTTTCAATACCACGGCCAAACTCTTCCAAAGAATTTGGATGTCTAACCACAAATTGGCGGATTGGATGTACTCCAGATCATGCACCAATTTCTCTTGGTGGTCATCGATGGTGGCATCGGGGTTGTTGATCTGGGCCAAGCCGGTGATGCCGGGTTTCACGGCGTGACGGGCATCATAAGCCGAGAATTTCTCTTTGCATTGGTCCACGAAGTCCGACTGCTCGGGGCGCGGACCTACCCAGCTCATGTCGCCCCGCAAGATGTTCAAAATCTGGGGCAATTCATCCAAGCGGGTTTGGCG
>Ga0172372_10008856_pt1 | contig 13179 bp, 9 predicted proteins | sample LakKiv5m_2_FD_114544 | JGI IMG/M metagenome (GOLD analysis project Ga0172372, IMG submission 114544) | Freshwater microbial communities from Kabuno Bay, South-Kivu, Congo - kab_092012_9.5m | ecosystem: Environmental > Aquatic > Freshwater > Lake | place: Democratic Republic of the Congo...
CATTTGAAGGGCCCTTGTTTCGGGAGTTTTTGAAATTAATTCTTCCATTATATTATAAATAAAAATAGTAAATAATATAAAAAAATCAATCAAAGTATTTATTAATATGTCACAGAATAAAGTTCCAATTACAAGATTAAATAAGTTTTTCTCTGAAGAAGACTTTAATTTAGATATTAATATGGGTGAGGAGTGGTTACATGGAGACATGAACTTTACTTTGGTTCTATATAAAGTTGATAAGCAGCGCACCAACAATGACGATGTATATGGAGAAACGATAGAAGACGGAATTCAATTTTTGGCCCCTGTAGAATTTAGAGGATATGTTCAAATTGAATCCCCATCAAACATTGATTATGGATCATCAAAACTTTCACAAATGGAACCAGGTAATTTGAAAATTGGTGTTTACCAAACCCATTTGGATGAACTTAATATTGATATTGAATATGGTGATTATATAGGATACTACGAAACTGAAGACAGGGTTAGATATTATTCTGTAGTAAATGATGGTAGGGTTTTTACTGACAACAAACATACTTATGGAGGTTATAAAAGATTTTACAGATCAATAATCGCCTCACCAGTAAACGATAATGAATTTAAAGGGTTATAATGGCATTACCAAAAAAAATAAAAAAACATTTACCGTTAGTACCTGATAAAACAGGTAAGGAAAGAAGACAAGAGTTATTGGATTTAGTGACTGATGACGGAACCTTTTTACCTAAAGGGGTTCTACACGCAGACCTAGATAAAGGAATATTAGATTTTGTTAAACAGAGACTTGAGTTAGTTGTTGACGGTAAAAAAGTTCCGACTATTGAAAAAATAATTACAAATCAAAATTGGGCTCAATTTACCACTACTTGGAATTTCAACGATTTAGATAAAAACATAAAACTACCATTTGTAACTACAGTAAGAATGCCTGAAGTAAAATACGGTACTTTACAAGGTGGATTAGCAAATATTCCTGAGAGAAAACATTTTTATTATTACACTGTTCCAACTTGGGACGGTCAAAGAAAAGGTGCCGATGTTTATAAAATACCGCAACCAATACCCGTTGATATTGGGTATAATATAAAACTTTTTTGTAATAGAATGAGGGAATTGAATGAGTTTAATAAAATATTCATGCAAACTTTTACTTCTAAACAGGCTTATATTAATGTAAAAGGTCATTATTTACCGGTTATTATGGACGATGTCTCTGATGAGTCATCTAAGGAATTAGAAAAAAGAAAATATTATATTGCAAATTATAAAATAACTTTAAAGGGTCTTTTAATAGATGAAGAGGAGTTTCAAGTTTCACCGGCAATAACTAGAGCCGTTACTATGTTTGAAGTTAATACTAAAAATAGAAAAAGAAAAATAGAATACAAACCACCAAGACCCGATAACTTTGATTTAAACATAACATTTGTTAGTGGAGTTACACAGATAAGTGAAGTATTTAATTACACTGCCGACTTTAAAATAGAAAGAACTGATAATGTTTCTAGTTATTCTGTATATATAAATAATAACTATGTTGGAGACAATTTGGAAACAATTCAAATAACAACAAAAGATACTTTAAAATTAATTGTTATAAAACAAGACAATACTCAGACCTCCACAATTTATGTGACTTCTTATTTATTATAATTATTCGCCATAAATATCTTTTTCTTTAGTACAATTTTTCTTAATTAAATTTTCTATAAATTTAAAAATTTTAATACCTTTATCTTCACAATATTCTTTTAATAGTTTGTGAGAATCTTCTGATATTTTTATATTTTTTATTTTTTTCATTTTAAATAAATATTTTTGTGGTAGAAAAAAGGTAGACTTTTTTCATACTGTATTTAATTTTGATGTTTTTGATTAAGAATTTTGCGTTTTGATGTTGTATTTATATATAAAATAAAAGATAAAAAAACTATTTAAAAAATGGCATCATCAAATAAAGTCTTTGTTTCACCTGGAGTATATACTTCAGAAAGAGATTTAACATTCGTTGCTCAGAGCGTGGGCGTAACTACTTTAGGATTAGTTGGGGAAACTTTATCAGGTCCAGCATTTGAACCTATATTTATTTCAAGTTTTGACGAGTTTCAAACATATTTTGGAACTACGAGTCCTGAAAAATTTGTAAATACACAAATACCTAAATATGAATTAGCTTATATTGCAAAAGCTTACTTACAACAATCCAATCAACTTTTTGTCACTAGAGTTTTAGGTCTGTCAGGTTATGATGCTGGTCCTTCTTGGTCTATTAAAGCAATTGGTAATGTGAATCCAGGAACGGTGTCAGTTACAGGTGCACCCTCTACCGTTTATACTGTAACATTTACTGCAACAACAGGGGGTAGTGTAACATACACTAATACAATACCATCAGCAATAAATTACAATAATAATTTTTATAACACCTATACCACAAATAACGGATCGACATCTTCAATAGATGATGATTTAGAAGCATATATATCTTCACAGGTTTCATTATATAATCAATCTTCACCATTGAGTGGGAGTACATCGATTGTTTGGGGGTCATTGAGTTCGTCAACTCTAAGTTTATTAAGTGGAGTTTCTTTGAATGGTACGGGAGTTGTTTCTGCTTATACTAACACACTTTCAGTAGATAATATAAACGTTGGTTCTGCTAATTTATCCGCATATACAAATGATGCTTGGTATTACGCTCTTTTTGACTACACCTCTGGAACATATTTTGGTCAAGGGTTTGGTTCAACAATCGCACAATTAACTAATGTTGCTGGTGGATATAGTGGGTCAGTTAGCTTTTATGTAACTAATTATTCGGCATATCCTTATAGTGATTATGACAAACTTGTTGTTGGTACTTTAAGATCTAGAGGTATTACGAACTATTCTACCACTCAGGCGGGACCAAGATTCGAAGTTACAGGTACTTCTGACGTTCAAATGGTATGTACAGGAACATTTTCAGGAGTTACTCAAAATCCGTTTTTACCTTTTCAAATATCGGGGGTTACTAGGGATAATGACACATTTGAATTTACAACTTCGATGGACCCATCAAGTACTAACTTTTTGGCTAAAGTTTTTGGTAGATCTAATTTTGGTAAAGATAGAGACGAAGTTCCTTTATTTGTCGAAGAGGTTTATCCTGCGTTACTTAGAAATGGGTACAACCAAGGTAAGGTTAGAGGGTTAAATTGTGATTTGATAGATTTACCGGGAGTTACAGATACAACAAATTTGAATTATAATAATTCAATTGCATACTTTTTAGAAAGATTTCAAACACCTGAAACTCCTTATTTAGTTTCTGAGTTAAGAGGTACTAAAGTATACAAATTATTCAAGTTTGTTTTAATTGCTGACGGAAATGCAGCAAACAGATTAGTAAAAATTTCGATAATCAACATTTCATTCAATACAAACACTTTTGATGTTATTGTCAGAGATTTTTATGACAACGATCAAAACGTAAGGGTAATTGAAAGTTTTACAAATTGTTCATTAGACCCAACACAAAATAATTATATTGCTAATAAAATTGGTACATCTAATGGTGAATACCGAGTAAAATCTAAATATGTGATGTTAGAAATGTCGGATGAAGCACCTACAGACGCATTACCATGTGGATTCGAGGGGTATACTTTTAGACAATATGAAAATAATACCTCACCTTTTATTGAATATAAGAAAAAATATTTTCAACCAGGGGACGTGACTTCTAATCCACCATTTAGTTCTCCAAGTGGAGGTGATAATGCAAGAATATCAGGAGGAGAAAACCCAAGAAGAGTTTACTTAGGTATTTCTAACACACAAGGCTTTGATTATGATTTTTTTGAATATAAAGGAAAACAAATACCTAATGATATTGCAACGGATGAAACGGGGATTCCATGGGGTTACAGAACAAAAGGATTCCACTTAGATAGTGGTGCAACTGTTGTTACAATAACTAATGGGTTCTCAACTTCAGGTCAATCAGCATTCGAAACAGGAATCGCATCTTTCAATTCTGAACCCGATAGTAATAACCCATATTTTAAACTTAACACACGTAAATTTACTTTGATACCTTATGGAGGTTTTAATGGATGGGACATTTATAGAGAATACAGAACTAATGAAGATACCTTTGCGTTAGGTCAAACAGGTTACAAATATGGAGCAGCACCTAGTATAACTTACCCAACAGCGTCAGGATGGGGGGCGTTTAAACAGATTTCAGGACCTAATCAAGAGACATGGGGTAATACAGATTACTATTCTTATCTATGGGGTCAACAAACATTCTCAAATCCTGAATCAACAAATATTAATGTATTTGCAACACCAGGAATTGATTATGTAAATAATTCAAATTTAGTTGAAAGTGCTATTGAAATGATTGAAGATGATAGAGCAGATTCAATTTACATATGTACTACTCCTGATTTCGATTTATATTCACCAACATTAGATGACGGACTACTGATATTCCCGCAAGAGGCAATAGAAAATCTAGAAGATACGGGTATAGACTCTAACTACACGGCAACTTATTATCCATGGATATTAACTAGAGATACGGTAAATAATACTCAAATTTATATCCCACCAACTTCAGAAGTAACTAAAAATTTAGCATTAACAGATAATATTGCCTTTCCTTGGTTCGCGTCAGCTGGTTACACTAGAGGGTTAGTAAACGCTATCAAGGCTAGAAGAAAATTAACACAGGATGATAGAGATACTTTATATAAAGGTAGAATCAACCCTATCGCAACTTTCTCTGATGTAGGTACTGTAATTTGGGGTAATAAGACACTTCAAATAAGAGAATCTGCCCTTGATAGAATCAATGTGAGAAGATTGTTACTACAAGCACGTAAACTTATTTCGGCAGTCGCAGTAAGACTATTGTTTGAACAAAACGATCAAAAAGTAAGACAAGACTTCTTGGATTCAGTAAACCCAATCTTAGATTCAATCAGAAGGGATAGAGGGTTAATCGACTTTAGAGTTACTGTTTCAAACACTCCTGAAGATTTAGACTCAAACACTTTAACTGGTAAAATATTCTTGAAACCGACAAGAGCATTAGAATACATAGATATCGAGTTTGTTATTACACCAACCGGAGCATCATTTGATGACGTATAAAAAAAAGGAGGACAAAATTGTCCTCCTTATATTTATATAAATAATAATTTTAAAATATTTTAAAATGGAAATAAAAAAGAAATTAATTAAGGAGACTGTTGGAGATTACTCAAAAGAAAAAAATATTATGAGTAATAAAAAACAAAATATTATTATTACAGAAAAACAATTAGAAAAAATTTTATCAAATATTCAAAAACAAAAATGATAAGAAATAAAATAATACGTGAAGGTTTAATAGGGGACAAAAGTAATACAGATGTTAGACCTGATCTGAAATATTATGCATTTGATTGGGATGATAATCTTATGTTTATGCCAACAGAAATCATGGTATCAGATGATGATAATGAAGTAGGTATGTCTACAGAAGATTTTGCCGAGTACAGGCTTAAAATAGGTGTTGAAGAATTCGAATATAAAGGTAAAAAAATAGTTTCTTTTGCTGAAGACCCTTTCAGGAACTTTAAGACTCAAGGCAATAAAAAGTTTATTATTGATAGTATGACTGCGGAAATAGGACCCGCATGGTCTGATTTTGTTGAGTGTATAAATGGTGGTTCTATTTTTTCAATAATAACCGCAAGGGGACATAACCCTGAAGTATTGAAGGAAGGTGTTCTAAATCTTATTTTGTCAAATAAACACGGTCTTAGTCAGAACACTTTATTGGGAAATCTAAAAAGGTATGAACAATTAAGTTTAGCTGGTGGTAATAGTAAGAACCCTATAGAAGATTATTTAAGTTTGTGTAAATTTCATCCTGTTTCTTTTGGTGAGGGAAGCGCAACCTCTCCTGAAGAAGGTAAAAACAAAGCGATTAAGGAATTTGTTTTTTATTGTAGAGAACAAGCAAAAACACTAATTCAAAATATTTTAGAAAAAGACCCTTCAGTTTCTTTAGACGATTTAAAACCGGTTTTTAAAGATGATGTAAGTATGGCGGAACCATTAGAAGATTTAGAAGAGTTTGTTAGAAAGTTTGTTAAAATTGGTTTTTCAGATGATGACGAAAGAAATGTAAGTAAAATGGATCAATTTTTATCTTCAGAGTTTGACGAAAAACCAGTTGATATATTTTTAACTAAAGGTGGTAAAAAAGAAAAATATAATTAATTACTGAATGCTTATAATAAGAAATATTACAAAAATAATTTAAAGTAAATAGAAAAATTTTAATAGTGATATTTATTAATAAAATAAAAAAGAAAAAAAATAGAAAACATGGCTGATTTATTAATGAAAATGCCCTTTCAATATGAACCTAAAAGAAAAAACAGGTTTATAATAACATTTCCATCTTCTTTGGGGATTAATTCTTGGTACGTTGAATCAACAACAAGACCAAAAGTAACAATTAAAGATGTTGAGATTCCATTCTTAAACACCTCAACCTACGTTGCAGGAAGATTCTATTGGGAAGCAATGGATGTTACCTTCCGTGACCCTATTGGTCCATCTGCTTCACAAGCCCTAATGGAATGGGTTCGTTTACACGCAGAATCTGTAACAGGTCGTATGGGTTATGCTGCAGGATACAAAAAAGATGTTGACTTAGAAATGTTAGATCCAACAGGAGTTGCAGTTGAAAAATGGATTCTACAAGGATGTTTCTTAACTAGTGTTGATTTTGATTCATTAGGGTATAGTGAGGATGGGTTAATTACTGTAAAAGCAAATCTTAGACCAGATAGATGTATTTTAGTTTACTAATACAAATATAAAAATATTTTTAAGAACCTCACTAACAAAGTGGGGTTTTTTGTTTACATACGGTATTAATCATTTATTTTTTAATAAAAAATTATTATGGATCAATCTGCATTTTATGGACAACAAGATTTTAACCTACCTCACGACGTGGTTAAACTACCTTCTAAAGGAATTTATTATAAACCTAAAAAGGAATCGTTAAAAGTTGGATATTTAACAGCTATGGATGAAAATATTTTAAGTTCACAAAATACACCACCAGAAGGTTTGGTATTATCATTACTTAAAAATAAAATTTATGAGCCAGGTTTTGATGTAAATCAAATGCTTGATTGTGATATACAGGCTATATTAATCTTTTTAAGAAATACTGCTTTTGGTAGTGATTATCATTTAAGGTTAACGGATCCATCAACTAATCTTCAATTTGAAACAACAATTGTTTTAGATGAATTAAATTATGTTAAACCTCTACAAGAACCTGATGAGGAAGGATTATTTAGTTTTACTTTACCAAAAACTAAAAAAACTGTGAGGTGTAAAATATTAAATCTTAAAGAACAAAATGAAATTGACAAACTTGTGGAGGGATATCCTAAGGGTATGATTGCGCCAGTTGTTACTAAGAAATTAGAAAAACAAATTGTAGAGATTGATGGTGTTAGAGATAAAGGTGAAATTGCTAAATTTATAACACAAATGCCAATATCCGATTCTAAAGATTTAAAAAGATTTTTAAAAGAATGTGAACCCGGTTTAGATTTAAATAAACAAATAATAGCCCCGTCAGGAGAGAAGGTGACAACGTCAGTTGCCTTTGGGGTTGAATTTTTTCGTCCTTTCTTCGGAATATAAACAACACCTTTTAGATCAAATTTTTTACCTTGTTCATAATTCTAAGTTTAGTTACTCAGATATTATGAAAATGCCCACCTATGAAAGATTCTATTTCATAGAAAAGATTAACAGTTTATATCAAAAATGACAGTAATACCTATTTATAAATAAATTATAATTATGATGTGGTTTTTAGCAGGTACTAATAATGTTGATGCTCAAGGTGCAGATCCTGTTCAGGGCGGTACTAACCCATATCAAGCCCAAAGTGCGTTTATTGATCAATTAACGGATTTAAAAGATGCGTTTTCAAAGTTTGTTTTTCCACTTGATGCTAATTCTTTAAAAACATTTGTTCAGGAAATTAACAAAATGGCCATAGCCCAAGAATCACTCACTAAATCTATTGAAAGATCTATGGGTGGAGTTGCTCATATGATTGATACGAGTGGCGAATTTGCTTCTAACATAAAAAACGCATACTATGGATCAGGAGGGCAAGGTGGTTTAATAGAATTAGGAATGACCTTTAAAGAAACAAGTGAACTTGTGTCTGCACTCGCTGATGGAATGGGAAGAATGACTATGGTGTCCGAGTATGTGATTACCACCATGGGTGAAATAAGTAAAGGAACGGGAATGGCAGCTAAAGATGTGGGAGGTTTAGTTGCACAAATGGATTTATATAACTTTAATCAAAAAGATGCCGTTGATAAAATACATGAATTATCTGAAACCGCAAGAAAATCAGGGTTATCCGCGAAAGGGTATATTACTGAAATCCAAAAAAATATGAAAAATATTAGTGGTTTTGGTTTTAAATCCGGTGTTGATGGGTTAGCCAAAATGGTCAAACAGGCGCAACAATTGAGGACAAGTATGGAGGCGATTGGTGCAATGAAAGTACAAGATACTAGTTTAGATCCTGAAGGGGCAATAGAATTAGCCGCAAATTTTCAAATGTTAGGTGGTGCTGTTGGTAAATTGGCTGACCCATTCCAACTAATGTATATGGCACAAAACGACGTAGCTGGTTTACAGGAAGAACTTGTGAAATCAACAAAGGCCGCAATGACATTCAACAAAGAAACTGGAGGATTCGACATAGCAACAGAAGACATGTATCGATTAAGACAACAAGCAAAACTAACAGGTGCGAATTTAGAAGATTTAGTTAATACAGGTAGACAAGCGGCAAAAATGGATTATTTGAAAGATAAGTTTGATATGAGTGGATTATCTGAAGAAAGTCAAGATGTCATATCAGGACTTGCTCAAATTGAACCTGGTGGTAGAGTTACTGTTGATTTACCTGGTTACGAAGAAGGTAATAGAACTTTAGAAGAATTACTTAGAGACGGTACTTTTACTGATAAACTAGAGGAATATCAAAAAATGGCAGGAAAATCCGAAAGAGATATTGCAATAGAAAACATGACAATTTCAGAAGAACAAGCAAGAGATGTTAATGTAATTAAGGAGGCGATTTTAAGAAATATGGACCCTGCGGAACGAAAAAGTTTAGAAAAGTCAATTGAAGATTTGACAAAAGAACAGGGCGGATTTACCAAGTATATGGCAGATGAAAGTGCCAAAGTAACAAAAGGAGCCCCTGAAGTTGTAACAAGAAAAGAATTAGATTTAACTAGAGCAGCAAATCAAAATAAACCAGCAGAAGGTGCAATTTCAAATAGTACTGCTGCAGATACTTTTAAATTGGTTTTACAAGGTATTGAAAATATGACACTACCTTCACTATCTGGTTTTCCTATGAATGACGCTTTTTTTCCTGCAAATGGTGCACCTATGTTATTATCTAAAGGACAACTTTATAAGGGGTTGGCTGACGATCAAGTTGCTGTTGGAACTAATTTAGATAAAATACTTAATGGTTCTGGAATGTCAGGTAAAATCGATATTAATTTAAATATAGGTGGATCTATTAACGGAGATAGTGGTGCAATCGCTCAAATGTTCCAAAGACCTGAAGTACAAAAACAAATTATGGATACTGTACTATATAAATTAGAGGCATACAAAAAAACAAAAGGAGTTTTAGCGTAAAAATCTTAAATCAGTCTATTTATAAAAAAACAAAAATAAATGGAGAGTCCACTATCTTTTAACTCGTCAGAAAATTTTAGAAAAAAACTATTAACAAGAAATTTACCACCCTATAAGGTTGACGGTTCTTTTAATTATACTGATAAAATACAAACAAAAGAATTTGAGTTAGTTGACTATGCAATCACAGATTCACCTACATTAGAATCAATTTCAATCCCACAAGAAATAAGTTTAATAATTAAAAATCAATATGGACCTGAAAACCAAAATGTTTTTGGTAATTCAGTAAATATTAATATAGATTTAAATTACAGACCAAATGAAGGTGAGTATACATATACTGATTCCATTAATAGTGATTTAGAAACAATAGGAAATCAACAAGAAGGTTTATTATACATTAAAAATCTTTATGGACCGGCAAACGGTACAAATGATTATGGAGAAACCATTAATATTAATAATACATTCATAACTAATTCAAATTTAGGCAATTATGGATACCCACTAACAATCGGTAGTAAATTAGAATTGAAAGGTGATGATCAAGAAATGTTTTTGATAACTAAAAATGTTTATCAACCTATTGGTTTAGGTGATTTTGGTAGTACAGTATGGTATATTAATAACGATCAAAATATTCTAACAGTAGGTAATGGTGAATATAATATTGAGGACACTTTAAACAGTTATTTATATCAAATCGGAAATAACCAAGAAGTTTTTCACAAGGTAAAAAACTTATATAAACCTGAGAGTCCTGAAGATTACGGAAACACTGTATGGTTTATTAATAATGATCAAACCATACTAAGTATGGGTGGAGGTACCTACACTATTGACGATACTATCGAAAGTTATTTATATCAAATAGGAAATGATCAAGAAGTTTTTCATAAAACTAAAAATGTTTACAAACCATTCCCACCTAAAGACTATGGAGAAACTGTTTGGTATATTAATAATGATCAAACTATTTTCACAACAGGATACGGAATATACGATATTAATGACGCATTACAAAGTAATTTAGGGATAATTGGAAATGCTCAAGAAATTACTTTGATTACTAAAAATGTTTATAAACCGACTAACCCACCAGGCATTGGTTTTGGATATACTGTTTGGAATATTAACGACGATCAGACAATACTTACAACAGGTGGCGGGCAATATGACATCAATGATACGCTTGGTAATTATTTAGAACAAATTGGTGACGAACAGGAAAGAAAATTAATAATAAAAAATAAGTATAGCCCTGAAAATACTGACGATTATGGATTGACAAGGTATAATATTAATAGAGATTTTATTCTTGGTTCTAACGAAGGTAATTATAATTATTTTGATACAATAAAAAGTCCTCTTGAAGAAGGAGGAGTTTTAAATAGACCAACACTTATTGGTAGTAACCAATATGGTCCAGAAGACATTCCTATAAATAGTGTTACAATAAATGATAATTTACAAACAAATAAAAATGAAGGTGAGTATGGTTTTCCTGATACAATAGATAGTATATTAGAAATTGTTGGAGAAGGTAAAGAATCCGAAGCATACGGTAACAATATTTATGTGCCACAAGGTACCACTTATGGAAATCCAGAACTTGTTTTTGTGCCCGACTTACCAATAAAAACCACAGGTTCACCTTACTTGAAAAGTGATTCCACATATGTTTTCTTACCTTCAGAATACACGCCATATAGCATTTTAATAAGTGATAACCCAAGTGGTTCTGATGGTAGTTTATCTCAAGATTCTAATTTAGCTAATTTGGGCGCAAAGCAATTACAAAAAGAATTTAAATTTAGAGTTAACGCAGAAATATTACAACAAACTCTAGGTAGTGTAAATGCAATAGAATCAAGTATAGATCCAGATACAGGAGAAATTTCTGCAAAACCTAATTTAGACCCATTTGATGCTGCTGGCATTTTAACGGGTAACATACCACTACTGTCTTTGAATTACGCAATTACTTCACCTAGAACCTTAGTTGGTGACGCTATAAATTTTGCTGCTCGTTTAGCGGGACTTTATAGTCCTTACTCATATATTGTTGGTGAACTTTTTGATTACCCTGGTAGAGTTAATTCAGAAAACACATTAGCCAATAATGCACTTTCTGTTTTGGGAGGTTCAGGAGGGCCATTTTTTAACAATAATAGACCGGCTAATGACACTGCATCTGAAACATTAATAGAATTTACATCAACACCAACTAAAAACATATTATTTAGACAATTATCATTTAATTACTATAGACCCGATTATGCAAATAATTCTCTTTTACTAGCACCAAAAGGTAAATTTTATATTGGAGACAACAAAAATTTTATTAAAAATATTGTATCACCATCCGAAGAACTACCAGAAAGTCAAAGAGATGGTATTAGTTCAAACATGGCGGTTTTTTCATATGGAAAAGTTGGCGAAGAATATGAAGGTAAGATTTTAAGTAATTCATTTTTTGGTTTAAATTCTAGATCATACTTTGATGGTTTAAATGGGCTTCAAGTCGGACTAACTTGGATATCTCAAGCAGCTAATGGAGAAAATTGGATGGTACCTGGAAAATTTGCAGGACCACTAGGTAGTGCGTTTGATGATAACAGTGCATTTAATTTTACTAAAATAAGTAGTAGTTATGACCCTACAAAATCAACAAGAAATGAATTTACCCAAGGGTCGCTTTTAGATGTTACACAAAAAATTATAGACGCAGGCACACTATCTAAAAACAAATTAGAACATGTTGGTAACGCAATAAACCAAGTTTCTAAAGTTTTCAATGACGGTTATATAGAATTAACTAAAGGTTCTAGAGTTATAAGATATACAACACCAAACTCAGTTGATGAAAAAACACCAACAGTCAAAGGATATGAATATTGTAGATTATTTACAAAAGATAGACCATACATGACATATGATGAGTTACAAAAAGTTGACGGTAACATTAGAAAGTACAGTTATTCGGTATTAGATAATACGTATAATTTAAATATTGCTCCGTGGTTAGGCAACGAGTCAACAAATATTGTTGATGGAAAAGTTAAAAAATATATGTTTTCTTTGGAAAATCTTGCATGGAGATCATCTAATAAAAAAGATTTTACATATGAAGATTTACCAGCATGTGAAAGAGGACCTAATGGTGGAAGAATTATGTGGTTTCCTCCATACGATTTAAGTTTTGATGAAAGTGTTAGTACTAATTGGACTGACAATAATTTCTTAGGTAGACCCGAACCAATTTACACATTTAATAATTCGAGCAGAAAAGGTTCATTATCTTGGAAGATAATAGTGGATCACCCATCCATTTTAAATGTAATATTGAATGAAGAGTTAGAAGCCGCAAAGGCAACAGATACTGAAATAACTAAAGTTATAGAA
>Ga0172372_10008857_pt1 | contig 13179 bp, 9 predicted proteins | sample LakKiv5m_2_FD_114544 | JGI IMG/M metagenome (GOLD analysis project Ga0172372, IMG submission 114544) | Freshwater microbial communities from Kabuno Bay, South-Kivu, Congo - kab_092012_9.5m | ecosystem: Environmental > Aquatic > Freshwater > Lake | place: Democratic Republic of the Congo...
ACGCTGCACGAGTGCCGCGTCATCACGGAGGAGGCGGCGAAGGCCGGCGTGGTCACGCAGCTCGGCAACCAGGGCCGGTCCACCATCGAGAGCCGCATGACGGTGCAACTGCTGCGCAGCGGCGCGATTGGCAAAATCAAGGAGGTCATCCTGTGGGAGAACAAGCCGCTCTCCTGGTGGCCGAAGAACACGGAGCTGCGCAGGCAGGGCGACGCCATTCCCGCCGGGCTGGACTGGAACCTGTGGCTCGGCCCGCAGGAGCCGCGTCCGTATCTGGCGGACACGTATCATCCGCAGAACTGGCGCGCGTGGTTCGGCTTTGGCGTCGGGGAGATGGGCGACATGGGCTGCCATCACTTCGACACGAGCTTCGATGCGCTCCGGCTCACCGCGCCGTTGCGCGTGCGCCAGACCACGCCCGGCAGCAGTGGCCCGCTCTGGGGCCAGAAGCGCGTGGTCGAGATGATTTTCCCCGGCAGCGACATCACCGCCGGCAAGACGGTGCAGCTCACTTGGCACGACGGCGGCATCGAGCCGGACCGCAGCAAGATTCAATTGCCGAAGGGCGAGGCCAAGTTTCCGGAGTCGGCGACCTACTGGATCGGCGAGCACGGCGCGATTTACAAAAACTATCGCGGCGGCAAACCCATCGTGCTGCCGGAGGAGAAGTTCCCTGCCGAGAAGTATCCCGCCGACCTGAAGCCGCGGAACCATTACCACGACTGGGTGGACGCCATCCTCGAAGGCCGCAAGGCGTGCGACGAGTTCAGCCACGGCGGCCCGCTGACCGAGACGGTGCTCGTGGGCGCGATGGCCGACCGCCACGCCGGCGAGTGGCTGGAGTGGGATCGCAAGGCGCTGAAGTTCACGAACCACCCGAAGGCCACCGCGCTCGTCCGCCGCGCTTACCGTGATGGGTGGAAGGTGCCGGGGCTGGGGTGATCTGGTTCCCTCTCCCCCATCGGGGGAGAGGGTTAGGGTGAGGGGGCAGGCAACGAAACTACTGCAAGCGCGGACCTGAACTAGAGTTCTACAACAGCGGCTCAACATGTTCCTGATTCTACTTCTCCCGCCGCCGCCCCCTCACCCCGGCCCTACCCATGAACCTCCCGGCACCCTCCTTGATTTCCAAGGACTTACAGCCGGGAGGTTCAGGGGCCGAAATCGCGGCAGTTGGCGGGCCGTTGGTTCTCTCCCCCGATGGGGGCGGGGGAGAAGTAATCCCTCGTGAGCGGACGCGACGAGCCAGTCGTCAACCAGTGTGCCAATGCGAACAATGAAGCGCGTCGCTTGCCTGCTGTTTCTGCTGCTTGCCCTGCCCGGTGCGGGTCTCGGCGCGCAGCCGGCCACGCCTTCCCCGCGCCCGAACATCATCGTCATCCTCGCGGACGACCTGGGCTTCTCCGACCTCGGCTGTTACGGCGGCGAGATTAAAACACCGAACCTCGACCGGCTCGCGCGCGGCGGCCTGCGCTTCTCGCAGTTCTACAACTGCGCCCTGTGCGGCCCCTCGCGCGCGGCGCTGATGACCGGCCTGCACCCGCATCAGGTCGGCATCACGAGCTGGACCGGCCTGCTGAACCAGCGCTGCGTCACCGCGTTCGAGCTGCTCAAGCGCGCGGGCTACGCCACCGCCGCCGTGGGCCGGCTCGACATGGTCACGGCGGAGAAATGGCACGACCCGGCGAATATCCACAAGTTCGTGGACCGCTTCCTCGGCAGCACGGGGCACGCGGGGCCGGGCAACTACTTCAAGGCCGTGCGCAACACGGCGTTCTTCCGCGACGGCCGGCCGTTCGCGCTGCCGGCGGAGGGCAGCTACAAGACCGACCTCATCACGGACTTCGCGACGCAGTTCATCACCGAGGCGGCGGGGAAGGAGCAGCCGTTCTTCCTCTACTTCTCGCACTACGCGCCGCACTGGCCACTGCACGCGAAGCCGGCGGACATCGCGAAGTATCGCGCGCTCTACCGAGAACTTGGCTGGGACGAAGCTCGCACGCAGCGGCACCGGCGGTTGGTGGAGCAAGGTTTGCTTCCGCCGAACACGAAACTGTCCCCACGCGACGCACGCGCGTCCGCGTGGTCGGAGGCGAAGGACAAGGACTGGGAGGCCGAGCGCATGGCGACGTTTGCGGCGCAGGTGGATTCGCTCGACCAGAGCGTGGGCCGCGTGATGGAGACGCTGCGCCGCACGGGCGCGGACAAGAACACGCTGGTGCTGTTCCTCTCCGACAACGGCGCGTCCGACACACCGGCGGTCGGGGCCTTGGACAAACCGGGGCAAACCTGGCGAACCGACGGCACGCCAACGAGGGTGGGCAGCAAACCCGACATCCAGCCCGGCCCGGCGGACAACTTCGTCACCGCCGGCCCCGCGTGGGCCAACGTGTCGAACACGCCCTTCCGCCAGCACAAGAACACGAACCACGAGGGCGGCATCGCGTCGCCGCTCATCGCGTGGTGGCCCGGCGTCATCACGCGCACGAACACCATCTCGCCCGAACTGGCGCACATCACGGACATCACCGCGACGTGTCTGGACGCAGCCGGAGTAACGTATCCCGCCCAGTTCGAGGGCCGGCAAGTGCAGCCGCTCACGGGCCGCAGCCTGCTGCCGCTGCTGAGGGGCGGCCAACGTGAAGGCCACGCCTCACTCTGCTGGGCTACGTCCGGCGCGCGCGCCGTGCGGGCCGGCTCGTGGAAGCTCGTCTCGCTCAAGAACGCGCCGTGGGAACTCTACGACCTCGCGGCGGACCGCACGGAGTTGCACGACCTCGCCCGACAGCAGCCCGAGCGCGTCGCACAGATGGCGAAGGGCTTCGAGGAATGGCAGCGCACAGGCGAAACGAAGTGACAACTTCCGCGTGTCCTTCCGTGGCGTGGTCTGGCAAGCTCACAGCCATGAAAGCGAAATCCCAAGCACCAAGTTCCAAGCTCCAGACAAGCTCCAAGCCCCAAATACCAAACGCCGCAGCCGTCCGCTCGCGGCGCACCTGGTTTGGAGCTTGGAGTTTGATGTTTCTTTGGAGCTTGGGATTTGGGATTTGGAGCTTCACTTCCGCCCTCGCCGCCGATCCGCCAGCCAAGAAACCCGCCGACCCGACCAAGGCCAAGACCGAACCCGCCAAGAAGCCCACACCCGTCGTGGTGCAGCCTAAGCCCTTCGCCGCTAACGTCGCCTACGGCAAGCACGAGCGGCAGGTGCTCGACTTCTGGAAAGCCGAGTCCGCCACGCCCACTCCCCTGCTCTTCTACATCCACGGCGGCGGCTGGCAGGGCGGCGACAAGAACCGCACCGGCGGCATCGAGAACTACCTCAAGGCCGGCATTTCCGTCGTCGCCATCAACTACCGCTTCATCCCGCAGGCCACCGCCGACGGCGTGGTGCCGCCGGTGAAAGGCCCGCTGCACGACGCCGCGCGCGCGTTGCAGTTTGTCCGCAGCAAGGCCGCCGAGTGGAACATTGACAAGCAGCGCATCGGCGCGAGCGGCGGCAGCGCCGGGGCTTGCTCCAGCCTGTGGCTCGCGTTTCATCCTGACTTGGCGGACCCGAAGAGCAGCGACCCCATCGCGCGCGAGTCCACGCGGCTCTGGTGCGCCGCCGTGCTCGGCGCGCAAACCACCCTCGACCCGCGGCAGATGAAGGACTGGACGCCCAACAGCAAATACGGCGGCCACGCCTTCGGCTTCAAGGGCGACCCCGCGAAGCAGCTCTCGCAGTTCGACGAATTCCTCGCCAAGCGCGACACCATCCTGCCGTGGATTGCCGAGTATTCGCCCTACGCGCTCGTCACGTCTGACGACCCACCGATCTACCTCTTCTTCTCCGCGCCGCCCGCGCTGGGGCAGGAGCAGAAGGATCCCACGCACACGGCGAACTTCGGCGTGAAGCTGCAGGAACAGTGCAAGAAGCACGGTGTGCCCTGCGACTTGGTGTATCCCGGCGCGGCCAACGTGAAACACGCAACCGCGCAGGATTATCTGATCGCCACGCTCAAATCGAAGCGATGAGAACGGCGGCGGAAACCCGCCTCACCCCCACAGGCCCTTCAGCTTCTCCTTCTCCGCCAGCCCGAGCGGGAACTTCTTCGCGTGCGGGTGCGTGGCGATGCCGGCGAACTCCCGCAGCGCCTCGTGGATGTGCTCGGGCCGGACCTTGAGGCCCTTGTCCTTGTCCAGCGCGAGCGTGGCGGGGTTCAGGTTCACGCCGAACTGTTTGTCGTCCGTCGCGCCGACGACGCGGTTGCCCTTGATGCCGGGGCCGAGGAACATCACCGAGCCGATGGACCAGTGATCCTTGCCGTTGCCCTTGTTGTAGGTCGGCGTGCGGCCCATCTCGCTCTGCATCACCACCACGAGCCGGTCGCGAATCTTCAGCGCCTCCGCGCGCCGCAGCGTGTAGGCGATGCCCGCGAGCAGCTCGGGCAGCAGCTTCATCTGGTCCACGTCGTTGTTCGCGTGGCTGTCGAACTGGCCGATGCTCAGGTTCGCCGAGACACACACGCCGGCCTTGAACGACGCCAGCGCAATCTCCGCCTGCTGCGCGAGCCGTTCCTTCGGCACGCTCGCGGGAATGTGCGACGTGACGCGCGCCATGGACTTCGAGTTCACCTGCGCCGCGTAGAGCATGGACTCCGCGCGTTCCTGGCGCGGGAGCAAGGGCAGCGCGCTGCGCATCTCGCGCTGTTCCGCCAGCGCCCTCTCGATGCGGGTGAGCGCGAACTCCTCGTGATACGGCAAGCGCAGGCTGCCCTCGATGTGGTCGGCGTTCGCGATTTTCTGGAGCGACGGCAGATACGGCACGCGCGACATCGCGACGACGTTGCCCGTGGCCGAGTAGTTGCCGAACGTGAGGAACGACAACGGGCAGGTCGGCCCCTTCGCGGCGGCGACGAGCGCGGCAAAGGTAGGGTAGGCGAGGCTGTCGAGCTTGCCCGTGGCCATGTAGCGCGCGCCGGGCGCGTGGTTGTTCACCGAGTAGTCGAGGCCGTTGAACGTGAGCAGCTCCGAGCCGAACTCGGCGTAGAACTCCTCGTTGCTCATGCCGCCGGTCTTGTGCTTGTCCGTCGGCGCGAACTTGTGCGCGCCCTTCGTGAGGATGTCGCCCTCCTTGAAGAGCCGGTTGATCTCGTTCACGCCCTTGGGATCCATCAGGTAGGTCGTGTCCCAGCCGCCGGCCGCGTTAAAGACGAGGTAGAACGGCCCCTCGTAAGGCGGCTCCTCCTTCACCGCCGCGCGCAGCAGCGAAGTCATGCCGCCGGGGCACGCGAAGCCAAGCCCGGTCAGGGCGCAGAGTTTCAGAAAGTCACGTCTCATGGTTTAAGGGAGAAGAAGTTGCCCGCGAAACACGCGAATGAACGCGAAATGGAAATGGGGAGCGCAGCCGCCCCGGCTGCAGTTCGGCGCGCCCTCGCGCCGAACACGATGGCGTTGTGAACTCCGTGACCAATGAACTCTCCCACGCGCCACTGAGAACCGCGAGGGCGCGGTTCACCGCGCCCGAGGCGGGCGCGCTCCCCATTTGCGCCCTTTCGCGTGTTTCGCGGGCACTTATTCATACAGGAATTCCTGCCTCCGCAGCAGATACGTCACCACGGCGCGCCAGGCACGGACGGTGTAGTTCGGGTCGGGCACGGGTTGCACGAGGTTTTGGCGGCAGGAGTAAATCTCCTGTTTCTCGAAGCCCTTCTTCCCCGCCGCGTCGCTCACGATGCCGGCGAAGAGGTCGAAGGTGCGCGTCACTTCCGCCGAGTCCGGCGCGTCGAAGCGGCCCAGCACGCGCTGGTGCAGGTGGACAATCGCGCGGCGAATCTGGGCGTCGGCCTCGGCGCTGCCGGGCACCACGTCCGGCTCGATGTTCGGGAACAGGCGGCGGTCGCTCGGCGCGCGGCTGAAGTCCAGCGCGGTCTGCTTGCAGGCGACGTCGTTGGCGAGGATGCGCTGGATCGCGCCCATCGCGCCGCTCGGGTCGGCGGCGCGCTCGGTGACTTCCTTCGAGTCAATGCCGCCGTAGAGCATGTCGAGCTTGCCATCGCCGGGCGTCAGGCGGCCCCAGCCCTTGCCGAAGATGGCGGCGACTTTCCGCTCGACCTGCTCCGGCGCGAGCATCCGCACGAGGCCGAGGTCGTCCAGCTCGGCGCGGCGCGCGGGGCTGGCGAGGGCAGTGGCGACGCCGTCGGCGCGGTAGAAGTCGGTGAGCACGAGGTCGCGGAGCACCTGCTTGAAGTTGAAGCCCGTCGCGGCGAAGCGCGTGGCGATGGCTTCAATTTGTTTCCGCTGCTCGGCGTAGGCGCGGCGCTTCGCGGCGAACAGCGGGTCTTCCAAGTCCTTCGGCGCGAGCAGCGGGCGGCGGCCGGTGAGCAGATACCAGGCGTGCTCGGTCATCGCGACGGCGAAGCGCGGGTCTTTCGCGGTGCGCTCGCCAAGCCATTGCAACGCGCGCCAACGTTCGCTTGCGGGCAAATCCTCGCCCTCGTAGCCGGCGGCGAACATGTCGGTGAACCAGCCGCCCTTGCGCCGGCCGTAGATGCCCTGGTCGGCAAAGCGCCAGTAGTCCTGAAACAGCCCGGCAATCGGGTCGAGCGTCTTGTGGCACACGACGCACTCGCTGGCCTGCATCGTGGGGTTCTCGAACTTCGCCGACACCGCCGCGGCGTCGCCCACGCGCGCGGCGAGTTCCAGCACGTCCACGCCGAGGAAGTGCTGGTAGAAGACGCGACCGCGTTGGCGGTTGCGGTTAGTCTCGGTGGTCGGGTAGCGGCGCAGGTATTGGAAATTGGCGAGCAAACCGGCGTGCGGGTAGAAGCCGGTGGCCGACTCCTGATTCTGGTCCTTGTTGCGTCCGACGAGCGCCTTGAGCTTCACCGGGATGTATTCGAACGGGTCTTTCGTGTCCGCAAAGCGGTCCTTGATGTCCTCGTAGATGCCGTAGCCGCGCGACGAGTAGGGCGTGACCATGATGTAGTCCGCCGTGACGATTTCGGTGAAGGGCTTCTCGTTCCGCACGATGTGCTCGACGAGCCGCATCGGTTCCCACTGGAGGGCCTTGCGGTAGTCGTTGGCGAGCTTGTAGCCGGCCTGAGTGCGCTCCTTCGCGTCCGCAATGTGGCCGAGAAATTCCTGGTTCTGGTTGGTGTTCTGATACCAGCCGCGCGTCTTGCTGAAATGGTCGTAGGAAAGGACGGTCTCCGCGCTGTCGTCGAGGCCGATGGTGAGGAAGATGTCGTTGAACGCCTCGCGCAGCCGCGCGTAGAAGGCGTCCTCCTTCATCAGCGCGTCGAGGATGGGAGGCAGCGCTTTCAGCCCTCGGCTCGCAACGGCGGACTGCTCGGCGTCCGTGGGCAGACGCGCGCCGAGTTGGAGCGTGACGCGGCGGAGAAGCTGGCGGTCATCGAGCATCGCCACGCCGCTGAAGAACGGCTGGGCGTTCTTCTCCGCGTTGGCGGAAGCCTTCGCAATGGCGGCAGCGTCCGGCGCGTTCACCAGCCGGGCGAACTCGGCGAGGACGCGCTCGCCGGTCGAGCCGGGCTGCAGCGCCTCCTTGCCGCCGTGCTTCACCTTGCCGGTGGACTTGAGCAGCAGGCGCGTTGACTTGCCCTCCTTCACCTGCGCCATCGCGGCGAACGCGGCGCGGTTTGCGCGCATTGCCTCGGCGCGCTTCGCGCCGGTCAAGCGCGCCGGGTCGAGCAGCACGAGCTTGGAGTCTTCCGCGTCGCCGCCGGCCTTGTGGCACTTGAGGCACGACTCGGCGGCGACCTTGGCCCAGACTTCGTTGACGAAGTAATCATCCACCACCGAGCAGCCGGAGCCGGAGTAGGGCTTGAGTTCGGCGGCCTGGACAGTGAGGGAAAAACCCGCCACCGCGAGTGCGGCGGCGAGGGCTTGGCGGAGGCCGGGAATCATGTGCGCCCCGTTGGACGCGGAAAACCACGCGGCCATCGGACTTTTTGGCCGCGCTCAGTAGGTCACGAGCGACTTGACCGGATAGCCCTTGAGCTTGCCGCGGCCCTCGAGGAACTGAAGTTCGATGAGGAAGTGAACCTCGAGAATCTTCGCGCCGATTTTCTCCAGCAGATGGATCGCCGCCGAGGCCGTGCCGCCGGTGGCGAGCAGGTCGTCCACCAGCAGCACGCGCTCGCCGGGCTTCACGGCGTCAATGTGGATGGCGACGGTGTTGGAGCCGTATTCGAGGTCGTAGCTTTGCTCGTGCGTGGCGTAGGGGAGCTTGCCCTTCTTGCGCACGGGCACGAAGCCCGCGCCCAGTCGCACTGCCACCGCCGAGGCGAAGATGAAGCCGCGCGCGTCAATGCCCACCACCGCGTCCACGTCGCCGGGCCGGTAGCTCTCGCACAGCAGGTCAATCGTGCCGCTGAAAAGCCGGCCGTCGGCGAGGACGGGCGTGATGTCCTTGAACTGGATGCCGGGCTTGGGGAAGTCCGGCACGTTGCGGATGGCGGCGGCGATGTCGGCGGCGGTGACGGGCTGGCTCATAAGGGGGGAAACCACTAATGCTCACTAACTGGCACTAATGGGGAGGGAGAAGTGACGATGCGTCGGGAAGGCGGGGTGGCCGGCTGGCAGCCAATGCCCGGGCGCTTTCAATCCAGGCCGATGGATTCTGATGAGTGCCCATTAGTGCCGGTCAGTGGTTGCTAAATTTTCTGCGCCTCGCGCTTCTCGATCATCCGGCGGAGTTTGCGCAGGGCGATGTTCTGCACCTGCCGGACGCGCTCGCGGGTGACGCCGAACTTCTGCCCGACTTCCTCCAGCGTGCGCTCGCTCCCGCCGTCGAGGCCGAAGCGGAAGGTGAGGATGGTCGCCTCGCGCGGCGGCAGGGTCTTGACCATGTCGCGCAGCATCGTGGTGACGGTCTTCTCCTCCAACTGTTCGTAGGGCGTCTCGGCCTGCTCGTCCTCGATGATGTCGCCAAAGAGATGCGAGTCGTCCTCGTCGCCGACGGGCGCGTCGAGCGAGGCGGGTCGGATGGCGGCCGTGCGAAGCTGGGCGACGCGGCTGGCGGTCATGCCCATTTCCTCGGCCAGTTCCTCGTCGGTTGGCTCGCGGCCGAACGCCTCCTGCAGCTTCATCGCCACGCGCCGCATCTTGGAAATCTTGTCCACCAGATGCACGGGGAGGCGGATGGTCTTGCCCTGGTTGGCGAGGGCGCGCTTGATGGACTGCTTGATCCACCACGCGGCGTAGGTCGAGAGCTTGCCGCCCTTCTTCGGGTCGAAGCGCTCGACGGCCTTCATCAGGCCGATGTTGCCCTCGTTGATGAGGTCGAGCAGCGGCATCCCGAGCCAGTCGTAGTCGTGGGCGATCTTCACGACGAGCCGGAGGTTGGCCTTGATCATCAGCTCGCGCGCGGCCTTGTCGCCCTTCTGAATCTTGGCGGCCAGCTCGATTTCCTGCTGCACGGTCAGCAGCGGCACCTGGCCGATCTCGCGCAGGTAGAGTTTGATGGCGCTGTCGCCGTCGTAGGGCGTGCGGGCGCGTTCGGCGGCCTCGCTGGGCGTGGGAAGTTCCACGCGCGGCACGGCCACGCCGCGCGACCGCAGATCGGGATCGGGCGTGCCGGCCTTGGCGGGAACGGGGCGCGGACGCGGGCGGAAGGGGCTGAAGGCGCGCTTGGACGCGGCGGAGGGGCCGGCCTTGCGCGCGGGTTTCGGACGGGAGGCCGCGCGCTGCTTTCCTCCGGTGGGCTTGGTTTTGCGCGCGGCCATGTTGAACGCAGAGAATCGGTCGGCAGCGGCGCGCGCGGCAAGGAAAATTCCCGCCGCGCGTCACGGGCCGTTCATCGGCCGAGGCTTTCGAGGTGCGCGATGCGCTCCTCCAGCGGCGGGTGCGTGGAGAACAGCGCCATCAAGCCGCCGGACTTGCCGGAGATTTTCATGGCCTGAAAGCCGGAGGTGGCCCCTTCGGACGCGAGCTGCGGATCATAGATGCGCTGCAACGCGCGCAACGCGCCGACCATCTGCGCCTTGCCCGCGAGCAGCATCCCGCCCGCGTCGGCGCGGAACTCGCGCTTCCGCGAGAACCACGCGACCACGATGGCGCCCAGCAGGGTGAACAGGATTTCAAACACGATGACGAGCACGAACTCCAGCATCGCCTGACCGAACGTCGGCCGGTCGTCGCTGCTGCGGTTGCCGGCCAGGGCCTGCGCGGCGAGGAAGGCCAGCACGCGCGAGAGGAAGATGACGAAGGCGTTGATGACGCCCTGCACGAGGGTCATGGTGACCATGTCGCCGTTGGCGATGTGCGCGACTTCGTGGGCGATGACGCCTTCGGTCTCGGTGCGGTTCATGCGGTGGAGCAAGCCGGTCGAGACGGCCACGAGCGAGCGGGACTTGCTCGGGCCGGTCGCGAAGGCGTTCACATCCGGCGACTCGTAGATGCCGACTTCGGGCATCGCCGGCAGGCCGGCGCGCTGGGCGTAACCGTGGACCATGCCGACCAGCTCACGCAGTTCGGGGTCGCTGGTGCGCGGGTCAATGACCTGCACCCCCATCATCCACTTGGCCATCACGCGCGAGAGGGCCAGCGAGATGAACGCGCCGCCGAAGCCCATGATGAGGCTGAACACCGCCAGATAGCCCAGCCAGCCCTCCGTGCCGCGCCGTCCGCCGATTTGCGGGAAGAAGTGCAGCACGATCTGGAACACGATGGTGAGCGTGATCATCACCAGCAGATTCACCGCGATGAAGAGGAAGAACCGCTTGCCCATCTGGAAGAAATTTTTCATGGCTCGTTTGCTAGTTTAGTTGTTCAACCGTCGGCGGTTTGACTCCCCAGCCCACGGCGCGTTCAGTTGAGCCGGGGTCGTGCCAAACGCCAAGGGGAATTCTGGCGGCGGATTTATAGCCGTTTCCGCGCCGGAGGCAATTGACGATTCGGAAAAAGCCGCTCCGAACTGGCGCACTGTGCCCGCGCTGTCACAGCTCCAGCGACTTCTCGGACTTAGTCAGGTTGCGCGCGCCGATGCGCGTGACCAGCGCCACGTCCTCCAGCCGCACGCCGCCGATGTCGGGATAATACAGACCCGGCTCGACGGTCAGCACCTGCCCGGCGCGCAGCAGGTCGCGCGAGGCCGCAGTCAAATGCGGGGCCTCGTGGAGATCCAAGCCGACGCCGTGGCCGGCGGTGTGGACGAAGCCCTCCATGTGGCCATCGCGGCGGGCCGTCTCGAAGCCGGCTTTCCTGAGCGAACCAAGAATGGCCCGGTGAACCGCCCGGCCCTCCGCGCCGTGCCGCACCAGGCCCAGACCCAGTTCCTGGGCCGCCTCCACCGCGCGATACATCTTGCGCACCCCGTCGGAGGCGCGGCCCTTGACCACCGTGCGGGTGATGTCGGCGTGGAACCCGGTCTTCTGCGAGCGCGGGCAGATGTCGAGCAGGATGGGCTGGTTGGCGCGCAGGACGCCGTGCCCGGCGTGGTTCGGGTCACACCCCTGCTTGCCGCCGGCGACAATCGTCCGGGCCGACACCCCGCCGGCCTGCACCACCGCCGCGTCAATCACCGCGCGCAGCCGGTCGGAGGTCAGCGGCAGGCCGCGCCACAGGAGGCGTTTGTCGCGGCCGATCTTGGCGTTCTTGAGCACCTGCATCCCCTCGGACAGGCCCACCTCCGCCATGACCAGCGCGGCGCTGATCTTCTTCAGTTCGGCGGCGGATTTGAGTTCGCGCTGGGGAAAAATCTCCCCCTTCACCGGCTTGACCTTCACGCCCGCCGCGCGCAACTGCCGCGCGAAGCCCAGGGGGAAATCCTCCGGCACGGCGATCTTGCGCAGCCCTTTATCGCGCAGCAGCGCCGCCGCGACATGGGCCAGCGTCACGCGCTGGCCGCCGTCCCTGCGCAGCCGCTCGGCGATGCGCGCCGCCGCCAGGATGCGGCAATGGCCCGCCTGCTTGCGCGCGCGGCCCAGTTCCGCGTCGCTCACGATGAGGTGGCAACGCCCGCGCAGCCGCACGTAGATCAGCGGTTCATCGGTGAACATGCCCGACACATACAGCATGTTGGCGTCCCGCGCGCTGGCGGCGATCATCAACAGGTTGGGGGAGGACATGGGAGTGGCACGCTAGGCAGCGGCAGAAAACTTGGCAAGCGGAAGAATGGCCGGAACAGGTAGCTCGACATTCCGATGTCGAGTGTTGGGTGCGGATGCCGAATCTCGACCTTGGAATGTCGGGCTACCAGCGGCACCTGCTCACACGCCAAACAGCCGGTCGCCCGCATCGCCGAGGCCGGGGACGATGTAGCCCTTGTGGTTCAGCTTGCGGTCGAGCGCGGCGGTGAAAATCGGAACTTCAGGATAATGCCGGCGGACAAACTTGATGCCTTCCGGCGCGGCGAGCAGGTTCACCAGCCGCACCCGCTTCGCCTTGCGTTCCGCCATCAGGTCGAGCGCGGACACGGCACTGCCGCCGGTGGCGAGCATCGGATCCATGAGGATGATTTCAAAGCCGCTCAAGTCCTCCGGCAGGCTCTTGTGATACGTCATCGCCTCCAGCGTGTGCTCGTTGCGCTTGAGGCCGATGAAGCCCACGCGCGCGTGCGGGATGCAGCGGAGGATCGGATCAAGCATTCCCAACCCGGCGCGCAGCACCGGCACCAGCAGCACCTCGCGTTTGAGCTTCACGCCGCGCGTCTTCTCCAGCGGCGTCTGCACCGTCACCGGCTGCGTGGCGAACGTGCGCGTGGCCTCATACACCATGAGCGCGGCGACCTCGCCCAGCGCGCGGCGGAACTCCTCCGGCTGCGTGGACTTGTCCCGGATGCGGGTGAGGTTCTGCTGGATGAGCGGGTGGGTGATGACAGTGACGTTTTTCATGGGCGACGCGCGGCGGCATCAAAAAACTTCCCCGCCAGTTTGTCGAGCGCCGGACACAGGGGAACCACACGAATTGAGGGCGGAACACAGATGGGAGTTGAACCCGAATTCCGAATTCCCGAAGCCCGAAGGAAGCCCAAAATCGAAGGCCGAATCGAACTTCGACCGGTCGTTGGAAAAGTTCCGAACGGCGACCCTGCCCAGCGAGACGTTTCGGGCCTCGGGTTTCGGCCTTCGGATTTCAGGTTGAATCTGTGTTCCGCCCTCAATTCGTGTGGGATCAAACTTGCCGCTCTCCCCTGCCCTGCTCGCGGCGGCGATACTCGCTGGGCGCGCATTGCGTGAA
>Ga0172372_10008860_pt1 | contig 13175 bp, 11 predicted proteins | sample LakKiv5m_2_FD_114544 | JGI IMG/M metagenome (GOLD analysis project Ga0172372, IMG submission 114544) | Freshwater microbial communities from Kabuno Bay, South-Kivu, Congo - kab_092012_9.5m | ecosystem: Environmental > Aquatic > Freshwater > Lake | place: Democratic Republic of the Congo...
ATCCAAAACCAAAGATGGTTCCTCTTAAATAAGGGTCTGATAATTTTATTTTTTTTAGATGATTAACAATATCCTTATCGACCAACATAAAATCTCCTGCGTCATTTGGTATATCGTAGTAGCTAATTTTTCTAACTATTCTATAAAATATTTTTCTTAAAGATTTTATAATATACCCCTCTTTCCTATCTTTTCTGATACCATATACAATCTTAAAGCCTTTATTCCAATATTTAAGCATTTCTTCAAGCATTTCAGGCGGATCTTGTAAATCTACATCAAGTTCTAAAGTAACATCACCCTTTGATTCAAAATATCCAAACCAAATTGATTTTTGATAGCCAAAATTTTTAGAAAATTTAAAGGCTTTAATTCTGGAATCTTTAGTAGAAAGATTTTTTAATTTATCAAAAGTTTTATCAGTACTACAATTATCTGTAAATATTATCTCAAAATCATAAATATTGGATAATTTATTTATGGTTTTAATAAGTCTTTGATAGTAGTTATCAATTGAATCTTCCTCGTTATATACTGGTGTGATAATAGATATTAGTTTTTTTATTTCCATTTTTTAGCAAGTATTTTTAAATAAGAAATTTTAGATCTAGAAAGCTCCGATTCTTCTAGACGATTATATATTAGAAGGAAGTATGTTAATATAAGTATATATTTTAAAAATAAGTACTGAATTAATGGCTCTATATAAAATGCAGATAATACCAAGCCAAAAATTATTCCGTACCGCTTGATTGATTTTACTGATTCATATTTTATGTCATCAATAAAATAATAAATCGGAATAAATAGTGTAATTAGTTTATATTGATATGACATTATGGGTATGAAATAAGTCAATAAACATAACATTAAAAGCATTTGCCATCTCTTAAATTTAAAGAAATAATGGAAAATCATTGTTATAGCAAATAACGAAACACAAAATACATTGAAAAAAAATGAAAAATTAAGTGAAAAGGGAACTTTTAAGCTCAAATTATTGCAATTGTTTTTATGGGAAAAACATATCTCTGATATTAATTTTACTTCATTCTTAAAACCCAATATATGCGACTTTAAATCACCATTTAGAACAATCGAGCAAAGCAACAGAAGTAATATTCCCGCAATTAAAGAATAAAAAAATGCTTTATATTTTTTGTCAAAAAGATATAGAGTAAAAAATATTCCATAATAAGGTTTGAATGCTGTTGCAAGAATTAAAAAAACAGAAGAAAGATAAAGATTATTTTTGTGATAATAAAAATATAATCCAAAGTAAGCAAATATAAATAAAAGTGATTCTATATTGCCTCTATCTAGCAAGTATAAAAAAGGAAATGATAAAAATGTAGCAACAAAAACAGGTGTAAAACCAAACTCTTTTATTCGAAAATATTTTAGATTAATTAGCAAAAAAACCAAAATAAAAATTACACAATGCAATGTATATAACAATTGCATAGGCGTGAATAAATTTAATAACGATAGTAGATAAAAATAAATATAGGATAATAAACCATAAGGATTTGCCTCATTTAAAAAAACCCTTCTCATATTGCCGTAAGGATCAAGGCTTGAAGATACATCTATCATTCGTGAAAAGTCATTTCCAACTATTTCTGGTTTTTGAAAAAATGAATTTTTTGGCCAAGCTGAATCAAGGTAATATCCATGAAAAATAAAATGATAAAAAATGAAAGTTATGGAGGCAATAAGTAGCGTAGAAGTAAAAGTATTAACAAATAACAACTTTTTACTATCGATATTTTCTAAATGATTTTTATACATTTTTTTTTGAATCTAAAATAATTTTTAAGCCATTTTTTAAAGATATTTTTGCATTCCATTTTGGCAATTTTTTGACATTAAAAGGATCCATGATTTGGAATTTATGATATGCTATTTTGCCAAAATTAATATTAAATTTTTTATTAGATAATTCTTGCAATATTTTAATTATATCTTTTAGAGAATATTTGTCTTTTCCATAAACCCCATAAACTGAATGTTGTTTTTTGCTTATTTTAATAATATTCATGGCATTTATATATGCATCAATAACATCATCTATAAACACCATGTATAATTTTTGTTCTCCTGCTGTTAAATCTATTGAATCTTCAATTGACCTAGTTAGTAATGTATTGAGTAATTTTTTTCTATGATCATCATAACCATATACATCATAAAGCTTTAGAGATATTGCCTTAAATTTTTTATCTAAACAATAATAATCAATGATTTTTTCAAAAGCTTCCTTGGTCGCCGCATAAAGGCATATTGGTTGATAATTATTATTTTGATAATTTTGCCAATAAGTGCTTGTATTAATAAAATATTGGCATTGATATTTTTGCATTGACTCAAGAATGAATGTTCCTAGTTTTATATTTGAATCAATCATATCAGATATATCTTCTGATTTATGGTCGTAGCATGAAAAAGCAGCAAGGTGAAAAACGTAGCAAATTTTATTGTTTTTAAATACATTTTCAACAGATTGATAATCTGATTTATACTCGTAAATAGATATCTTATCTTTGTAGTCTTTGATTATGTTTAAATTAGAATTCTCTCTTACTAAAATAATCACTCTATATCTTTTATCTTGACTAAATCTTCTTACAAGATGTTTTCCAATAAAGCCAGTTGCGCCGGTAATTAATATATTTTGCATTTAAAAAACTATTTCCAGATTAATGAAACACCAAATATTATAAAAATACTTCCGACTATTTTAAATAAAGATAAAGGCTCTTTAAAAAGAAAATGACTTAATATAATAATAAAGACATAAGATATTGAAACAGAAGGATAGGCAGTTGATAGGCTTATTTTTTTTAATGATATTATATAGAATAATGCTGATATAAAATATAATGAAAAACCAATAATGAGCCTTAAATCAAGAAAATAATATATTAAATTTTGATTATCATTTTTTAGTAGTGAAAAATATTTAAAAAATATTTGAGCAATTACCGCCAAAATAATTGATAAAACCAAAAAGAAAATATGCATACTAATATTTATTAATAAATTCCGCTATAGTTTCATGCATATGATCAAACATTTCATTACTTAAACCATGATGGCATGCTAATAATACCCCTCCTTTCATAATTCTGTCTGCATTATTAAAACCATCAACAGATTTTTTCATTTCCAAATTTTTATAACCCGGTTGTCTTGTAATATTACCCGAAAAAACTGTTCTGGTTTGAATATTTCTTTTTTCAAGGAATATTTGAAAATCACGACGTTTAAAAGGTGAAGATTCTTTTATAGTAATTGGATAAGCTAACCAAGCGGTTCTGGTATTTTCTGTTTGTTTTGGCAAAACAAAAAACTCTTCATATTTTTTAAAGAATTCAGTTTGTCTTCTAAAATTTTCTTCTCTAGTTTTTATATTATTTTCAAGATCTTCTAGCTGAGCAAGACCAAAAGAAGCGCCAACTTCAGAGCCCTCAACATTATAACCAATTCTTTCAAAAATAAATTTTGCATCATATTCTATTCCATCAACATTTACATTGAATCTATTTTCAATTGCTTCTGATTTTTCATCAAAAATAGAAGAAGATCTACCCCAACTTCTTAATAGCTTAGATTCTTTTAAATGATTTGGATCACTTGTACATAGCATTCCACCATTTCCAGCGCAATTAATTATGTGAGAACCATAAAAACTAGTTATTGACCAATCAGACCAATATCCACTTAATTTTCCATTTAATGTTGCCCCCAATGTATCAGCAGAATCTTCAATTACTTTTAATTTATATTTTTTTGCAATTTCTGATATTTTATCCCACTTACACAAATTACCAAGAAGATTTGGAGCTAGTATTGCTACGGTTTTATTGCTTATCATTTTTTCTATTTTAGATACATCTATGCAATAACTATCATAATCAACATCAACAAATACAGGAATGAGATTAGATTTTACTATACAGCCTACAGTAGTAGAAAATGTTAAAGCTGGAGTTATTACTTCACCACCAGCTGGAAATTTTTCAGCTTCCATGCCGATATATAAAGCAGAAGAACCAGAATTTACAAAGATGCCATATTTTTTTTCAAATAAACTGGCTATTCTTTTTTCAAATTCAGAACTATATTTTCCCATTTGGGTGCTTTCATTTAAACATTTGACAACTGCATTTATTTCTTTTTGACCATAAACTGTTTTTGCATATGATACTTTTATTTCATTTTTCATAATTATTTGTTATTTGGAGTTAAAAAAATCTTCTATATTATTTTTACAAAATAATTCTAAATTGGAATTATTTAAATATTGTTTATACCATAAAGCAGTTTGATTGATAGCTAGATCAGTTTTATATTTAGGAAGCCAATTTAATAGTTTAACCGCCTTGCTAGCATCTAGTTTTAATATTTCCGCTTCGTGCAAATTAGCATTATTTTTTTCTATTTTATAACTACCCATACCAATATTAGAAATAAAACTCCTAGCAAGATCTTCAACCGTTACTTCTTTGATATCAAGTGGAGCAAAATTAAAACTACAAGAAAATTTTTGTGGATCATCGCACAGTTTGTAAGCTAAAAGAAGATAGCCATTTAAAACATCAAAAACATGTTGCCAAGGCCTTATAGAGTTTGGACTTCTGATAACAAGATGCTGTTTATTTTTGATTGATTGAATTATATCAGGAATAATTCTGTCTAAAGAAAAATCTCCTCCACCTATAACATTACCAGCTCGGGCCGATGCAATAGCAATCTTTTTTTCAATAAAAAAAGATTTTCTGTATGAGGTTGTGATAATTTCGCTACATGCTTTACTTGCTGAATAAGGATCGTGACCTCCTAAATTATCAGTTTCTCTATAAGGCCAAATCCACTCTTTATTTTCATAACATTTATCAGTTGTAACATTTACAATTGATTTTAAAGAATCAAGATCTTTAACTGCTTCAAATAAATTAACAGTACCCATAACATTTGTCGAGTAGTTAAAAATTGGATCTTTGTAAGATTCTCTAACAAGCGGTTGAGCCGCGAGGTGAAAGATTATTTCTGGTTGGAATTTATTGATAACTGATTTCAATACTTCAAAGTCTCTTATATCAGCGATATGTGATTCAACTTTTTGATCAAGATTTAATATGTTAAACAAGCTATCTCTTTTATTATCGGGTGATAAAGCATATCCAGCAACTTTTGCACCCAAATAATCAAGAAAAAGACACAGCCAAGATCCTTTAAATCCTGTGTGGCCGGTTATAAATACTTTTTTATTTTTATAAAAATTTTTTTCTGCAAACATTGTTTGATAAAAAATTTAGAGTTTTAATTGACTTATTATTAAATATAGCAAGCTAGTATTACCATATTTTCCAAGGAGCATTTTTAACGCTCCAAAGCTCATCAAGATAGTTCTTATCTCTTAATGTATCCATTGGTTGCCAAAAACCATCATGCTTAAATGCCATAAGTTCTTGATCAATGGCGAGATTTTGGAGTGGCGACTGCTCCCAAATTGTCTTATCATCATCTTTTATATATGAAATAGCTTTTGGAGATAAAATAAAAAAACCACCATTAATATATCCACCGTCACCTTTTGGCTTTTCTTGAAATTTTGTTATTTTATTATTTTCAATTTCTAGAGCTCCAAATCTTCCAGATGGCTGAACAGCAGTTACGGTTGCAAGCTTTTGATGTTTTTTATGAAAATTAATTGATTCTGCTATATTGACATTTGATAATCCATCTCCGTATGTAAGACAAAAAAAATCTTCATCTTTAACATATTCAGAAATTCTTTTTATTCTTCCACCCGTCATTGAATCTTCTCCGGTATTAACTAATGTTATTTTCCATGATTCGGAGTAATTATTATGAATTTTTATATTATTATCACTTAAATCAATAGTAAGATCAGACATGTGTTTATAATAATTAAAAAAATATTCTTTAATAACATAACCCTTATATCCAAGACATATTATAAAGTCATTTATTCCATAATATGAATATATTTTCATTATATGCCAAATTATTGGTTTTCCTCCAATTTCAATCATTGGCTTTGGCTTAAGATTTGTTTCTTCACTAATTCTAGTTCCAAATCCACCCGCTAAAATTACTGCTTTCATTGTTTAATTTATTTTTATTGCGAAATTCAAATAACTTTAATTTATGGCTTTAATTTATTTAAAAATCATATTTAATGATGTTATTTTATAACTCACTTAAATATCGGAAATCTAAATTTTCTACAAACTTATATTTGCCTTAATTTTGAATAAAAAATTATTTGAAAAATAATTTGATTTTCTTCTTAAAGTTTTTGATTTTTTTGTTAAATTTCTGAGTAAGTTGTCTTGAATAATAAATTATTTTAAAAATTCTAATTTTTGAAATTATATTATATGCCAATTCTTTGTTAATTATTAGTTTTTGATTTTCAATAATTACCTTAGAATTTTGATTAGCAAACATCACATCTTGATTTACCGATAAGCAAGATGAATAATTCAGTTTTAGATTTTCATTTTTTGGATAATAAATTTTAACTGTTAATCTTTTGCTATTTTTAACTTTATCACCATAAAAATTTACAAAAATAATAGAAAATCTGGCCAATGAAATATGTTTTAAAATATGAATTTGAGGAATTTTTTTAAATAAAATATTTCCTAAAATATAAAAACCATCTTTTCTAATTAAATTACGTTCTTTAATAAATCCACTTTCTTCAACAAATACCGTATCTGATTTAACTAAATCAATATTATTATCATCTTCAAAGCATCTAACCATTGAAGAAATATGATCATAAAAAAAACATTCATTTTTATTGGTAAATAAAAATAAATTATTTTCTGAAATTTTTATATTAGATAAATTTTGTTCAATTATTAGTCCGATTTTGTTATTATCATTAACTGTATGTTCGAGATAATTTATTTCAAAATTATATTTGTTAGAAACTTTTAGATGCTCCAATTCATGCTTTTTAACTAAAATATTGACTTCAAGATTTTTATATAATTGATTTTCAATTGAATTTAAAAAATGTTCAATATTATTTTTGGTGGTATCATCATCACAAAAATAAAAAATATTAACTTTAAATTTTTCTTGTTTTGCGCAGTAATTGGCCTCAACTTCTCTTCTTCTTTGTTGAAAAGAATTATAAAAATTACTAATTTGTTTGCTTAAATCGAAATTATTTTTTACATAATCTTGTAAATTTTCAACCATCTCAGCAACCTTATCTTTATTATTCAAAGCCCAATTATAATGTTCAGTAATTTGCTTAATTTTCTCCTCGTCACTTCCTTTTATATATAAAACTTTATCAGCAAAATTTTTTACAAAAAAATTATTTTCATCACATATAGGTAAAGCACCACCAGCAATTAATTCAAAAACTCTACTAGTTCCTATTTCGCTTTCAATATGAGCTTCATGACTCAAGGCAAGTCCAAGCAGACATTTTGATATTTCTTTAAAAATTGACACGCCATCAAAAGGGATTTCGTCAATATAGCTTTTAAAGCCCTTCCATGGTCTTATTTTTTTAGAAATTTTTTGTGGACCATATATTTTTAAAATTGCTTTATTATCTAGAGCTTGAAAAATTTCTTCAAATCTAGATTTTCCAAGAGTTTTGTCCCAATTAATACCGCAATAAAAAATTTTTTCACGCTCATTACTTGGCTTAAAATATGGTCCAGAATTTGTATGATTAATAACTAGTTGAGGATATAAATGATTGGATTTATTAAAATCTATCAATCTTTTTACATGATCATCAGCAACATCTGAAGAACAAGAAATAAAATCTTGATGAGAAAGTAAATTTAAACTTGTTTTGTCATAACCCCAATCGAAATAAAATTTCAGAGGGTTCCACAAAGTAACAAAAGAAAAGCTATCATAGCATTTTGGAGATGCAAAATGAAGATTAATAACAAAATCAACTTTAGATTCATCAATTACATCATTGGTTTCTCTAAATTCTTTGTCCAAAATATTGCCATATTTATTAATAACTATAAGAGATTTGTTTACTTTTTCTGAAGCAATTTTAAATCTTCTAATAGTTTCATTTTCGGCGGCGTTGGCTTCTGGCCATTCACAAACAATGGCAAATTTATTTTTCATAAAATTAAAAATTAACAAAATTTGATGTATCTTTATTTCCGATTAAAGAGTTTACATAAGTTAAACAATTTGACTCAGGATTATATTTTGCCCTAGCTTTTTTTAACTCATCTTTTTTTGATTTTATCTTTAAAATTTTTTTGGATAATTCCAAGTAATTTCCTTGATCAAAAAAAGTAAAACAATCTTTAAAAAAGTTTTTTTCATAAGTTTCAAAAAGATTAGTTCTAGATAAAATTATTTTACCGCTATTACTTAAGTGGGTTGAGTAAGAAACTGGACCAGAACCTTGCTGAGCAACTTCATAATAAGGAAAAACACTAATATCAATTGCTGATATCAGTTGTTTAAATTCTTCTTCATCAATGATATGATTTATAAAATGAACTCTATCAAATACTTTGTTGTTGATAATTTTTTTCATTAAGTAAACCATATATGAATCTTGCTCCACTACACTATCATCTGAATTGTAATGTTGAGATTTTTTACTTCTTTTTTCAGAATTAATTATAATAGATCTAACTTTTAAGTTATTTATTGGATGACAATTTGAAGATAATATTAAATGATAATTTTCTGGCAAAAATTTTAAGGCATCAATAGCGACATCAATACCTTTATACGCGCCATAAAAACCGTAACAGCCAATATAAGTAAGGTTTTTATCAAGTTGATATTTGTCTAAAATTGTTGCTCTAATATTGTTATCATTAGAAAATTTTACTATATCAGCACTGCTTGCCGAAACAATTGGATGAAAATATGAAGATATTTTTAAAAGTGATAATTTTTCAGAAAGCTCTTTTTGATGAACAATTATTGAAATATTTTTACCTCTTTGTTGCAATTTTTTTACCTTCTGAAGTATTAAAGATTGCATATCTTTGTAGATATCAATTGATTTTCGCTTTTTTTTAAATATTGATAATTTTAATCTAAAAAATTTTTTTTGAATTGACGATAAATTAATTATTTCTTGCGATATTCCTAATGAATGAAAAGTAATTGAAATATCTTCTCCATTTCTTGCATCGATAATTTCTTCAATAAACTTAATTGCTTTTCGAACTTTTTTATGAAAAAGTGCAGGCTCACATTGGATATTTATATAATCATATTTTTTAACTTGATTGATTACTTCACTCTTTATTTTATCATAAAAATTAGAATGAACCATTCTTTGATCAAGCTCAATACATTCAACTATTTTGAAATAATTTTTTAGATCATCGATAATTTGTTTTGTATAAGTAGCATTTCCACAATTATCTTGATATGAAGATATAATTCCTAGAGTTTTGTCTTTTAGAAATGATGGATCTTTTTTATTGGACATGAAGTTGGGTTATAAATTTTTTTACAATAGTTTTTAGGTGACAAAATAAAAATTTGAATTTTTTATAAAAAAATTTATTTCAAAAATATCTTGCTTAATTGATCATTTATTAAGTTAAAATGGTATTGTAATAAATATTCCAGTACGCGATAATGGTAGAATATTGAAAAAAAATAATCAAATTTTTTTACTACGCATTGGATCCGAGTAGTAAACCCCTAATAACTTAACATTTTTGGAAAAGAAACCAAGCTCTTCAAGTGCTAAGGCAACATGCTTTTCACTAGGATGTCCATCAATGGAAACAAAAAATTGTGCCTGATTAGAAATGCCACCAGGAATATAACTTTCTAATTTTACTAAACTTACTCCATTGGTTGCAAAGCCACCAAGAGCTTTGTATAAAGAACCCGGTATGTTTCTTATTGTAAATAATAATGCAGTAATTGTTGGAGCGATTTTTGGATCAGTCTCTTTTGGATCTTTAGCAATTACAATAAAAATTGTTATATTGTCATTGTTTAAATCTTGCATATTTTCTTTTAAAACTTTTAATCCATATAACTCACTAGCTAATTTTGAACATATTGCCCCTTTAGATTTATCATTTGCTAAAGCAATATATTCGGCAGCTTTAGCAGTATTTGAAGATTCACTAACTACAACTTTTAATTGTTGTAAATTATTTTGACATTGCATCAAAGCTTGTGGATGAGAAAAAACTTCTGTGATATCAGTTATATCGGCATTTTTTAAACCAACCAAATTATGAGAAATAGGAAAAAAATGTTCTGCAACTATTGAAACATTGTGTCTTTGTAATAAATCATGAATTTCTGATACCCTGCCCGCATATGAATTTTCTAGAGGTATCATGCCATATTGAACATCACCATTTTCAACCGCTAAAAAAACATCTTTAAAATTTGCAAAAGCTTGTGCTGAAAAATTTTCATAATATTTAATACAAGCCAGATTAGAGTTGGCTCCATAAGAACCCTGAAAAGCGATTATTTTTTTTTTCATAATTTAAACTTATATATATAACAATATAGCACTATTACATTTGATTTGAAAATATAAGCCATATAAACCCTTGAATTTACTGATTCAGTAAAAAAAATTTATAACAATTTAATTGACTTCAATAAAAATTTTATGCTAGAATTAGTAGTATTATTTTGGCTTAATTATTGTATAATACCATCTTTAAAGTTTTAAAAAAATCAAAATTCTAACTTCATATTTTTAAGTTAAATAGTATATCATAAATACTAAAATTTATATAATTATCAACAATGAAAGATTCTTGGCAAGCTAACTCATGGAGAAATTTTCCAATCAAACAACAACCAACTTACAAGAACTTAGAAAATCTTAAAAAAGTTGAAAATCAATTAGCCAATTTTCCACCACTTGTTTCAATTGATGAAATCGAAAAATTAAAAAAAGAATTATCACTAGTCTGTCGTGGAGAGGCCTTTTTATTGCAAGGCGGAGATTGCGCAGAAAGTTTTTTAGAATTTTCTCACAGTAATTTAAAAAATTATTTTCGAACCATAATGCAAATGACTGTTGCTTTAATGTATGGACTTAAAAAGCCAATTGTTAAAGTTGGCAGAATTGCTGGTCAATATGCTAAACCACGTTCTCAAGACAGTGAAACCATTAATAACAATACCCTTCCTGCTTATCGTGGCGACATTATCAATTCAATTGAATTTGAAGAAAAATCTCGAGAAGCCGATCCACAAAAATTAATTGATGCTTATTTTTATTCTTCTGCGTCTTTAAATTTCCTACGCTCTCTTGCCGTTGGTGGTTATGGTAATTTAGAAAAAGTTAATAAATGGAATGAAGAATTTACCCATAGCTTAAATAGTAAAAAACATAGTGAAAATGTAACTTCAAAAATTAATGAAATTCTTGAATTTATGAAATCTTGTGGCATTGATTATAAAACCATGCCTCAATTTACTACTGCTAGCTTTTATACCTCTCATGAAGCTTTATTGCTTAATTATGAAGAGGCCTTTACTAAAATTAACAATGACAATAAAAAATATTATAATCAATCTGCTCACATGCTTTGGATTGGAGATCGCACAAGAAATATTAATGAAGCTCATGTTGAATTTATGCGTGGAATTTCTAATCCAATTGCCTTTAAGGTCGGACCTTCAATCACTAAAGATGACTTACTAAAATTACTTGATATTCTCAACAAAAATAATGATGCAGGAAAAATAACTCTTATAAGTAGAATGGGTAAAGAGAATATTAGCAAATTATTGCCACCGCTAATTAAGGCGGTTAAAAATAATGGCAATAATGTGATTTGGTCTTGTGATCCTATGCATGGCAATACAATTAAATCTTCAAACGGATATAAAACTAGAAAATTTGAAGATATTCTTGACGAAGTAAAATCATTTTTTTTAATACACAAAGAAATAAACACCATCGCCGGCGGAATCCACTTTGAAATGACTGGACAAGATGTAACTGAATGCTTAGGTGGAAATCAAAAAATTTCAGAATTAAATTTAAGCGATCGTTATCATACACATTGCGATCCAAGATTAAACTCATCTCAAAGCGTTGAAATGGCCTTTACCATAGCTTATGAACTTGCTAATACCATATCTTCATCTTAATGATAAATTCTGACAATAAAAAACATGGTGTTATAGCTATAGTAGGAGCTCCTAACGCAGGAAAATCAACTCTTACTAATGCATTGCTTGGTCAAAAAATTTCAATTGTTTCACCAAAAGTTCAAACTACTAGAAATTCAATTAAAGCCATTATCACTGAAAAGCAATTCCAAGTAATTTTAGTTGATACTCCCGGAATTTTTATTCCTCGTAATGAAAAAATTTTAGAAAGAATCATTGTAAAATCTGCTTGGCAAGCTCTTAGAGAAGCGGATCATATTTGTTTTGTTATTGATGCTGTAATTGGCGTTAATAATCAAAATAAGGCAATTTTAAACGATTTAAAAAAAGAAAATCTTCCAATCACTGCCATTATTAATAAAATTGATTTACTCAAAAAATCAAAATTACTAGAAATTTTTGCCAACTTGTCTGCCCTAGGAATAAACGATATAATACCAGTATCCGCCGTAAAAAATGATGGTATAGAATCTTTAAAATCTTTATTATTTAACAAATGTTTAAATGAAGATTGGATTTATGAAGAAGATCAAATAACAGATGCGCCCATGCGTTTTATAGCTAGTGAAATTACTCGTGAAAAATTATTTTTAAATTTAAATCAAGAATTACCCTACTCACTTCATGTTAATACTGATAGCTATGAAGTTTTTACTAATAATCAAATTAAAATTAATCAAACAATTTTTGTTTTCAAAGAAAGTCAAAAATCAATTATACTTGGTAAAAATGGCTTAATGATAAAAAAAATCGGTCAGGAATCACGCCAAGATATTTCAAAAATAGCCAATGCCAAGGTACATTTATTTTTATTTGTAAAGGTCAAAGAAAATTGGGTCAAAACCATCGCTGACATATAATACCATTTCCACTTTTTAATTGATCATATAACTATTTAAATTAATCTAATTGATTCACTACTAAAATTATCAATTAATTATTTAAAAACATGGCAACAATCCCTGAATTGAATAAAGCTCTGATCAATCGATCTAAGCAAAATCTTA
>Ga0172372_10008862_pt1 | contig 13173 bp, 9 predicted proteins | sample LakKiv5m_2_FD_114544 | JGI IMG/M metagenome (GOLD analysis project Ga0172372, IMG submission 114544) | Freshwater microbial communities from Kabuno Bay, South-Kivu, Congo - kab_092012_9.5m | ecosystem: Environmental > Aquatic > Freshwater > Lake | place: Democratic Republic of the Congo...
CGAGTTCCTCGTAGTGGAGGTAGCGCTCCTCGAACTTCCGGCCGTAGGCGTCGTGGAGATCGGGAACCTCGTTCGTGCGGAAGAGCGTCCAATTCTCACGCGCCTCCATGCGCTTCATGAAAAGATCGGGAACCCAGTTGGCCGTGTTGAGATCGTGCGTGCGACGCCGGTCGTCGCCCGTGTTGCGGCGGAGCTGGAGAAAATCCTCCACATCGTTGTGCCAGGTCTCGAGGTAGGCGCAACCCGAGCCACGGCGCTTGCCGCCTTGATTGACGGCGACGAGCTGGTCGTTGTGGAGCTTGAGGAAGGGAATCACTCCCTGGCTCTCGCCGTTCGTGCCCTTGATGTAACCGCCGGTGCCACGAACCGCTGTCCATGAACCTCCGAGGCCGCCGGCCCATTTCGAGAGGTAGGCGTTTTCCGCGATGCCGCGCTGCATGATCGACTCGATCGAATCGTCCACCTTGTAAAGATAGCAACTGGAGAGCTGGCTGTGCAGCGTGCCGGAATTGAAGAGCGTGGGCGTGCTGGAGCAGAAGCGGCGGCTTTTATAAAGATTGTAAAGACGAACGACCCAGTCCTCGCGCTTCGAGGGCTCGTCGAGGAAGAGCCCCATCGCGACTCGCATCCAGAAAAACTGCGGCGTCTCCAGGCGGCGGAGGGGTTTTTTGGTTTTGTCGATGATGAGGTAGCGGTCGTAGAGCGTCTGGATGCCGAGGAAATCAAAGTCCATGTCGGCGGTGGGATCGATGGCGGCGGCAAGCGCGTCGAGGTCGTAGCCGAGAAGTTTCGGCGTCAGGCGCTCGATGCCGACAGCTGTGCGGAGATAATTTTTAAAAGCTTTGCGGTGCGCGTCGCGGAGGCCTTCGATGCCGTCACGCTGGATTTTCCAATCAAGGACCTCCTCGTAAATATACGAGAGCATGATGCGGGCGGCGAACTTGGCGAAATCCGCATCGCGCTCGATGAGCGTGCGAGCGTTGAGAATGACCGTGTTTTTCAGGATTTCCTCCGTCACCTCGCTGGCCAGCGAGCGGCGGAGCTCTCGCTCGATCTGAAGGGCATCGAGGTTCAGGTCGAGTCCGATCATCGCAAACTGGATTCTCTTTCGGAGTTCGGATCCATCCCAGAGAACGCTCTGGCCGTCGCGTTGGACGACCATGATGAGCGACTCCTGCATGTCATTGATCTCCGCCTCGGCCTCGGTTTTGACGACCTCCTCGCGGTGGCTGGCGCGCTGGGCGCGGTAGAGGATGTAGCTCTCGGCAACCTTGTAGTAGCCTTGACGCATGAGCTCCTCTTGCACGAGGTCTTGGACATCCTCGATGTGCACGAAGGCTGAGTCGCGGGCGCGGACACGCTCGCTCACGCCACGGGCGATCGAGGCGGCCGCCTCGGCATTTTCCTTCATGGAAAGGAATGCACGGCGGCAGGCGGATTCGATTTTGGATTCCATCCAGGGAACCACCGCGCCGTTGCGGCGGATCAGGCGAACATTCATCGGCTCGGCTTCCAACGCGGGCGCCGTGGAATCGCCGGAACGAATCGAGCGCTTGAAGACAAGGCTCTTTGCCACATCGTGCGCGTCGTTTTCGATGAGCGCTTTTTCGATGAGGAGCGAGAGGTCGTGCTCGGAGAGGCGTAGCGAGCCGCCCTTCTGGGCCTGCTCGGCGAGGCTCAATGCAACGGAGTGGGCCACATTCGCAACGAAGCCGCGATTCTGCTCGTTGAAAATATTTTTCTCCTCGCGCGAAAGGAGCAGGTCGGTGAGGGCGGCTCCGATGTCATCGGCAACATCGGAGAGGTTGAACGATTGTTCGTCGCCGTTGGTGCGGGTCACTGTGATTCCCGTGAGCGGTTGCGCCGGGGTGGCGATGGCTTCGCGCCAAGAAAAGCCGGGCTTCTGGTCGCGCGGCATGGTGACAAGGCGCTTCAGCGCGATGTCTTCGTCGAGTGAGAACTGTCGAGGCATGTTTTTTAGGAGGGGTTGGATTTTTAAAGATCGTCGTCGCTCACGCCGGCGAGGTCGATGCCACGGCGGTATTCGGTGACACGGCCTTCGAAGAAATTCGTCTCTTTCCGGATTTCCATCATTTCGGAGAGCCAAGGGAACGGATTCTCGAGGTTTTTGTTGAGCGGCTCGAGGCCCACACCGACCAGGCGGCGGTCGCCGATGTAGTCGATGTAGCGGGTGAATTCATCCGCCGTGAGGCCCACAGCCGCGACCGGCAGGCAGTCGCGGATGAATTGTTTTTCCAGCGAAATGGCCTCGGCCATGGTCGAGCGCAACTCCTCGCGGAATTCCTCCGTCCAGATTTCAGGATTCTCGTCCACGAGGTCCTGAAAAAGCTGGCGCAGAAGCTCGATATGATTCGACTCGTCTCGCAGCGTGTAGCTGAACATCTGCCCGATGCCGGGGAATTTGTTCTGGCGATAAAGCGCGAGCACCATGCCGAAGAGGCCGTAGAATTGCGTGCCCTCCATGCACTGGCCGAAGAGGAAGATATTTTTCGCCAGCGCGAGCTTGTTTTCGATGTCGGTGAGATCCATGTCGCGGCGCAGCGCCCGGCTGTTGCTCACCACGAAGTCGGTTTTGTTTTTGATCGTAGGGACATCCTCAAACATGGCCTCGCACTCGTGCGGATTGATGCCGAGCGAGCTGATCATGTAAACCAGCGAGTCGGCGTGGATGTTTTCCTCCTGCGCGTGGCGACCCAGCACCAGCTTGAGTTCTGGGGCTGTGACCGCCTCGCGGATGACATGAAGAATGTTGTCGCCCACGATGCCCTCGGCGGCGGAAAAATACCCGATGCCCATCTTGATGATCCATCGATCCACATCGGAGATCATGCCGCTCGTGTCGCGCCAATGCTCGCAGTCCTTCTGCATCGGCACATCCTCAGGCTCCCAGTGGTTCGCCTTCATTTTTTTGTAGAGGTCGTAGGCCCAGGTGTATTTCAGGGGCAGGATGTTGAAGAACATGGTTTGGCGTCCATTGATGACGCGCTTGGCGGCGAATGCGGCTTCGGCCTTGTCGCGATCCAGTATGAACTGGCGGTCTCCGAGTGTGATGGTGGTGGTAGGCATTTTTAAATGAAGAATTGAGTTGGCAACTGCGTTGGCGGAACTTTCCGCATGCAACTTACGGCATGCGCGGGCAAGTGGATGTGCTTTTTATTTTTCAACCCCCTGAAAGTCAAAAAAAATCTCTATGTTGTGGAAATTTTTTTGCCGACCACAATATATAGTGGTTTTTGGTGAGCATAATCCGGGCCAACTTTTTTCGTTTTTTAGGGAAAAATACGGCAGGGAATGGCGATTTTTCGGGAAAAAACATACGGATTTTGGAGGTTCGAAAGCGGGGTGAGGGGGGGGTCTGTGCACTTGGAATTCAGACGAAGCGGGGTTAGCTCCTACCAGGTTGGCGCGTTGCCGCGCGGATTCCGTGGCGACGTCGCTGTGAACACCTAAAAATCGTAGTGCGGGAATCCAAGAGGGTTCTTGCCTGAATGGACGCGGAAAACAAGAGTGCCCGTGAAGTTTCCTCCACGGGCACCTTGCTATGAAAACCCCGAACCAACTCCGGGAAATTTTTTTTTACTTTTTAGCGGTCTTTTTCTTGGATGGGCGAACGACCACGAAGGAGCCATTGGCACCTGGAATCGCGCCTGCGACCACGAGCACACCTTCTTCTCCGCGCACTTGGAGGATGCGGAGGTTTTGAACGGTGATGCGCTCGTCGCCCATGTGACCGGGCATGCCCATATTTTTCCAAACACGGCCTGGAGTCGAGCGGTTGCCGATGGCGCCGTTCCGGCGATGCATCGTGGAACCGTGGCTGGCAGGCTGTCCAGCGAAGTTGTGCTTCTTGATGGTGCCTTGGAATCCTTTGCCTTTCGACTGGCCGATGATGTCCACGAATTGTCCGATTTCGAAATTGGTAACGGGAAGCGCAGCTGCTTCAGGAGCGGTTTCGCCGTCCGCAAGGCGGAACTCGCGAATGAAGCGTTTCGGGGTCGATGCGGATTTGGCAAAGTGACCGGTCATGGCCTTGCCAACGCGCTGGGGCTTTTGTTCCCCGTAGCCGACCTGAACGGCGGAGTAACCGTCTTTATCAGCTGTTTTGACCTGAAGAATGTGGTTGCCGCCGGCTTCGATGACGGTGGCAGGAGTGACACGGCCCTTGTCATCATAGATGCGGGTCATGCCGAGTTTTTTTCCGAGAAGTCCGATGCTCATGGCTTGAAATTAGATTTTGATGGTGATGTCGACGCCGGCAGGAAGGTTGAGCTTGCGGAGCTCGTCCACCGTCTTGGAAGTGGGCTCGACGATGTCGAGGAGGCGTTTGTGGGTGCGGATCTCGAATTGATCCATGGATTTTTTGTCAACGTGGGGGGAGCGGTTGACGGTGAAGCGCTCGATGCGTGTGGGAAGCGGGATCGGGCCGGTGACTTTGGAGCCGGTGCGCTTGGCTGTTTCGACGATTTCCGAGGCCGAGGCATCGAGAATGCGGTAGTCGAATGCCTTGAGGCGAATCCGGATTTTCTGACTGTTTTGTGCTGCCATGATGATAAAGAGCGATTGAGGATTTTTCTTGAGCCCCCGAATCAGCGGGACGGGCAAATTAGGCATTCACCGTATTTTGGCAAGCGGATTTTCGGAGAAAATTTTAAATCTGGCTAAATCACAATTCCGCATCGCGCATGGCGGCTTCGTGCAGGGCGGCACCAAACCCCGGAAGGATGGATTCGATTTGGAGCCAGGAGAACGCTCCAGCGGGCGCGGAGGGGTCGTCAAGGTGCATTTGCAGAGCCCGCGCGATGCTGCCTGAAAACAACTCGATAGTGCGCTGCTCGAGTTCGGCATCGAATGGCAGGGTGTTGATGCGGGCGTCGGCTGCGTAGGAGCGCAGCAGGCCACGCGCGGCGCGCAGGTATTTTTCTTGGAGTCCATCGAATGGATTCGCGGCAGGGGATGCGAATCCCGCCGAGGCGGTGCGCAAAAGGCAGAGGGCGACATCGCAGGCCATTTTGTTGAGTCCGCCGCGCGGATCGGATTCCGAGAGCGTCTGGTGCTTGTGGTCGTAGCTCTCGGCAATATCGACCTGGCAGATTTTTTCCATGGCGGCCGTGCGGAAGACATCGGCCATCATGCCTGTCTCCACGCCCCAATCGGAGGGGAAGCGAAGGGATTCCGCAACGCGGCGGTGAAGGCAAACCTCGCCGCTGATCGGATAACGGAAAAGCTGGAGCGGGCCGAGCGTCCGGGCGAAGCCTTCGATATCCTCCATGGCTTGCAGAAGCGGCGTGACGAGAAGGCGCATGACGCGGCCGTTCAGCTGCGTGGAAAACCGGGCGCTGAAGCCCTTGCTGACATGAAAGGCCATCGCAGGATGCAAGACCGGAAAACAAAGGCGGACGAGCAGCTCGCGCTTGTAGTGGAGGATATCGCAGTCGTGGATGGCCACAGCGGCGGCATTTGTGCCCGCGAGGACTTGGCCGATGCAGAGCCGCATGTTGCGCCCCTTTCCCATCGGCCCGGGATCAAGGCCTGCACGCTCAATTTGAGCCAGCAGGCCGCTGATGCGAGGGCCGTCGTTCCAGAGGATGGCGACCTTTTGCGGCAGGGTGGAAAAAAGAAGGCGGGCCGCTTGGAAATCCGCCTCGACGCCCCCGTCGAGGCCGACCGTGATATGGCTGAGAAACCGCGCGCCGCAAAGCTCAGCCACGATGTCCGCGAGGACAGGGGATTTCAAATCCCGCGCATGGCAGGGCAGGATGAGGGCGAGCGGGGTCTCTTCGGCGAGTGACGACATCTCCTCCTCAAGGCGCTTGTAGTCGGGGTTTCCGAGCCGATGAAGCGTGGCAATCGTGCCGTGCTGGTAAAAATCCGCCATAAAAGCGGCGACACTCTCAGCGCCTTCGCGGCATTGAGCAAGCCTGCGAAACTGCTAATCTCGGCCAATGAACATGCAGGCCTTCCCGTTTGATCACCTTCTGGTGGTGCACTACCACTGGCGTCCAGGCGGAGTGCGGCGGGTGGTCGAACTGACCCTGCCCGATATCGCGGCTGCAGCGGGCGATGCTCTTGCTGTGACCTTGTTGAGCGGGGGGGGGCCAGGCGAAGCGCCTGATCTGGCGGGCCTCGCGGGCCGGGCTGCCATCATCCACGAACCCGCCTGCGATTACTTTTCCCACCAAAGCGAGACTCCCGAAGCGGTCTCGCAAAAAATCCAGCAGGCGATTTTTCGAGCCATGCAAGGGCACGATGCCTCGCGGACGCTGATCTGGTTTCAAAATCCGGCTCTGGCGCGAAATGTCATGCTCTGCCGGGAGATCTTCGACTTCGCGAAAAAAAGCGGTGCGGCCCTTGTGTTGCACCATCATGATTTCTGGTGCGCTGGCCGCTGGGCGCGCTGGGAGGAACTCGCGCGCTGCGGTTACGGCGACTTGTCAAAAGCAGCGGAAGTGCTCTTTGCCTCTGGCACACGCGCCGTGCATGCGGGCATCAATTTGCAGGATTTTCGGACCCTGGAGCGATTTTTCCCAGGCAGGGCGTTCCACTTGCCCAATCCCGTCTTGCGCTCCTCCCCATCGCACTCTGCGGAGATTGATGCCGCCCGCGCTTGGGTTGAGAATGAGCTGAAATCCGATGCGCCCGTTTGGATTTACCCGACTCGATTTCTCCGACGAAAGAATCTCCTCGAGGCCGTCCTCCTGACGCGCTGGCTCGCACCGGAGGCCATTCTGGCCACAACCTCGGGGCAGTTTTCGTTGGATGAAACCGGATACGCCAACGACCTGAAAAATGCTGCAGGGCGTGATGGATGGCGCGTGCATTTCGGGTTGCTCGACAAGCCCCGAGCCCCTCGCGTAGCGGATGTCCTTCAAGGCGCTGGGGCGGTCATCCACACATCCGTGCAGGAGGGGTTCGGCATGGCATTCGTCGAAGCTGCGGCTGCGGGAACGCCGCTGATCGCCCGCGCCATTCCATCCGTCATGCCCGATCTCTCCGCCCTTGGTTTTGAGTTTCCACAACTTTACCAAGAAGTCCTGATCGCACCGGGGCTTTTTGACGCAAAGGCCGAGGCGCGCCGTCAGGCCTCACTCGCGGAATGTGCAAAAGCCGCCCTGCCCGCGCCGATCCAGGATGTTTTCCCCGCGCTCCACTTTGATGCGGACAGGCCCGTGGCTTTCAGCCGCCTGAGCCGCAGGGCTCAATTGGAAGTGCTGTCACATCCCTCGCAAGCCTCTTGGGAAATGTGCAAAATTGGGAATCCGCGACTGAAAGCTTTTCGGGAAAACGCACTGAAACCCACGCCGTGGCCCGATGCTGCCTCCTGCTATACAGCGAATTTTTTCAAGATCGCCGCATCGATTCCCCGGAGTTCCGTCGAGTGCGCCGACAGCGCGAGGGACGCCCAGATGGAACTCACCGCCCTCGCGCTCGATCCGGGGTCGATTTTTCCAATCCAACTCGAATCATGAAGCCTCCAGATGCACATGCCAGCAGAAGCCGGGTAACCGCACTGCCATTGCTCGCGGCGGGAATTTTCCTTGTCTTCGGCATTTGCCCTCTCCGTGCCGATGAGACGGTTCGTGCGGCGCAGGCGCGGCTTGCGGTTCTGGGATACTACAAAGCCCGCGTGGATGGCTCGCCGGGGAGTGTGACCAGTGCGGCAATCCGCAGGTTCCAGCTCGCCGAAAAACTCAAGGTCACCGGCTCGTTGAACCAGCAAACGCTCGATGCGCTCGGGGTCAAAGCCCCGCCGCCGGTGCCGGAGTATCCCAAGATCGGCGCGCTCTTCGAGGGAGGGCCGCTCGCAGGAAAGGATGCCGCCTCACAGGTCGAAGCGATTCGGAGTGTCCAGCGAATGTTGGCGGATTTGGGCATCTACGCCGGACCCCACAATGGCCTGCCGAATGCGACGCTCACCGCTTCAATCAAGGAATGGCAATCCCTGCACGGCCTGCCCCAAAGCGGAAAACTCGACACACGCACACTTGCGGGCCTCGGTGTGGTTGTTGGAAAGTAAACCCATGTCGAAGCACGAGCGCATCTCCGCCTTTGTCGAAGCCCTTGAATCCTCGCACGGCGGCGGATTCCATCCCTGCTATGAGGGCTACTTCGAGTGCTTCAACCGGGGTGACTACTATGAGGCCCACGATGTTTTGGAGCACCTCTGGCTCGAATGCCGCGACGAAAATCATCTCTACTTCAAAGGCCTCATCCAGATCGCCGGCGCATTCGTGCATTTGAAAAAACAACACGCCCGGCCGTGGCATCCGACCGACGGCCGAAGGCTGCATCCCGCCGCGCGATTGCTGGCGCTGGGGATCAAAAACATCACGCCCTATGGACCGCTCCACATGCACCTCGATATCGAAGCCGCATGTGCGCTGTGCGCCGGATGGCGAGAGCAAATTCTAAACTCGAACTTTCAGATCAATCCCTGGCAGACGGCATCCGGGCCACGGCTGGAACTTCAAAAACCGGAGCCAATGGCTTGACGGACGACCTCTTTGCCGCTTCAAACATCACCAATTTCCATGATCAGATCCACTCTCCACCTGCTCGTCGCCGCAGTCGCCGCCACAGCCCTCCTTGGCCTCACCGGATGCGAAACCACGCAAACCGCCTCGCACTCGCACTCGTTCAAATTCGATCCGCCGGACAAAAAGCCGAAAAATCCCTCGGCGGTGAAAGTCAAAATCAGCACCGGCGCGCAGCGTTTGTATGTGGTCGAGGGCAACGAGGTCCTCATCGCCACTCCGGTCACCGTCGGCACGGCCGCCACTCCGACACCGCAGGGTGACTTCACCATTTACTCCAAACAAGCCCAGCGCCGCAGGGTCAGCCAGCCCGATGCCGGCTACCCGATGACCTACTGGATGGAATTCAAGCCCGCCTACGGCATCCACTGGGGCTTCGTGAAGCCCTCACCCGCCACACACGGCTGCGTGCGCATGCCGCTGATCGCCGCCAAGGAGGTCTTCGAAATCGTGCCGAAGGGAGCTCCACTGAACATCGCCAAGAGCCAACCATGGGATGAAAGTATCGGCAAAAATCTTCCTGTGCTCGACGACGGCCCGCTGCCAAATCCCCCGAAATCCTACCTTCTCAGCCCGCAGGTCTTCATCGACGCCGCCAAGGGCAAGATGTGGCATTTCTAACGCGCGAGTTCCCGTAGCAGCGCCTTGTTGAGGCGGATGCCGGTGAGGAAATTTTCGACGGGGAAATTCTCGTTCGGCGAGTGGGCGCGGCAGTCGGGCGAGGCGAGCGCGAGCAGGAGCGCAGGGTGGCCGAGGATTTTTTGGAAATCCGCCAGAATCGGAATGGATCCGCCTTCGCGTGTGAGGGCGGGCTTTTTTCCGAAGACCGACTCCAGCGCGCGGCAGGCGGCGAGGCCTTGCGTGCCTTTGGGATCGAGGAAAAACGGCTCGCCACCGTGTCCATCGCTGATTTCCAGCCTCACGCCGGGCGGCTTGTGCTTTTCAAAATGGCGCCGGGCCAGTCGCAGAATGGTGTCGGGAGTTTGATTCGCCACGAGACGGAAGGTGACCTTGAAAAACGCCTCGGCGGGAAGCACGGTTTTGCTCCCCTCGCCTTGATAGCCGCTTCCGATGCCATTGATTTCGGCCGTGGGACGGGCTCCGATGCGTTCGACGGAGGAAAATCCCTGCTCGCCCCAGAGTTCGGTGACGCCTGCCTGCTGGGCGATGGCTTGGTCGGTTACAGGCGACTCGGCGGCGGCCTCGCGCTCCCAAGCCTGCATGGGCTGGACATCATCGTAAAATCCTTCGATCGCCACACGGCCCTGCGCGTCATGCAGGCTGGCAATGAGCCTCGCAGCGGCCGTCGCGGGATTCGCCACCGCTCCGCCGTAGATGCCGGAGTGGAGGTCGTGCGAGGGACCGAACACCCGCACCTCCATCGCCGCGATGCCCCGCAAGGCGTAGCTCAGCGTGGGATGCCCGTCTGCCGCCATGCCGGTGTCCGAGATCGCGATGGCGTCGCATTCCAACTCGGCGCGGTGTTTTTTTAAAAAGTCCACGAGATGCCCGCTTCCGACCTCCTCCTCGCCCTCGATCAAAAAAATCACATTCACCGGCAGCGGCCCCTCCGCCAGCGCCTCGCCGACTCCCAGAATGTGCGCGAGAATTTGACCTTTGTTGTCCGAGGCACCACGGCCGTAAATTTTGCCATCGCGAATTTGCGGATCGAATGGCGGTGTGGTCCAGAGTTCCAGCGGCTCAGGGGGCTGGACATCGTAGTGACCGTAAATGAGGACGGTTTTCTTCGCGGGATCGCGCGGGGTTTTTCCCAAAACCACGGGATGGCCGGGAGTGGGTTCGATGCGGGCGTTTAACCCGATTTCCTGCAGCTTGGCCACGAGCCAATCCGCGCAGCGCACCATATCAGAGGCGTGGACGGATTGGGCGGAAACGCTGGGGATTCGGACAAATTCAAGCAAGTCGGCAACGCGGGGATCATTCATAAAGACTATATATTGTGGTTCATCGAGAGTGACCGCACAGGATGTGGTATTTTTTTCTTGCGCCGCCAAGCGGCATTTTTAGGCTGATCGCACTTCTAACCGGTATCCCATGTATCTGCAATCTCTGGAAATCATCGGCTTCAAATCCTTCGCCGCAAAAACCGTCCTTAACTTCCACCGGGGCGTCACAGCCGTCGTGGGACCGAATGGTTGCGGCAAATCGAATGTGCTCGACGCCATCCGCTGGGTGCTGGGCGAGCAGTCGGCAAAAGCCCTGCGAGGCGGCGAGATGTCGGATGTCATTTTCAGCGGCACGGACAGCCGTCCGGCGCTCGGAATGGCCGAGGTTTCCATGACCTTTGCGGAGTGCGAAAAGGAACTCGGCACCGAGTGGAACGAAGTCCGCATCACCCGCCGCGTTTATCGGGACGGCAAGAGCGAGTATTTCATCAACAAAACCGCATGCCGCCTGCGTGACATCCACCAGCTCTTCATGGACACGGGCGTGGGACGCAGCGCCTACTCGATCATGGAGCAGGGCAAGATCGACCAGATTTTGAGCAACCGCCCGGAGGACCGGCGCGCGATTTTTGAGGAGGCGGCAGGCATCACGAAGTTCAAGGCGCAAAAAAAAGAAGCCCTCCGCAAGCTGGAATACACCGAGTCGAACCTCGTGCGCGTGCAGGACATCATCAAGGAGGTGAAGCGCCAGATCGGCTCCCTGCAACGCCAGGCGGCCAAGGCGCGGCGCTACCAGTCGATCATTTCCGACCTGCGGATTTTCGATACCCACATCTCACATAAAAACTACCGCCACCTTTCAGACGAGCTGGAGACCCTCAAAAACCAGCTCAACCAAGGCGAGGAGGCGCGCCAGATTCACGAGGTCGAAATCGCCCAGCAGGAGTCGGAACTCTCAGACTTCCGCCAACGCCTGCAAGAACTGGAATCGGAGGCCGCAACAGTGCGCGATGGCATGCAGACCCTGCGGAACCGCGTTTTCTCGGCGGAGAACCGGATCGGCACAAACCACGAACGCAGCTCGGAAGCCACCGCCCTCATCGACCGCCACCGCTTGGACATCAGCCAAGCCGAGGAAAAAATCCGCACCCAGCAGGAACAGATCGAGCAGACGGACAGCCTACTCGAGCAAATGATCGAGAGCCTCCGCACGCATCAGGAGACGCTGGATGAGCACACCGCCCGCCTCGCCTCTGTGCGCGAGGAGCGCATCGCCGCCGAGCGGGAATTCGCTTCCAAGGGAGCCGAACTCTCCAGCGCCGAGGCGCGCCTGAACTCGCTGCGCGGGGAGATTTCCGCCGCAACGGGACGCCGGGAATCCGGCGAGACGCGTCTGCATTTGCTCCAGAACGAAATCGACACCGCGTCGCGCTCCGCTTCGGAAATTTCCGCGAATCTCGAAGACCTGAAACGCCGCTCGGATGCCGCCCATCTGGCGCTCAAGCACGCCCAAGCCGAAACCGCCTCGGCCATGGCGGATCACGAGAATGCCCAACGCGAGCGCCAGAGCACCGAAGCGATCCTTAACACAGCCGGCAAGGAAGCGGCCGGCCTCGAATCCCGCCTCGAAGTCCTGCGCCAACTCCAAGAGCAGGGCGAAGGACTTGATGAAGGCACTCAGGCACTGCTCAAAGGCCTCGACAATCCCGACTTCTTCCAGAGCGCCATGAAGGGAACGCTCGCCCAACACATCCAAGTGGAGGAGCGCCTCATTCCCGCCATCGAAGCCGCGCTGGGATCCACGTTGCAGGCCGTCATTTTCAAAGACCCCGGCGTCGCGGAAGCCGCCCTCGCCACTCTCAGCGGCAAAAAACTCGGCCGCGCAGCCGTGATCCCCGCCTCGTGGATTTCGGGGAAGGGAGAACAGGCGTCCCGCCTGTTCAGTCAGACTCCCGAAACCCCACCGACTCCCGAACCTCCCCTCCCCTTCGGCGTCTTCGGCCGGGCGAGTAATTGCGTGAAGGGCGATGACGACAGCTCGCATCTGGCCCGCCACCTCCTCCGCGATGTCCTGATTGTAGAAACCCTCGAAGCCGCATTCCGCCTGCGTTCGGAGAATCCCTCGTTTGCATTTGCATCACTCGACGGCGGGTTCATAAGCCACAGCGGCATCATTCACGGCGGTCAGTCCGGCGAGAACAGCGGTCAATCCACCCTTGAGCGAAAAATCCGCATCGCGGAGCTTGAGACCTCGCTCGCCGATGCCACCGCGCGCATCGAATCCCTCGCCGCAGCGCGCGCCGCCGCAGCGGCGGCGATGGATCAGGCCACCGACCGCCTCAAGCAAGCGCGCGAAGCCATGCAGGCCGCGCAAATTGAAACGGCCTCGACCGACAACGAACGCCGCCACGCCGAGAGGCAGTTTGCGGATGTCGAAGCCAAGCGGGCGTCGTTCCAGCGCGAAGCCGCCAGCATCGAGGAGGGGCTTCGCGGCAGCCTCGCCCAACTTGGCGAACTCGAAGCCCGCATCGCCGAGTCCACCTGTGCCATCGACTCGCTGCGGGCCGCCCGCAGTGAATCCGAGACCCTCATCCAAGTCGTGCGCGAGAAAGAAAGCTCGGCCACCGACGCCCTCAACGAAATCCGCGTCCGCGTGGCCACCGAGCGCCAGCAGCAGGAAGGTCTCCACCGCCAACGAGGCCCGATGGCCGCCC